>Ga0111539_10003688_pt1 | contig 20151 bp, 16 predicted proteins | sample RhiMethybrSRZTD1_FD_79667 | JGI IMG/M metagenome (GOLD analysis project Ga0111539, IMG submission 79667) | Populus rhizosphere microbial communities from Tennessee, USA - Rhizosphere MetaG P. TD hybrid SRZTD1 (version 2) (version 2) | ecosystem: Host-associated > Plants > Roots > Rhizosphere >... | reverse complement strand
GCGAGCTTCTTGGATTTCGACACAGGCGGTCTCCTGATATGCGGGAATTATAAATGGTGCCGGCCACAGAGGGGGCGGAGACCACGGAGTTGATCAAACGCAGAGGCCGCAGAGGTCACAGAGGACGGTGCCTCCGTGTGAAATCCGTCACCATGTCGTTGTCTCGTGTACGATCTTGACCTCACATGACGACTAAAACGATCGCGTTCGGGCTGTTCGTCACGCTTGCGGCCGCGGTCCATGCACAAGCACCGGCGGCCGACACAGCTGGACAGCAGGCACGTCTCGACGCGCAGTTCACAGCCTGGCGAACCACAGTCACGCAGCTGCTAGGTCGTGAGGATGTCAGAGCGCTGAACCTGAAGTCGGTGGAAGTCGAGGCGTACACCGCGGTCATCGTCGCGATGGACGACCAACGGCGCGCGCAGCCGGATCTCACCGCGATTGCAGGTCGCATGGCCAGGCTGCACAAGGATCAGGACGCGACCGACGACATCGTGGACACCTGGACCAGCATGCAGCGCGTGTATCAGACACTTGCGAAGGCTGCGCCAGCCGAGCGCGCGCGGCTGGTCACTGCAATCCGCGCGAAGCATCTGGCCGCGCAGGCGTCAGCGGCACTCGCGCGCACGGAGGAGAGCGCGATTGGCGGACGCGCGCCCTCAGATGACGGGCGGCTTCGCGCCAAAGAGCTCGCCGATGCGGCCCTCGCGCTCTCACCCGAATCGGCCGACGCACACGAAGTCATGGGCGACGTGTTCATTGACGCATTGGAACCAGAGGCCGCGGAAATGGAATTCCGGAAGGCGTTGGCCGGAGATGACTCCGCGTCAGTACGGACGAAGCTCGCCGAAGCGCTGCGCTTGCAAGGCAACTTCCCGGACGCGATCACCGAACTCCGCGAAGCGATCCGCCGCGACCCGAAGTCTGCTCGCGCCTACAGCGGGCTGGGCCTCGCCCTGCGCGCGCAACGCAGTCTCGTTGAAGCGACGGCCGCCTATCAGGAAGCGATCCGGCTCGATCCTGACTTGATCGACGCCCATAACGGGCTGGCGGTCACGCTCGCCAATCAAGGGAAGCTGGCCGAGGCCGTCGTGGAATTCCGCGAGATCATCCGCGTCGATCCCGATTCGGCGATCGGCTACTACAACCTGGCCTACGCGCTGGCGGATTTGGATCGCGACGTCGAATCGGCGGCTGCGCTGCGAGAAGTCGTGCGGATCAATCCCAACCACTACAACGCCCGCTACAACCTCGGTGAGCTGTTTCGTCTGGAAGGCAAGTACGACGAGTCGGTCAAGCAGTTCAAAGAGTATCTGCGCCTCGCGCCGGATGCGCCGCAGAACCGCCGCAACATCGATCGCGCGAAAGGATTCATCGAGAAGTTCGGCGAACCGTAGGCGAGGCACCGCAAGGGCGACGCATGCGTCGCCCCTACTCGACGATTTCGCACTCCCCGTAGTACTGCTCCGGACTCGACGTCGCTCCTGGCAGCGGCACCGCGAAGTACTCGTGCCGCGAATGGACGGCTTTCAGCTTGCCGCTCTTCTCACCCACATCGAACACCGTCGTCGTGTACAGCGGACCGGTACGGAACGACTGCATGAAGTGCAAGTAGCCTTCCGCCAGTCGCGCGGTGACTTCGGAGCCCACCGATCCGTTTCTCAGCTGCGCGGTGCCGCTGTCTGGATCGATCGAATCGAAGCGCAGCACGAGCGGCGTCGATCGGACCGTGGCGTCGGGCGCACCGTCCTTCCCCCATGTGCCGGTCGCATTGCGCGGGAACGAGCAGCGCAGCGCCTTGACGCCGGCAATCCGTGGTTGTGCGGCAGCATGAGCCACCAAAAGACCGGCGACCGCAACGCTCGCTGCAAGGATTCTGAGTCTCAACGCCTCACCCCTTTCGCACGATTGTAGTGCCGGGTGAGGCGTCTCGGCGCTCACGTCAGTTGAACGTCACCATGTGATTGTGGCCCTCGTCGGTGGACGACGTCTTGATCACCTGTCCGTTCTCAGCAATCACCGCGAGCTCCGTCGCCGTCAGCATCAGCGTGTGGTTGTGCGTGGCCCGGAAGCGCATGTCAACGGTGACCGTGTTTGGCGAGTTGAGCTGCGCGGCGGTCACAATCGCGCGATGACCGTGATTGTTCGCGACGACACCCTCTTTGTCGCCAGGCGGAGGCGACGGCCCCAGATCAGCCTCGCCACATCCCGCGATCGTGATCGTCGCCGCGGCCAGAATCACCATGACTGACTCGAGCGTGAACGCACGCCTCGTCAGCAGATGCTCATCGGACATTGGCCCTCTCCCTTGGCGGGATAGGATCACGAAGCGTGCCAGCTCGTGACTTCGAAATGGCCAATGTGAAACGGCCGGGATACAGTAGCGGGTCACGGCTCATGAATCGATTTGGCGTCATCGCACTCGTCGCCGCGGTCCTGGTCTCATCACAGACTCTGCATGCACAGGGCGACGGCGCACAGAGCGCGCCGCTCGTCTTGACGCTCGAGGATGCGTTGCAGTACGCACTCGATCACTACCCGGCCGTCCGTGCGGCGCTGGAACAGGTCAACATCTCGACAGCCAACATCAGCGTGGCGAAGTCCGCCTATCTGCCGCGCGTCGATTCCCTGTGGCAGACCAATCGCGCGACCGCGAACAACGTCTTCGGTCAACTGCTGCCACAGTCGGTGATTCCGGCGCTGTCGGGACCGGTCCTGCCTGATTCGTCCACGTCACCTGTCTGGGGCAGCGCGACCGGCGCGCTGTTTTCGTGGGAGCCGTTCGATTTTGGCTTGCGCGGCGCCACTATTCGCGAAGCCGAAGCCGGTATCGCACGCGCGCGCGCCGACGAGGCGCTCACGCGACTCGACGTGCAGAACGCGGTCGGAGCGGCATTCCTGGCCGTGGTCGCTGCGCAGCAGGCCGTCGTCGCCGCCGAGGCGGATGTGCAGCGTCGTGAGGTGCTGGCGCGAGCGGCCCGGACACTCGTGGACAATCAATTGCGTCCGGGCGCCGAAGCCTCGCGAGCGGACGCCGAGCGCGCCGCTGCCCGGACACGTGCGATTCAGGGAGGTCAAGCCCTCCTCTTCGCACAGGCGACGCTGGCTCGGACGCTCGGCCTGACGTCCGGTGCGGTCTCGGTGAACACGGCCGGCCTGCTCGATCGTGTGCCTTCGGCGACGTCGCCGACCAGCGCTCAGAGTGAACATCCCCTCACCCAGTCTCGCCAGGCGGCCGTTGACCAGGCTCGCGCACACGAGGGCGTGCTCGATGCTACCGATCGGCCGCGAATCTATCTGCAATCCAGTGTCTTCGCGCGCGGCAGCGGCGCCAGTCCGGACGGTGTGTTCGACGGCGATGCCGACGGTCTCGGCCTCGAGCGCGCGAATTGGGCGGCCGGGTTTCAGATCGTTTTTCCCAATCTGTTCGACTTCGCCAGCCTTCGTGCACGCCGAGCCGCGTCGGCCGCGTTCACTCGAGTGGAACGCGCACGCTACGACGAAGCCGTCCTCACAGTCACCAGCCAGCAGCAGACCGCCGACGCGCTGGCGGACGCGGCGCGCGCCATTGCGCAGAACACACCCGTGCAGCTCGCCGCGGCACAGCAGAGCGAAGCGCAGGCGCGTGCCCGCTTCGAGGCCGGCCTGTCAAGCATCACCGAAGTCGCGGAAGCGCAAAGCCTGCTCGTGCAGGCGGAGTATCAGGACGCCGTCGCCCGCGTCGATGTGTGGCGGGCGCTCCTCGCCCAGGCCATCGCGCGCGGGAATGTGACATCGTTCGTCAACCTGCTGCGCGGCTCGGGAGTGCGCTAGATGTGGGTGATTCGCGCCGCCCTGCGACGTCCGATCACGGTGCTGGTCGCCGTCATCGCCGTCGCGCTGACAGCCGCCTTCGCGGTCACGCGCATGCGCGCAGACATTTTTCCTGACCTCGATCTGCCGGTGATCTACGTGGCGCAGCCCTTCGGCGGCATGAGCCCGGCGCAGATGGAGGGCTACATCACCTACTACTACGAGTATCACTTCCTCTATATCAACGGGATCGAGAGCGTTGAATCGAAATCGATTCAGAACACGGCGCTGTTGAAGCTCACGTTTCATTCCGGTACGAACATGGCGGAGGCGCTGGCGCAGACCATCGGCTACGTCAACCGGGCCCGCGCTTTCATGCCGCCGGGGACGGTTGGTCCCTTCGTGATGCGATTCGACGCCGGCACCGTACCGGTCGGCTATCTCGTGTTTCGCAGCGAATCGCGCAGCCTCGGCGAGATCCAAGACCTCGCCCTGAACCGCGTGAGGCCGCAGTTCGCCACGCTGCCGGGACTGACCTCGCCGCCGCCGTTCGGCGGCAGCCAGCGGACGATCGTGATCCGGGTCGATCCGGATCGCCTGCGTTCCTACGGCATGGCGCCGGACGAGGTGATCCGCGCCGTGACGGCAGGCAACGTGATCATGCCGTCGGGCAGCGTCAACATCGGCGACGAGACTCGCATCTCGCCGATGAACTCGGTCGTCGGCCCGATCAACGACCTGCTCGAGCTGCCGATTCGAACTGGCGCGGGTCCGCCGATCTCGATTCGTGACGTTGCATCAGTGAGCGACAGCACCGACATCCCGACCGCGTACGCGCTGGTCAACGGCCGGCGTGCCGTCTACATTCCGGTCACCAAGCGGCCCGATGCCTCGACGCTGAGCGTCGTCGCCGAGGTCAGGGCCAATCTCGGCCGGTTCCAGGCGCTCGTCCCGGACGACATCACCGTCTCGTACGAGCTCGATCAATCCACGAATGTGTCGGCGGCGCTGGCCTCAGTTGTCCGCGAGGCGATTCTGGGCGCCCTGCTGACTGGACTGATGGTGCTGCTCTTCCTACGTGAGTGGCGGAGTGCCGCCATCGTAGTCGTGACCATTCCGTTCGCTTTGCTTGCGGCGGTCGTCGCGTTGTGGGGCAGCGGACAGACGATCAACATCATGACGCTCGGCGGGCTCGCGCTGGCTGTTGGCATCCTCGTTGACGAGGCCACGGTCGCGATCGAGAACATTCACACGCACCTGGCGCGCGGCACAGCCACGGCTCGCGCCGTCCTCGACGCGAGCGGCGAAGTCGTCGTGCCGCGGCTACTCGCCATGTTCTCGGTCGTGGCCGTCTTCGTGCCGTCGTTCTTCATGACCGGCGTGTCACGTTCGCTGTTCGTGCCGCTCTCGCTGGCGGTCGGCTTCGCGATGATCGCGTCGTTCGTCCTCGGGAGCTCGCTCGTCCCGGTGCTCGCCGTGTGGTGGCTGGGCAGGCCGGCGCGAACCGGTCACGCCGGCGTGCACTCGCACGACCTCCTCGAACGGCTGCGAACTCGGATCGTGTCGTCGTTGAATGGGCTGGCGCCGTTTCGCGGCGTCCTCGTCGCCGCCTACGTGATCGTGACCGCCGCCATCGTGGCGGGCATCGGACTGACGCTCGGACGCGAGATTTTTCCACCAAGCGGAGCGAAAGCGTTTCAACTGCGTTTTCGCGCGCCGGCCGGGACCAAGTTCGAGTCCACGGAGCATCTCGGTCATGAGGTCCTCGACGTCATTCGCGACACGGCGGGACCGGATCATGTGGCCATTACGCTCGGATACGTCGGCGTGCAGCCCTCGTCGTATCCCATCAACACCATCTTCCTGTGGACCAGCGGTTCACATGAGGGCGTGCTGCAAGTGGCGATGACGTCCGATGCGCCGATGCAGACGCCCGAGCTGCAGGAGCGGCTGCGTCAGGCCTTCCACAGGCGATTTCCCGGCGCCCAGTTCTCGTTCGAGCCCGGTGACATCATCAGCCGCATCATGAACTTCAGCGCGCCAACGCCGATCGAGATCGCGGTGATGGGGCCGGACTTCGCCGCGAGCCGCGCCTTCGCGACGACGCTGCACGATCAGCTCGCCACGATCCCCTCGCTGCGCGACTTGCAGTTCGGCCAGACGCTCGACTACCCGGCGATCAAAGTGGACGTCAATCGACAGATGGCCGGACAGCTCGGCGTGACTGTGGATCAGGTCGGGCGATCGTTTGCCGCCGCGACCTCGTCCAGCCGCTTCGTCGCGCCGAATTACTGGGCCGATCCTCGAACGGGCATTGCGTTTCAGGTGCAGGTCCAGGTGCCGCAGCCAAAAATGGAGTCGATCGAGGACCTGCGCGTCGTGCCCGTCACTGCCGGTGGGGTGGCCAAGCCGCTGCTTGGCGATTTGGCCAGCATCGAGAACTCGACGATTGTCGGCGAGTACGATCGCATCAACGGCCAGCGAATGGTGACGCTGACAGCCAACGTTTTCGGAGAAGATCTCGGGCGAGTCGCCACGCGCGTGAACGAGGCCATCGCCCGTGCCGGCCAGCCGCCGCGTGGAGCAACCGTCGCCGTCCGCGGCCAGCTCGCGGCCATGGCCGACACCTTGACCAACGTCACGACTGGACTGGTCGTCGCCGTCCTCGTGATCTTTCTGCTGCTGGCCGCCAACTTTCAATCGCTGCGTCTGGCGTTCGTGGTGGTGTCGACCGTGCCGGCAGCGCTGGCAGGAGTCGTCGTCATGCTGCGCCTCACCGGAACGACGGTGAATGTGCAGTCGTTCATGGGAGCGATCATGGCGACCGGCGTCGCCGTCGCCAACGCCATCCTGCTCGTGACGTTTGCCGAGCAGTCGCGGCGCCAGGGCGAATCACCGCTGCGCGCAGCCATTCTCGCGGCCGGCGCGCGTCTGCGGCCTGTGCTGATGACCAGCGCGGCGATGATCGCCGGCATGGTGCCGATGGCGCTGGCCATCGGCGAAGGGGCCGACGCGACGGCACCGCTCGGCCGCGCAGTCATCGGCGGTCTTGCCGCCGCCACGTTCGCGACGGTGCTGGTGCTGCCGTCTGTCTATTCCCTGGTGCAGCAGTCGGCCAGCGCCGCGTCACCATCGCTCGATCCAGACGATCCGCAAAGTACTCGGAGACCGACGCTGGAATAGATATGAGGATATCGAGCATTCTGCTGATCGGCGTGACTGCGGCCTCATGTACCGGCAGCGAGACACCTCCAGCCCGTGCGAAGGAAGCCGTCTCGCCCGCCGGCCCTCTGACGATTGAGGTCACGCGGGTGATCGAGCGGCCACTCAGCGTGGACTTGTCGCTGCCTGGCGAACTGATCGCCTACCAGTCTGTCGCGATCCACGCGCGAGTAACTGGCTTCGTGAAGGCCGTTCACGTCGATCGGGGCTCACGCGTGCGGACCGGGGATCTGCTCGCGACCTTGGAAGCGCCGGAACTGGTCGCGCAGCGCTCGGAAGCGCAGTCGAAACTTCAGGCCGCCGAAGCCCAGTTATCGGTCGCACGCGCCAAAGCCGAGGCCGACCGGGGCACGTTCCAGAAGCTGAAAGCCGCATCGGCCAGTCCAGGCGTGGTTGCCGGCAACGACCTCGTGATCGCCGATAAAGCTGCCGAGGCCAGTCAAAGCCAGGTGGTCTCTGCGGAGCAAGGCGCTGAAGCCGCCCGTCAGGCGCTGAATGCCATTCGTGACCTGGAAGGATATCTGCGAATCACGGCTCCCTTCAGCGGCGTCGTCACTGAACGCAATGTCCACCCAGGCGCGCTCGTCGGTCCGTCGAGCGGAGCCGCACCGACGGTGCCCCTGCTTCGTGTGGTCGAGGACCTGCGCCTTCGTCTCGTCGTTTCAGTGCCTGAGGCTTACACCGCGGAGATCAAAACGGGCACGCGTGTGCCGTTTGCCGTCGCCGCCTACCCTGGTCAGAGCTTCTCGGGAACGGTCGCTCGAATCGCACGCGCAGTTGACACCACCACGCGCACCATGGCTGTCGAACTGGACGTCGCAAATGCGGATGGGCGGCTGGCGTCAGGAACGTTCTGTCAGGCGCGCTGGCCAGTGCGCCGCTCGGGACCGTCGCTCTTCGTACCAAACACCAGCGTCGCATCGACGACCGACCGGACGTTCGTCATCCGCATTCGGGACGGAAAGACCGAGTGGGTGGACGTACGCACTGGGCTGTCGTCAGGGCCGCTCGTCGAGGTGTTCGGCGATCTCAACGCGGGTGACGTGGTCGCCGGCCGGGCGACCGATGAAGTGCGTCCCGACACCGCGGTTCGCGTGCGCGAAGCGAAGCCGTTGCCGTAGGAAAGGTGTGCCCTAAGGCTCGACATGGATGAACATGTATCCATGCGTGGAGTCACGTTCGTCCTCATCGGCGTGGCGTTGACGCTGGCACTGACGGCCACCGCTGGCCTGGTCTATCTGCGCGCCACAGGTCTTTCCACCAAGGCCGAGCCAGCCACGTTCGAGGCCCGGCTGGCCCGAGCGGCGCGGCGGGTCGCCATTCCATCTGCGATCCGGACTACGGCAAACCCTATCCCGAAAACACCGGAGGCTGTGGCCGAGGGCATGGCGCACTTCGCCGATCATTGCGCGTCGTGCCACGCGAATGACGGCAGCGGCAACACCGAAATGGGTCGTGGACTCTTTCCGAAGGCGCCCGACATGCGCCTGGCGCCGACGCAGCAGCTCTCGGATGGCGAGCTGTTCTACATCATCGAGCGCGGCATCCGCTTCACGGGCATGCCCGGATGGAGCAACGGCACGAAAGCCGGCGAGGAATCTTCGTGGCAGCTCGTTCACTTCATCCGTCACCTGCCGGAGTTGACGCCGGCCGAGATTGATGCGATGAAAGCACACAATCCGCGATCGCCGGACGAGATACGCTACGAAATCGAAGAAGAACGCTTTCTCAATGAAGGAGCACAGAAATGAAGAACTGGATGATCGCGATGGTTGTCGCGATGGCGCTGGCTGCGCCGGCTGCGGTCCGCGCCCACGAAGGTCACACGCACAAAGCGCTCGGCACGATCACCAGCGTCGAAGGCGTACATGTCGGAATCAAGACCAATGACGGCAAGACCATGACGCTGATGCTGGACACGAAGACCGCAGTGACACGTGGCAAGGAGAAGCTGGACGCCACCGCGTTGAAGGTTGGAGAGCGCGTGTCGGTCGAGTACATGGAGTCGAACAAGATGCTGATGGCGCAGGCCATCAAGCTCGGGACGACAGCGACCGCCAAGAAATAGGTTCAGCGGCCGAGCGCCAGGCGCAGAGCGGATGCGAGACGTCCCGGAGCGCGCTCGAGGAGCCAGGTCCGCACCGCCTCATCCCAGCTTCGTCCCGATGGATCGACGTCCTGAGGAGGCGGCATTTCGACGACGAACAGGTGTCCGCTTTTTTCGATGACGTCGAACGCCGTGGAACCGTTTCGTCCCCGTTCAAAACGGATCGAGGTCGTCGCATCGCCAACGCGAATGTTGCGGACCGTGACGGCAGGCAGCCATTCGGGCAGTCGCGGTCGCACCAGCGCAAGCACGTGCGCCGGCGCAAACGGATAAATCCCGAGCAGCGTCTGCACCAACTGCACGACGGCACTGGCGCTCCACGCCTGGGGAGCATTCGACTTCGGGTAGACCGTTGGAACCGGAGTCTCCTCTCGCCCATGACCACCTAACGCTTCGGGCAGTCGATACCGTCGAAAGTGCGCCACCGCGTCGAACATACCGGTGACCAGCCGTTCGAAGTGTGTATCGAGACCGTAACGTTTGAATCCGAGTGCGAACGTGGCGTTCTCCACCGGCCACACGGTCCCGAGATGATACGCAAGCGGGTTGTACGACGGGTGATCCCGCGACAGCGTGCGAATGCCCCATCCCGAGAACATGTCGGGCGCCATCAGTCGATCCGCGCACTCGACGGCATGCGCCACGGGGACGAGGCCTGCCGCGAGGGCATGGCCTGGATTCGACGCAATCGACTCGACGCGCTCTTTGCCTGGACCAAGTGCCAAGGCATAGAACCGTTCCTTCGGCATCCAGAATGTCTCCTGCCACTGCACGCGAAGCCGGTCGGCGCGCGCGACGAATTCCTCGGCGCGCGCGGTCTCGTCGAGTGCTACGAGAATCTCGGCCATGCGCTGGAGCGCCAGCCAGTAGAAGGCCTGTTCCTCGATGGTCGCAATCGGGTTGTCCACGATCCGCCCATCGGGATAGCGAATGGCTTCGTCGGAATCCTTCCAGCCGTGATTCTTCAACCCGCGGGGTGAGCGACGCGTGTACTCGAGAAACCCGTCGTGGTCGGAGTCTCCGTAGAGCCGCGCCCACTCGAGCGCGCGCAGCGCGGCATCGCAATACCGTCGCAGCGTGGACGTGTCTGCCGTCCAATGCCAGTATTCGGATAACGCCACCACGAACATCGCCGACGTGGTCTGCGTGCCGTAATAGGCACGCTGTGGAACGATCTCGAGCTCCGAGAGCGGGCCGCGCCGCATTTCGTGCACCATCTTGCCCGGCTCGCGATCGTGCCAGGCCGAATCCCCGCGTGCTTGCGTGCTGGCGATGCTCGCGAGCGAGCCGCGAAGCATCTCGGGGCCAATGAGAGCGCCCTGCCATGCGGTCGTCAGTGAATCACGCCCGAAGACGCCGGTGTAGGAGGGCACAGCGGCATTCGTGATCCAGGCGTCGGATGCCGTGTCCAGCTCCCATGCCCGCAGCGCGAACAGGTCGTCAGCGGCGCTTTCGTAAGCCGCACTGAAGATCGGATGTGCCGCGTCGATGTCCGCGCGCTGGCGGCGCCACGCCTGACGGAGCAGGTCGCGCGCACTGTGCTCGGTGAACGCCTCGGTCTCTGGCGTGCGCCATCGACCGCCGACCAACGACTCGTAGGCGAACGTCGCGGTCCACGTCGCGCGAGCCGTCAAGACGAGTCGAAAGCTGATGCCATCACCGCAATCGGCCGGTGCCGAGTCGGCGTGAACCACACGAATGCGAGTCGCGCGATGGAGCCGCATGCCGCGCGACTCGGCATGATGGTCGAACGTCAGCGTGCGACGGCCCTCGTTCCACTCGCGGGTCGTCGTTGCGCCGTACCGCGGCGTGCTGCAGAGAGCGAGAGTGTCTCTGAAATCCGCGTCGAGCTGCAGACGCAGTGCCACGTCGGCTGGCGACATGCTGTTGTTGCGAACGATCAGCTGCTCGGCCATCCCGCTGCCCACACGGCGGCGGATTTCAATCTCGAGTGCGTCTTGCGGCAACCGGGGACCGCGCGCGTCAGTTCCCGGCCGCGCGACCGTCAGGTGCGCGGCCCAATAGTCGCTCTCGACGGCAGCGCTCGTGTCAGATTGCGGCGCCTCGTCATCGACGAGCAGCCGATACTTCGAGAGGATGCGAGTGTCGTAGTCGAAGAGTCCTAGTGCACCTTCGTCGATGGTGCCGTCGGGCTCCGTGAGCAGCACCGTGTAGCCGTGGAACGTCAACTGCCGGCCGCGATGTGGATCGATCGCTCCCTCTCGCGGTGGCATCTCGAACCAGATCGGAGACGAGCTCGACTGCACAACACCTTCCTTGGCTCGTCTTCTCGCAGGGATCGTGCCGCGCACGGGATTCATCCCACTCAACCGTGACACATCGGCACAGCAGTTGCTCCGAAACGAGACGTGGCTGGCTGGCGAGATCGAGTGGTCGTCATCACCGGCGCATCAGCTGGTGTGGGACGCGCGCTGACGCGCGAGCTGGCGCGCCGGGGAGCCTCGCTCGGTCTTCTCGCACGGGGTGTCGAGGGACTCGTTGCCGCCCGCTGCGAGGCCGAGTCCATCGGAGCTCGTGTCGTCACGCAGCCAACTGATGTCGCCGACGCGGCCTCAGTAGACGCCGCCGCAGCACGCGTTGAAGAGGCGCTCGGTCCGATCGATGTGTGGGTGAACAACGCCATGGTGTCGGTGTTCTCGCCGATCGATCGCATGACACCGCAGGAGTTCGACCGCGTCACTCGCGTCACCTACCTTGGCGCGGTCCACGGCACGCTCGCGGCGCTGCGTCGGATGAAGCCACGCGACCGCGGAACGATCGTGCAAGTCGGATCCGCACTCGCCTATCGCGGCATTCCTCTGCAATCGGCCTACTGCGCGGCCAAGCACGCGCTTCAGGGATTTACCGAATCCCTGCGTGCCGAACTGCTACACGACGGAAGCCACGTTCACGTCTCGATGGTGAACTTTCCCGCGCTGAACACTCCGCAATTCGATTGGAGCCGGAGTCGTATGCCGCGCCGTCCCCAACCGGTGCCGCCAATCTTTCAACCCGAATTGGCCGCCGACGCCATCCTGTGGGCTGTCGAGCATCGTCGGCGTGAAGTGCTGGTTGGCTGGCCAACCGTCAAGGCTGTCGTCGGCAATTCTCTGACGCCGTGGTACGTGGACAGGTACCTCGCGCAGTTCGGATACGACGCACAGCAGACCGATGAACCGGTCGAACCCGACCGGCCGGACAATCTCTTCACGCCGGTGCCGCGGGACTATGGGGCACACGGCCGGTTCGACGCGCGGGCGCGATCGTCGAGCGTCGAGTGGTGGATGATCAAGCATCGCGGCGCATTGATGGGTGCGCTCGCGCTGGGAGCGACTGCCGCAGTGGCCGCGCTTCGCTACGCAATCATGATGAGGTCGAACGCTCCCGGCCGAAAGATTGCAGCAATGCCGCACACACCTTAACGGAGGCGTTGCCATGGAAACCGATGTGGTCTGCGGAATGAAAGTCGATCCCGCCAAGGCGCCGGCACAGAGCCAGCATCACGGCAAAATGTATTACTTCTGCTCGACGGACTGCAAAGCGAAATTCGACGCCAAGCCTGAGCAATACGTCAAAACCGAGCAGTACACAAAATAAGCGGCTGCGCTGACGGGTTTGAGGACGTTCCAGGAAGGGTGTGCCTCAGGCCCCGACATGGGTAACCTGTATCCATGCTGTTCGCACCTCCCCTCCGCAAGCTGACACTTACAGCGCATGTGTCCACCTCGGTGGGATGGGCGGGCGCGGTCGCCTGCTTTCTGGCACTCTCCATTGCCGGCGTCGGCAGTCAGGACGCACAGCTGGTGCGCACTGCATATCTGGCCATGCACTTGATCACCTGGTGGGTGATCGTGCCGTTGTGCGTAGCCGCGCTGATTACCGGTGTCGTGCAGTCAGCCGGGACGACATGGGGTCTGCTCCGGCACTACTGGGTCGCCGCCAAACTGCTGCTCACAGCGACGGCGACCATCATTTTGCTGGCACACACGCAGCCAATCGCCGCGGTCGCCGCACTCGCCGCAACATCAACCTTATCGAGCAACGATCTGTGGCAGCTTCGCCTTCAGCTCGTGGGCGATGCAAGTGCGGCGCTGTTCGTGCTGTTCATCACTACGGCGCTGTCCGTGTACAAGCCGTGGGGGTTGACGCCGTTCGGTGTGCGCAAGCTGCGTGACGCCACGCCGGCGTGGCGTCCGACTCTTCGCCAGCCGTCACGTACGCGGAGGTACATTGTCGCCGCAGTTCTCGCATTCGTTCTCGTGCTGCTTCTGATCCATTTGGCCGGAGTCAGTCATTGATTGTCGATACCCGAAGCGTGCCTCGCCGAAGCGCGCGCAGCTTCAGGATGTAGAAGATGACCGGTGTGATGATCAGCACGTGAATGGTTGACGTGACCATTCCGCCGATGATGGGCGCCGCAATCGGCTTCATCACGTCCGACCCGACACCGGTGCTCCACATGATCGGCACCAGGCTGGCCATCACCACGGTCACCGTCATCAGCTTCGGGCGGAGCCTCAGCACCGACCCGTCGATCGTGGCCCGCAACACGTCGGCAGCGGTGACCTCGCCTCCAGCTCTCAGCCGTTTGTCGAGTGCCTCGTGCAGATAGACGACCATGACCACACCAGTCTGCACGGCGACGCCGTACAGCGCGATGTAGCCGACCCACACGGCCACCGAGAAGTTGTAGCCAAGCAGCCACTGCAGGATCACACCCCCCGTCATCGCATAGACGACGGAGAGCATGACGATCGCGGCCTCGGACGCGGAGCGGAAGGTCATGTAGAGCAGGATGAAGATGATGAAGAACACGAGCGGGATGAGGATCTCGAGCCGTTCGCGGGCCCTGACCTGAAACTCGTATTGGCCCGTCCACTGCAACGTGTATCCCACTGGAAGCCGCAACTCGCGCGCGATCGCGGCCTTCGCTGCATCGACATATCCACCGACGTCGCGCGTCGCCGTGTCCACATAGACGTAACCGGCCAGCTGCCCGTCTTCATCGCGGACCATGGCCGGGCCCGGCGTGAGCACGATCTCGGCGAGCTGGCCGAGCGGAATGCGCGCACCCATCGGCGTTGTGATCAATACGCGCTCGAGTGCCGGCAGGTTGTCGCGAAACTCGCGGGCATATCGCACGTTCACCGGATACCGTTCGCGACCCTCAACTGTCTGCGTGACGTTCTCGCCGCCAAGCGCGGACTGGATCACGTCCTGCACTTCCTCCACGGTCAGGCCATAACGTCCGATGGCCTGGCGGTCGATGCGGATGTCGGTGAAATAGCCCTGCGTCACGCGTTCGGCATACACACTGCGCGTGCCGGGAACACGCTGCAGGATCCGTTCGACCTGCTGACCGATGGTCTGGATCGTCGCGAGATCCGACCCGAAGATCTTGATCCCGACTGGTGTCTTGATACCGGTCAGCAGCATGTCCAGGCGATTGCGAATCGGCTGCGTCCACACATTCGGAAACCCCGGGAACTGCAGCGAGGCGTCCATGTCGGCCTGCAGCCTCTCGAAGGTCATGCCCGCGCGCCACTGCTCGCGAGGCTTCAAGACGACGGTCGTATTGACCATGCCCATGGGTGTGTTGTCGGTCGGCGTCGTACCGCGACCCACCGTCCCGAACACCTGTTCGACCTCGGGCACCTGACGAAGCAGTTTGTCTTGGACTTGAAGGATCCGGGTCGCTTCGGTGATCGACATGCCGGGCGGTGACGTCGGCATGTACAGCATCGAACCCTCGTACAGCGCCGGCATGAACTCGCTGCCAATCATGAAGAGGAGCGGAATCGTCAGCGGCACGACGGCGAGGTTGACGAGCAGCGCCGTCCACTTGAACCGCAGTGCTGCCCTGAGCACAGGCTCGTACAGTCCCGCAAAGAACCGCGACACCGGATTGACCGACTCGGGCTTCAACCGGCGCCCTCGGACGAACACTGTCATCAGCACCGGTACGAGCGTGATGGCCAGCAGTGATGCCCACACCATCGCCGATGTCTTGGTGAACGCGAGCGGGCGGAACATGCGGCCCTCCTGCGCTTCGAGCAGGAACACGGGCGCGAACGAGACGATGATGATGGCCAGCGAGAAGAAGATCGGGCGCGCGACCTGCTTCGCGGCGCTGATGATCGCGCGCGGCTGCGCGTCGTACTCGAGCGAGTTCCCTGGCTCCGAGACACGGCGGTAGGCGTTCTCGACCATCACGATCGCGGCGTCGACCATCACGCCAATGGCCAGCGCCAACCCGCCCAGCGACATGATGTTGGAGGTGACGTCGAGGTAGTACATCGGCACGAACGACGCCACGAGGGCGACCGGCAGCGCCAGGATGGGGACGAGTGCCGAGCGCACGTGAAACAGGAACACGAGGATGACGAGCGACACGACAATCGCTTCCTCGATCAGCGTCCGGCGCAACGTGCCAATCGATTCGTTGATCAGGCCTGAGCGGTCGTAGGTCGGGATGATGCGCACGCCTGGCGGAAGCGCGCCCTTCAGTTCTTCCAGCTTCGCCTTGACACGCCCGATGACGCGCAACGCGTTCTCGCCGAACCGCATCACGACGATCCCGCCAACGACCTCGCCTTTGCCGTCGAGCTCAGCGACGCCGCGGCGGATATCCGGCCCGAGACCGACGTCCGCGACGTCGGCCACGCGAACCGGAGTCCCTCGCGCATCGGCGCCGAGCGACACGGATGCGATGTCGTCGAGCGAGGCGAGATAGCCCTTGCCCCGGACCATGTACTCACGGCCCGAGAACTCGAGCAGGCGCCCTTCGACTTCGTTGTTGCTGGCGCGAATCGCCTGCACGACGTCTCTCACCGATTTGTTGTAGGCGGCGAGCTTGTTCGGATCGAGGTTGACCTGGTACTGCTTGACGAATCCGCCGATACTGGCGACCTCCGCGACGCCATCCACTGAGGCCAGCGCGTAGCGCACGAACCAGTCCTGTACACCCCGCAGCTCCGCCAGATTGTGCTGCCCGGTCTCGTCCACGACTGCGTACTGGAAGACCCAGCCGACACCAGTCGCATCGGGACCGAGCGTCGGACTGCTTCCCTCCGGCAAGCGGGTCCGAATCCCCTGGAGATATTCGACAACCCGGCTGCGCGCCCAGTAGATGTCGGTCCCGTCCTCGAAGATCACGTACACGTACGAGATGCCGAAGTCGGTGAACCCGCGAACCGTACGCACGCGTGGCGCAGAGAGCAGCGAGGTCACGATCGGATAGGTGATCTGGTCCTCGATGATGTCGGGGCTGCGGCCTGCCCATTCGGTCGAGACGATCACCTGAATGTCAGAGATGTCCGGGACGGCGTCGAGCGGCGTCGCCGTCGTGGCCCAGACGCCCCACACGGTCAGCGCTATCGTTCCCGTGAACACCAGGAAGCGATTGCCAGCGCACCAGTCGATGATTCGAGCAATCATGGTGGCCCCGCTATCTCGTGGCGAGCGCGAGCTGTTTGCTGCCTACGACCTTGCCGCTTCTGCTCACGGTAACGGTCACGTCCCATCGCCCGCTCATGAGCACTTGCCCGGGACCGCGGTAGACCCCTGCCCCTGCATGCGGCAGCTTCGTCTCATTGCGCATCGCCGGCATGTTCATCGTTGGCATCGCCGGCATAAAGAGCAGAACCGAGACCTCAGCGTCGGCAACCGGCTGCCCCTTCGAATCCTTCACGACCACCTCGAACATGCTTTCGCCCGTCGTAGGCGGATCGGGCTGCGAGCGGAACGTGATGTCGAGGCGAGCCGTCGGATCGGGCGTGGGGCCGGTCCTTTCGGACCGGCCAGCGTCCGGCGCTTCGTAGTTCTGTAGACCCGCGCGCAGCTGGCTTTCGGAGTCGAGGAAGAACGTCGCGCCGGTCGCGACCTGATCGCCTTCCTCGAGTCCGGCCACGATTTCCACGCGCTCGGCGAAACGCCGGCCGACCTTCACCGAACGCGGCGCGAAGCGGCCCTCGCCCTGTGCCACGAAAACGACCTGGTCGGTCCCCGAGTCGAGCAGTGCGTTGACGGGCACCGAGAGCGCCATTCCTGACGTGCCTTTCAGCTCGACGTTGGCGAACATCCCCGGCCGCAGCCGTCCGCGAGAGTTCACGAACTGAAAGCGCACCTTCACGGTGCGCGAGGTCTCTTCCACGAACGGGAAGATGTAGATTGCCCGGCCGTCGAACGACTCACCGGGGTACGCATCGAGAGTGACCGTGGCGTGCTGGCCGACATGCGCCAGGGTCATCTCGCGCTCGTACACGTCTGCCTCGATCCAGACCGACGAAAGGTCGGCGATCTTGTAGAGCGTCTGCCCGGGCGTGATGTGCATGCCGCGCAGCACCGACTTCTCGAGGACGAAGCCACTGACTGGTGACCGGAACGTGATGACATCAGGAGCGCGGCGCGACTCGTCCAGCGCGGTGATGTCTTCCTGCGTGAGATCCCACCTCCTGAGACGTTCGCGCGCAGCATCGACGACGCGGTCGGCGTATTCACGGGCGTCAGCGACTGCCGAGCCTGCGACCTGTTCCCGCGTCCTCAACGCCAGCAAATACTCCTGTTGCGTCGTGAGGAGATCCGGACTGTAAAGCGTGAACAGCGGCTGTCCCTGTTTGACGAACTGACCCGTGTAGTCGACGTGCAGGTCTCGGATCCATCCATCGAGCTTCACGTTCACATCGGCCAGTCGCGTCTCGTCATAGCGGACGATGCCCGTCGTCCGCACGGTCGCGGCCATCGGCTCGCGCACGGCAGGCGCGAGGCGCACGCCGATCAGTTGCTGCCGCTGTGGATCGATCGTGATCTCACCGCGAGGCACGTTCGTCGATCCCTGGCCAGCCGGCACCGCCCGTGTGGCGTCGGCCGACGGCGTGGCCATCGCGGCGTGATCGGGCTGAGGGCGTTGCCATCGATCTCGCAGCAGGTAGGCGGCGGTGATCAGAAGGGCGACGCCGATTACGCCGGCAGCGATTGCGAGAACGCGTCGAGATGTGCTGGCCATCGCTACTTCACCTCACCGGACGTTGCCGGCGAGAGACCGGGAATGTCCGTGCCGACCGCGCGCGTGAGATCGGCGAGCGCCAACTCGCGGTCGTTGAGTGCGCGGTAGTAGTTCAACCGCGCGTCGAGCAGCGTGCGCTGGCTGTCGATCAGCACCAGGAAGTCGACGCGATCGGTCTGGTAGGCAACGCGGGAGAGCTCGAGCGTCTGCTCCGACTGCGGCAGCAGCGTCGTCCGCAGGAGCGACGCGCGCTGCGTGGCCGCGTTGGTGCGCACGTAGGCGTCGTGCACGGCCAAACGGATTTGCCGCTCCACGACGCGGGCATTCGCCGCTGCGGCGTCGATCTCCGCCGACGCCTCGGCCTTCTTTGCATCGAGACGCCCCCTGGACCACGGAGCGTTCGGCCAGGTCATGCCGGCGGAGGCGGTCCATGCGCCGGCCTGACGCGGCATGAGCATGTATCCCCCGCCGACGAAGAAGTCCGGCTTGTAGTCACGATTGACCACGGCCAATGCGGCCTCCGCCCGTTCGACACCGAGCTGCGCGGCGCGCAGCTCCGGGTGCCGCTCGATCGCAAGACGCTGCAGCTCTTCGGACGTGGGCAGCGCGATCTCCTCGCGCGGCTCGGCCAGCGGTCCGATTGGCGACTGCGGATCGCGATCGAGCAACGTGTTGAGACGTGCCGCAGCCGACGCGGCGCTCTCCTCGTGCATCACGAGATCCTCGTGAAGCTTCGACAGCTCGACGACGGCCTTCAACACGTCCTGCTGCGGGCTGCGACCGGCGGCGTACTTGAGGGTGGATGCGTCGGCAAACACGCGAAGCAGCTCCACGCTGGCGAGATGGATGTCGATCGCCCGTCGCGCGACGGCCAGCTCCGCGTAGGAGCGCGTCACGTCGGTGATTACCGTGCGCGCGCGAACCGCGATGTCGGTCTCGGCGAGCTCGGCATCCTTCTCGGCGACCGCCGCGCGCAGCTGGCGCTTGCCCCGGCCGGGCAGCTCCTGCTGCATCGTGAACATGTACATGTTCGTGTTCAGAGGATTGACGGTGTCGAGCGGCCACTGCCAGATCTGCGCTTCGAACGTTGGCGGTGCGAGGAAACGCTCCTGAGCCGGCCGCTGCCGCGCGACGTTGAACTGCGCCTTCAACGCTGCGAGTGCCGGGTTGCGCTGGAGCGCTTCGTCAATCGCGCCTGACAGCGAGAGCGGCGGTCCCTCATAGACGCGGCGCGTGAGAGGTGTATGCGGATGGTCCGGTGCCTGAGCCGCCGCGGGCCGACTTGCGGCAATGGCCAGCACCACGATTCCAAGAACGTTGAGTCTTCGCGCCATATTGATTTCGCCTGAGTGAACAGAACGCACCACGCGCAGCACACGGCTGCGCACACGTCTGCGAACAAAGAGCGAAGAGACTAGAGGCGGAAGACCGAGACGAAGAGGTAGGTGGGTCTACTCCCGGACTTCGGGGTCGAATCGCCAAACGCGAGATCGAGCACTGCCGCTTCCGGTCGAGCGATGGTGCTTACCACGACGGATGGAGGCGGCGTGAGTTGGGCGATGAGCGATGCAAGAATGCGGAGCGCAGAGGGCGCCGGCACGACGGCGCAGCAGTCTTTGTCGACAGACGTCTGGCCGCAGTCGTGACCCATTGCGGCGCAGCACGCCATCTCGGCATGGCGAGCTTCGGCACCAAGCAGGCACGTCGCGGATGACAGCACCGCCAGCACGACAGCAAGCCCGCACCCAGTCACGCGTCTGCGAACCTTGACACTGAACATCGTCGCCTCGTCCATCGTCTCGCGGTCATCTCGCCACTGTCAAACGCTGGGCGAGGGCAGTGGCGGCCCAACCGGCTAAAAAACAACTGGCAAGACCTGGACCAGACGCCTGCCGCGTTCGCTCTAAACATCGCGGGTTCAGTCCAACGGACGCAGGCGAACGTGCGGGATTTGGCCAGGCCTCCGCGAAAAACCTCTCGCCGCAACGTGAGGCTCGCCATGACCTCCGCGCGCTCGTGAATC
>Ga0111539_10003686_pt1 | contig 20157 bp, 20 predicted proteins | sample RhiMethybrSRZTD1_FD_79667 | JGI IMG/M metagenome (GOLD analysis project Ga0111539, IMG submission 79667) | Populus rhizosphere microbial communities from Tennessee, USA - Rhizosphere MetaG P. TD hybrid SRZTD1 (version 2) (version 2) | ecosystem: Host-associated > Plants > Roots > Rhizosphere >... | reverse complement strand
TTCTTCGAGGCTCATGCCGTCAACCTCCAGCGTTCGAGCCATCGCCTGGCGAGTCGTTCCGGCGGCGCCGTTATAAGTCATCGCCAGAGCTACCATCACGCTCGCGGGCGAAACGAACGTGTTTCCGCTACGGGGGTCTCGGATCTGCTTGTACAGCTTGAATGAGAACCTCGTGGTCGCCGCAGTCAGTCGACTATCAACCTGACTCTGCGAACCTTCGCTCTCGGAGCGCGAACTGGTAGGAGCGAGACTTGAGCACAGGATCAAAGCAATAACACTCGCCAGAAAAGCTTTCATGGTCTTAATTCCTTTCCGCACTTTTGGGAGGATTCAGAGAAAGAACGCAACGGCCGGGCGGCTCTTGCAAAAAAGTCGCTGAGACGCTTCGATCTGAGGCTGAGATTATGGAAGTCGACTACGTCATCGATCAAATGGATGCCGGTGATTGGGAGCAAGTTCGCTCGATTTATCTTGAGGGCATTGCAACTGGGCACACCACTTTCGAAAACGACGCTCCGTCGTGGGAGAAATGGGACGCGGGGCATCTCGAAATCGCGCGACTCGTCGCACGGCAGGGAGACAGAGTTTTGGGTTGGGCGGCGCTGAGTCCCGTGTCTAAGAGAGAAGCCTATCGAGGTGTTGCGGAACTGACTATTTCTGTCGGTGAGGAAAGCAGAGGTCGGGGGATCGGGCGTGCTTTGCTCGAGGCCCTGATTGAGACGTCGGAGAGAAACGAGATTTGGACTCTGCAGGCAGCGATATTTCCTGAGAACACGGCGAGTGTGAAATTACATCTGCGCTGCGGCTTCAGAGAAGTCGGCCGGCGTGAGCGGATCGGAAAGCTCAACGGCGCCTGGCGTGACACTCTACTCTTTGAGCGTCGCAGCAAGATCGTCGGATTAGCTTAACCTCCCATTTTCTTGTTGCGGAAGTCGTTGATCCAATAGACTCAGACGGATCTTGAAGGGTTAGTTGGACCACGCGACCTTGAACGCTTCACACAAAAACCCTTGGCTATGGGCGGTGATACTGTTTGGTGTGGTCTACCTTGTCGTCGGCGTCGCGTTCCCCAATCCCTCTGCTGCAAACAAGGCGCAGTTTATGTGGCGGCTCGGTGCGTGGTTGATCTGCCTCGTCGCGTTTGCGATTCACATCGGGCTTGAACACTTTCGATTTCGCAATTCGGCAAAGCGAACAGGACTCCACGTTGCTTTGTCTGTTGCGCTGGGAGCATTTGGACTTGCCGCTGCCGCCAACATCCACGCGCTACGGGTAGGAACAGGGAATCAGCGTTTACTCGCGTTGGCGCTCGTGATCTGGCCGATCATTACAGGCGTGCCCGCTTTTATCGTCGCGTACTTAATCAACCTGGTGTTGCGCTTCTTAGTACGTGCTCAATCCGTCGATCCGGTATGAGCCATAGCAGCGCGACCACCACATAGATCGCCAGTGAGGCCCATTCCCACAAGAAGGCTGTAGCAATAGCAACGGCGTACAGCACCGCTGACAATTTGCCTTTCCAATCGCCGCGAATCGCCTTTTTGAGAATCGAGTCGGGGCCCTGCGATGCGATGATCCGTTGTTGCAGTATCAGATACGCGACGCCGGCCATCAGAAGCACAACACCGTAGAGTGCTGATGGTGCAGGCGCGAAGTGGTTCTCACCCATCCAGCCTGTCGCGAAAGGTATGAGAGATAACCAGAACAGGAGATGAAGATTGGCCCAAAGGATCCCTCCAGTGACTGTTTGGACCGCATGCAGCATGTGATGGTGATTATTCCAGTAGATACCAAGGTAGACGAAGCTCAGAACGTAGCTCAGGAACACGGGGATCAACGGCACCAGAGTCTGGACGCCCTCGCCGTGTGGCACCTTCAGCTCCAATACCATGATGGTGATGATGATGGCGAGCACGCCATCACTGAACGCTTCAAGCCTGTTCGTTCGCATGGCCCGTGATAATACCCAAGATCCACTCCGACCTAATAGCAGTGGATACGATCACGAGGAATACGGGCCGGTCAACGCTTGAAATAGTAATCTATCCTAATCTGTTTAGAGTCGGCGTTGGGAAAATTCCCTGAGCGAACGGCCACTAACTCCCACCCCTGAGCTCCGGCATTATTCAACTGCAGAGTATTCGGAGGAGGCGTCGTCGCAGACGGTCCATAGACCGAGATCACTGTGTACTCCCAGGTTACTTTTGCGGACGGCTTTGCGCCGGTCCAACGAGTCAGTGTTAAGAACGCAACAACTACAAGGATCAGCATCCACCACCAGCGATTTCTCATGATTATTCTCCTTCAAGAACAGGCTGGTGATCACACGGGCGGATTGTTGAGAAGTTCCCCGAAAACCTTCGGATGAGCCTGTGATTTACGGGCTGGAATTCGCTTTGTCGGTTTCGTTCTTGCCTCTGAGAACCAGATTCAAACCAACGACGAGTAATCCTGTTCCTATGATTAGTTGTACAACTACGATAACGCGCACGGACGTACTATTGGGAACAATGTCGCCATAACCAACGGTCGTCTGCGTGACGGTGCTGAAGTACACAAAATCCCAGTACGACCACACCTCGGGGTATTCGTCGCCTAAAGATTCAAAACGCTTTTGCGTTTGTCCGAGGTCCTGTTCAAAGGCACTAAGAAGCTTGTTCGAAAATAGTCTTGCTTCCTCTAATGCCGCGGGACACTGAAGCCCGGCAGGTACATCAAACGTTTCGATCTCTTGTCCATTCGTTGTTCTAATGATGAATACCGGGATACTTTGAGGAGGGGGGCCGGGAGGACCGCCGCCGACGACTCGCTCGGTGCACTCATAGTGATATTGATCAGCGTATATCTTTAATCTGTAACTGTCGTACCATTTTGGAAACTGCAAGTTGGGTGTTTTCGACTCTGCCAGATAAGTTGATAGATGGCGGAGCTGTTCCACCAGACGTTTTCCGTGTTCGATCTCCTGTTGGGTCGATGCCTTAACTATTTGCTGCTGTGCGCGAGCTATATCTTGATTGAATGCAAAACGCCGCCGGTCGGCACGGTACAGGACCGTATAAACGACAGCAAAGCACGGGATCAGAACTACATAAACAACAAAGAGAATTAGCAGATAGTTGTTGCGGTTTGTGAGATAGCCTTCCGCACGGGCAAGACTCGTTTCCCACAACCGAACGATCCATGCCTTCACTAATTGTCCCCACTCCTGAGAGACTTGGCCATGAGGTTTGAGCGTGCAATTACCTGGCTAGTACTAAATCAAGGCGATAGTATCACTGGAACACCGAACGCGCGCGTTTGGAGCCGGTGAAGTACCTGAACCAGACGAACGTGAGCAGAACAGAAATCAAGCATAAATAAGGAATCGATTCAATCTGATTCGCCGCCAATTCTGCTGCCGGAACGTGTTTCTCGCGCAGCTCTGTGTTCATACTGAGAATCAGCCCTCCCTGCGCGACGCCATACGCAAAATCCGCGATGAGATAAATCACGACGAACCTGAGAAAAGACTTGGCTTTTGCGAACAGCAGCAGGAGCAGTAGTACTGAGGTAATCAGAAAGAAAACAGCCCCTGCGAACGCCAGGTTATACAGGGTGTCGAAAGACGGCAGGTAGAGGTTAGTCTTAGGGTCTGACACCAACTTCCATAACTCAATTGTAGGACGAGAATTCAGATAACCGAGTGTGCCAATCATCATCGCCGCCGTTATCGCCAGGTAGACCGCGAAGAGAATGTTGCCGAATGGGTGACTGCCGTCCCCATAGTCCTCAAGATTCCCAATTTCGACGTCGACCGCGGGAACGGTCTGCAACTTTGACCAGTCCGGCTTTCGCGGTTCAGTGGGGCCGCCGCCTTTGTCGTTCCAATAAGGATAGGCAGGGGCTTCCAAGCTTTCCTTACAGCGCTTGCATTCAGTGCTCGACGCAAAGTTGGTCAACCCACAATGGGGACATTTGATGCTGCTCATGTTTGTAAGATCTCCGATTTGTCGGCCTTTTTTTGGAGGTTTTACCGTAAGGTAAAGACCGAGGAGGTTAGGTTGGACCGGCGTGTTGGATACGCCGGACGCTATTATACGGATTCGGTTGGCACTTGTGGGGAGTTTTCTTAGACTGCCTTCCAGGAGACAAATAGACGAATGGGTTTCGAAGCGCTGATCGGCGTGCTTGGTTTCGTGGGTACTCTGCTGCTCGTGACGGTAGGCTTGTTGAACTTTTCGATCTTCCGAAAACAGCTTCGGATTGCGAAGGACCAGATCGATACTGCCGTGCGCCAGCTCGAGATCGCCCAGAAGCAGCCCGACCTTTACCTGATTCAACGGTCGGTCACTGAGACCTCAAACCATCTCCGGCTCTTCGTCGAACGACCGCAACTCCGACAATATTTTTACAGCGAAGCTGAGTGGCGTCCCGGCGACGAAGTCTCGTTGGATGAGATCAAAGCGATGGCGGAACTGATCCTCAATAATTTCGCGTCCGCATTGATGCACTCGGCGGCCTTTCCCGAATACCCGGTTCGCGGCGTCGATCGAATCATCATGTTTCACCTGCGTCGCAGCCCCGCGCTGCGCGAATTTCTTCTCGAGAACTTCGAGCGCTTCCCGTTCACAGGTTTGACGCTCCTGTGCCTCAAGAACGAAACGAGAGATGAGATCGAAGCGGATTTCAAGCGCATCATCGAAGCACCTGATGTGGACGATTCTGAGATCGAGCGGCGCAAGGGGTTATTACAACTTTACCGGAGTAGCCCGGCGCGTGAGCCGATCGAGTTCACGTCGTACAGCATGAAGCGGCGACGGTAATATTTAAATCATAATCACCGCCGATCCGCGGATTATGTCAGTCTGCTATACTGATGTCGGCTGTTCACGCTGCTTGCCCTCCTCCTTACCAATAAAACGAATGCTTATTTCGAGAAAGGAGACTCAAAATGTCGCCGGCACGAGCAATGCTATTGATTCTTCTTCTTGTCACTTTCTCAGGTTGCAACCACCTATCCCGTGCACGACAGTCGAAAGCGTTGCTGAGCGAGGCTGCCGACTTGATGAAACAGGACAACGACGTTACGCAGCAGTGGACTTATGAATTCGTAACGACGTTTACGCCGGAAAACCGGGCACAGTTTCCGGCGAATCGCGATTTCCTGCGTACCCATGCTGCAAAAATCATCAAGTTAGTTGAGGAAAGCTCTCGGTTGAATAACAACGTAGCCGCTAAGTATGAACAGGCCGCGAGGCTTTCAGGTTACGATCAGCGACAGAAAGGCATGACTTCCTTTGCCGCGGGCTTCCGAAAAAATGTGGAAATGAATGAGATCTTAAAATCGCAAATGCAAATGGTGTCAGATCAGAGGATCGTGGACCCCAGGATCTTCAACGAAAAGTTTTTACATTCGGGGAACCTGATGCGGCAAAAGCAAAACGAAAGTCAGCGTGATTTCGCTGAGGGGAAACGATTGTTAGGTTTGTAGAGAGTCGAGTATCATCAACTTTGCGTCTCATCTCATTTCTCGCAGCTCTCCTTTTCTTTGTAGCGACAATCGCTACCACTGCTCAGGAACCCACCTTCAAGGTTTCTACCCCCGAAGAGATCAAAGAAGACTTCAGCACGGTTCCGTGTGAAGACAAGAAACGGCTGGAAGCCGTCAGGTCTCTTTTCGAGCGGGCCGGCATTCCGTCTTCTGAGATCACGATTGAGAAGTACAAAGACGTGCAGAATCTTGTCTGGACCAGGAAGGGTAGCTCTTCCGAGAAGATCGTTCTCGGCGCCCATTATGACAAGTCAGCGGAAGGTTGTGGCGCGGTTGATAATTGGACCGGCGTCGTTACTCTGGCGCACCTGTACCGAACGCTCAAGGACATTCCGCTCAAAAAGACTTTGGTGATTGTCGCCTTCGGTAAGGAAGAGCAGGGAATGATTGGGTCGCGAGCGATGACGAAGGCTATCGACAATAACAAGGCCGCTGAGTACTGTGCGATGATCAATATCGATAGTTTGGGGTTAAGCCCGCCGCAGGTTGCCGATAATATGTCGAGCAAGAAGTTGGCTCAGTTCACGGAGGAGTTGGCAAAAGAGATGCAGATGCCGTTCTCGCGTGCCAGCATCCCAGACGCTTCTGCAGACTCGATTCCGTTCGTTGAGAAGAACATACCAGCCGTGACGATCCATGGCCTGAGTAACGACTGGCCGAAGATCCTCCACAGTGGCAACGATCAGACTTCCAAGATCAACGCGTTGAGTGTGTACCTGGGATATAGACTTGCGTTGGCGATGGTGGTGAGTCTCGACCAATCACCTTGTGGGGCGTACAAGTGACTGGTCGAGACGAATTGGAGGATTCAGCGTTCTAAGCTTCACGCGCCTTATTGCTTCGAGTATTTCAAGAAGGCGGCGGCCAGCTTAGTGTCGTACTGATTGATCTTGAAGTCCTCGCCGTTGTAGCCCTGGGCCACTGTGGCCCATTTGTGGTTGCGCAGCGCTCCGGCCAGATTGTTGGCCGAAATGAACTTGCAAAACGCTTTCAGGTGTTCGCCCTCGCTCTTCAACATCGCGGCGTGGAAATCCTCGAGAGTCGCAAATCCACAGGATTCGAAGTTGAAGCCCATCACTTGAAACTTGCCCCACGAGCACGCTTTGATCGCGGCCGTCTTATTAAGAGCGGCAGCTTCGTTGAAGCGGTCCCATTGATGCGCGCCGCCGGCACCGTAACCGCCCGCTTCTTTGTTTGAAATGCCGGGATGCGACGCATCGAAAGCACCGTTGGTGAACTTGCGAAACTTATGACGCTCGAACAGGATTTTCGGCCTTCCGTCAGGCAGGAAACCCTCGCCACGGCTTTCAACTTCGGCGACGGCTTTGATCGCCGCAACGTCGCAGTTGAGCATTTCAGCCGCTTGCTTGTAGTCGTCTTCGTTCAACACTCTCGAAGCGCTGGTTCCTACCGACCCGACGCCGCCGGCTGCAGTCGTGGTTGCCGCGGTTGACGCCGAGGCAGAGGCGCTGGCTGCGGCTCCGTTGAGACCGAGTGCGGCCGCCGTGCCTGGGCCGACCTTTCCGTCAGGCTCGAGCTGGTTGGCGTTTTGAAACGCGATTACGGCGAGGCGAGTCCCGGGTCCGAAATTCCCGTCAACACCGTTAGGATCGAAGCCGAGCTCTTTTAGCCGCTTTTGCAGGTTTGTTACATCTGGCCCAGACGAGCCTAGTGTTAGTACAGGCATTGCTATCTCCTATCTTGGGGGCTGGAGCGGTCCGAGTTCGAACCACTCGAATTTCACATCTACGCGGCTGGCTCCGGCCAGCCTTCTTCAACTAATAATGGTTGGGCGCTTCAAAACGTTTCGCGTTCCGCCGCTCTGGCGAGGTCGTCTTGCAATCCGACGGTATCATGAGACTCCTGCAGCCAGATCCGTAGTTCATCGTCGAGATCGGCATCGGATCTGACGTCGACGAAATGTCCTTGCCATCGCGGACCGTAATCCGTGATCTTGACGATCCGGTGGCTGTTTAGACGTCGGCGTAAAGCAAAAGCAACCTGGAATCCGCTCTTGCGCGGATACAAACCGGCAAACCGCACTCGGGCCACGCACACGAGCCGCGTCTTTTGTGGGATGACCTGGACATCGCCCAGTGCCCGAAGCATCCGAACGTACTTGCGAGCGAGTCGCAGAACGCCAGGTTGAGCGCCATCGAAAAGCGCCTCGAGCGTGAATCGTCCACACGAATGCGACAAGTTGCGGCTAACGAGTCTCGCTCCACACTTGGGGCAGACCCAAAGCGGCGGCAGTTTACTTGAAGCTCGTGGCGAACGCACAATGTCCTCCGACATTTGGCTTCGAGAGCATTTCACAAAAACACGGATTCTCAAACTCTAACAATGACGCCGCACGAGATGATTCTTGTATTTCGACGCACTGGTCAGCGAAGGTATTCAGTAGAAGCACAACGCACAGGGTTTCCTCATGTGGTGATGAATCCAGCTCCGGGCTACGACAGTCTCATTCCGCACGACCTAATGCACTTAGTAGTCGAGGCTCAACTCGGACTCACTCGCGGCGTATTCGGACAACTTGCATGTGGCGGAGATGCCGGCACTTTTCATATTCCTGACACGCCCGACAAAAGCGTGCGCGAGACAGCGCGAGCCAGAACTCGTTTAAAGACTCGAGGCGCGAAATTGTTGAGGGAAGGGCGAGACGAATCGGCGCTCTCTGAGCGAGCGACCTTCATCTGTTGGCACGAATGGCTCGCCCGATCTTCATCAAGCGAACTAAAGAAACGAGCGTCTGCGATGGCTAAGAATGCAGTGCAGGTTTGTAACACCGCCGGTACAGCCGAACTGCGTGCCCTGAATGAAAAGAAGCTGACCGAAATATGCAGCCATTTGGACCAACTAAGCTCTCAATGGTCGAGGCTGGACGTTGGCCAGAGTATTGCAGTTCGTTGGCCCGATTTAGCGATCGTAAACGAACCCTGTTCTACAAATTGATCGGTTGCTGACGCCAAGTTAACCGGATCATTCGACATCGAAGATGACTTGATTCGTCGCACTGGCGTTTGCGTTGCGATCCGTCACCGTGACTTTCAGAACGTACCGGCCCGGAGCGAGCGTCTTTAGTCCAACGTTCGCGCCGTACGGTATGCGAGCCAGATCGGCATTCGCTTCCACCACCACCGGCAGCACCGGACTCATGACCACACGCTGCCCGCCTCCGCGTTGAATTTCAATCTGCGCATCTAGTCTTGGCGCGGCCGCTGTGCCTGCGTTGTAGATGATCGTAAAGAACGTCAGTGTCGATTCGCGTGCGAAGCGATGGTCAACGCTGAACAGCACCTCGTCGCCGCCCGCTTTCTTGTCCTGGATGGAGTTCGAGATGTGTCCGCCGAGCAGCAAAGAACTCAGTGTCAGTTTTTTCGAACTCAGATCCGGAATGTCGATCCACTGCGCCGCGCTCCCGACGCTGCCGGTCTTGTCGTCGCGCACGGCAACACGCACCTGATAGATGCCTGGTTTCAGCGGCAGTTTGTGGCTATACACAACTGACGGATCTTTAATTGCCGTCGACGTCAACGGATTCACATTAAGTCGCGTTTTGAAACTACCTGCCTGTTTGCCTTGATCGTTGAGCACGAGTCCCGCGAGATCGATGGCCGCCGGTTGTTTGCCGTCGGCGCCGTACCCCAAGCCGTCGGTCGACATCTGCGTCGCTGCCGTCAACACCGGACCCGAGCCCGGCACGTCGACAAAACTGACCGAGAGTTTGGTAGGAAGACCGGTACGCGCGGAAGGAGCAGCGAGCGCGGACATCAATGCGCCACCCACGGTTGAAGAAGCGTCGGTGGCGACAGGATCCGTTGCCGGTTTCGTCGCTTCGGCCGCTACTTCTTCCGGCTTTGGTTCGCTCGAAAAGAAACCCCGCGCAATGCGCACCGACAAGTCAGGCCGGTTCGGGATACTGACTTCGAGGCGTTTGAAGTTTGGCGATTTCTGGTCTTCGCTGTTCGGCCGCCACGCGAGCAGGTAGTAGTTAGAGGCTTCGCGCAGAGACTCCTTGATAGCAGCGTTCACAGCTCCTCTGTTGAAGAATGCTTTTCCACCCGTATCCACCGCCAGCGCGTTCAGGCCGTCTTGAGAGGCTACTGTTTCACCCACATTCGCTCGCGATAGTTGCCCGTTCGGATCGGCTCGATTGCTACTCACATCAATGGACGAGCCCATGTCGCGCGCGTCGATGGAGTAGATCACTAGATTGCCACGCACGGCTGCGTCAGCAATGCGACTTACTTTGTTGCTGTATCCCGTGCTTTTGTCGTTCAGGAAGAATCCGTCAGAAACGAAGAATACGAGTTTACGACCGGGCAGGTAACCAGCGGAACGCATGAGGCTCTCGAGTCCGGTCAGGGTGCCCGACGTAATCGACTCACTCTGCCTCATAAGCAGGTGCGCGCGATCCTTAACCATGCGTTGCGCTGACTCACCGGTCAATCCTGTGGTCGTTTTTCCCCCGCGCACGCGTGCCGCCACGGGACCACCGCTTGGCGGCCCGATGCCCTGCGGAACCGTGATGTTGTTGGCCTTCATCAACTCCGAAACGAAGTATTGCGTGGCGGACTGATCGCCTTGTTCGATGCGCAGGGCCTGGTATTCAGTCATCGGAATCTGTTCATTGTCACGAACCGTGTACGGCCTGTGGTTCAGGCGATTCACGGCGGCGCGCACGACCGACTTGTGATCTGAAAACCTTTGCAGGAAACCGAGTTGACCGCTCGGCGTGGCGACGGCGACCTGATCCTCGATCGACATGTCATTCTCGACAAAGTCCAGGAGTGCTTTACGAGTTCGCTGAACACTCGCGGCGCTCAGGTGCAGATCGTCGATGAAGAAGATGATCGTGCGACCACGATAGATCGCGCCGGTTGGCGTCGCTGGCACGGCGGCTTTGGCAGCAGACTTCTCCAGTCTTTCCTCACGAACAGTTCCGGTAATCACGCGTTCGAAGAACGAGGGCGTGACGGTGCGGCCGTCAACCTTGAGTAAAAAATCCTCCGGCTTTAGTCCCTCGACGAATCGGCCTTGTTTGTCGAGAACCACGACGCCGGTTTGAACGAGTTCGGTGGTGATGCGGACGGGGTCGTCATGAGCTGGGTCCTGCCCCAAAGCGGCAGTGATAACCAGCGAAATAGTTACGACAGTGATAATGATTTTGTGAGTGTTCATCAAACTCCCCCGGGACCAAAGCCTTTCGAAACGCCTGCACTTTACCATGACCGGCGCCTGGATCTCTCCCCTGCGGCCTTTGCGCAACCCTGGGTTCGTAAGCGAATCTCATAGGCTTGAGAATTATTATTCTGAGTTCAATTGATTCTCAAAATCACCCCTATGCCATTGACGTTCCTTAGGGACAAGCGTATACGTCGCTCGTGGACCCATTAGACGTACTCTTCACCGACTCGTCACCATCGCTTTTTCCACTTTTGCTTTAGGAAGGAGAGGAGGATGTCCATAAGCAAAACCACATGGTTTGTTTTTGTTTGTGTCGTGACGATTATGACACTCTCGGTAACTGCGTTTGAGAAACCGCGGAACTCTGAACAACCTAATCACCAAAGCGTTGGTAGAGTAAAACCGTGGCGTCACGACGAAGCAATCAAACGCTACCCAGTCGCGGAGTTTGAAGAATCGGAGCCAACTGATCCCGCAAAGCAAATGGCGTTAAAGGAGAGAAAAGTTAGAAACAATGAACACGAATTCTCACAGCCTTCCGCTGACGATGGCGCGATTGGGTGGTTCCCGGAAAAGAACTTAGATTTTCCAGCGCTACCAATCGATCAAAGTGATGTGATTCTGATCGGACAGATCTTGAGCGCACAAGCTCACCGCTCCGAAAACAAACGCGGCATTTTTTCGGAGTTCGAGGTCAGAGTGGATGAGGTTCTGAAAGGACCCGATCCTACAGTAACTGCGCAGGCAGTGATTATAGTTGAGCGGACTGGTGGGTTCCTGAAATATCCGAACGGGCGTCAAGTGCTCTTTTTCGTGGACGGTTATGGAATGCCCGAGGTGGGCGCGCGCAACGTCTTGTTTCTAAGAATCGTTGGCCACGGATTTAAGATCGTCACCGTTTACGAGTTGAGTCGGAATGGGGTCTTACCGTTGGATCGAGGAAACCAATTCCGGCGATTTGAGGGTGAATCCGAACGTGTCTTTGTTAATACCTTACGGGAGTCAATTGTCAATGCTCGCCCTCAATAGGAGTTCTCATGCCTCACGCATTACGTCAACTTGCAATTCAACTGGGACTCGTCGTGTTCTGCGTCGCATTCCTCGTCTTCACTAATGGTCGCGTCTCTGTTAGCTCACAGATAACTACGTGCGTCGTGCCGCCACACGTTGGGGGATATCCACCGCCAAAGATTTCCTGGCCACAGGGTTCGACAGTCACCGTAAAGATAGACGACACGTGGAATGTGAGCGACAGAAATGCATTTCGAGCAGGGATTGAAAAGTGGAATGAGGCACTCAACTGCTCTGGGGTTACGTTTATCGACTTTTCAGCAACACACTTTGATAATTATGAAGGTCCAATTCCAACAGACACCGTGTATTGGCAGAGAAAATCACCTGTCGGCATAGAGATTTTTTTCCGTGATACTTCTCAGTTGCGGATCCGAGCCGCGAAAGTTCCGATTCTTCCGAACTGGGTAAATGATTTTAACAATACCTTTTTTGTTTATCTGGGCACACATGAATTAGGTCATACCTTTGGATTGAACGATTGTCTCTGTTCAAACTGTAGTTGCGTTTCTGGCATGTCGATTATGGGTGGACACGTTCCCTCGAATCCCGCTTTTAATTCTGGTGGACCCACGGTTTGCGACAACAATGCTGTGGATCGGAATTATTGTGGTGGCCCGTGTCAGGGGTACTGCGAAGAAGAACTTGAGGATCTTGACTGTATTCCGGGTGACAACTGCACTTACCCCGGAAATAACGGTTGTCCGGACGGATTTGCGCCTCTATCGTGACAGTTGTTGTTGCACTCCGAGTTCACCAATCTTAATCGATGTCGAGGGTGATGGATTCAGGCTAACCGATGCCGATCAAGGAGTAATATTTGACATCTTCGGCAATGGGACACCGAGACACTTCGGATGGACGGCTGGAGATTCAGATGATGCATGGTTAGTTCTTGACCGCAACAGCAATGGTGTAATTGATAACGGCACTGAGCTGTTCGGTAACTTTACTCCCCAACCGATACCGCCTAACGGTCAGTCAAGAAATGGATTTCTTGCCCTCGCAGAATATGACAAACGAGTCAACGGTGGCGATGATGATGGAATTATCTCCCGAAACGATTCCATCTTCTTTTCATTGCGTTTGTGGCGAGATACGAATCATAACGGTATGTCGGAGCCGGATGAACTTTATCGGTTGGGGGACTTGGGTTGGAGTCCCTCGGATTAGCCTATAAGGAATCCAGGAAAACAGACGATCGTGGAAACCAGTTTCGCTATCGGGCCAAGGTCACAGACTCTCACGGCGCGAAACTTGCACGTTGGGCATGGGACGTCTTCTTGGTAAACGCGCCTTGAATCTTTCCCTGCCAAATAGAGCGATGGACTCGCCATGCGGTATGACTGAACTGAACGGTAGCTTCAGAGGTATCGTCCACTCTCACAATAAGTCTTAAAGCGTTGGCGCCACCGTCTCCTCATGGCGGGCGTCGTTGTTAATAACGAAGACAGCGACTCGTTTAATGAGTTGAGCCCAACACCCGCTTACGATTACGTTGGCAGCGAAAAAACACACAGAGTTTTAAAGGTACACATATGTTTCAAGACTTACGCTATAGCCTTCGAAGTTTATTGAAGCGCCCGGGCTTCACCGTCGTCGTTGTCGCGACGCTCGCGCTCGGAATCGGCGTGAACGCCGCACTTTTCAGCGTCTTTAACATCCTGCTGCGTCCGTTGCCGGTCAAGGAACCAGAGTCGATTGTGCGCCTCACGTTGGAAGAAGGCTCCCGGCGCTCGGACCAGTTTTCATTCCCGGACTACGCCTACATTCGCGATCGCAACCAATCGTTCATCGATGTGATCGCCGTTTTCGAAGAGGAGCGTTTTCTTCTCGGAGAAAACAGACCTAACAGCGACCCGGAAGAGATTCTCGGAAACTTCGTTTCGGAAAACTACTTCGCGATGCTTGGCGGCAGCACGCATGTCGGACGCTTCTTCACAGCCGAAGAGAACAATGTTCCCGGCCGTGATGCAGTCGTCGTCTTGAGTTATGGCTTCTGGCAGCGGCGCTTTGGGGGTGATGCACAGCTTGTTGGCAGCAGCATCAAGTTAAATGGAAAAGCCTTCACGGTCGTCGGCATAACTCATACGGAGTTCGTTGGCCTCAGGCATGAGATGCCGGACGTCTGGCTGCCACTCGCAATGCGTGCTGCCATGGCGACAGACCGTTTCGAAAACGTCGCCGCCGAAAAGAGGGACTGGTACGGCGGACGCGACTTTCCCTGGGTCAGCGTATACGCGCGTCTCAAGCCAGGCAGAACCGCTCCTGAGGCTCGCGCCGAGATGAATGTTCTGTTCGGCCAACTCCATACTCAATCGAGCACTGGTCCACAGACAATGATCGCCGCCGATCCGATCAACGAGCTGAAGATTCCAATCGAAGCATGGATGCTCGTCGGAATGGTCCTCGGAGCCACGGCTCTTATCCTGCTGATCGCCTGCTTCAATATCGCGAACATGCAACTCGCGCGAGCAATCGCGCGACAGAAAGAAATCGGTGTTCGACTGTGCCTGGGCGCGAGTCGTTGGCGATTGATTAGACAGTTACTGATCGAGAGTTTGGTGTTGAGTGTCGTCGGGGGCATCGCTGGAGTGATGCTTGCCTGGTGGAGTCTCAACCTGTTTTTGTCCGTGATCTTCGTGCGCTACGGTGGCGCAGACATGTTGCGACTCAATATCGATCTCACGCCGGACTGGCGCGTGCTGGCTTATTCTTTCGGCCTCGCGTTATTGAGTGGAATCGCGTTTGGTCTCGTGCCAGCGTTGCGCGCCACTCGCGCCGATCTGATTGGAGTCGTGAAGTCGGAGGGCGCAACGTCGACTGGACGCTCAGCGCGATCGCGATTGAGCGGCGCACTTGTTGTTGCTCAAGTTTCGATCTGCTTCGTGCTGCTGATTCCGGCCGGACTGTTACTGCGTAGTGTCCAACTCAATTTGGCAACCAACCCGGGTTATGAAGCAAAGAACCTTCTTGCCGTTGGTTATAGTCTGGAACTGAGTGGCTATGACGCTGAACGTGCGAAGGTCTTTCAGCAGCAACTGATGACGCGGCTCGCTGCGCTGCCGGGCGTCAAGAGCGTCAGCCTCGACCGCGAGTTTAATGGCAACGCTATCATCACGTTGTTGGACCAGGCCGGTAGTGGAGCAAACCAATACTCCCGCGTACCGTTTGAAGGGGTTCCGTCGACGTATCTCGACACGATTGGTACGCCGCTCGTTCTCGGACGCGAGTTCACAGCGGATGACGTGAACGCACACGCGCCGGTGCTCATCGTCAGTGAATCGACTGCGCGTAATCTTTGGCCTGGCCAGAGTGCGCTCGGAAAGTTGTTGCGCGTAGAGTTACCCGCGCGTGACGGCGGGACTGAAATCATCTTTTCTTCGGCTGAAGTAATTGGCGTTTCGCGTGATAATCAGATCTATCGATCCGGAGAAACACCGTCGCTCATCGTCTATGCTCCCGGCGCTTCCGTCGGCGAAATGGATACGAGACTGCTGGTGCGTACCACCACAGATGCGGCGGCCCTGAAAGATCTTGCGCGTCGTGAAGCTTATGCCGTCGAGCCTGTGCTTCGACTGTTCGTCAGCACGTTCGAAGAGAGAATCGCCAGAGAGCAGGCCATTATGTCTGCTGCGTCACACGGAGCGACTGCGCTCGGCATTTTGGCTCTTATGCTGGCGATCATCGGGCTCTATGGCGTGATGGCGTGGTCGGTGGTCCAACGTACACGCGAAATCGGAATTCGCATGGCGCTTGGAGCGCAGGCACACAACGTTCTGGCTCTCGTGCTGAGACAGGGCATGAAGCTCGTGCTGATTGGCGTCGTCATTGGTATCCCCGCGTCACTTGCGATGGCGCGAGTGTTAGCGAGTATGTTGACTGGATTGACAACAACGGACACGCTCACGATTGGGGTCGTTACGGCATTACTGATGGGAGTGACTCTGCTCGCCTGTTATTTACCAGCGCGACGCGCCACGCGAGTAGATCCGTTGGAGACGCTCCGATACGAGTAAGCCATCATCGTCTCGCGGGCGGGCGAGGTAGCATCTGATCGTTCCATTTGTCGAATGCTTTCATCAGTCGCTGCAGAACGTCTGGATGCTTGAGGCTGAAATCTGCTTGCTCATGCTGATCCAAAGATAGATCGAAGAGCCGCCGAACTTCGTCGTTGCGAACGTATTTCCATTTACCCTCTCGCACTGCATCCTGCGAGTAGATCCGCCAAAAGAAAGAGCGATCAAATACTCGGGTAGCACCTTTGAGTACCGGCAGTAGATCAATTCCATCGAGCGAATGATCGGCAGCGCGATCTACTTTAGCTGCCGCGAGCATCGTGGCGGTCCAATCCATTGTAATTGCCATCTGCTGCGTTACCTGATTGGCAGGCACGACGCCCGGCCAACGAACAATGGCTGGCACTCGGATCCCGCCTTCCAGCAGATCACCTTTCCGTCCGGAGAATGGCCATAGATATGAGAACCGCTCGCCACCGTTGTCACTTGTGAAAATCACCAGAGTCTTTCTATCAATGCCGGCCGCTCGTATCGATTGCATTACCCGCCCAACACCGTCGTCCAAACTCTTCATCATTTGGGCGTACAACTTCAAAGAACCGCCGGCGCTCATAGTGGTCGGCTCAGGTTTTTGGTCGGTGAAGTTAACCATCTCGCCACCTTTTGGTCCCTGCCACGGCCAGTGGGGAGCGGTGTAATGAAGGCTCAGGAAAAAGGGAGCACTTCGAGGCTTCATCACATACTTGACCGCACGTTCGGTTAGCAGATCGGTGAGGTAACCATGGTGGTCCACGGGAGTCAGATTCTCGTACAAGTCGTTTTTGCCGAGTCCGTTCTTGTGTAGGAAATAATCGCCTGCGCCGGCGAGGATGCCAAAGAACTCTTGGAATCCATGCGCGTTTGGACCCCATTCAGGACGAAAACCAAGATGCCACTTTCCGATCAGCGCCGTCTCGTAACCACTCTGCTTGAGCATCGATGCGATTGTCGGTTGGTTTGGCTCCAGACCGACATTAGAATTAGTGGCCGTTAGTGGTTCTTCCAAACCAATTCTGAATCGCGCGGGATATCGCCCCGTTATGTATCCGCACCTCGTCGGGGTGCAAACGGCGGACGCGGAATAAGCATCGGTGAATTTCGTTCCTTGTAACGCCAATCGATCGATATGTGGAGTGCGGTAGTCGGGTCGACCGTAACAACTGAGATCACCCCAGCCTAAGTCGTCAGCGAGAAGAAAGATTATATTGGGGCGCAATTCCCTGGCACCGGACGAGTGTTGACGGGAATTCGCGGCAGGCGACGGCACTCCGCCGCTTAGTAATGTGGTACCAACTGCAAGACGTTGGACGAACTTCCGGCGTGTAAGTTTCATGAGCGAATATTACTATGACGACGCGGGGGAAACGACTCTCATACTTGTTGCGTAGAGCCTCACGAACGTCGTGAAGGAGGCACACATGCCGCACGAATCTTCGAAATGGCTCTTGTCCTTTTGGGCCACAGCTCTCGCTCTGGCGATAGTCACCTTATTCACTTCGGCGGCGCCTAGCGACGCGCAAGAGACGCTCCAACCGTATGCGCCTCCCATCCTCCACTCGTTTCTTGACAGCGCGAATGTGTACCCGGAGAGCGTGACAGTGGACCAGTCGAATGGGACTTTCTTTGTGGGCTCCGTGAAAGAGGGAACGATCTACAAAGGCAAGATCGCCAAGCCCAGCCTCGAGGTGTTTTCTCCGGGCGGAGCGGATGGTCGCAGCATTGCGACGGGCATGTTTTTCGCGGACAACCGCCTCGTGGTAGTAGGGAGGCAAACCGGCCTGATCTTTGTCTACAACACCAAAAACGGTCGTCTCATTTCGAAGTTGGATAATGGTCTTCGCGCTGGCCAGACTTTTCTGAACGACACCACTTTCGCACCCGACGGCAGTGCCTATGTGACAGACTCCGTCAACCCGGTGCTTTATCGCGTTGCTCCCACCGCGACGGGTCAATATGTGCTTCAAGAATTCTTGAACTTTGCGGGCACGCCGGTGATGTATGTGAATGCACCCGGCGCTGCGGGGATCAACGTCAACGGAGTTGTTGCCACGTCGGATGGCCGCTATCTCATCATCGGCAAGCGCAACGAGAACAGGCTCTTTCGGGTGGACCTCAAGTCGCGAGACATCGTTCCGGTGAACCTGCCGGCCGGAATGTTGAATACACCCGACGGCCTGTTCCTCGACGGAAACACGCTCTACGTAGCGCAGAACTTGCCCAAGTCGATCGCGGTCGTAAAGCTCTCGTCTGACTTCTCGCAGGCTGAGCTCGAGCGCACGATCAACCATCCCACTTTCGCGTTTCCAACTTCGGTGGCGCGTTATCAAAACAGGCTGCTAGTCGTGAGTTCGCAGTTTGACACTACTGGAAGTCCGGCCGCCGTGTCCGGAACCCAGCCGCCGGTAGTGCCGTTTTGGGTGACTGAAATGAGAGAAAGAATAGTGACAACGATTCCGATGGAGTCCATCTGGAAGGATGAAGAACAGGTCGAGGCCTCCCGCGAAAAATATCTGACCATGAGCGACCTAACGGAAATGCTGAGGATTCATCCTGTTGAATTCATCGTGGCCGATGTTGGCGCTCCCTTGAAGCGAATTTCTGTCGAGAAGTGCTATGAATTTTGGAAGAGCGAGGTAAAACCCCACTTGCTCAACCCACAGGGCAAAGTCGATCGATCCAACTTGCCTGACGAATATGGATATTTTGCTTCTGAATGGTCGGGGCAGATTGAAGTTCCAATCGTGCTGCTTGAAAAGATCCATTGAAGCAGCAGCAGACCCGTTAGATTTCGCAGAGGAGATAATCATTATGAGGATAGTGATACACGTCGCGATAGTTGTCTTGTTCGCAACATCCGCGCTCGCCCAGGCACAAAGCCACCAGACCAAAGAAGACAAAACGAAGGAAGAGATACGAGGACTATTCAGGGATTTGAACGAAGCCATTTCGAAACGAGATCGACCTCGGCTGGAACAACTCTACGCTGACGAATTCCAGTTCATTCGTCCCTCTGGTGGCGTTATCAACAAGGTGACGCAGATCAGTGGAATCATGAACAGCGATCCAATCACCTCAACTCCGGTTCCCGCGCCAGCAGTCGAGAGCCTCATGGTGTACGGTGACGTGGTGGTCTCGCGACACACTGTACGCGGCACTGCCGTTAGTAGCATCTTTGTGAAAAAAGACGGCCATTGGCAACTACTACAGTCACAAGGCACACGTCTGGCGCCTGAGCGCAATCCGACGACCGTCGATCCCAAATTGTTGGATTCTCTCGTTGGGAAATATGAGTTTGGACCAAACGCCATCGCTACACTCACCCGTGAAGGCAACAGCCTTAGATGGCGCGGAGGCAACCGAATGCCCGTAACGCTTGTTCCTTTATCAGAGACGAACTTCTTCGCTAAAGAGACTGAGACGGAAATGACGTTCGTCAAGAACGAAAATGGACAGGTGACGGGCGTGGTGTTGAGGTTGGGTTCATGTCAGGATTCGAAGGCGAAGAAGATTGAATAGCGGAGGATCGGATATGAAAACACTCCTGAAGTCGTTTGGCAGAACTACACTTTCATCAAACAGCGCGAAGGTCCTGTGAACCGATGAATCAGAAAACAAGACTCGTCACACTCTGTTTTTTACTCCTACTTCTCGGCTGCTCGCAAAAGTCTCGCCAGGCATACACCCCACCTGGCGGTGAGTTTTCTTTCGTGCCTCCGGAACACTGGGTGATGCGTGAAGTCCCCGGTTTTAAATATCAATTCGCCTTCGGCGACCGCACCAATGATTTCACTTCGAACATTAATTTCGTCGACGCGTCTGTACCTTCGAAGTTCGATGATTTCGTAGCTGGTAATGTTCAAGCGCTGCAACAGACAGCTACCCAGGAGGGCCGGCCTCTTAAGATACTCAGCCAAGCAGAGTTCACCACTGATTTCAACCGTAGTGGATCCAAAGTGGTAACCGAGACGGCATATGCGGAATATGGGGGGAAGCCGATAAGACAGACCTTTTATTTCTTTGAGGGCAAGGATGATAACAAGTTCGTGATCACGTGTTCGGTGCCCGCTGAAGGAAGCAAAGACTCGGATAAGATATGCGACTCGAGTATTAGAACATTCAAAACGAGCGTCGACTGATTTGTTCAAGCTGTGACCTTCTAAGGCAGCCTTCTCAGCGCTTCATGATGAGAAATCGCTACGATGCTAAACCTTCTGCTCCCTGATCGACTTCCCAGTCTAATCGTCCTTGTGGGCTTCTGGATTCCGCCAGCGATAGCCGGCTGGGTGGCGGCCGGGTTGCTTCGTCGGA
>Ga0111539_10003683_pt1 | contig 20174 bp, 12 predicted proteins | sample RhiMethybrSRZTD1_FD_79667 | JGI IMG/M metagenome (GOLD analysis project Ga0111539, IMG submission 79667) | Populus rhizosphere microbial communities from Tennessee, USA - Rhizosphere MetaG P. TD hybrid SRZTD1 (version 2) (version 2) | ecosystem: Host-associated > Plants > Roots > Rhizosphere >... | reverse complement strand
CGGGAGGGACGACGCCGGCAGCGTACAAAGGTCCTTGCGACGTGCTCACCGGCGGATGCGCCGAGGCGTTCGGCGTGGCGAGGGCAATGACGTTGAAGTACACGGGGCCGCTGTTTCAGATCGGGCTGGCCAGGGACAAGACGAAGCTGCTCGATATCGGCCAGACCAGCGATCACAAGGCAGACATGACGACCTGGAGCGCCTTCTGCGGTGGCAACACGGCGAACTGCGTGGTTTCGAAGATTTACGCGCAGATCCACACCGGGCCGAACGATCTGGTGCCGGGCGTGTTCAAGACGCCGTGGAACCCGGATTGCAGCGCCGGCGGCTTCACTTGCGCCGGCAAATTCACCATCGAGACGGCGACGGGCTTGCCCATGGTCACCACGGACTCGCCGCAGGAATACTCACTCTCGGGGGACGCCTTTGCCACCGGGATCAACGGCGGGACGAGGGCGATGGGCATCATGTACCACGGCAAGCCGATCGCCAATCAGGTCTATTGCTGCGGGGTCATCGGCCTCACCCACAAGTACAACGCGCAGGACATCGCCGGTACGGACTTCATGGTCGCTCTGGCGTACGGGTGGAAAGACTCGGGCGGCTGCTGTATCGCCGTGAACTGCGGCGCGTCCAACAAATACTGCGTGGGGGCGGAGGAAGAGGAGAACAACGATCTGTTCGACTACGGGACCGCGCCCCTCGAGAACGCCGTGGTGGTGACGCAGTTCGATCCCACCCCGAACGCGGTGATCACCTACCTGAACGGCAAACAGGTGATCATGAAGTCGCCTCCCAAGGCAAAGATCAACGCGGGGACCGCCATCCATCTGGGCGGCGGGGGCGATCTGAGCCAGCCCGATCCGGTTCGCATGCGGGAAGCTCTCTTCACGAACACCGTGATGAGCGCAAGTGAGGTGACGGCGATCCAAGCGAACATCAGCGCGTTCTTCCCCGCGCTGAAGTACTAGTCGCTGCGCCGCGTGTGGCAGAACGCCGAAGGGCCTCCTCCGGCGCATCCGAGACGAGACGGCGAGCTCGGGACCTTCCTCGTCGGGCTCCTGTGCCTGATGGTGGAGCTCCTGCACGCCCGGATGCTGGCGTTCTTCCTCGGGAGCATCTCGAACTTCCTGGCCATCCCGGTGTCGCTCTTCGGGCTGGCGCTCGGCTCGCTGCTCGTGCACCGCGAGCGCAAGGTGGACAATGTGGAAAGCCAGGGCGCGCGCCGCCTGATCGCGATCTTGCAGGCGCTCGTGCTGCCGGTTCTCGCCGTCGCGTTCGTGGGCTTCTTTGCCGTCGCGAACACGTTCTTCCCGGTCATCCACGTCTCGCTGGAGAATCCGTACGGGGACGCGGCGCGCCTGTTGGCCTACGCGGGCGTCTTCCTGCCGTCGTACGCGATCTTCGGCGCGCTCCTGGCTCTGTACTTCGACGAGGGCGCGCAGCGCATCGGGCGGCTGTACTTCTTCGACCTCGCGGGTGCGGCGTCGGGCTGCCTGCTCGCGCCCCTCGTGCTGACCTGGGCGGGGCTGCCGCCGGCCATCATGACGGTGCTCTTCGGCGCGCTCGCGCTCCTCGCCGCCACGCCGCTCGCTCGCCGGCGCCTCGCGGTCGGCGCCGGCGCGGCAGGGCTCTGCGTGGTCGCGTTCCTGGCGTGGCGCGGGAGCGTGTTCGAGGAGCACCCGGACGTCGCGCGCCTCTCGCGCTACGTGCTCGGCGATCACGCCCGCGATGCCATGGTGGAAGTGCGCGTGCGGTGGAACGACCTCGCGCGCACGAGCCTCATGCGGGCCGACGCCGGCGACGCGAACGTGAACGCGAACGCGGAGGCATGGGGCATCGTGCAGGACGACGGGATCAGCAACGTGAAGGTCGCACGCTGGGATCCGGCGGCGACGCCGGCGGATATCCTGCCCGCGAGCCTGCACCACACGCTGCCGTTCCTCATGGGACACGAGCCGGCGCACATCCTCGTGCTCTTCGCGGGCGTGGGCCGCGACATGATCGAGCTCGACGCCATGGCGCAGGGCAGGGCGGACATCACCGGCGTTGAGCTGAACCCCGCCGTGACCGACCTGGTCCGGGAGCCGCTGCTCGCGGGCATGAACCTGCGCGCCTTCCACGCGCGGCCCAACATGCACCTCGTGGCGCGCGAAGGGCGTGATTTCCTCGACAACGACCGCGGGCGCTACGACTTGCTGTTCGTGGCGACGAACGGCGCCACCAACAGCGGGCGCACCGGCCACACGCGGAAGTTCCTCGACACCACCGAGGCGATGGCGTCGTACCTCGACCACCTGGCCCCGGGGACGGGCTCGATGATCGTGTTCGTGAACCAGCCCGTGATCCACAAGGCCGAGAGCTTGCGGCTGCTCTTCGCCGAGCGCGGCCTCGGCGACTTCGGGAAAGCGGTCTTCGCGTTCGGCGCCCCCGAGACCCGGGGGCAAGACAGCATGATCGTCAAGCCGAGCGGGCTCACGCCCGACGAGATCGCGGCCATCGAGCGGAAGGTGGTGTCCTGGCCGCACCCGCGCAAGGTGCTCTACGCACCCTCGGGCGCGGGCGAGCCGCGCTTCGTGGACGCCATCCTGGGGCGTACGCGCGGGCCGCTCGTTACGGACGATCGCCCATTCGTGCACGAGGTGAGCTGGCGCAACTTCGAGCTCCTGCCCGCGAAGGCGCGCTTCGTCGACCAGCTCTACGCTTCGAGCTGGATCAAGGTCTTCACGATCCTGCTCTTCGGCGTGGTGTCGGTCGCGGTCATGGCTTTTCTTGGCCTGGGCCTGCGACGCGGCCGCGAGCGGCGCGTGCCTTGGCCGTGGGTGCTGTACTTCTTCGTGGCTGGCCTCTCGTACATGTGCGTGGAGATCGGCCTCATCGCGAAGGCCGAGCTGTTCCTCGGCAGCCCGCTCTACGCAGTGGCCGTGATCCTGGCGCTGTTCCTGGCGTCGAACGGCCTCGGGGCGTACCTGCAGGACCGCCTGCGCGTGTTCCGCGGCCCGGCAATGCTCGTGCCGCCGACCGTGGCGGCCGTTGCGTGGGGCGTCCTCGCCACGCACCTGTGCAACGCGCGCCTGCTCTCGCTGCCCCTGCCGATCAAGATCTTCTGCGTCGCGCTGTCCGTGGTGCCCGCCGGGACGTTGCTCGGGATGTTCTACCCGCTCGGCGTAAAGAGTGTGGTGGACGCCGGTCACCGCGCGGCCGTGCCCGCCACCTACGCCATGGCAACGCTGTCGTCGGTCTGGGGCGCGTCGTGGGCCATGACGGCCATTACCAACCTGGGCTTCTCGGCCGTAATCCTGATGGGCGCCGCGGGCTACGCCCTGACCGGGGCGCTGGTCCTCGTCGCTCGCCGCTTCCGCGCGTAGGACGGGTGGCGTCTTGCAAGCCCGTGCATACGATTGGGGCGGTGCGATACCTGGCGCTGGCGACTGACTACGACGAGACGATCGCGACGCACGGGCACCTCCGCGACGACGCGAAAGCAGCGCTCCAGCGGCTGCGGACGTCGGGCCGCCGGGCGGTGCTGATCACGGGCCGGATCCTCGAAGATCTGTTGTCCGTCTACCCAGATCTGGACCTGTTCGCGGCCGTGGTTCTCGAGAACGGCGCGGTTCTACACGTTCCCTCCCGCCGAGAAACGCAGATGCTCTGCCCGCCAGTGTCCGACATCCTCGCGCGCGACCTCGCACGCCGCGGCGTACAGCCGCTCGCGCGGGGCCGCGCGATTCTGGCCACGCGACGGCCCCACGAAATCGCGGTGCTCGAGTCGATCCGGGACCTCGATCTGGAGTTGCAGATCACCTTCAACGGGGACGCGGTGATGGTGCTTCCCTCCGGCGTGAACAAGGGCAGCGGACTGCGGGCGGCGCTGCGCGAGCTGGACCTGTCCATCCACGAGGCGGTGGGCGTTGGAAACGGGCAGAACGACCACTCGTTCCTGGATCTTTGCGAGTGCGCCGTGGCGGTCGCCAACGCGGTCGACGCCGTCAAGACGAAGGCCGACTTCACCACGCCCGGCGCGGCCGGTGCCGGTGTCATCCAGTTGATCGACGAGCTGATCGCGACGGACCTCTCGCAACGCGTGACGGGTGGGGTGGGGGACGTCGTGGTGCTCGCGAACCGGCGTGACGGCGTGCCGGCGACGTTCCGGCCCTACGGCCAGAACATCCTCGTTTCTGGTCCGTCAGGCGCGGGCAAGTCGACGTTCGCCACGGGATTGATCGAGCGCCTGATCGATCGCGACTACCAGATCTGCATCGTCGATCCCGAAGGTGACTACGGCACTCTGGACGGGATCGTGACGATGGGAAATCGGCTGCGGCCGCCACACGTCGACGAGGTCCTCGACCGGTTGAGCCATGGGCGGGCCAACGTGGTCGTGAACCTGCTGGGGATCGCGCTGGATGACCGCCCAGACTTCTTCGCGCAGTTGCTTCCGCGCTTGCAGGCGTTGCGCGCACGCACGGGCGGCCCGGACTGGATCCTGATCGACGAGGTTCATCACCTCCTGCCCGCGCAATGGGGGCAGGCGACCTATATGCTGCCGCAGCGCCTGGGGGAGACCATCCTCATCACCCACCGCCCGAGCGAGGTCGCGCCCGCGATCCTCGCGATGATGGACACCGCCGTCGCCGTCGGACCATCGCCGACGCTCACGCTCGACGAGCTCGCCAGGACGCTCGGACTCGAACCGCCTGCCGTTCCACGAACCAAGCGCTACGAGGCGATCATCTGGGAGCGAAGCGCCGGGCTCGATCCCTACGCCGCGATCATCGTTCCCGCGCGGTCGGCGCGGCTTCGTCACCTGCGGAAATACGCCGAGGGAAACCTGGGCCCCCGGAGCTTCTTCTTCCGGGGCGCCGCGGCGCGGATGAATCTGCGGGCCCCGAACCTCACGGTGTTCTGCGAGCTCGCCTCCGGTATCGACGATGAGACCTGGCTGTACCACCTGCGGCGCGGTGACTACTCGGCCTGGCTCGCCAGGACGATCAAGGACCCCGACCTGGCGGACGAGGTCGCTGGCGTGGAGCAGGCGGCCCAGCTCACGCCGGAGGAGAGCCGACGTCTGGTCCGTGAAGCGATCGACCGGCGCTACATGCTGCCGAGTTGAGTGCGGTTGCGCCGCTCCCAGGTCGATCTTGGCAAGCGTTCTCGTCTCGCGCGGCGACGGCAACAGACGAGGCCGAGGAGGCCGACTGCCAGGCCGGGCAGGAGGTCGTTCCGACCTTGCCCGGCGGCGGCGCACGCGCAGCCGCCTTCGATCAGGCCGGCTCCCGGCCCGGTCGTCGCGTCGATCGGCGGGGGAGGCACGATCGAGGCGTCGCTCGCGCCGCTGCCACCGGCTCCGACGGCGCCGGTGGCTCCACCCGCGCCCGGTCCCGCGTCGATGGGCGGCGCCACGCTGCCGCCGATTCCTCCCGGTCCAGATCCTCCAGGACCGCCGCTGCCTCCACCTCCCTGTCCGGCGACGCCCGTGGCGCCGGCGCTTCCAGTCGTCCCGGCCGCGCCGGCGCCACCCCGACCTCCGGCGCCCGCGGCGCCCGTCGTCCCGGCCGCGCCGGTCGTCCCGCCTCGACCTCCCGATCCCGTCGTCCCGCCGGCGCCGGTCGTGCCCGCTCCACCGGCGCCGCCGCCCGCGCCGCTCGAACCGCCCCGCCCGCCGGTGCCGCTCGATCCACCGCGCCCCGCCGACCCGGTCGTGCCGCCGCTCCCGGCGCCGCCGCTGCTCCCGGCCGAACCACCAGTGCCGCCGGCGCCGCCACGTCCTCCCGTCCCGTCGACGACCGCGCCGGTGATCGTGCCGGAGATTCCGTAGAACCCGAGCGACGAGTAGTTCGAGAATCCGTTCTGGGGCGTCCCCTCGGCGCCTCCCTTGATGATCAAGCTGTACTCCCCCGCGGCCAGCGAGACGTCGAACTTCGCCGTTCGCGCGGCGCTGTCGTTGCTCTGCGCGACCCGCGTGCCGCTCCCGTTCTGAAGTTCGGCGTCGACATCGAGGTAGGCGCCGCCGATCACCTCGATGCGATCGATCACGAGCATCGCCCGTCCTCCACCGCTGCCAATGCTGAACCTGAACGTGTCGCTGTCGGTATTGCGCGCGATCTGCCCGCGATTGTCGACGGAGGACACCTGCCCGCCGCTCGCGATGACCAGCGTCTTCGAGTCCGGAACGTCGTCCTCCCGATACGGCAGATTCCTGGTGATGATCGCGAGGTCGTCCTCGGTGTTGTTCGCGCCGCTGTACTCGCCCTTGCTCCACTGAAACAAGGCCTGCGCGCCCCAGCTGGTCTTGGGCACGCTGTCACCCATCATGGGAACCCACTTGAAGCTCGAGAATCCGCCGAAGTACTCGGTCGACGAGCTGCCGTCGTGGTCGAGGCCCATCAGGTGCCCGAGCTCGTGCGCGGTCGTGTTTCCCTGGTAGTAGCCGCTGCCCTTGTTGTAGACGGTGCAGCACCTCGAGGTCCCGAAGGCGTTGACCGCGCAGGTCGAACGACCGTCCTCGTCGCTGATGCACGCCTTCCCGCGGTTGCGCGCCTCCGCCGCGTTGTAGACGGCGGCGTCGGTGGTGACGTTCACCTCGAACGCGGAGTACGCCCCCGAGACGATCTGCCAGGCCCGCCACAGATCCGCCTTGGGGAGGGTGAGGATCGAGACGTCCATGAAGAGCACCTTCGTCGCCCCCGGCCGGCTCTGCAGCTTGTTGGTGTCGGAGCCGTCGTAGTCGCCGACGTGCGGTGGCTCGCCCGGTTCGGGCGGAGGTTCGTTGCACACCGGATAGATCTTTTCGATCGGCACCCGCTGAACGACCACCTTCCCATCGGCGGAGGTGGTGTATTCGAAGGCGAGATGTCGTTCCGGTAGGACGAGCCAACCATAGATGTTCTGGCCGTCGCCCTTCAGGATGAAGGAAGACCTCTCCGATTCCGCGGCGATGCCGTCGACGGCCAGGTAGTCGCCGGTGAACTCGTAGTTGCGAGCCACCACGGATATGGCCTCGCCGGCATCCGTCTTGAACACGAAGCCGCTCGGCAATGACCACCTGACGCCGCTTCGGGTCGCCTCCGCGAGAATCGAGGCGGGGGTGCCCACGATGGCCCCGCGGATGGTCTCGGTCTGCTCGGGAACCGGATCGTCCTGACAGCCGAGGCTGAAGAAGGCCAGGGTCGCAGCGAGGCGAGCGAATCGGGGCGTCCGGCGGATATCCACGCATAGGTAGAGGTCGGCACGCGGGATTTTGGTCCACAAAAGTTCGAAGGTGAGGGGATCACGACGCCTTGCTCCGGAACAGCGGAGCGAATAGCGTGCCCTCGTGGTCGTACGCGCGGTGCTGGGGGTTGCCGTCGCGCTGACGTTGGTCGGAAGCGGATGTCGCGCGCGCTCCGCGGCGACCGCCAATCACTCCGGTTCGCAGGCTGGGCCGGCGCCGAGATCCGACGCGGCCCCGCAAGCACGGACGGCTCCGCCGGTCACCAGCGAAGCGTGTCGGGCTTGCCGGGGCGTCTGGGCTGTTCACGGGCTCGACGACAGGGAATCGTGCAACTGCCGGACGACGGATGCCGGCAAGCGATGTCGGGATGGATCGGAGTGCCAGGGGATGTGCATCGCCAGCAAGGAGGATCCGCAGACGGAGGTGATGATGCCCGGTCCCCCCGCGCGCGGTTTCTTCGTCGGCCGCTGCTCCGAGCTCGTGACAGTGTTCGGCTGCAACCGCATCATCGAACGCGGCGCCAGCGCCCACGGCCCCGTGCTGCTCGCCGAGCCGCCGCAGACACTCTGCGTCGACTGACCGGGCGCCATTCCGCGGAAACGAGATCTCCACACCCTAAAGAGGCACGCACGCACCGAAATGGCCCACTTTGACCTCTGGATTGTTCTCCTCGGCACCGCGCTCTTCGAGGTGTACGCCCTCCGGCGCCTGCGGTTCGATTGGGTCATCGTCGCGCTGGTGCTCTTGGGGACGGTGCTCCAGGTGGACTACCTGAGCTACACGTCCATCTCGGAGCGGAATTACGATGGGCCGTCGCAGATCGAGTACATCCAGTCGATTGCCCAGCATCATCGTCTACCTGATCTGTTCGCTTGTGGCGCCTGTGGGCACCCGCCGCTTTACTACGCGCTGGCTGCTGCCTGGTCGAAGGTCGTGGTCATCGGGGGATGGATACCGTACGAGCGGGGGCTGCAATGGCTCTCGCTCTTGCTGTTCTTTGGCTTCGTGGTCTTCGCGCTGTTGATCTTCAGAAGCTGCACATCGCAACCGGCCACGCTGCGACTGGCGACCGCTCTCGTCGTGTTCTGGCCCTCCAGCATCATTAATGCGGTGCGGGTGCACAACGATGCACTCGCGTCGCTGCTGATGCTCGGCGCGATGTACTTCATCGCAAAATGGGATCGAGACGGCACCCACCGCGACTTTCATCTGGCATTGCTCTTCTGTGCTCTGGCCCTCCTCACCAAGTCATCCGGCTATGCCCTGGCGACGACGCTCGTGTTGTTTGGCGCCGTGCGTGCCATTTCTCCCGCGCTGCGCCGGGAGAGCCTCAAGCGGTGCGCGCTGGCCGTCGTCATTCTGGGCAGCGTGGCCGTGGGGGCGGTAGCGCTCCAGAAGTCCCAGCATCCGACCACCTTCTGTCAAAAAGTGTTGGGGCACGCTTGCGACGGTCGGTATGTGCCCGCCGTCGTCGATCGACCGAGTCGCTTCGTCCGTTTCGATCTACCGCGGTTCGTGATGCGCATGGATACGCTCCCCGACGATCCCGTACACGACTACTTTTTGAACCGCCTGGCCAAGTCCAGCTTGTTCGGGGTCATGCCTCTTGGCGACGAGCTCGCAGGCCGGCGTCACCAGACCTTGGCCGTGGCAATGAGCGTGCTGCTCTTGATCATGGTGGCGAGTTGTTTGATCGCGTTGCCCTTCGTGAGCGCCGGGTCATTGCGCCCGTATCGGGTCTACCTCGGCGCGACTCTCGTCATGCTCGCGTTCCTCGTCGCTTTTCGCGTCCGAGCTCCCAACGAGTTCCACGAGGATTTTCGGCACATCTTTCCGGCCCTGGTGCCGTTTTGCCTCGGGTACGCGAAGATCTTCGAGCGGCTCGGTCGTTCCTCCGGAAAGCCGTCTTGGTTGCGTCAGGGATTGCGCGGCACCGGAATCGCGATCGGCCTTGCGATGGTCGTGGCGTCCGCTGTGTTTTTTGCGCGCTTGCCTTGAGGCTACTTGCAGACGAACGATGTCACCGTCGTCGCGGCGAGCGCGGCGGTGAAGGTCCCACCCGTCACCGGGACCGCCGTCCCGGCGGTGAGGTTGGCGCTCGACGAGGTCACGTTCGGCGTGCACGAGGCGGGTGCCGTCCCGCCCGCGATGGTGATCGGCACGTTGGCTGCGGACGTGCCCTTGTTGACCGCCACCACGACGACGGTGCCGTCCGTACCCTTGAAGGCCGAGAGGAGGAGATTCGCGTTGGAGTTGCCCGTGACGTCGACCATGACGTAGCCGGGCCGGACGAACTTGGCGTAGTTGCCCAGCGTGTAGGCGCGCTTGGTCAACGACGAGGTCGAGATGAGCAACCCTTCGTTGTCGCCGCTCGCCTGGTACCACCAGTAGAGCCAGCCCGAAGCTTCGCCGACGACGAGGGCGGAGTGAATCCACCCGGCGACCACGACGCCGTTGTTGATGTCGCTCGACGGCCCTTCCTCCGGCCAGTAATGGACGCCCGACATCTCGGTCTCGTAAATCGGCTTGCTTCTCTTGCCGCCGTCGACATCGGCCGGCCACGGTTCCGCCCTTTGCGTGTCGTACTGGTGCGTCCCGATGATGTCGATGAGGCCCCAGGCCGTCGCATCCTTGGCCAGGAAGTGGCCGTAGTCGTATCCGTCACCCGTGGCGCATTTGCTGGCGCAACCGGTGGTGGTCGCCGTGTTCGAGAAGCATCCACACTTCAGCGGGTCCGAGCTGTTCGGATGGCTCGCGACAGTCGAGCCCGTGGCCGAAGCATTACTCCAGAGGTGGACCCACTCCGACGGTTCGGGCGCGATGAGCTTGACCCCCGCGGTTCTGAGCTTCGGTCCCAGCACCTTGACGAACTCCACCATTTCCTTGGCCGTGTAGAGCATCGTGTCGTAGTCGCTGTAGCAGGGTGGACCGATGGTGGACCCACACGACGCAAAGTCGGGCTCGTTCGCCGCCCCCATCGCGTAGAGCTTGTTGTTCTTGGCAAAGTTGGCTATCGCCGTCGACCACGAGTCATAACAGCTCGTGAGCAGGTGCCCGCCCTTCTGCGTATTGTTGTTGTCCTTGCAGTTGGCGGGCGCAGTCCAGGGCGACCCGATGACCTTCGCGTTGTAGCTGGCCGGCGGGATAGCTCCCGATAGGCTGCCGTTCGATTGCATCGCGACACGCACGATGGACAGCCCAAGCCCGCTGCCAGTGGCTGTGTAGAACATGTCCCAATTGGGGGCTGCACTGCTCAAGGCGGTGTTGAAGCCGAACCCCTCGATCGTCTGGCGCGTCGCACCGAGGTTCACCGTCACGCCCGTTCCCGAGCCGCCTGTACCGCTGCCGCCCGCGCCCGCGGTGCTGCCGCCCGTAGCGCTGCCGCCCGTGCCCGCGGTGCTGCCGCCCGTGCTCGAGCCGCCGGTCCCGCTGCCGCCTCGACCGCCGGTGCCGGTGACGCCGCCGCGACCCGCCGCGCCGCCGCCGCCGGTCGTTCCACCGCTGCCGCCGCCGCTGCCGCTGCCGCCGCCGGTCCCGGACGTGCCCGCCCCGCCCGTGCCCGTCGTGGACCCGCCGGTGCCCGCCGTCGAGATGCCGCTGCCGCCGGTGCCCGCGGCGGAGCTGCCGCCGGTGCCCGGCGTCGAGCTGCCGCCGGTGCCCTGCGGACTGGATCCGGCGCTCCCGGTGGTCCCGCTGGCGCCGGCCGTCCCACCGCTCATACCGGCGGTCCCGCCGGAGCCCGTGGCGCCGCAGCCCCACGCGACGAGTGCGCTCGCCAAGACTACGCTGCTGAATCTTTTCTCGCCCACTTTGCCTCCGGTGGATCCTGGTCGGACGTCTCTTTACGACAGGGAATCCCCCCAATGGCGGGTGCGGATCACTATGTGGGCCGGGGCCGCCGCGGGCGTGGCCTTGGGGTGAAGGAAACCCGACCGCGACGTGGGTCAGTGCGGCGACCAGGAACAGAGCTTTCCGTCGGCCGCCACGACGATGCGGCCGTTGACCGCGATGGGCGACGTCCACTTGCGCACGGCGCCGCAGCTGGCGGCGGCGTCCCGGAACACCGTCGTTCCGGTCGCGCCGTCCAGGGCCACCAGTTGATTGCCGCCGTCCATGTACCAGACGAGCGCATCCGACGCCCCGTCGGTCGTGGTCGAGATGAGCCCCGGGGCCGCCGGCGCGCCCCATCGCATCCCTTCGTCGCTCCCTTTGGGAACCAGACTGTAGGCCGCGCACCAGGCGACAGACGGTTTCAGCGGCAGGCTCGGTGCGAGCGAGAAGCCCATCAGGGCCGCCCCGTTTCCCGTGCCCCCCGGGCAGGCCACCCACGCGCCGTCCACGGCGATGGCGTAGAACGTCGTCGAGCCCGAGACGTAGGCGGTCGGCACCGAGCGGACGTTCATCCCTTGCGTCGTCACGTCGAAGCTGACGAGCGGTCCCTTGCCGAGATCGGCGCTGTCGAGGATGAAGCCGTTGCCGTCCTTGGAGGCGATGATCAGGGCGGGGCCGCTGCTGCCCGGCAAGGAAACGAGCACCGGATTGACGGCACCCAGGTCGAAGTCGCGCTGGTCCTTCGTCTTCCAGTCCGACGGGAAGAAGAAATCCTTCGAGCCGCTCGTCTTGTCGAGCGTCCCCATGCCGCGCACGTGCACGACCTCCTCGCTGTCCATGTGATCGCCCGTCGTCGTGAGGCGGTTGCCGGTCACGGCGAACACCCCGTCACCGGCGGACGCCATGCCGCCCGGCGCCCAGATCGCTTCGCCCTGGCCGGCGGACTGCCAGCCCTTGACCGTGGGAGGACTGGTCGCCGTGTCGATCGCGACGACCCTGCCGTGCATGTCGGCGACGCAATCTCCCGAGTGGCCCCCGTACGGCACGTAGACGATGCGCCCCACCATCGACAGCGCGCCGCGCTGGTTGTGCGGCTTCGGATCGAAGCCGAGCGCCGTCGAGACGTCCACCGGGTATCCGCTCTTGATGCTTCCGTCCGCCAGGCTCAAGGCCCACACGGCGTGCGAGGTGATGCCGTTCGCGTCGCCCAGCGCGCCGGCCACGTAGAGCGTCGCCGTGCCGGCGTCGATCACGGGCGTCGAGATGACGCCGAGCGGGTTGCCGCCGTCACAGCTGGGCACGCCCGACTTGGACGCGGGCGTCCCGAGGTTCGTCGTCCAGGCCGTCGCGCCGGTCGCTTCGTCGAACGCGTAGACGTCGTTGCTGGTCGTGACGGCGACGAAGATGCCGGCGCTTCCCGCCCCACCGTTGAAGTAAAGAGGGCTCCCCATCACCGCGCCCATGTATGTCGCGGCGAAGGTCGCATCGAGCGCCATCTTCGCCGCCGCGGTCTTGCTCAAGGTCGGCTGCAGAAAGTGGCCGTCGCGGCTCGGGTGATTGTTGCGTTCGAGCACCGACACGCCCGCGCTCGTCGCGCCACCACCGCCGCCGTTCCCGGAGCCTCCCGTCGCGGCCGTGCCGCCGCCCGAGCCGCCCGTCGCGCCGCCGGACGCGCCTCCGTTCGCCGCCGTGCCTGAGGTGCCGCCGGGGACGTTGCCTCCCGCGGCGCCGCCGCCGTCGGGAGCGGAAGGCGCGCAAGACGAGCAAGCAAGACCGACGACAAGCGAACCAAGAGATAACCAATCGCGCATGGGGGAATACCTCATGTGATGCGTCGACAAAACGAAGAGCCAGGTGCGGCCAATACTGCTATGCCCGGCGCGCTCCTCCCGGCTCACCTCGGCGAGGTGATGCCGTTACGATTTCTCGATCGATGCCGCGGGCGCGACGTGACCCGACTGGGCCCGTTAGTGCGCGTGCGTCGCTGCTTTTGTTTGTTCTTTTTCTTCTTTTTCTTTCCGGCGCGCGTTTGCCGCTGGCGGATGGCTGCGATCGCCTGCGCCCTCGCCGCCGCGACTGTCGGCGGCTGCACGAGTCATGGCGCGACGCAGAACGACGCCTCCTCGGAAGGCGGGGGCGGTTCCGGTGGCGACGACGCGTCCGCCGCAGATGCGCCCGCGCCTGATGCAGGGTCTGGTGACGGAGGGCTTTGGCCGTGCGCCCCACCGGCCGACCCGACCCAACCGCATCCCACGCTCGCCGCGACGGGCTGCATGGACACCGTGGCCATCACGCGCTTCGCTTCCGGCGCGTACGGCTACGAGATCAACAGCCCTCTGTGGTCGGACCTGGCAGACAAGGAACGTGCCTTCGTCTTGCCGCCCGGTAGCGGGATTCACGTCGCGAACTGCGCCGCCCAGTCGAACGGCTGCCTCGACGCCGCCGACGACGGCAAGTGGGTTTTCCCCGCCGGCACCACCTTGCTCAAGAGCTTCGGGTTCGACGGCAAGCTCGTCGAGACCCGCCTGCTGGTCGCATTGCCCGACGGAACCTGGGTCGGTTACAGCTACCAGTGGAACGAGGGCCAGACCGGGGCCACGCTGGTCGCGAGCGCGGGCGCCAGCGCCTCATTCAACACCGGCAGCCGCACGGTCGACTGGACCTATCCGGGGCGCCGGGACTGCACCGAGTGCCACACCCGCAGCGCCGGCTGGACTCTTGGGCTCGAGACCGCGCAGATGAATCGGGTGCCCGTCACGGCGGCCCTCGGCACAGGGAATCAGATCGACAAGCTCGCGGCGGCGGGCCTGTTCGACAGCGCGCCCGCCAAACCCTACAAAGCTGCGCTGGTGACGCCGTACCCGGGGCAACTCGGCGGTCCGCCCGCGTCCGCGACCGCGACCGAGCGGGCCCGCTCGTACCTGCACGCGAACTGCGCCTTCTGCCATCGGCCCGACGGCCAGTTCAACAGCGTCGATCTCCGCTACGGCGCCGCGTTCGATCGCACCGGTCTCTGCAACGTGGTGCCCGCCAAGGGGACCCAAGGCGTCGAGAACGCGACCAACCTGACCCCCGGCCACCCCGAGCTCTCGACCCTCTGGCTGCGCATGGCGACGCTCGACAAGGGGCGCATGCCGCCCCTCGCGAGCGCCGTCGTCGACGAGGACGCCCTCGACGTCGTGACCGCCTGGATCAACGGGATCCCGGCGTGCCCGTGAGCCAGCGCCGCCCGCAACGCACGCGGCGCTGATCCCGACCGCTGATCAGCTTCGTGGTGTCAGGGCTCGCATCGCGGGCCCGACACGGGATCATCCACGCAGCGCTCGCCGCCGTGGCAGATGAACGCGGCGGCCGCGCAGTCGGAACAGCGCGGGAGATCGTCGCCCAGGAAGTCGACGCAGGTCAGGCCCGCGTTGCAGCTTCCCAGCGCGCCGCCGCCGTCCCTTGGACAGCAATGATCCTGCTTGCGCCCGCAAGCGGTGCACGTCGCGCCGGAGAGGCCTCCCCCGGGGCAATACAGACCAGGCTGGCACGTGCGCGGGCCCCCGTCGCCGCCGCAGCACGGGCTCCTCTCGGCGCCGCACGCAAGGCCCCCCTGTCCACCGGTCGCGCCCGCGTCGGCGCCGCTCGCGCCACCGCGTCCGCCCGCACCCGCGGTGCCAGCGCCACCACTCACGCCTCCAGCGCTCGTGCCCCCACGTCCGCCAGCGCCCGTGCCCGCAGCGCCAGCGCTACCACTCACGCCTCCCGCGCCGCCTGCGCTCACGCCTCCAGCGCCGCCCGTGCTCACGCCTCCAGTGCCGCCTGCGCTCACGCCTGCAGTGCCGCCGCCTGCGCTCGCGCCTCCGCTGCCGCCGCCACCGCTTGCGCCTCCCCCTGCGCCTGCGTCGGCACCCGAACGTCCTCCCCTCGCCGTCCCCCCGCCCGATCCCGACGAACCGCCCGCAGGCGATTTGCTTCCGCAGCCCACGGCGCAGGCGATCGCGAGAGCGACGAGCCCGAACGACAGCAATCCACGCCTCATTGCCGGTAGAGCCACGCGCCCATTGTACGACCGCGGGCAAGATTCCATAGCGCTCGGTCTCCGCGTGACCTCAGCGGCGCGAGGCGCGCCCCGAGCTCGACGTGCGCGTCGAAGTCCCTGAGCGCGTGGATCGAAAGCTGCACCACGGGGATGTCTGCCTTCGGGAAGGCGTGCACGAGGACGGACCACGCGCCGTGGTCGATGCCGGCTCACCGGCGCTGCGTCCTCAGCGATACTCGAACATCGCCCAAGCGACCATCTCGGCGTTCGGGAGCGTCGCTTCCTCGAAGCCGTACATGCGCCCGTACTTCGGGCGAAGGGTCGTGGTCGCCTCGGTCGCGATTCGATTGAAGAACTTGGAGAGGAACTCGGTGTGCGCCTTCGCAGACGGATTCACGAACTCCGTGAAGGGATGCGCCTGCATGGCCTGACCGACCGCGGCTTTCAGGTCGGCGATGAACGCGAACTGGAAATCGATGTCGGCCCGCGACCCGATGTTCCCGTGACTCCCCGATATGAAGTCCCACTCCAGCCCCTGGACCTGGCGCAGGTTGTCCTCGTGGAAACGGAAGCGCTCGTTGCCCGCGAAGCGCCAGAACGGGGGCTGATCCGGATTGATGAGGTCGGGACAGTGAACGATGCGTTCCTGTTTCAAGAGCCACGCGGCGTGATCGTCGCTGTGCGCCGCCCATTCGAAACCGTGCAGCTCGACGGTCAACGCTTCGAAATCGAAGCTGTCGTGTGGCCACTTCAGCTCCTTGGTGGGTCGGGGAAAGCTGCTCTTCGCGAGGTCCATCGACTGCCGTGTCTTCGTGCTGGCGATGATCTCGAGCTTGATTCCGCTGCGCGAGGCGCCTTCGACGTAGCGGGCGATGTCGCCGATGTGATCGGCGTGGTAGTGCGGATAGATCGCCGCCGCGATCGGCTTGTCGGTCACCGACGCCACCGCCTTCGTGATGTTGTCGTAGACGCCCTCGAGGGTGTCGAAGATCAGCACCCCGCGGTCGCCGACGTAGAAGACAGTGCCGTAGTTGAATGATTGCACCCACCACACGCGCTTCCTCAGGCGTTGCAGCACGTAGGGCTGAGTCATGTTGCGGTGCAGGAGGTCACCGAGCTTGACGCCAGGTTCGAGGATGGTCTCGCTCGACGGCTCGACGTAGGTGGCGTTGGTCGGAGACTGCGGCGCTGGACTGTTTTCCACGATGACCTCCCTGGGACGTGACTGCTTGGCCCCGAGTAGCTATAGGTGCACGCCACGACAGCACAAGTATTGGACCGCGCCGCCGCCTCGAATTGGGGGCAGTCCCTGGAGGACAGAAGGAGACGCATGACTGACCCGATGAACGTTCCGGATCTCAAGGTGCTCGTGTTCGCTGCGTCGCTGCGTACGGAGTCGCTCAATCGCAGGCTCGCCGTCCTCGCGGCACTCATCGCCGAGCAAGCTGGTGCGTCCGTGGACCTGGCCTCGATGGGCGACTTCGACGTTCCGCTCTACGACGGCGATCTCGAGAAGGCGGAGGGCATCCCGGCGGGCGCCCAGGAGCTCCAGCGGCGACTGATCGCGAATGATGCGTTCATCCTCGCGTCGCCCGAATACAACGGCTCGATGCCGGGGACCATCAAGAACCTCATCGACTGGACCTCGCGGTTCCGGCCGCAGCCGTTCGACGGTCGCCACGGCCTGCTCTTGTCGGCATCCCCCTCTCTTGCCGGCGGCAATCGAGGGCTCTGGGCCTTGCGCGTGCCGCTCGAGCACCTGGGCGCGCGGGTCTTCCCGGACATGTTCTCGCTGGCAATGGCGCACAAGGCCTTCGCGGGCGACGAGCTCGCCGACGAGGCTTTACGCGGGCGCTTCGAGAAGAACGTGCAGGCGTTTCTGTCGCTTGCCGAGGCCGCGAAGCACTACCCCTGCATCAAGAGAGCCTGGGTCGAATTCCTCGGCGAGCCGCCGGGCGCCGGCGACGATCGCGTCGATCTGGTGGCTCCCTGAGGTAGAGCGCGTCGCCGCCCCGCTGCCGAAGCGCGCTGTCACGCCAACCCGGTGAGCGGTCCCGTGTTGTACCGTACGTGGCCGAACGTCGTGTTCGGCAGGCCGAACAGGTTGAGGACGCTGACCAGGAGGTTGTTGTGCGGCTGCGACGGCACCCGCCCGCGCCGGTCGTCGGCCCGTTGCCGGTGGGCTGCGTTCCGGTCGCGTCACCCGCCGGTCCACCACCGCCGCCGGGGGGAAGGATCTTGCCCATGCAGCCGAGACCCGCGAGCAACCAGATTGCGCCAGCGATCCGCGAGTGTTCCCTCATGGCAAACCTCTGTGTGGTCGAACCGACCGAGCGCGTTGCTCGGCCTCGCTTGTGTTCTGGCCGTACGCTCAGGCCACCCGGAGCCCCGAAAGCTCCGTGCTCGTCTGTCCGTTGCCCTTGCCGATGGTCTTGAGGCCGGCGCCGAAGATGTTGGCGACCGTGAGCAGCGCCGACGAGAGGTTGCCGTTGGCCGCTCGGAAGTGCTGGTCTCCCTTGAGCGCGCCCCCCGCCTTCCCGAGGAAGAGGACGGGCCACTCCGTCGTGTCGTGCACCTTGCCCCACCCGGTGCAGGACGTGACGTAGACGAGCATGTTATCGAGAACCGTCCCCGCCCCCTCGGTCATCTTCGACAGCTGACCGGCAAACGTGTTGAGCGCCTGCATCGCGTAGATGACGCCCTTGTGATACCGGGTCTGGTACCCGGTGGTGGCGTTGTTGCCGCCATCCGTGTGGGCAATGGTGTCGTGGAAGTCGGCGTTCATGTCGGTGCCGACGGATCGGTAGTACACGTGGGCCGCCGGAAGCGTGAACATGAACGTGGCGTTGTTGGTGATGCCCGACGCGAACGCCACCGCGAGCATCTGCGCCATCACGTCGTTGACCTTCATGGGCGCCTCGGACTTGGTGTCCTTGGTGATGCCGGTCGTCTGCGGATCCGCCGGGATCTGGATGGTGGGCGGCGGCGGCGTCATGGCCGCCAATCGCATCTCGATCTGGCGGATCGCATCCAGGTGATCGGACAGGCGCGCCTTGTCCTTCGCCCCGAGCACGGCGCCGACGTCCGTGCCGTCGGCGAGAACGGCGTCGAGGATGCTCTTCTTGCATTGATTGAGCTTCATCATCTGGGTGACGTTGCCGGTGCTCGATACACCCATGAACATGCGGGTGAAGGCCGCGTGCGGATCGAACTCCGGGTAGTTCGGGGCGTTCGGGCCGCGGTGCGAGCAGGTGTGCAGCGTGTTCTCCGGGCCGTTGGGGGTCGCGTCGCTGCAGCCGATCTCCAGGGATGGGAAGCTACCGCCCTTGTTGACGCCCGCCACGATCTGGTCGATCGACGCGAGCTCGGCCGAGTTGTTCGCGACGCTGCCGCCCGTGGTCGCGGCCGCCGAACCCATCGGGTGAGGCGAGGCGTTGCCGATCATGTTCTTGAGCCCGCTCACCACGGTCAACCAGGGTTTGACCGGCAAGAGCGGCGCCAGCTCCTCGGTCAGGTTCCAGGTCGACCCGGTCCCGGTGGCTGACGGGTTCCAGAGCGCCGGTATGATCCCGTTGCCGAAGAACCAGGTGCAGTACCGCTTCGGGAGCGGCGCACTCTGGGCGAAGGCCGTTCCGTTGCCGTTCAGCATGATGTCGAGGATCGGCAGCGGAACGGAGATCGCGGTCCCGGTGGCCAGGGCTCCGCGGAGGACAGTCCGTCGGCTCAAACGCTTCGTCGGCATACTCATTCTCCTGGCTTAGGGCGCGGGGGCAGCGACGAACCGGAACCCGTCGCTCGCGACGATGTCGCGCATCAGATCGCGGACGTGATGGCCGCCGGCCCGGAACGTGGACTTGAGCGTGTCGAGCACCGGCCGCTCCGACGCCGCCTCGACGTGGCCGGTCCCGTATCGGTACATGTTCCGCACCAAGCAGTCCGCCGCCTCGGGCCGGGCGGCCAGCACCTGCCCGAGCTCGACGGGCCCGCTGAACTTGCGGCCGTCGAGGTCGCCGGACACGTCGATGGGTTGGCCCTGATCGGTCGACCGGTACTTGCCGATCGCATCGAAGTTTTCGAGCGTCAGTCCCAACGGATCCATGAACGTGTGGCAGCTGGCGCAGGTCGGCTGCGATTCGTGCATGCTCAGCCTTTGCCGCTTCGTATAGATGACGCCGGCCGGCGGGTCAGGCAGCACCGTGCTCACGTCGGGGGGCGGCAGCGGGATGGTCTGGCACAGGATGATCTCGCGAATGAATTTTCCGCGCTGGGTGGGCGACCCCTCCTCCTGGTTCGCGTACAGCGAGAGGAACCCCGCCGTGGTCAGGAGCCCCGCGCGCAGGCCGTCCGCCGGGTGCGCCACCGCGGTCAGCGACGTCGAGGAGAGCCCCGTCGTTGGCAGCCCGTAAAGGCCGGCCAGCTCCTTGCTGGCGAAGGTGTTCCGGGTGGTCAGTAGCTCGAGGGCGCTCGCGTTGCGATCGAAGACGATGGCCTGAAACATCGCCGGGATCTCCTGCATCATCGCCGTCTGCAGCGCGGGCGTGTATTCGGTGAACTTCGGATCTTTGGCGCGCGACGCGATGATCTGGAGCTGATAGAGCTCGCTCGCGAAGTTGCCGACGGATTCGCGACCCGCGGCGGTGCCGAGCAGGCGATCCGCCTGGGTCAGGATGGCCTCCTTGCTCTCGAGCCCGTTGCCGTCGGCGAGATCCAGCAGCGTCGCGTCCGGCGTCGAGTTCGTCAGGAAGTACGAGAGCCGGGTGGCGATCTCGCTGCTCGTGTACTGCCAGAACCCATTGCCCGCAGCCGCCGGCGGCGCCCCGCGCTCCAGGCGGTAGAGAAAGTTGGGGGAGAGGAGCAGGCCCTGGATACCGGCGCGCATGCCCTCGTTGACGTCTCCCAGCGTCGCGGCAACGTTCGCGATCAAGTTGGCGTATCGCGTGACCTGAGCAGACGTGAGCGGCTGACGCCACGCCAACCGCCCGAACTTGGTCACGGCCGACTGGAAGCAGGCCATGTCGGTCGTGCTCTTCGGGGTGCAGCCGAGCAGCTTGCTCCGGCGGGTGGCGTCGGCAAACGCCTGGCTGGTCGCGGCGTCGATCGCGGTTT
>Ga0111539_10003682_pt1 | contig 20175 bp, 11 predicted proteins | sample RhiMethybrSRZTD1_FD_79667 | JGI IMG/M metagenome (GOLD analysis project Ga0111539, IMG submission 79667) | Populus rhizosphere microbial communities from Tennessee, USA - Rhizosphere MetaG P. TD hybrid SRZTD1 (version 2) (version 2) | ecosystem: Host-associated > Plants > Roots > Rhizosphere >... | reverse complement strand
TGGAAAGACAACGTCGTATAGATACTGTTATTACCCGCCGACGTTTGAACGATCGTTTCCGATGACACCTCGAGCGAGGGCATTGGAGTGTCCTGGCTGATGACCTTCGAGATCACCTGATCGAGCGTCACGGCCATATGTGCCCGCGTGCGACTGCTGGTGTCCGGACGAGTGCAACTGAGCCATGTCGAAGGCGTGAAGCTGTGAACCGAGCCGGCTGTCGACGCGTTCTCGAGATTTCCGAAACACGACACGTACTTCTTGTGTGGCTCCAGAGACGAGAGAATGGGACTGAGTTTGAAATTGGCACCGGAACCGCTGGGTGTCCACTTGTCCATGGCGGGGCCATGGGATGTGTTGTGCATGATCGCACCGTGGGGCATGTAGAAGAAGCCCATCCGTAGCTTCGGGGCCGCGGCAGTTTGAGCAAGAGCCGTAGCGGCAGGCACCATGGCGTCGAGAAACGGCAAACCCAGGGTCAGACCGGCACCCTTCAGTACCGCTCTCCGCGAAAGATGTTTCTTCGTGATGAACATGTGTTTTCCCTAAAGTGGCACCGCTCCGCGGTGCCGTGAATGTACCCTTGGCGGATGAATCCGTCAACGACGCTTCGGTTTAGATAAGACGACGGTGATTAGAGGCCTGGCCCGAAAACACCTTCAAGGAAACCCGGAAGCGGCGCACCTCCCGCCGCGCCAACCGCGGGTATCTCGATCATGATGTCATCGGCGCGCCCGTCCTGGTCGGCATCCACCGTGTTGTAGGAGTTGCCCGGATGCCCGTTGGGAACGAAGATCTGTGGGTGGTCAAACGGCGCGCGCGCGTAAAGTACACGCTCGTCGGTGAGGGCATTCAGAAACGCGACAATCGCGTCGATCTCGTCAGCAGCCAGTACCGGTATAGCAAGTGGCTCAATGAGCGTGCCACTCAGTTCCCGGATGGGCGCCACGTTGCCACCGCGGCTGTACAACTCGACGGCCTCGCGCAGCGTAAGGACATCTCCGTTGTGAAAGTACGGCGCCGTCAGGGCCACATTGCGTAGAGAGGGAATCTTGAAAGCGCCCTGCACTCCATAACCTTTGTCCACGCTCGCGCCGTCGAACAGGAACGGCAGAGCGGGAAGGGTTGGAAACAAACGACGCGCAAATGACAGCGGGCCGAAGATGTCGCTGGCACCGACTCCAAGGTCGTTGTCGGTCGGCCTCAGTCCAATATTATTGAAGCCTTTGTCTATGATGTTCCCGTCCCGATTTCGCACGGGTCCGTTGGCTGCAGCAGCAACCCTCCGTACCGACGCATCCGTCAGCTCATTCTGTTCGTGGCAATTCGAACAGCGGATATGAGGATGCAGATCCTGGGGACCCTGGACGCGCGTGCGGTCATTGAAAAGGTGTGCCCCGAAGAGGGCGAGCCGGCTGATGTGCTCCGGGTTCGCGTTCGTCCATGGATTGAGGTCCGGATCATTAGCGGCTGGATTTGCTCGTCGGAAGCGGTCCCATGGCGTGTCGTCCGACACGAGCGTCGCTTCGTAGATCTGGACCGCGAGCCCAAAGAAAAGGCTGAAGTTGTATTGGAGTTGGGAGTATTCGTTCGCATCGCAGCCCTTGTTGCAACTCGGGTCGTTCTTTGCAACCAGCAGGGTCGTTCCATCTGGATTTACGCGAATTACTTTCTTGGATCGCCACCACTTTTCGTGAAAAGCAATCTGGATCATCCTGTCGTAGTGTTCAATGGAAAGGCCTCGATCAGGCCAATTGCTTAAGGGACCGAGCACACTGTCCGTCGGTGAGACCAACTGAAGCGCCAGGGGACGAGCTTTATGTATTCTTTTGCCCTGATCACGTTTTGCCTTGGCCAGGTCGAGTGCGACGTTCAATCGAGTACGCCCGGGCGACGCCATCTCGAGATCGCTCACAATTGGAGCTACCGCCTGAGACGCGAGACTGGAGTTCAGGAGCTCCACTTGCACTTCAACCGGATCCTTGAGATCGTCGGATTGAAAGAGTTTGGCATTCGGATCCCGCTTGCCAAGGTGATTGACCCCGTTAAACACGTTTTCGGCGCGGCCATCCCAGAATTGACGGTGATTAAAGACGGCATTGATCACCGACGGCGTGTTGCGCGGCTCCACTCGCCGTGTGTTTTTCGAGCCGACGCTAAAGCCCTGAGGATCGGCGCCGCCGTCGCTCATGTGCTGGATGCCCTGAGACGACACGGAGTCATTGCTGTCGGTCGCGGCGTTGAGTCCGCCGGTACGATCGCCCGGAACGAGAAGACGGGTGAGCGGAAAGTCGGACGCCTTAAGCTGATAGTTCGGCCCCGGCCCCGTCGAGTAGGTGAGGTCTGCATCAGGACTATGCTTCATTCCGGGGTTCACCTGGTTCTTCGAACGTGGATCGGCGCCAGCACGAAAGTGGCAACTCGCACACGCCTGTACGCCGTCACTGCCTACCTGCATATCCCAGAAGAAGGCTTTGCCTAGAGCAAGTGCCATCGCGGGGTCCGCGATGAAGTCGCTCAGGTTCGGCCCAGGCACGGCCACGGCACGCAGGTCTCCGGGAAGATTTGATAGGTCGGCTCCAAGGGGAGGATTGGGAACCCGGAGAATAACAGCGTCGGGTGGAGTGTCTGCGACGAGTGCAATGGATGTGACGAGGACCGCCACTAAAGGGATGAACATCACCGTTCGGGGATAAAGCATTTTCTTCTCCTTAACCAGAACTCAAGCTAAGGAACATTGCTTAGCCGACAGAGGTGCAAAATGCTAGTGCGCGGCCGGTGGAGTGTCAAACAATCGTATGCGAAAAAAACGTTACAGAAATCTGCACTGCGGAGCGGTGCAAGGAGGGGTTGAGCGAGCAGAGCGAGCCGTCACTTTGCGGCTTCCTGTTTACGAAACGCGTCGCTATTGACGATTCCCAAAACGATGGATGACAACTTGTAATTCTCCTTCGCGGCCGCGCGAACAATCGCGCGAACCTGAGGCATATCGAAGTATTCCAGTTTGCGGTTGATGGCGTACATCATCAACCTCTCTGTAACGGCATTGACGAACGTCGCAGGGCGAGCCACGAGTTGCGCCCGGAGTTCCACCACACCGTTGATCGCGACTCCGTTCGGCAGCACCGTGCTCGCATCAATTTCCGCCTTCGCCTGGCCGTCGACCGCCCGCCAGGCTCCAATCGCGTCGAAATTCTCGAGAGCCAGACCGGTCGGATCGATCACGCCGTGGCACATGTTGCAGCTCGCCTTGTCGCGATGCTGCTCAAGCCGCGCCCGTACCGTCTTCGGCGCTTCGCCAGCTTTTTGGGAGAGATCGGTGGCGGTATCCGGCGGAGGCGGCGCCGGCGGCGTGCCCAAAAGCTTATCGAGCACCCATGCTCCCCGCAGCACGGGAGAGGTGCGATCGGCGTAGGAAGTCCGCATCAGAACGGCGGACTTGCCCAGCAGGCCGAAGCGTTCCTTATTGGTGAGTGTCACCCTGCGGAACTGCGGTCCCGAGACGCCCGCGATTCCGTAATGCCTGGCCAGACGGTCGTTCAAGAATGTGTGGTCGGCGGTAAGAAGGTCCACCAGGCTTCGGTCCTCCAGGAGGATGCTGCTGACGAAAGCTTCCGCCTCGGCAGAAAAATCACGCCGCAGTTGATCGTTGAATCCCGGGAACAATACGGGGTCGGGCTTCACAGACTCCAGGCTGTCGAGATTCAGCCACTTCATCGCGAAATTGGTGACCATGCTGGAGGCTTTGGGATCGGCCAACATGCGGCGCACCTGTTTTTCCATAGCGCCTGGCCTGGTTAGGCCGCGCGACTCCGCGAGAGCAAGCAATTCCTGATCAGGGCCAGTGTTCCAGAGGAAGAATGAAAGACGCGAGGCCAGTTCAAGATCGGTGAGATTCGGCACTCCTGAAATCCCGCGATAAAGAAAATTCGGGCTGGCCAGTACCGCTGCCACGACTTGCTCAACACCCTGATCGAAAGTTCCTCCGCTCTTACGCGCGGCTTCAAAGAACTGCATGAGCCGAGTTATCTCGTCCGCGGCTACCGGCCGGCGGTACGCGCGGTGCGCGAGGTTTTCCGTAATCTGGCGGGCGCAAGGGGACTCTCCCTTTGACTTGGGATCGCAAACGAAGATGAGATCGCGGCTTGGAGTTCTGGAAATACCTGCGGGGTTAAAGGGTCCGCTGATCACAACGCCATCGACAAGCTTGTTCCTCCGCCCGGGAGGCGCACAAGAACAGCTCTTGGTCAGTTCGTCGAAGAAGGGGTCCGCGATATTGTGAGGAGACTCGACATGGGAACGATCGATGAAAGCGACAACGACGTCGTGCACACCGGCTTGCGCCTGGACAGGAATCTTCGCGAAACGCTCCATGATTTGAGCGCGTCCCCTGGGCCCCTTGGCATGAAGCTGCCAGTCCTCCGGCCCGCCGATCGTTTGGCGGAATGCAACCTTTCCATCGAGCAGGATTACCAGCGTGCTCTGATTCTCGAGCGTTGATGCGTAGATGCCCACTCCGAGATCGTTGATGGTGAACCGATACTCTCCGTCTGCCGGGAAGTTGTGCTTGAAACCAATGCCGCCACGCGTGCCCAACGGCAAAGGCACGTCGGGGTTTGAATTTGCGGCGATGGTGTATTTCGTACTCGCCACGGATGGATTGGGATTGCCAACGGCGAGCCTGGCAACTTGCCGAGCAGCGGCAACATACTGACTCAGGAAAACGGGCGACACGGTCAACGCGGCCGCAATGTTGTCGAATCCGTCGACCTGGCCGTCCTGCGGCAGCACGTCCGTCGCTTTCAGATCCACACCCACCAGCGCCTTGACTGAAGCGGCGTACTCCGTGCGGTTCAGCCGCTGGATCGGAACATGGCCCGCCTTTGGTCCCCCGGTGCGCGTGTCGAGCGTGTTCTCCATCCACCCGACGAACGAATCCACATCCTTCTGCGCAGGCTGCGGACTGCCGGGCGGCGGCATCAAGTGTCCGCGCAACTTGCGCAGCGCCTTCTCCCAAATCTCCGCGTTATCCGCAGCGGCCTGGAGGTCCAGGCCGTCCAACGCGAGTCCGCCGACTTTCGCGCGGCTGTTGTGGCAGGTGATGCAATAAGTGTTCAACATCACTTGATGTTGATTTTGCACGGCCGCTTTTGTTTGAAAGAAAGCCGGAGAGACGATCAAAGCCAGAACAGCAACTAAGTAAAGGAAACGCTTCATGGCTTCGGCGCGAGACCTTCGGTGATCTCCATCCTGGTTCCCCACGGGTCGGTAATGAACGCGACGCGCATCGTGCTGACGAAGTTGCTCGCGGTTAGCCCCTGCGTGATGTTGACGCCCTCAGCTTCCATCCTCTTAAGGAACTCAGGAAGATTCTTCACCTCGAAGCCAATGTGATCGAGCGAACGGCCCAGAGTGGGATCGAGCTTTGTTTCACCCTGTGACATCGCAAGGCTCACGCCGGGAACTTCCACGCATTCGACTCCGTCGGGCGCTCCCGCGGGGACGCACTTGCCGGCAACGCCGCCCAGGACTTTCGCGTACCAGGCCTTCATTGCCGGAATGTCCTGGGGATACAGATGAACGTGATTGACCTTCACGGGCACCTGGAGTGACGGATCTCCGGAGAATTCCAGTCGAATGCCGTCGGGACCCAGAATGTAGCCGTGATTGGGATCGCTCTCCTCAATCTTGTAACCTGCGGCCTGCCATTTCGCCTTTGCCGCCGGCAGATCCTTCCACACGAAGCCGATGTGATTCACGATCGAACCGACGGTACCGCCCTTGGTCTCGCCTCTCCGCACGAGAACGAAGACGCCCGGAAACTGGATCATCTCCAGCCTCTGATTCGCTGTGGGAACGCCGCCCAACGTCGTCCAGAATTTCTGCTGCGCCGGAACGTCGCTGACGACGAGATGGATGTGCCCCGCGCTGACTCCCGCGCCGTTCGGTGCGGCGAGCTGCCCTGCTGCGGGCATCGCGAAAGCCGCCATTAGAAGGAAAACAAACGCGATCGTAGATTTCATTGCCGACACTCTACTAGGAATTGTGAGCAAAAAGGAAGGCCAGTGCTCGCCCCGCGAAACGTTTCCAGCCCATTAAACCCGACAATAATGTAAAGGAATCTTGATACATCTTTATAAAACCTTTGGTTGATGGCCTCAGCATCAATCGCTACAAATATGTGCCAGCGACACAACGGCGTGTTGAGACAGTGAAGTCTTCGGAGTGGATCCCCGAAGGCTTTTTTTGTTTTTTAGACAGCGAGTCATTCCCGGACGAGGCGGTCCATGGCCCCACCAGGCCATGGACCTTTTTTGTTTTCGGGGACTCTTTACGAAATCCTGATTTTGGCAAGGGAGTACCCATGAAACGACTGACTTTATCTGAAAAGATCACGCGCCTGAAGAGCCGGTTGCATGAAAGGGAGTGGCGTCGATACGGCACGCTGCTGCTCATCGGAAAAGGCGCTGGCATTGCGATGTTGATGCTGGTCGCAATGTTCATAAACCCCGGATTGTTTGGATTGGTATCGCACGCACAGGATCCGGCTGCGGCGGCAAAAGCCAGCGACATCATCAACCCCCTGAACACGGTCTGGACGCTTGTCGCAGCGTTTCTCGTTTTCGGCATGCAGGTCGGCTTCACGATGTTGGAAGCGGGATTCTGCCGCTCACGCGAGACGGTGAACGTGTTGATGGAGTGCATCGTCGATACCTGCTTGTGCGGGCTTTTGTTTTTTGCGTTCGGTTTTGCGTTCATGTTTAGCCACGGTAACGGCTTTATCGGCATGAACTGGTTCTTCCTGCAGGGAGTGCCCGCAACGTACGAAGCATCGGGCGTTTCGTTCCTGGCATTCTGGCTCTTTCAGTTCGCGTTTGCCGACACCTGCTCGACCATCACATCTGGCGCCATGATTGGCCGCACCGGTTTCGTTGGCGACCTGATCTACAGCTTCTGCGTTTCGGGATTCATTTATCCCATCATTGGTCACTGGGCATGGGGGCCGGATGGATTCCTGGCGACGATGGGCAGCGAAGGAAACTTTCTTTCGTCGCTTGGCATGAACTTCCACGACTTCGCTGGATCGACGGTGGTTCATACCATTGGCGGCATGGTTGCGCTTGCCGGAGCGCTCGTGCTCGGCCCGCGCCTCGGCAGGACGTTCAAGCGCGATGGCGGCGGCCCCATGATGCCCCACGATCTGACGATCGCCGCGTCAGGCGGCCTCCTTCTCTGGTTTGGCTGGTATGGATTCAATCCTGGCAGCACTCTGTCCGCAATGGACTTTGAAGGGATTGGACGCGTCGCCGCAAACACCACGCTGGCTGCATGTGCTGCGGGCCTGACGGCAATGGCGGTCGCTTACGGCATGAGCAAGAAGTGGGACGTCAGTTTCACGGTAAACGGTTTCCTCGCCGGGCTTGTGGCCATCACGTGCCCCTGCTACTGGGTTAGTCCGGCAGGTTCGATAGTTCTCGGCGGAATCGCAGGTGTGATTGTTGTCATCGCAGCCGAAGTTCTGGAGTATCTCCGTATTGATGATCCGATCGGGGCCGTCCCCGTCCACGGCGTCTGCGGAATCTGGGGAACCCTCTCGCTGGGCTTATTTGCTTCCGGGCAGTACGGAGTAACAGGTCCGCTCGCTGCAGACAATACAGCGCCGCTGACAGGTTTGCTTTATGGCGGTGGTACAAAGGTTCTTCTCGCACAGTTGGTAGGAAGTGCCATTGTCACCGCGTCAACGTTCACAGTCGCGATGATCGTGATGTACGCGGTCCATGCGATGGGTCAGCTCCGCGTGTCGCGCGAAGGCGAATCCTATGGTCTGGACTTGCATGAGCACGGAATTCCTGCCTATCCGGAATACGTGATTACAGCTGCAGGCCGTCCCGAAGGCATGGTTCACCTGGAGTCCGCGATGAAGGTTTCTGCAGTTCCGGCAAAGAGTCGCACGTAATTGGCGCGCACGGATTGGCTGACCGGGCGATCATGAGATTTCACAGCCGGCCATCCGACCAGCTGCCAGGGACATAGCGACAGCGCACAACAGACAGCTGACATCTCACATTGAAAAGGTTCACAAATGTCGGATGTGAAATGTCTGCTGTACGCTGTCGCTATGTCCCTGGCAGCTGGTCGGATGGCCGGCTGTGAAATCTCACTCGGTCAGCCAAACATGTTGGTGCCCTGAGTCAGGAGGGCGCGCGATCGAAAATTTACGTCGACCATCCGGCCCGTTACTATGCCATCCACGCTACTCCGTAATCAGGCGATAGCCGATACCCGGCTCCGTCTGCAAATACTTTGGACGCGTCGGGTCGGATTCCAGTTTCCGTCGTAGTTGTGCCATGTAGACTCTCACGTAGTGCGCCTGATCTTCCTGTTTCTGGCCCCACACCTCCTGAAGCAACTGGCTGTGGGTCAGCACCCGATCGGCATGACGCACCATGACGATTAACAGTTTGTACTCCGTCCGCGTAAGGTGGACTTCCCGACCGTTGACTGTCACGCGATGCCTGACGAAATCTACTTCGATATCCCCCGTTCGATAAACGCTGGGTTCGCCGGACGCCGCAAGGGTTCGCCGGAGCGCGACGCGGAGGCGCGCGAACAGTTCGCCCACCGCAAACGGCTTTGTGACGAAATCATCGGCGCCGGCATCGAGCGCACTGATCTTGTCTTCTTCGTTTCCCCGGACGGAGAGAACGATGATCGGTGTCCTTTTGTTTTTTTCTCGGACCTTGCGGATCACGTCGACTCCGTCCCCGTCCGGGAGTCCCAGGTCCAACACAATGACATCGGGAGGCAAAGTGGCTTGCCGCAACCCTTCCGCAGCGGTCGTTGCTTCTCTCAGCCGATACTGCTCTGCGCCCAGCGCGGTCCGCAGGAATCTTCGAATCTCGGGGTCATCCTCGATGACCAGCACTTCATACAGAGTCAGGTTGGTCTCGTTCATACCGCGCTTTCCGAAACATCGTGAAACCCGGGAGGGTTTCCTCCGACCGGCAGCGTGAATCGGATACACGCGCCGCCGGATGGCGCATTTGCTGCCGCGATGGTTCCTTCATGCCGCTCGATGATGGCCTTGCAGATCGCAAGTCCGAGGCCAACGCCACGCACACCGGAAACTCTTCCTCTGAAAAACTTGTCGAAGACACGGGATTCGTCGCCACTCGCAAAACCGGAGCCACGATCTTCAACCGCAACGTCGATCGTGCCGCCATGTTCCTCAGCCGCGATGTGGATCGGCGTATCTGCCGTCGTGTATTTGACGGCATTCTCCAGAAGATTGATGAACACCTGTTCCAAAAGCACATCGTCCACCCACACGAGTGGAAGATCCGGAGGGATCCTGGTGGTGATGGTGCGCCCCCGCAGCGGCCGTTCAAGCCTCCTGAGGGCGGCGCCCAGGATTTCTTCGAGCGGATGCCATGCGCGCGTCAGCTTGCGTCCGGAATCCAGGCGTGTCATTTCGAGAAGATTGGAGAGCACTCGGTTTAGTCGTTCGGCCTCACCATAAATGCTTTGCGCCAGTTCCCGACGTTCGGACGCACCGAGGCGGTGTTCTTCCTCAAGAAGGCTTGTTGCCGCACCATAAATCGATGCGAGTGGAGTCTTCAGATCGTGAGATACGGCGCTGAGCAGCGAATTTCGCGTTCGCTCCTTCTGGACCTCCATCTCGGCTGCCTCCCTCAAGCGATAGAGTTCCTTCGTCTGTTCTTCACGCTTCAGGGCTTCGGCCGCCTGATTTCGAATTTTCATTGTGAGAGTTGTCGTGACAAGCAAGACCGTCACCATACCTAACAGCGTCATGAGGTAAGTGGGATCTTCGATCCTGAAACTGTCGAAGGGCGGCAAAGAGAAATAGTGGAACGACGCGACCGAAAGAATTGCATTAGCAAGCGCCGGTCCGCGGCTGGCCCGGGCAGAAACAGCCATCACTCCGAACATGTAGATGATGACGAAATTTTCTAATCCCAGGTCATGGCGAAGCAGCAGCGAAATCGCGCTGCAAATTCCAACAACGGCAATGCTGAATAGGTATTCCCTAACCTTGGGGGTCATCATTCAAACGTAAGGTACTACATTCGACGCTGGATGGAATGCTCACCCGCGCGGAGGGTCATGGAAGAACAAGTCGCTCGCAGGCATCCGGCCAGCCTTGATCGCAGGCGCGGGCGTACAAGGCCGACGGGTTCGAATCGAGGGGCCGCCCTTTACTGCCCTTCAATACGATCGCGTAATCTTTCAACGAGGGTGGCGCAGCCACGAACGCTGCGGTACCCTCTTTCAGTGTCTCGACGTTCCGGCAACCGGCCGAAAATCCAAGATCGCAGCTATAACGAAACGGGGCTGCGGCTCCTGCCGCGGTTCTGCGACGGAGATCTTCGCCGGAGTTCGCGATGGCGATATGCATCAGACCGGCTTCGTTGCACGCCCAGCCGGAGCCGTCGGCGCAGTAGTCGAGTTCCAGGTCGGCCAGGTAGGGACATGCGTACGAACGCCCTTGCTCACACGCCTGGCGCCAGAACGGGATGTATTGGCCGGGATGCGCGTCGCCGACTCCCTGGAATGCGCTCATCACTACAAACACCAATGCCCAGGCCGACATGAATGCGAGATGGCGCCGTCGATTCAACACGCGCACGTCGCGTGACCACGCGCACAGTCGATCGATGGCCTTGATCGAGAGGTTCATGATCGGAACCTGTAGAAGTTTGTCGTAAAACGTCGGCATGCCCATGCTGCCGAGCACCTGGTACAACGCGACCGTGCTCAGGCCATAGAGCACACCAAAGATCACACGCCCGAACTCCGTTCGCGGTGATGTTGAAGGATCTGTAAACAGAAGATGCATTCCGAGAAAGACGGCTATAGGAATGTACGAGTCATAGAAGAAGTAAATTCCGGAAGTCGCGTAGTAGATCAGCCCGAAAGCGTAAGTCGTCAAGACCGCCGACATCGTCATCAGTGTGACGCCGAAGAAATACTGTACCGGCAAGCCGATCAGAAACAGCACCAGGTACATGTGTGGGGGATAAAACTGCGTCGACGCAATGTCGGGGCCCCGTGTGATATCGGTCATGCCCGTCACGATCAGGATTAGCGAAAACACCGCGAGCGGGAATGATGATGGATTGAAGATGTGCGCGCTGCGTCCGTCTTTATTCCAGCGGATGAACTCCTTCGCGGCCATTCCGACGGCGACCATTAGGAATTGCAGATAGAACCAGTCCGGCTTGAACCAGAGAAACAGATTGATGCTGAAAATGATGGGAAACGGACCGAATCCGAGCACATAGGAATCGCGCCGCGACCATGAGAGCAGCATGTCGAAGGCGTAGGCGAAGAGCAACTGCGCGACGATAAGGTGAAGCGACTCGTAGACGGGTGGCCAATACCATCCCCAATACAACAGAATCGCACCCTGTCCGAACGCCTGCATGTAGTGCTGCTTCCGGACTGCGATCTCGAGGCGTGGCACGCGCCGGCGCAGTAGCGCATTCCAAAGTACGAGCACCGCTGCAGCCACAAGGAACGTGGCCAGGACTTTTGGATTCTCGCGGACGACAGGTAGAAGACCGAGGCCCACCAGAGCGAGCGCAAATACCGATGGCAGATACGGAGCTATCCTCTGTCCACGCATTTCTTTGGGCGGAAACGTACTCAACGGGAGTGGGGACTGCAATCAGTTTCTATTCGACTCGGGGATCGTTCACCGGAATCCGACCAATCCCTAATTCTTGCCCCGTCGCTAAGAAACCACCGTGTTTGGACGTCATACCAATAAGGGAAGTCTCCTGAAGCTTCCCGAAGGAGATGAAGTATGAGAACCATAGGAGCGATAGTGGGTTTGCTGCTTCTGGCGGTTGCGGCGCTTTGGGCGCAGAGTGCAGCCATTGGCACGAAAGAAGTTTCGCAAAATCAACCGGCGTCTGAGGCCGCGGCGATTGAGAAAGGGGCGAGATGGCTCGCCTCCGTTCAGGGCACCGATGGCGGATGGGGGCAGGATGGAGGCGAGACCTCCTATGTCCGGACAGGCGAGCGTCTGGAATCGAGCGGCAATGACGTGGCCAACACTGCCGTCGCGACGCTGGCGTTGCTCCAGGCTGGTAAGAGGTATCAGCCGAATGTCGAGCGGGCACTGGATTTCATTCTGAAGAACGTTGAAGGCAGTCCAGCCGCCGGCCTCTCGATCACAAACCGGCAGGGCACGCAAATCCAGCGCAAGCTCGGTCCCTACATCGATACATTCCTCACTTCAATGCTGCTCGCGCGAGTGGACGGCACACTTTCCCGGGAAATGAATGCGCGCGTGCGACGTGCCCTCGAGAAGTGCGTGGCCAAGATCGAACAGAATCAATTGAAGGATGGCAGCTGGAATATCTCGGGGGGCTGGGCCCCTATCCTTGGAACCTCGATGGCGTCTCGGAGTCTGTTCGACGCCAGCCGAAAGGGTGTTAAGGTCGAGGACAAAGTCATGCGACGTGCCGAAGACTACACCGTGATGACACTGAATAGTTCCTCGGGAATCGGAGTCGCCGCGGGATCGGGAGCTGGCTTCGGCATTGCTGCCGCTTCCGTGGAGGCTTCGGCCGGCGTTCCTCTATATCAGACTGCTCAGGCACTCGAGCAACTGAGCCGCACGGATGCCGACCGTCAGAAAAACGCCGGCGAAATCGCGAAAATGCAGGGGCAGCTCAAGGACGCAAAATTCGTGGAAGGTTTCGGTTCCGTGGGCGGTGAAGAATTCTTCTCGTATTTGAATGTCAGCGATGGCCTGCGGCGGAGCGGTGGTACGCAGTGGAAAGAATGGCGTTCGCAGATCGTGCAGAAAATCCTGAAGCTGCAGAACAGCGATGGCACCTGGGCGGGGCACCACTGCATCACAGGACGTGTCGCGGTAACCGGTGCGGCAATCCTCAATCTGAAATTTGAGCATGCGAATTGATCGGCGTACGTTCTTGTGCGTCGCGGCTGGCGCCGCCGCCGGTTGCGCTCGCAACGATACGAGCGGGCCTCTGGAGAAGGCGGGCCGCTATTTGTGGAGCCGGCAGGTCGAGGACGGAGGTTTCCACAGCGCCGTCTACGGCCTGCTTCGTTCCGGCCAATCTCTGACTCCATTTGCCCTCGGTGCGCTGTTGGACATACCGGAGTCCCGGGTGCCGAGACCGGCAAACGGTGTCGATCGCGCCTTTGAATTCATCCGTAAACATACAAACGCCGATGGGGAACTCGGACGCATGGATGCCACCTCCGACGACTACCCCAATTACGCAACAGCTCTCGGGATATCGGCATTCGTCAAAGCCCGTCCGAGCGGATGGGAAAAAGATATCGCTCCGATGGTCGCTCGACTTCGAACGCAGCAGTTCGCGGAAACCAATGGCTGGAAAGAGACGGACGCTGCCTACGGCGCCTGGGGATTTGGAGGCCCTATTCTTAGGCCGCCAGAAGCCGGCCACGTGGATATTTCCATGACTCGATATGTGCTGGAGGCGCTGAGGGCGTCCGGGATGCCCTCGTCGGATCCCGCGATCGCGCGATGCCTGGTTTATCTGGAACGATCTCAGAATGCGGATGGTGGATTCTACTTCTCCGCCGTTAATGCCGATATCAACAAGGCAGGTGAACAGGACGGCCACTTTAAAAGCTATGGCACCGCGACGGCCGATGGAGTGCTGGCACTGCGAGCGGCGGGAATTCCCGACACCGACAACCGAGTGGCAAAAGCAATCCAGTGGCTCCGGTCTCACCACAAAACGGATGGCGCACCTGGATTCGATGCAGCGTCGCGACAGATGTGGTCTTCCGGCTTGCGCTTTTATTATGCCGACGTCATCTCGCGCGCCGTTCCCGGATTGACCGTAGTTTTGCCCAACCAGGAAAGCGACGGAAGTTTTCGCAACTCTGATTTCCTGGTCAAGGAAGACGACCCGATCATCGCAACAACTTTCGCAATCGGAACGTTACTCCGGCAGTAGATGGGTCTTCGATCTAAACGGATCAGCGAATTCCCGCGTCATTCAGCTTCTGACGAAGGTCCCAGCCGGAATTCCCGGGGGCATGGATATCATCAATGACCCACTTGTCCCCAATCTTGACGAGGTCGTAGACGGCGACGCGATCCCGGTCCTCTACCCTGAATCTCGCAATCACGCTCCCACTGGTCGCTTCGAGTTTCACGTCTGACGGAATTCCAGGCGAGCCGCTGGAGACCGGATCAAAGCCCAGGACAATGGATTTCCTGTGCGCTTCTCCGAGGCTGTCTCGAAAGTCTTGCGCCAATGGTGCCCAGAGATAGAGCGGTTCGACTTTCTCCGAAGCGCCATAGCGCTTATAGACGGCTTCAACGGGAGCGGTCATTGCCTGCGGGTCACCGATTGGCTTCAGGGCTTCATCGATCAACTTGCGAAAATCCTCCGTGCCACTCCGGATGGCGTCGATTTTCCATGCGCCATCTTCGACGATCATGTCGTACTCGACAGTGGTCTTCCGATCCTGATTGTCAAACCGGGCGACAACATGGGCTTTACCGGGGTTCGCTGGAGGATCGACGTCAATCTTGAGATTGCTGATGGAGTAATCCTGGGCGTTGACAATGGGATCGTAGTCAATGACAGGCTCGTTGAGCAGCAGACTGTAGTCGAATCCGCGATCCATTGCCGCTCGGAGGCTCTTCGAATAGACCGGCGCCTTTTCCCAGTTGGAGGGTACAGAATCCCCGCCAGGCGCGAGATACGGCGCATACAACGATTCGATAACCCTCTCCGGTGGAAGCATTGATGGCGCACACCGTGTAAGGACAAGAATCGTTGCGCAGATCAGTCCGAGACAGAAGCGAGGGCTCCTGGTTGAAGGCATGCCGGAAACATAACATACCGTTGTCACACAGAACGAAGGTCGCCGTAAACAAGTCAGAAACTTTTCCGGTTCCGACCCGCCCTAAACAAAACCGGCCTTCCTCTATTCGAGGAAGGCCGGAAAAGAAACAGTCACTCAGCAACCCTTGAAGGGTCGCTCCAGATCAGAACGTTAACCGGATCTGGCCCTGGAAATTCCGCTGGACCGGCGTGGCCTGGCCGAAAATGGTTGGGCCCTTGCTCGCAATTTGCCCGAACGGCGTGGTGCCGACGGTGAAATTGGGAACAGCAGGTTGCGGATGATTCAGGATGTTCGTGGCATCGATTCGGAGCGACAAGGTCTTGCTCTCCGAGATCCGGAAAGACTTCTGGACGTTTCCATCCAGGAAGAAAGTTCCGAACGAGTCCAGCGTACGGTTCCCCAGCGTTCCGATTTGTCCAGGACGGGGATTCACCAATACAGGCAACCGCACTGTTCCATCCGGCAACGTCGTGGCGCCGGGCGTGCCGGAGGGAACTGTCATCCACAGGGATTGAAGCGTGCACAATCCACTGAGTGACGCAGCCACTTGCGCTGTGTCGGCACATTGCGGGTCGGTTCGGCTGACGTACTGGTCGCCGAAATACCTTCCGGTGTTGTTACCCGGCCCATCCCATTTGACTTCTCCCTCGGGGATTTTAAACAGCTCGCTCGCCACAACATAGCGAGGGTTGCCATATCGCATGGTTCCGGCTCCGCCGATGCTAACCGGCTGGCCAGTGGCCAAATTGAGGATGAAACTGGTCTGCCATCGTTCGATCAGCCGGGCGAACCAGCCGGCGGAGTTGCTGAACAGGAGCTTGTTCGGTCCGATCGGCAGTTCGAAGGTGCCGTTGGTACGCAGGCTATGCAGGGGTTCGGCGCCACGCATGCGATCCAGATCCCGCTGCGCCGGGTCCGTGTAAGTGGCTGTTCCAAACCCCACGCCAGCGGTGCCCGCGTCTGCAAGTCCTGAACCTCCGCCCGACCCCAGTTGCATAGACTTCGCGTAGCTGTAGGTGGTTTGGACTGAAAAGCCCGCCGTCGGCCGCAGGGTGTAAGAAACCTGCAGTGCATGGTAGTTGCTGCGGGCGAGATTGCCGAAGTACAGAGCGTTAGACAGTTGCGGATTGTTGGTCAGGTAGTTCTCCGGAAAGCAACGCGTCGGAATACTCGTGTTCCCATTGGCTAGCCGATCGCAACCGTTGTGCAAAATCGTAAACGCGGGGCCCGGAGCCAGGCCGGAGGCGCCGGAGGCGCCGGAGGCGATCGTGCCGGTGATCAAGGAGTTCGCCACCGCCACGAAATTGCCATTGGCGAGGTTGCCTTGCGTGGCCGTGCTCAGACGCAATTGGTTCGATCCCCTGCTCGTCACACCATCCACCACGGGGACCGTGGCGGCAACACCGCTAAGGCGGATACCGGCGAACATCTGATCGAACAGCGGATCGTCTCCGCCGGCGCGTGTCACCGCCAGGGCATTGAACAACTCGGGGTTGTACATCACGGTGCTCGTGTTGAGAGCCAGGCTACCCAGTCCTTTTCGCGCGAGCGTCCCGACATAGCGGACGTCCAGAGTCTGGTTCCTCGACAGGGTCCGCGTGACAGAGAGCGTAATGTTCTGTACGTACGGATTAGACAGACCCGGGTCATAGGCGCCAAAGGAAGCGCCCCGGGCATAGACCGGAGTCGCTGCCCCAGGCACAACATCGGGTAGCCGTGGGACGAGCGTGGGAAGATCCGTGTAACGGACGGCGCGCCCGGTAGTGCCGTTAATGATTGAGGCGACGTCCGGATCAAAGACGGACGCCGGCTGAATTCGGGTGTTACCGCCATCCAGCGGCGCCAGAATGTCGTCCCGAACCGAGAGTCGCTGGTACTGAATCGAGTAACCTCCGCGCACGGTGGTCTTTCCTTCACCGAACCAGGGGACGTTCCACGCGAACCCGATTGCCGGACCGAAGTTGTTTCGGTCGTGGGGGATAACCGTCTTGTTGGGATTCGTGGTGTTGGGGCCGATGAACTCGAGAGTTGTGAGCATTGTCGGATCGCATGTGGACGTCGGCAGCAATGCCGATTGTTGCACACCCGTTCGGCAATCTAACGGCTTTGCGCCTGCAGGCAGCGTATTTCCGTAGTTGGTGAGGAACAGGTTCCCCGGCTGCAACCAATTGTCGAACAGCTTCCCTCCGGCGCCCCGGCTTGCGCCGAACAACCCACTCCCGAGATCCGCAGGAGCTACTGTCAATCCCGATGCGAGATACGGCGGGGAGTAGTACTCATAGCGCAATCCCAAATTCAGCGTGACGCTCTTTGAGATTTTGTAGTCATCTTTGGCGAAAAACGCCCATTCCGTCGCTTTGGTCGACCGGTAACGGTTGGACCGCGTCGTGACGTCCTGCCAGCCTGCGAGGCCTGCATCCTTGTCCGCCTGACTTTCGATCCAATACGGAGTGTTGAGAGAGCCGAGGGAATCGGTCATGAGGTAAGCAAGGTTCGAGGCGAGAGTCCGGGACGTCCCGCGGAAATTGAAAGCCTGCGTGGCGCTGCCGTTGTAGACACTCTGATAGGTCTGCCCCGCCCCCAGCGTCACCGTCGTCGCCCCCAGTGAAGGCGTGCCAATACCGGCAGTCTCCGTGGCCAGAGGGCTCTGCGTCGTCGTGCCGCCAAGGTTGCCGTACGTGGTGTCGATATAGGGCTGAAACCCATATCCGTTTGTCCGTGGGAGCCGCACGTCGCCCCCAAACTTGAACGCATGTTTTCCACGGCTCAAGCTGAAGGTGTCCGCGTATTCGAAAAGTGGGTCGTTCAACAGGTTCGGAACGATAAGGTTGCAATTCAAATTCATTGCCGTGGGACCGTTGGAGAACACCAACTCCACCGCGTTCGTGACACATCCGCTTTGCGGACGTGCCACCACCGGATAGGGCGTGGAACCGCCAGGCCTGGCGCCTGCTTGTAAGATGTAATTTTTTGCGCTGTCTTTGTTCTTGCTGTCGTCCATTTCCCAGGGTGGAATCTGTGAACCCTTGTTGATGTGGTATCCGAACCGCGCTTCGTTGAGCATCGTGGGACTCAGCGTCGAGGTGACGCCGACGCTTACGACCTGCGGCCGGCGGTAGGAAAGGCCCTCGACTCCGTCGGGCCAGTCACCGGGCAGAACGACATTATCGTCCCTCTGCATGTTCCAGCTACCGTTGATTCGGTGCTTTGTAAGGTTGTGATCGATCTTGATGTTGAACTGTTTGCGATTGGAGTAAGGATCATTTCCAATCAGTGTCTCGTTATAAAACGTGGGATCCCCAAATCGTTTTGTCCGGGCCCACTGGTAGACGCCCGTATTCAGGCCATCGCCGTTCCCCGCGAAGAAGTTGTTCGGCAGCGGCATTTGGTCAAGAATTTTGGCGAATTGTCCGGTCTTGTCGAACGCGGACGGCCGCTTGGAATCCCAGCTCGCGCCGGTTGGAAACATTGCTGTGCCCCCGGCGCAATCCGCTTGCGTGAACGGGCTTCCGTCCGTTTTCGCCGATCCGAAGACGCTGAAACAAATTAAACGGCCGGTGTAGGGCGTACCATCAGGCCATGAAGTCGGCATACGTGGGTTCCCCAGGACATCGACAGACCTGGTGGTGGGATTAGCCCCTGCGGGCGACTCGTTGGTGGGATCCGCGTTGCGGCCGACCCAGCCTTCCCAGAAACGAAAAATTCCCTGGCGTGCTTCTTTTGTCAGTACGCGAGCATTAACGGTCTGGCGCAAGTACCCGATGTTCTGGTCCCACAAGGCAAAGAAGAACGTCTTGTTCTTCACAATCGGACCGCCATAGCTCACCGTGTACTCATGAACGTTTCTCCAGTCCGGCTTTGTAGGAGACCACAGACCGGTCTGTGGATTGACTTGTCTGTTGCCGTTCCAGGTGTTTCCGTTCAATGCCGTGTTCTGCACGTTCCACGATACCGCGCCGGCGTATTTGTTCGTTCCGGATCGCGTTTGAACCTGGATCTGCGCGTTGCCGCGCCCAAACTCCGCGTCGACGGGCGACAGAATGAGCCGGATTTCGCCAACCAGATCGGGGTTCATCGTCGTCGGTGACATCACGCCCGTGCCCCCGCCATGGGGAATGGCGATAGCCTGGCCATTCGGTCCGGCCGAGATGTCGCCGGCCGAACTGAATCGGGTATCGTTCGTGGTCATACCGTCTCGCGTCACATTGACCGTGGTGAGGTCCAGGCCGCCAACCGTGGAGAACTGCGGCCCCATCAGGCCGCCTCCCGATGAAGTGCTGAGCCGAAGGCCCGGAAGAGTGGTCAGAAGATTGAGCACGTTGTTCCCGACGTTCGGCAGGGCACTGATTCGGGCTTCTGTCAGAACGTCGCCAACGGACGCGGAGCTTGCGGAGATCGCGCTCTGGCGATCCACAGACACTTCGATGGTGGTCTGCGTCGTGCTCAGCTTCAATTGGAAGTTCTGCCGGACCGAAATGGGTCCGAGGTCGATGTTCGTGAACGTCGCTGTCTGAAACCCGGGGAGCGCGGCGCTGACGGAATAAGCCCGTCCGGGCTGAAGGCTCGGAAACGAATAAGCGCCGGCCTCATTCGTGACCGTCGTCGTCGCAACGCCCGTATCGGTGTTTGTCGCGGTGATCGAGACGCCCGGAATCAAGGCTCCGCTTGGATCGGTGACGGTTCCGCCCAATCGGGCAGTCTGCGCGAATGAAGCAGTGGCGCACAGCAGCGCGAAAACAATTGCCGAAGCAATAGAAGTACGCATCAAAGGTTCCCCCCCAACTATCTTTTCTATCTGGAAATGAAAAACTGCGCAGTTTCTATAACAATGGTCAAAGGTTGTCAAAGACGAAATCCATATTGGTGTTTCGACTTACTCCACTGAGGGGAACCCCGCGGTGGGGGTGCGTCATTTCGATTTCAGCGGGATCCGCAACGATCCGATCCGCCCGATTGAGAAATCCACGATGACGACTTTGAGAACTTCGGCGTCGGCCACCAGTTCAACCGTCCTGGTGAGAATCAGGCCTCGCTTAAGGATTTCTTCGTAGGTCGGCTGCGCGAAGCTCAGTGCGAGCGGTTGTCGCGTTTCGACCAGCCGAGTTTCATCGGGTCCGAACTGGACGAACACCACCCCAAGCGAACCAATCCACCTGGTGCCTAACCCGGGGTGGCTCGCTTTCGCTCGCTCACCCCGGGCTAATTTCCTCTCACGCCTCCGGCGTGAAAGACGCAGCCCGGAGGCCACCCCTGGTCCACATTTCCTCTCACGCCTCCGGCGTGACAAAC
>Ga0111539_10003679_pt1 | contig 20188 bp, 13 predicted proteins | sample RhiMethybrSRZTD1_FD_79667 | JGI IMG/M metagenome (GOLD analysis project Ga0111539, IMG submission 79667) | Populus rhizosphere microbial communities from Tennessee, USA - Rhizosphere MetaG P. TD hybrid SRZTD1 (version 2) (version 2) | ecosystem: Host-associated > Plants > Roots > Rhizosphere >... | reverse complement strand
GGGCCGGTTGTTCTCGGCGAGCAAGGCGAACCTGAGTGGCTTCCGGCCCTCCGACGCCGATGCCGCCATCAAGAACGACTTCCCGAACGAGAACGGCATCCTGAACCACAGCGACGGGGCGCCGGGGTGCACGGGCAATAATTGCCCGGACAACCACGACACGCTGACCGGATCGAACGCGCTGGGTCAGCTTTACACGGGTACTTCGAATCCGACCTGCAGCGGCTGGACGACGGCCGTGGGCAGCGCGGGCCAGCCGCGGGTCGGACACGCCTGGCCCCGAACGCCGTCGAGCAGCAACACCTGCATGGGCGGCGGCGGTCCGCTGGGCGGCGGTGGCACCAGCGGCAGCACCACCAACGGCTGCTACGGCCACTGGATGTCGTCGCTCGACGAGGCCGGATGCGCGGCGGGCATCAACCTGATGGAGATGGGTGGGCCGAACCCCAACAACCCGACGGTCGGCTCGGGCGGCGGCTACGGCGGCTTCTACTGCTTTGCGATGGTGCCATGAAGCGTTCGACGTTCTCGACGGGGCTGCTCGCGGTGACGCTCGTGCACCTCGGTTGCGCACCCGGCGACGCCGGGACCACGGGCGCAGCTGGTGCCAGCGCGACCGGAACGGCGGGGACGACCGGCGTTGCCGGGACCACCGGCGCGGCCGGGGCAGGCGATCCGGCAGGGACGGCCGGCACGACCGGGGCGGCCGGAGCAGGCGATCCGACGGGGACGGCCGGCACGACCGGCACCGCGGGGACGACTGGCGCCGCCGGGACGAGCGGCGTCGGTGGGAGCGTGGGTGGTCGCGGCGGCACGACGGGCAGCGCGGGGACCGGCGGGCGCGGCGGCACGACCGGCACGGCGGGCACCGGCGGTGGACGCGGCGGCACGACGGGAGCGGGCGGCAGCACCGGCGGGACCGGCGGGACCCAGGCGCGATTCAGCTTCTTCGTGACCAGCCTGGGCGCGCTGCGCACGCTGTCGGGCAGCCAGAACGGCTTCGGCGGCGATCTGCGCTACGGCGAGACCGGCGCCGGCGCGGGCCTGCGCGGCGCCGACAAGATCTGCACGACGATCGCCGAGACGTCGATGCCGGGCGCGGGCGCAAAAGGATGGCACGCGTTCCTGAGCGCGAGCACCGACGGCGCCGGCAGCGGCGTCGTCAACGCGATCGATCGGATCGGCGCCGGCCCCTGGTACGACCGGATGGGCCGGCTGATCGCGATGAATCGCGCCGGTCTGATGATGACCCGCCCGCAAGGAGACGCCGCGATCATGAATGATCTCCCGAACGAGAACGGCATTCTCAACCACTCCGATGGCGCGCCGGGTTGCACGGGCAACTCCTGCCCGGACAACCACGATACGCTGACCGGGTCGACCACGGCGGGCGCGCTGATGGGGACAGGCACCGCCAGCACCTGCGCCGACTGGACCAGCGCGGCAGCCACCAGCGGACGCCCCGGGCTCGGGCACTCGTGGCCGGCCGCCAGCGGGATGAGCTGGATGCAGGCGCACACGGCGGCCGGGTGCACGCCCAGCGTCTCGCTCACGCAATCGGGGGGACCGCCCGCCGGCGCCACCGGCGTCGGCGACGGCGGCGGCTACGGCGGCATCTACTGCTTCGCGGGGACGCCGTGAGGGCGGCGCGTGTTCACGCGATCGCGTGCGCTCTCGTCATCGCCGCCTGCGTGGGCCCGGTCGGCTGCGGCGACGGAGGTGGCGGTGGCGCGGGCGGAACCGGCGGCAGCGGCGGCGGCGGCGGCAGCGGCGCGCCTGGCGGCGCCTCGGGCAGCGCCGAGGTGGCGTGCAGCCTGGAGACGAGGATCGGCGGTTTCTCCGTGCAGCTCCTGGAGCGGGCGGGCAGCGCTCCGATCACATCGTTCGAAGGTGGCCTCTCGAACGGTGTGAAACCCAGCGCCGTGTGGAAACAGAAAGGCGCGGCGGCGGGCGGCTGCAAGCTGATGGTCGGCCCGATGCTGGTCTGCACGACGCCGTGCACGAGCCCGCAGATCTGCGCCGGCCAGAACCAGTGCGTCGACGAGCCGAGGCTCCAAAGTCTCGGCACGCTCACCCTCTCCGGCGTCGGACCTTCGCCGATGACGATCGAGCCGATTCAGAACGTCTTCTACTCGGCGACGCTGAACGATCCGTATCCGCCCTTCTCGCCGGGCGCCGCGGTCCACCTGGCGGCATCGGGCGGGGCGATTCCCTCGTTCGTGCTCGACGGCACCGGGATCCAGCCCCTCGCCTTCGCGGGGGCGAACCTGACCATGCGGAACGGCGAGGCGCTCGCGTTCACCTGGACGCCGCCGACGGCGCCCGCCGCGGCGCCGATCTACGTCAAGGCGGAGATCTCACACCACGGCGGCATCGCCGCCGCGGTCGAGTGCGAGCTGCCGGACACCGGCTCCGGGGAGATCCCCGCGTCGCTGGTCACGGCGCTGATCACCGAAGGGACCGCCGGGTTCCCCACGCTGTCGCTCACCCGCCGGACGATCACGTCGAAGACGATCGGGCCCGGCTGCGCCGATTTCGCCGTCGCGGCGCCGGTCGAGCGCGAGATCAACGTCTGCCCGACACCGACCTCATGCATCGTCTCCTGCGACCCAAGCGATCCGAACGCCAACTGCCCCTCGGGGACGACCTGCCAGGTGAACTACACATGCCGCTGAGCCGCATCTTCGCCGCGTCCTTGATCGCGACCTCCGCGCTCGTGCCGGCCTGCGGGGGCGGCGGCGGCAAGACCTGGCAGTGCCAGAGCACGGCCGGCACGGCGCCCGATTACCTCGCCGAGATCGGGTGCCTCGCCGACTTCGAGGTGCTCGCCTCCGAGCCGCTCGACGCGTCGATCCCGGGCGCGCGCTCCGGGAAGATCGTGCTCGATCAGTTCGACGACGACGCCCTCTACTTCCAGAACAGCAACGAGTTCCAGATTCACCACGACTTCGCGGCCCAGTACCTGTCCGGACCGGATCACCCGATTGTCCCCTCGCTGTCCGAGTTCAACGCGAACCAGTACACGTCGGCCGATCGCCGCTTCCTGCTGGGCGCGGTGACGCACTACGAAGGCCCGGATATCTGGGCGCTGGAGATCGCGCCCTACGACACCGCCAGCGCCGACATGATCACGAAGCTGTACGAGGCGGTTCGGCAGCAGGTCTACTTCGGCTCCAAGCTCGCGTTCCACCCGACCTCGGAGGCGGTGGAGGCCGTCGCCAAGAAGCTGCCCGGCAGCGTCGCGATCGCGACGACGGCGCAGATCTTCGCGAAGATCGACTATCAGCCGCTCAACAACGGGGAGGCGTTCGGACAGCTCCGCTTCGTCAAGTCGGCGGAGATCGAGACGGCATACGCGGGCTTCCGCGACATCGTCGTCCTCGACTCGACGCCCGACAACATCTCGGTGGTCGCGGGGATCATCTCCGGGGATTTCCAGACGCCGCTGTCGCACATCAACGTGCTGGCGCGCAACCGCGGCACGCCGAACATGGGTCTGCGGAACGCCTTCACCGACCCGGCCCTGCGCGCGCTCGAGGGCAAGTGGGTCCACCTGACCGTAGGTTCGTTCGAGTACACGCTCACCGAGGTCACCGCCGCCGAGGCCGACGCCTGGTGGGAGGCGCACAAGCCGCAACCCCGGCAGATACCGGCGATGGATCTGACCGTGACCGATCTGCGGGACGTCGAGTACGTCGTCGACAACCCGACGGTGCCGACGAAGGCGTCGATGCAGAAGGCGATCAGCGCGTTCGGCGCGAAGACCGCCGGCTACGGGGTTCTCCGCAACACCGAGGGCGTCCCGACGCGACAGGCGTTCGGGATCCCCGTCTTCTTCTACGACCAGTTCATGAGGCAGAACGGCTTCTACGACCGGGTGAACACCCTGCGCGCCGATCCGGACTTCCGCGACAAGCCGGCGGTGCGCGACGCCGCGCTGGCCCAGCTGCGGGCCGACATCCTGGCCGCGCCGGTCGACGCCGATTTCCAGGCGCTGCTGAAGACCAAGCTGGAGACCGACTACCCCGGCCTGACCATGCGGTTCCGGAGCAGCACCAACTCCGAGGATCTGGACGGCTTCCCGTGCGCCGGCTGCTACGACTCGCACACCGGCGATCCGAAGAACTGGGGCGTGGACGTCGAGACCTGCAACACCAACGGCAACAAGAACTGCAGCGTGCTGCAGGCGATCCGCAAGACCTGGGCGACGATCTGGAAGCTGCGCACGTTCGAGGAGCGCGAGTACCACAGCATCGATCACACCGCGGTCGGGATGGCGCTGCTGGTGCACCACAACTTCGTGCAGGAAGAGGCGAACGGCGTCGCGGTGACCGCGAACCCGTTCGATCCGTCGGGCCTGGTCCCCGGCCTCTACATCAATGTCCAGTACGGCGGCGGCGCCGAGGTCGTCGACCCGCCGCCCGGGGTCACGAGCGACGCGTTCATCTATCAGTTCACCTATCCCGGGCAGCCGATCATCTTCATCTCGCACTCGAACCTGGTGCTGGACGGAACGACCGTGCTGACGACCGCCCAGACCTACGAGCTCGGCAAGGCGCTCGACCTGATTCACAAACGCTTCTCTTCGGCTTTCGGGCCGCTCGCCGGGAACAACGGTTGGTACGCGATGGACGTGGAGTTCAAGTTCGACGACGAGGATTCACCCGGAGAGACGCCTAAACTGATCGTGAAACAGGCGCGTCCCTATCCGGGGCCGAGCCAGTGATCAGCGCCACCGCCCTCTTCGGGGCCGCGATCGCGGCGTGGGGGTACCGGATAGCTCCGCCCCCGCCGCCGCCGCCGGCTCCGGCGGCCGTCGCGCCGGCCACCACGCCGTCAGCCGGGCCGGACGCCGCGGCCGAGCCGAGCGAGGAGGCGGTGGAGCCTACGAGCGCACCGTCCGTGGTGACGTCGCCGGTCACGCCTTCGGGCCCTTCGCCCACCGCGTCCGCCGAGATCATCCTGCCCGCGGCCCCAGGCAAGAAGAAGAACAAGAAGCGCGACGCGCAGAACGGACGCGGCAGCGACGGCGACGAGGGCCGTTTCGGCAGCGTCGAGCTGAAGGGCCGCATCTTCGTCCTCGGGGAGGTGGCGCACACGAACGTGACCATCCTCGACTCGCAGCTGCGGCTGGTGAGCGGCGGCCGCAACGCTGCCGACATCACGCTCGCCAGCGTGCGGCCGGCGCTGCACTGGCATGCGCCGCAGAAGTGGCTGAGCGCGATGATCGAGGTCGAGTTCACGCAGAAGCCGGACATCCGCGACGCCTACATTCAGCTGAAGCAGAAGGACTTCATGCTGCGCGCCGGGCAGTTCAAGATGCCGGGCTCGGCGATCGAGCTGGCGTCGCCGTGGGCGCTGCCGTTCGTGCGCCGGGGCTTCCTGCACGGGTTGCTGGTCGACGAGCTCGACAACGCCTGGCGCCGCCCGGGGTTGATGCTGCGCTGGCGGGGCGCGGACCTGCCCCTGCGGCCCGAGATCAACGCGGGCATCTTCCAGGGCTTCGTCTTGGTCACGGACGTGGGGGAGCGCGACAAGGATCTGATCGTCAACCAGGGATTCGGGGCGCAGAGCCTGATCGGCCGGGCGCAGATCGAGCCGGTGGATGGCGTCGCGATCGGCGCCTACTACCACCACCGCGTCGGGACGCCGGCCCTCCTGCAGAACGCCCACTACTGGACGACCGGCGCCGATCTGGTCGTCGATCGGACGTTCGCGAGCGGCGGCCTGCGTATCTGGCTGGACGGCATCGCCGGCGCGAGCTGGTTCAAGTACCCCACGGAGCCGGTCAACAACCAGGACACGACGTTCGTCACCGGCCGCTCGATCCTCGCCTGGCGGTTCGGGGGCCTCGAGCAAGACCAGCGCTACCTGGAGGTCTACGGAACGTTCGGCGTCCTCGATCCCGACGTCGACGTGGTCTCGGATCTCGCGGTCGAGGTGGCGGTCGGGTTCAACCTGGGGCTCTGGCAGCGGCTGCGCCTCACCGCCCAGGGCGAGATCTGGCGGGCCGGCCGCAACTTCCCGCCCGGCTACACGCTGGGCGCCGATCCGGACCGCGCCGCGGTTCTGTTGCAGCTGGGGGTGAATCTCTGATGTTCGTCGTATTCGAAGGCATCGACGGCAGCGGCAAGACCACGCTGTCGAACAAGGTCGCCGCGACGCTCGGCGCGCGCGGTATGCCGGTCCGTCACATCCGCGCCGACGGCAAGTATGCGTCGCGCGTCTCGGAGGCGATCCGCGAGCTCGGGCGCGACGCCCGCAACCTCGCGCTGGTGCCGGAGGCGGAGATGCTGCTCTACGTCGCGCGCGACGTGCAGCTGATCGAAGAGGTGGTGCGGCCCGCGTTGCGAGACGGGGACGTCGTCATCGCCGATCGCTTCCTCTACACGGCGGAGGTGCTCGGCCGTCACGGGCGGCACCTGTCCGGGGCCTACACCGATCCGATACTGGCTGCGGCGGCCGGCGGGCTGGTGCCCGACCTGGTGGTGCTGTGTGACGTCGATCCGGCGCTGGCGCGCGCCCGGCGGCGCGCCGCCAAGCTGGCCGCCGCGGATCGCCGCCCGCCCGCGCGCAAAGGCTTGGCGGGCGTCGGCCTGCAGCACCGGCTCCGGCGCGGTTACCTGGCGCTGGCGGCGGCGGCGCCCGAGCGCTGGGTGGTCGTAGACAACGACCAGCCGCTCGACGAGGTGATCGCGGCGGTGACCGATCTGATCGACGCCGCGCGGGCCGCCGGTGTCCGACCGGCGCTCGAGCACCACCGGCGGGACGTCATCGCGCGCCTTCGCATGGGCGGGGGCGCACAGCCGGTGAGCACGCCGGCCGAAGCGCTGGAGCTGTTCCTGCGCCGGGTGGATCGCTACGCGGAGCGCGAGCCGAACGTCGCCGCGCACCTGCTGGGCGGGCTGGCCGGTTCGGGCGTCGACGAGCGGCGGCGCCGGCTCGCGGCGCGGGTGCCCGAAGCCGTGCTGGCGGGACTGGCCGGCCAGGACGACGAGGTGAGCTGGGAGCTGCGCGAGTGGCTGTGGGCGCAGAAGCCGCGGGCGACCGCGCTGACCTTGCTCGACGTGCCCGCCGCCAGCCGCCGTGCCGCGTCGATGCGCGCGTCGCTCGCCGACATGGCGCCGACCGAGGTCGCCACGTCGCTCGCCGGCATCGACGACGAGGACGCGAACGCCCTCCGGGACAGGCTGTTCCAGCACAGCCCCGAGGCGGTGGTGACGTCGCTCGCGCGCCTGCCGTCGCAGGCGGCCTGGTCGCTGCGCGAGCGCTGGTTGGCCTGGCACCGCGAGGAGCTCGCGTCGCGCTACGAGGTCGCGCTGGTCGCGGCGCTGTCGGTCACCGGGCTGCGTGACGACCGCGCCTGGCGGTTGAGGGAAAAGGCGCGCGCCGCGGCGCCCGTCGCGGCGCTGGCGTCGCTCGCGGGCGTGCTGGGGGACGCGGCCTGGCGCTGGCGTGACGAGCACCTGACGTCCGCGCCCAAGATCGTCATGCAGACCCTGGCCGGCGTGGAAGACGAGCGGGCGTGGACGCTGCGGGCGTCGGTCGCCGCCGATTGCAAGGAGGCGCTGGACAGCATCGTCGCGCTCGATGGCCCCCGCGCCTGGTCGTTGCGCCAATCCTACGCGGATGTCTGGCCGTCGACGGTCGTGAAGTCGCTCGGTCCGCTCGCCGACGGCGCGCGCGGCCGGGCGCTGATCGCGCGCCAGCTCGCCGTGCACCCGAACAGTCTGTCGTTGCTCAAGCACGCGTCGGCCGTGGCGCTCGGCGTTCACCGGCTCAGGGCGGCTGCGAGCGACTGAATTGCGAAACAGGAGGACGCATGGCCAGGCCCAGCACTGAAAACGAGTTCATGAGATGGATCACCGTGGCGGCGATCGCCGTCGCCGCGATCGCGAGCGTCGGGTGCGGCGACACCGATCCGGGCGCGCTCGTCACGCCCGATTGCATGGCGGCCGAAGGCGAGATGCTGCCCTGGAAGACCGGCAACAAGTGGACCTACCTGGTCAACGACGAGGGCGTCGTGAGCATGAAGGAGACGACCATCGGCGCCATGGAGCCGGTGGGCGGGACCGGGCCGAACAAGGACGTCGCGGCGTTCAAGGTGGTGACCGCCAAGGGCGCCATGGACCAGACCATCAGCTGGCAGGCGCCGATGGGCGAGAGCGTGGTCCGCTACCGCGAGCAGTCGTACTCGGCCTCCACCGGTGAGCTCGAGCTCGAGGAGCACTGGGATCCGTACAAGCTGCACGTCGACGGCACCGCCGCGCACCGGGTCGGCGGCGCCAGCTGGCTGGTGATCTACCAGGAGACGAAACTGCCCGTCGGCAGCACGCCCGAGACGCACGAGGCGCACGATCGCTGGACGATCTTGTCGGCGTGCGAGAGCGTGACCGTCCCCGCCGGGACGTTCACCGCCGTCTCCATCCAGAAGGTGAGCGCCACCGGCGGCTCCGCGAAGACGTACTGGTACATGCCGGGCGTGGGCAAGGTCAAGGAGTCGGGCGGTCAACTCGAGGAGCTCGTCAGCTACGTCCCGGGGTCCTGAACGCCATGTCGCACACGCCCCCCAACCCCCGATCGGACGGCGACAGCGCGGACGCGCGCCTGACGGCTGAGCGCGAGGAGACGAAGTTCCTCGTGTCGCCCGTGCGCTGGGAGACCCTGACCGCCGGGCTGTCACAGCAGCTGAGGGGCCACCGCTTCACGGGGGAGGGTGCCAACCGCCTTCCCGATCCGCACCACTACGTCACGACGATCTACTTCGACACGCCTTCGCGGACCCTGTTGCGCGCGGCTGCGACGGCGCCCGACCACAACCTGAAGGTGCGCGCGAAGGAGTACTACGATCTGCATCCGTCGCTGGCGGAGCTGGCGACCGATCCGGAGCAGATCGTCCACTATCAGCCCTGGCTCTGGTTCGAGCTCAAGCGGCGGGAAGGGACACGCACGTCGAAGCGGCGTTTCCGGCTGCCGAAGCGCGACGTGACCCAGTTCTTTGCGGAAGGGCGGGTCACCGCCGACGCGTTCGATCTCGCCGAGGCGGAGGGGGGCGAGAGCTTGCGCGACGTCGTCCGGATCTGCACCGCGCTCGCCGAGCCGCTGTCGGCTGTCTGCCTCGTCAACTATCGCCGGCTCTCCTGGCAGTCGGACGACGGGGAGCTGCGCGTGACGTTCGATCGCAGCTTGGCGTCGTATCGGCCGCCCGCGGATCTGTGGGCGCGCCGGCAAGCCCTGGTCCGCAGCGGCCTGGGCGTCCCGGCCGCGCACGAGGCGAACGGCGTGCTCGAGATCAAGCGACGGGGGGCGGTTCCGGCCTGGCTCGCCGACTGCCTCGAGCGGATCGGCGCCACGCCGGTGCCGTTCAGCAAGTTCGTGACGGCCGCGCGCGCGGTGGAGGCCCATGCCTGAGCGGATGCGCGGCAGCCGGCGCGTGCGGCTCTTGACGCTGTGGATCGTCACGGCGCTGCTGGTGGGCGCGTACCTCGCTCTCCCATCCGGTGACGAGGGCGCGGCGACCGACGCGGCGGGCGCGAGCGCGGACGCGGGAGAGCCGCACAAGCTGGAGATCGTCAACGTCTCGCCCGCGGAGACGCCGCCCGGCACGACGGTGATCATCCGCTACCGCGGCGCCGACGACGGCGCCGAGCTGAACGCGTTTGCGGGCAAGGTGGCGCTGGAAGTGCTGGCGCGGCGGCCGGGGTCGATGGTCACACGCCTGCCCGCCGACATCGCCTACGGCCGGGCGAAGCTGCGCATCGCAGACGGCGACCAGCGCAGCAAACCCTACGACCTTCGCATCAAGGCTCAGAACTGGCGCAAGCCGTTCCGCGGGTTGATCGGCGGCCTCGCGCTGCTCGCCTTTGGCATCTCCGTGCTGGCGCGCGGGATCCGCGAGACCGTCGGTCTCGGCAGCGCGCGGCGGCTCGCCTCGCTGGCCCACAACGCGCCGGCCGCGCTCGGCTTCGGGAGCGTCGTCGGCGCGATCGCGCAGTCGACCACGGCGGCCGCGGGCTTGCTGGCGGGGCTCGTGACGTCGAGCGTGATCGCGGTGGCGCCGGCGGCCGTGGCGTTCCTGGGCGCGCAGCTCGGCGCCGCCACCGCGCCGCTGCTGATCACCGGGGTCCTCGATCCGCGCGAGGGGATGCTGGCGATCGCGATCGGGATCCTCTGGCTCAGTCTGGCGTCGGATCGGCGCGCGGCGGCGGTCGGTCGGTTCGTGCTCGGCGCCGGCCTGATCGCGTTCGGCATTCACGTGCTGCGCCCGGCGTTCGAGCCGTTCGTCGGCGACAGCACGCTGATCCCGTTCATCGACCACCTCCGGACGGACACCGTTCGCGGGCTCGTCACCTGCGCGCTGCTGGGCGCGGCGCTGGTGGCGGCGTTCCAGGGGCCGGCGCCGGTGGTCGTCCTGGTGCTGGGGATCGCGCAGACGACCGGCCACCTCGACCTGCGCACGGCGCTGGCGATCCTGACCGGGTCGGGCCTCGGCGCCGCCGTGGGCACGCTGTTCACCGCCCCCGCGGGCGCGCGCTCGCGCCGGCTGGTCCAGTTGCACCTGCTCCTCGGCACGGCGAGCACGGTGCTGGCGCTGGCGACCGTCCGGATCTGGAGCGCGCTGGCGGACCGCCTCGTCGCCGGATCGCCGCACGATATTGAATGGGGAAAGCGCGTCCTGCTGCCCAACATGGGCATGCACCTCGGCGTGGCGCTGGCCCTGTCGCAGCTCGCGGTCGCGCTGGTGCTGGTGCCGTTCGTTCCCTGGCTGGCGCGTACGCTGGCGCGGCTGCGCCCGGAGGCGACGCCGCCGGCGCTCGGGTACGTCGGCGATCAGGGCCGACTGGTGCGCGGGCACGTCCTCCGCGCGGCGCGCGCGCAGCGCGAGGCCCTCTGGGCGTTGCCGGATCTGGCGCTGCACGGCCAGCGTGCTTCGGGCAGGATGGCCGAGCACGCGCTGGCCGACGCGCGCGCGACGTTGGAAGAGGTGCTGTCGATCGGGGCGGCCGGGGAGCAACGGACCGCCGCGGCGCGGGGGCCTTTCGCCCTGCTTCAGCTCCAGCGCGCGCTGGAGAGCCTGTTGCGACAAGCCGAACGCCTGACGGATCGGCGGGTCGCGGGCGCGGACGGCGCCGGCGCGCTGCCGCCGCTGCGGGATCAGGAGGAGGCGGTCGTCGTCCAGATGCACGCGCTCTTGGTCCGCGGACTGGACCGGATCAGCGTGTCGCTCGATCAGCAGGAAGGGATCGATATCGACGAGGCGCGCGCACGGGAGATCGAGATGAACGGCCAGGAGGCGCGGGCGCGGGGCGCGCTCTTGGCGGGGAGCCCGCGGGCCGGGGCGCCGCTCGCGAACGAGATCGGCGTCCTCGAGCTCGTCGACGCCTACGAGATCGCAGGCAACCAGCTCTACCGGGTCGCGGAGGCGCTGGGCGCGGACGACGCGCACGCGGCGATGGCGGCGGTGTAGGGCGCTCATGCGCGACTCACACAACAAGGCGAGGAGGTAACGGTTTCATGCTCGGCCCGCTGCTGTTCGCGATCGCCGTCAGCACCTATCCCGCCGTCTATCCAACCGTCTGGCCCGGCGAGGCGCCCGCGTCGCCGCCTCCGGCGGTGGGAATGGACGCCGCCGCGCCGACCGACGACGCCGGACCGCCCGCGGCGGCCGTCGCGCCGCCTCCCGAGGCCCCGTCCACCCCGGCGGACGGCGCTGCACCGCCCGCTTCCCGCGCGCCCTCCGCGCTGCCGGACCTCGTCCCGGAGCCGCCTTCCGCCCCGCCCTCGGCACCGCTCACCGTGCGCAAGCAGAAAGAGCGCCGTGACGTTGCGAACGGCGAGGCGGTCGACGACGACGCGTCGGCGTTCGGCACGTCCGGCGATCCGTTCGGCGACACCATCCGGGGCGAGGTGCTGTCGTTCCGGCTGCTGCTGCAGGCGCGCTACGCCGACGAGTGGCCGGTATCGCAGCTCCGCGACAACAGCATCGAGGCCGATCGCGACATCGTGAACGCGACCGAGAACGACGGCTGGCGGATGAACCGCCTGTTCCTGCGCGCGATCGCCAGGCCGCGCAAGTGGATCCAGGGGCGGCTGCTGCTCGACTTCGCCGAGCTGCGCTGGGGAAGCCGGCGCGGGACGGTCAAGCTCGCCTACCTGGTCTTGAAGCCGCTGCCACGCACGCGCGTGACGGTCGGCCTGTTCAAGCGGCCCTTTTCGTTGCTCGAGCTGCTGCCGATCGCCGACTTCGAATTCGCCGACGTCGGCCCGACCGACGAGGTGATCAAGGAGCTCGGGTTCGGGGGCCGGGACATGGGGGCGATGGTGCAGGTCGAGCCGCTGGCGGTGAAGCGCTGGATGAACCTGTCGGCGGGGATGTTCGCAGGCGACGGCGAGGGTCGCTATGCGGCGGTCGCCGGTCTCGTCGCGGCGCGCGTCGAGTCCAGCCCGCTGCGCATGGTCCGCCTGGGCGCGGACGCGAGCTACCGGCCCCGGCGGACGCCGATGGTCCTGGAAGACACCGTCGACTACAAGGGCGTCGGTTTCCTCGACCGCGGCGGCGCCGTCAGCGGCGACGTGTCGGTGGCCGTCGGGCGGATGGAGGTCCGGGCCGAAGGTCTCTACGGAAAGCGCGTCGACATGATGTCGCGGCTGAACGACGGGACCGGCTTCTATGTCGGCGACTGCCCGAGCGGGAACTGCCACTGGCTCGCGGGCTGGGGCCTGGTCACGTACCGGGTCCCCGTCGGGAAGCGAGGCGTGCTGATGCCCGCGGTACGCGCGGAATGGCTGGAGATGAACCGCGAGCTGCACCTCGGCAAGCGGACGTATTTGACCGGGGCCGTCGACTTCGACGTCACGCCGGAGCTGCGGCTGCTGGTCGACGTCACCTGGCGCCACGTCCAGCCGCGGAGCCCGTCGCTGAACCAGCTCAATCAGTGGATCACGTTCGGCAGCGAGATCTACGACCTCTCCGGGACCCGCATGACGCTGCAGGCCCAGCTCCGGATCTGAGGATGCGATGACGGCGGCGATCTCCACCAAGAAGACCCGCCTCGACCCCGCCGATCTGCCCGAGATCGAGCGGGCGACGATGCGGCGAATCTTCTCGTTCCTGCGCCCCTATCGGCGGCAGGCGCTGCTGGTGACGTCGTCGATCATCTGCGCCGCCCTGTGCGGGGCGATGCCGCCGCTGTTTCTCAAGCGGATCATCGATCAGGCGATTCCGCAGGGGCGCGTCGGGCTGCTCTTCCTGCTGTGCGGTGGCATGGCCCTCGGCCCGCTGCTCGCGGGTCTGCTCGGCGTCGCGCAGCGCTATCTCGCCGCCTTCATCGCGGAGCGCGTGATGTTCGATCTCCGCGTGCAGCTGTTTCGGCACGTGCAGCGCCAGTCGCTCGGGTACTTCGCCAGCGCCAAGTCGGGCGAGGTGGTGTCCCGGGTGCTCAACGACGTGCAGGGCGTGGGGCACATGCTGCAGGAGAACCTGATCAAGCTCCTGCAGAACGCGGTGGTCTTCGCGGTCAGCAGCGCGGTCATCTTCTCTCTGGACTGGCGGCTGGCGCTGGTCGCGTTCGGCCTGCTGCCGGCGTTCATCTATCCGGCCCGCAGGGTCGGCCAGACCCGCAAGACGCTCAAGCGGCGCGCGCAGGCCCGGATGGCGGAGGTGACAGGGATCCTGATGGAGACGCTGTCCGTGTCGGGCGCGTTGCTGCTGAAGGTGTTCGGAACCGAGAAGAAGGAGACCAAGCGTCTCGAAGCGAAGGCACGCGAGCTGATGGATATCTCGCTGCGCCACAACCTGGTGGGCCGCTGGTTCCAGATGCTGATGAAGCTGTTCGAGGAGCTCGGGCCGGTGATGGTGTGGGCCGCGGGCGGCTGGCTGGTCGTGCGCGGCAACCTGAAGCTCGGCACCGTCGTCGCCTTTGTCGCGCTGCTGCGAAAGCTCTACGCGCCCGCTTCGGACCTGGCGGGCGTACACGTCGACGTCGTCACGTCGTACGCCTACTTCGATCGCATCTTCGCGGTGCTGGACCTCGAGCCGGCGATTCGCAACGCCCCTGACGCCATCAAGCTTCCGGAGGTCAAGGGCGCGATCACGTTCCGGAACCTGTCGTTCTCTTACGGGCCCGACGAGCCCCTGCTTCGCGACATCGACCTCGACATCCAGCCGGGCGAATGCATCGCGATCGTCGGACCGTCGGGCGCGGGCAAGAGCACGCTGGCGGCGCTGGTGCCGAGGCTGCACGACCCGACCGCGGGCGCGGTCCTGGTCGACGGCCACGACATCCGCACGCTGCGGGTGAAGTCGCTGCGCTCGCACATCGGTGTCGTCACGCAGGAGACGTACCTGTTCCACGCCTCGATTCTGGACAATCTGAGATATGCGCGTCCCGACGCGGCGCCGGAGGACGTGGCGCAGGCCGCACGCGCGGCGCAGATTCACGACTTCATCGCCGGCCTCCCCGACGGATACGAGACGATCGTCGGCGAGCGCGGCTACCGTCTCTCGGGCGGCGAGCAGCAGCGCCTTGCAATCGCGCGGGCGCTGCTCAAGGATCCGAGGATTCTGATTCTGGACGAGGCGACGAGCGCGCTCGATTCGACGAATGAGGCGCTGATCCAGGCGGCGCTGGATCGCCTGCTCGTCGGGCGCACGAGCCTGATCGTGGCGCACCGCCTCGCCACCATTCGTAAGGCCAACCGGATCGTCGTGCTCGAGGGCGGGCGCATCGTCGAGAGCGGCGGCCACGCCGAGTTGCTCGCCCGGGGGGGGCTTTACGCCACGCTCCATGGCCAGCAGTTCGGCGTCGACGCGCGGGAGACCGCTTCGTGAGCGGGCGGCGCGCGCTCGCGGGCCGCGCCGGCATCGCGGGCGCGCTGGCGGGCATGGTCGCGCTGGTGGGCGTCATCGGCGGCTGCGGCAGGACCACCCTCAATCCGCCTCACGACACGCGCCCGGATCCGCTCCCGCCGGGCCCCCTCCGCCCGCCGGATCCCCTGCCGGGGCATCCCCTTCCGTCGGGCCTGCTGCTGGCCCGCTTCGCCGTGATCGGCGACTATGGCATCGACTCGGACGCCGAGGCGCGGGTGGCACGGATGGTGTCGGGCTGGAATCCCGACTTCGTGATCACGACCGGCGACAACAACTATCCCTCGGGCGAGGCGTCGACGATCGACGTCAACATCGGCAAGCACTACGGGCGTTTCATCGGCAATTATCGGGGGGCGTACGGTGCGGGCAGCAGCGCGATGAACCGCTTCTGGCCGTCGGCGGGAAACCACGACTGGGACGGTGCCAACCTGGCGCCGTACCTGGACTACTTCACGCTCCCGGGCAACGAGCGTTACTACGACGTCGTCGTCGGTCCGGTTCACCTGTTCGCGGTCGACAGCGATCCGCGCGAACCCGACGGCAACACGGAAGGCTCGGTGCAAGCGCGCTGGTTGCAGAAGGCGCTGACGGCGTCGTCATCGTGCTTCGACGTCGTCTACTTTCACCACCCCGCCTACTCCTCCGGGTTCCACGGTTCGTACCTTTCGATGCGGTGGCCGTTCGAGAGCTGGGGGGCGGACGTCGTCCTGGCGGGGCACGACCACGTCTACGAGCGCTCGAAGGTGGGCGGCATCCGCCACATCACGGTCGGCCTCAGCGGCAACGAGATATACCCGTTCGGCGCGCCCATCCCCGAGTCGGAGGTACGCTTCTCGACCCGGCGCGGGGCGCTGCTGGCGACCGCGCGCGAAGACGGGATCTCGTTTCAGTTCTTCGCGGATGACGGCACCGAGGTCGACTCGTACGCGTCGTTCAAATCCTGCCGCCGGTGATGTGTGGCTTCGCCCCGCCAGGACCGGGATCGGTCCTGACGTCGGGCGCGTTCAAACGCGCCGCGATCTCTGACAGCGCGCTGGTGGGGAGTTGACAGTTGGGCCCGCGCATCGGCGTGTGACCGCGAGAAGACGGGGCTTCGCGCGGCGCCACGTTGGCATGGGCCATGAAATGCCATGCCAACATGAAGCTCGCCCACCACCTCGCCGGCGCCTTCGCCCTGACGGCCGTCACGCTGGCGGCGTTTGCCGCGCATGCCGACGAGCCGCCGCTGTTCGGATTTTCGGTCGATGCCTACGCCGCACCCACCTGGGATCACAGCATCACCGATCAGCAGACGGGCCACCTTCGTCAGGGATCGCGGGGCATGGTCGGCCTCGCCACGCTGCTCAACTGGGACGGCCTGGCGCTGGGCGGCGTCGTCGACGGCATGCCGGGCATCTTCGGCGACGGCCGGGTGTCGGCGGGCGCTCTGCTGGGCTGGCAGCCGCGATCCGGCCCGCACCGCTACCAGCTGTTGGCCGAGATTGGTCAGGAGCGCTTCAGTCAGGTCGGCGGCACCGTGCTCAGTACGCCGAGCACCCCGGAGACCTGGCTTGGCTACTTCGGCGCCCGGCTGGGCATGTCCGAGACCTTCGGGAGCGACGGTCCGTTCGAGCTGGGCGCCTGGCTGTTCGTCCGCAAGGACGTCGACGAAGCGACGGTGACCAGCACGACGGGCAACTTCCTGGGCGGCGACGACACCACCACCCAGTACCGCCTGGGCGGGTATTCGGCCGGCGTCGCCTTGCGGCTCGGCGTCCGCTTCGATCAGAAGCGACCGCCCAGCGAATCGATCACCGAGGTCCAGTCCGAGCCGGCGAAGAGCTGAGTCCCAGCGCGCCCCTGAAGCTGTTTGCCCTCGCCCCGCGAAGCGGGGAGAGGGTAAGGGTGAGGGGCCCGGCTAGAGCTCGTCCTTGGGTGCCGCGTGGTGATCCGCTGGCCAGGCGTGGACGCCAGGCGGATCCTCATCGTCGTCGTCCCAGGGGTTGTCTCGACCGCCCGGGATCTGACCCGATTCGGGGGCGCAGGCCACCTCGTCCTCTTCGGTGAGAGCTTCCTGTTCTTTGGGCGTCACACGTTCAACGTGTGTCCGCAGCGCGCCCACCGCAACCGGCACCTGCCCGGACGGGCTTCGCGTTTTGGCGCTTCGAGTTCTTACTTCGGCCCGCCCGATATCGGCTCGGCGCCGCGCCGGCCGGGCGGCCCGGCTGCCTTGTAGAACGCTTCGTTGACGTTGGCCGCGGTGCCCCAGTTCGTCTTCGACCATGTGGTCTCGTACGCGTACAGCAGGCCGAGCACGCCGCGCATCCCGCGCAGCGCGATCGGCTTGTCGGCGGCGAGGTCCTTCTGTTCGCGCGGGTCGTCGTATTCGTCGTAGAGCTCGATGCGCCCCGGGCCGCGGTGGACCATGCGGTAGCGCTGGATCTTGAGGCCGCGCGACACCTGGCCGTCCGTGGTCAGCGCGGCGCGCGGGCTGTGGCCCACCTCGTCGCGCGCCAGCGGGATCAGGCTGGTCCCCGCGACGTTCGGGCCGGGCTTCAGGCCCGCCAGGTCGAGCAGCGTCGCGTAGACGTCCATCACCTCGACGTCGGCCTGTACGACCTTGTCCGCCGGAAAGACGCCCGGCGCGCGGATGATGAGCGGCACGTGCACCAGCTCCTGGTAGACGGTGTCGCCGTGGCCGACGCTGCCGTGCTCGTAAAACTGATCGCCGTGATCGGACACGACGATCACCGCCGACTTGTCGTAGATCCCCAGCGTCTTGAGGTCGGCGATGAAGGTCGCGAACGCGGCGTCGCTCTGTGAGATCTCGGCGTCGTGCAGCGCCTCCAGGTACTTCTTGTCGTTGTCGGTGACCTTGAGCTTGCCATCCTTGATGAGGCCCAGCTGCACGCCCGACAGCGCGGGCTTGATCGGCCCGACATACGCCTTGTCCCAGTACTTGACCAGGAACTCCTTGCGCGGCGCGTACGCGACGTGGGGCTCGATGGTGGCGAGATAGGCGAACTGGCGCTTGGCCGCGATCGGCGTCAGCCACGCCTTCGCCGTCTTCCACAGGAACTCGGAGCCGTTGGCGAGCGATTCGCGGATGAAGTTGCGGTTGACGTCCCAGCCGCGATCGAAGCCCCACTTCGACGAGATGTAGCCGTTGGACGAGAACATGCCGGTCTTGAAGCCGGCCTTCTTCATGTCCTCGGCGATGAAGGGAACGTCCTTCGACAGGCGCGCCTCGTGCGCCGTCGCGCGATGCACGGTCGGGTAGACGCCGGTCAGCAGTGAAGCGTGCGACGGCAGCGACCAGGTGCCGGGGACCTGCGCCCACGCGAACCGGGTCGCGTCGGCGGCGAAGGCGTCGTAGTTGGGCGTCGTGACGCGCGTCTTCGCGTTGTAGGGCCGCAGCTTGTCCGCGCGCAGCGTGTCGACCATCCACACGAAGATGTGGTCGAACTTCGGCTGCGGGCTGGGCGCTGCCGCCGGCGCCGGTGACTTCACGACGACGCGCGGTTCGCCCCAGGCCAGGTCGCCCTTGGTGCCGCGCGCGATCAGGTCGATGCGCGCCGCCTGGCCGCCCGCGGCGCCGAGATCAACCAGCGCATCCGACCAGGTCGCCCCGACGTTGCCCTCGTGCACCGTGCGCGCGGGCTTGCCGTCGACGGCGACCTGCGCCAGCACCGAGCCGCCCGGGGTCGCGGCGCCATACCCGAACGCCAGGTGCGCGCCCTCCGGCAGCTGGAGGTAATACGAGATCCGCGAGCCCGCGCCGCCCGGCACCAGCGCACGCCGGCGCGCGCCGCCGAGATCGACCTCGCGGGCCGCGATCGGCGCGCCCGCGTCCGTGGGCGGTCCGAGCGCGGCCGGTCCGAACGCCAGCGACGTCACCGCGGCCGCGGCCCGCTTGCCCCCGGCGACGTCGGCGGCGCCCTTGAATTGCAGCCGCACGCGGTTGTCGCCCGGATGCAGCAGCGCGGCCGGGACCGTGACGTCGTAGCGCTTGCTGGCCTTGTCGACCTCGAGCGTGGAGAGCGGCTTCTCGTTCACGAACAGCGACACGCGCTGCTGCGGGGCGAGCGCCCGCATCGTGATCGACAGCGTCGCGTCAGCCGGCTTGGCGTCGGGGTCGACCGGCAAGAACGCCATCGCGGACAGCCCCGCGACCAGCGCGGCTGGATGGCCCTCGTCCTTCGTGCCCAGCAGCCAGGACGTCTTCCAGCCGCCGTCGATGTACTTGAGAAAATCGATGCCGCCCGCGTCGACGATCAGCCGCCCGTCGCGCTGCAGGCCGGCGTGGACGCGGTTGGCGTGGAGATCGATCGCGGTGCGGAAGCCGCTGGCGTCGATCGGGGCCGGGGCGGGCGCCGGCGCCGCCGCCGCGGGCGTTGCCGCGACGGCCCCGTCAATCGCCGGGGGCTGCTTGGGCGCGCCGCCGCACGCCGCGACCAGGAACGCGAGCGACGACGTCAGGCGGGTTGTGCGCCGGCTCGAGCGGGGGCGCGGCTGTGCTTCGACGATCCGTGTTGTGTGGAGCAAGGGCCGCAAGTATCGCGGCGCCTCGCTTCCGGTCAAGTCAACTCGTGTGTTTACGGCGGCGGCGGCGCACGAAGGCCAGCGCCAGCAGCACGAGCACGCCGCCCGAGGCGCCCGGGGCGACGCTGCACCCGCACCCGCCCTGGATCGATTCGTTGTTGGCGTTGACCGCCTGGTCGATCTTCGCCCGGTTGTCCATCACGGTCTGTCCCGCGCCGGCCTCGGCCTGCAGGGTGGCGGTCGCCAGCGACGGCAGGCCGCTGAAGGGGGTCACATCGGCGCCGCAGTTCGAGCGCCTGTACCAGACCACGCCACCGTCGGGCAGGTCCAGCCGGATGGGCGCCTCGCAATAGGTGAAGGCCTTCATGCCGCACATGACGTGCGCGGTGGCGGTGTGAACGTTGGACAGCGTCGGGAGGTCGGGGTTGAAGACGAACTCCGGATCTTTGGTCATCTCCTCGGGAGAGATGAACGTCGCCAGCCGCGTCAGGTACGCATGCGTATCGAACAGCGTCTGCCCGGCCTGCAGCGGGTCGACGATCTTGGTCTGGATCTCGCCGGTGATCCCCACCGGATCCCACGGCGCGAACGACGCCGGGATCTGCGACCAGTAGATCGCGTTGTTGTTGTAGAACTGCGACTCGCTGATGCCCGCGTCGATCAGTTTCTGCGGCTCCGGGATGTACTTGCGAAGCAGCGGTAGCATCGGACCGTAGGTCAGCAGGTCCTGCTGAATCACCAGCTGCAGGAACGTCGGCGGGGTGGTCGCGGCTCGCAAGGCGGGGAGGTTGATGAGGT
>Ga0111539_10003677_pt1 | contig 20199 bp, 22 predicted proteins | sample RhiMethybrSRZTD1_FD_79667 | JGI IMG/M metagenome (GOLD analysis project Ga0111539, IMG submission 79667) | Populus rhizosphere microbial communities from Tennessee, USA - Rhizosphere MetaG P. TD hybrid SRZTD1 (version 2) (version 2) | ecosystem: Host-associated > Plants > Roots > Rhizosphere >... | reverse complement strand
CGGCGGCGGGCCGCGGCCGCGCCGGGCGGCGACCACGACGTCCCGGTGCCGGCCGCCGGGCCCGAGGACGGCGCCGCGGGGCGCCCCGATGCGGGCCCGGCCCACGCGGTGGCACCGCCCCTGTCGTTCGTGGCCCCGGCCGGGGTGCTCGCCGTGCTGACCGTCGTGTTCGGGGTCGTGCCGGGGGCGATCGATGGCCTCATCGGTGGTGCCGGCCGTGCGCTCTCCGCCGCCGTCGAGCCGGTGCACCTCGCGGTCTGGCACGGCGTCAACCTGCCGCTCCTGCTCTCGGGGGTCGTTCTGGCCGGGGGCCTCGCGGTGTTCCTGGCGCGCGGGCCCGTCGACCGCGTGTTGCGGGTGGGCCACCGGGTCCCGAGCGGTGGCGAGGTCTACCTGGCGGTGCTCCGCGGGGTGAACGTCGTGGCCGACCGGGTGACCGCGGTGGCCCAGAGCGGGTCGCTGCCCGTGTACTCGGGCGTGATCCTGACGTCGGCGGCGCTGCTCACCACCGGCGCCCTCGTGCTCGGCGGCGGCTGGCCCGGCTGGCCGGCGCTCGTCGGGTCGGCGGGGCACGTCGTGGTGTGCACCGCGCTGCTCGTGTTCGCGGTGGCGGCGGGGGCGGTGCACCGGCGGTTCTCGGCGGCTCTGCTGCTGGGCGCCACCGGCTACGCCATGGCCGGCCTCTTCGTGGTGCAGGGCGGCGCCGACCTGGCCCTGACCCAGGTCGCCATCGAGACGTTGACGACCGTGCTGTTCGTGCTCGTGCTGCGGCGCCTGCCGGATCGGTTCGAGAGCCGCGCCGCGCTCGGCGGCCGCGCCGTCCGCGTCGGCGCCGCGGTGGCGGTGGGCGTGACCGTGTTCGTGCTGGCCATCACGGCCGCCGGGAACCGCACCGCCGACCCGGTGTCGGACCGGATGGTCGAGCGCTCGGTGCCCGACGGCGGGGGGCGCAACGTCGTGAACGTGATCCTCGTCGACTTCCGCGGCGTCGACACGATGGGCGAGATCACCGTGCTGGCGGCCGCGGCGATCGGCTCGGTGGCGCTGGCGCGGGCGGGCCGACGCCCCCGGCGGCCGGTCGCCCGCGGTGCGGAGGGCGGCGGCCCGGGCGCGGCGCCCGATCGGTCGGCGGCCGCCGGGAGCACCGGCGCATCGCCGGCCGAGGCGGCCCGGGGCGGGCCCGTCCGTCGCCTCGTGGTCGTCGACGTGGCCGTGCGCCTGGTCTTCACGGCAGTGATGGTCGGCTCGATCTACCTCCTGTTCGCCGGGCACAACCAGCCCGGTGGCGGGTTCGTCGGCGGCATCGTCGCCGGCGCCGCCGTCGCCCTGCGCTACGTGGCGGGCGGCATCGACGACGTCCGCAGCCTGTCGCGGGCCCACCCGTGGACGGTCCTCGGCGCCGGCCTGCTGCTGTCGGCCGTCACGGTGCTCGTGCCGGTGGTCCTCGGCGGGGCGCCGCTCGAGGGGGCCCGGTGGGAGACCGACCTGCCGCTGCTCGGGCACGTCAAGGTGACTTCGGCGCTGCCGTTCGACGTCGGCGTCTACCTGCTGGTGCTGGGCCTCGTGCTGATGGTGTTCGAGTCGTTCGGCGACGACCCCCGCCAGCTCGCCGAGGCCGACGCCGACCACGAGCTGCACGACTCGACCGCCGCGCCCGCGGCGCACCTGCCCGAGGCCGACGAGGTGCCGGCGACGTGACGGTGCTGCTGGCGTCGACCGCCGCCGGTCTGTTCGGGATCGGCACCTACCTGGTGCTCCAGCGGAAGCTGAGCCGCATCATCATCGGCATCGCCCTGCTCGGTCACGGCGCCAACGTGCTGATGATCGGGTCGGGCCGCGCCGGGAACGCGCCGATCGTCGGCAACGGCGACAACGCCGACCTCGCGGATCCGCTGCCGCAGGCGCTGGCCCTCACGGCCATCGTCATCAGCTTCGGCACCACCGCGCTGCTGCTGGCGCTGGCGTACCGCAGCTGGCTGCTGACCGACGACGACGAGGTGCAGGACGACGTCGAGGACGACATGATCGCCCGGCGCGGCATGCCCGACGACGACCTCGCCGACGCGGGCGACCCGTCCGACCCCGACGATGTGCATCCCGACGACCCGCATCCCGACGATGTGCGGGCCGCCGGCTCGGCGCGGGACGCCGACGCGGGGGACCGGTCGTGAGCTCGCTCGTCGTGCTCCCCGTGCTGCTGCCGATCGTCGGGGCCGCGCTGTCGATCCTGCTCGGCGGGTCGCGGCCCCTGCAGCGCGCCATCGCGCTGACCGTGCTGTCGGCCAACGCGGCGATGGCGGTCGTGCTGCTGGTCGAGGTCGACCGCGACGGGCCCGTCTCGGTGCAGGCGGGGGGCTGGGCCGCACCGGTGGGCATCACGTTCGTCGCCGACCGCCTGTCGGCCATCATGCTGGTCGTCGCCTCGCTGATGCTGCTGGCCGTGCTGGTCTACGCCATCGGGCAGCCCGGCGCCGAGCGCAACCACGTCGGGTTCCAGTCGGTGTACCTGGTGCTCGCCGCCGGCGTCTCCGCCGCGTTCCTGACCGGCGACCTGTTCAACCTGTTCGTCTCGATCGAGATGATGCTGACGGCCAGCTACGTCCTGATCACCCTCGGGGGCCGGCTCGACCAGGTGCGGTCCGGGATGACCTACGTGGTGATCAGCCTGCTGGCGTCGGTGCTGTTCGTGGCGCTGCTGGCGTTCGTGTACGCGTCGACGGGCACGATGAACCTGGCCGACCTGTCGACGAAGATCGCCGACCTGCCCGCCGGGCTGCGCAGCGCGCTGGCCGTGCTGATGCTCGTCGTGTTCGGCATCAAGGCCGCGATCTTCCCGCTCTACTTCTGGCTGCCCGACAGCTACCCGACCGCGCCGTCGCCCGTGACGGCCATCTTCGCCGGTCTGCTCACGAAGGTCGGCGTGTACGCGATCATCCGCACCCAGACGCTGCTGTTCCCCGCCGACACCCGCCCGACGACGCTGCTGCTGGTGCTGGCGGCGGCGACGATGGTGGTGGGCGTGCTCGGCGCGATCGCCCAGGGGGACGTGAAGCGCATCCTCTCGTTCCAGATCGTCAGCCACATCGGCTACATGATCATGGGCCTCGGCCTGTTCACCGTCGGAGGGCTGGCGGCCGCGGTCCTCTACACGATCCATCACATCGTGGCGAAGACCGGGCTGTTCCTCACCGGCGGCCTGATCGAGCACGCGGGCGGCTCGAGCCGGCTGACCCGGCTCGGCGGCATGGTCCGCACCGCACCCGCCCTGGCCGTGCTGTTCCTCGTGCCGGCCCTCAGCCTGGTCGGCATCCCGCCCCTGTCGGGCTTCATCGCCAAGTTCGCCCTCGTCGACGCGGCCGCATCGTCGTCGTCGTACGCAGTCATGGCGGTGGCGCTGGTCGTCAGCCTGCTCACGCTGTACTCGCTGATGAAGATCTGGATCGCGGTGTTCTGGAGCCCGGCCACCGAGCCCCTGGCCTCGCCCCCCGACCGGGCACAGGGCGAGCACCTGGGCGGACCCCTCCTCATGGTCGCCCCGACCGCCGCCCTGGCCGCGCTCACGGTCGCCATCGGTCTGGCGGCCGGCCCCCTCTACGACCTCAGCCTGCGGGCGGCGGCCGATCTGCTCGACCCCAGCGCCTACCTGGCGGCGGTGGCCCGGTGAGGCCGGTCGTGCGGTCGTCGACGGTGTTCGCGGCCATGCTGCTCGCCATCTGGTTGCTGGCCTGGGGCTCGGTCACCTGGGCCAACGTGGTCGGCGGGGTGGTCGTGGTGGTGGCCCTGCTGGTGGCGCTCCCCGACGTGCGCCACCGGGGCACGCCGGTGATCGTGCGCCCGGGCCCTCTGATCCGGCTCGTGGCCCACTACCTCCGCGACGTGGTCGCGGCGAACGCCCAGCTCGCCCGCGAGGTCCTGCGTCCGCGCCCGCGGCTGCGCACGGCCATCGTCCGCGTCCCGCTGGCCGGGTGCACGCCCGAGGTGCTGACGGCGGTGGCCAACCTGGTGGCGATGACACCCGGCCAGATGCCGGTCGAGGTCGAGGACGACCCGCCCGTCGTCTACGTCCACGTGCTGCAGTTCACGTCGGCCGTGGCGGTACGCCGCGAGATCTGGGGGCTGCGTGACGAGTTGCTCGCCGCCTTCGGCACCCGCGAGGCGATCGCCGCGGCCGCGGCCGAGCGGGCGACGCTCGACCCCCAGTCGGGAGCCGCGCCGTGATCGCGGCCTGCTACGCCCTCGTCGTGCTGGCCGGCGTCGGCTTCGCGTACCGGCTGGTGGCCGGCCCGTCGTTGACCGACCGGGTGATCGGCCTCGACGGCCTGCTCGTCGTGGGCGTGACCGCCATCGTCGTGCGGGCGATGGACACGGGGGAGGGGGCGTTCCTGCCCGTGGCGCTCGTCGTCACGCTGGTGGGGTTCATCAGCACGGCCGTGGTCGCCCGGTTCATCGAGGGGCGCGGGCGCTGATGGGCCCGCTGCTCGCCCTCGTGGGTGCGGGGTTGACGCTGCTCTCGGCCGTCGGGGTCGTGCGGTTCCCCGACGCTCTGGCGCGCATGCACGCGCTGACGAAGGCCTCGACGGTGGGCGTCGTGCTCGCGCTGCTCGGCGGGGCCGTCACCCTCGACCACCCCAACGACGTGACCACCCTGCTGCTGGCCGCCGCGCTCCAGCTCCTGACCCTGCCCGTGGCGGCCAACCTGATGAGCCGGTCGACCTACATGGCGCGGGGCATCGCCAGCCACGTCGACGAGATCGACGAGCTGGCCGAGCGGCACGCGCTCGACGACGTGGACCCCGGGCCGCTCGACGAGCCGCCGCCGCCCGGGGCCGAGGCGGGCCGACCGGGCTGACGGCGAGCGCGAGGCGCCGGACGCGATCGGCCCCGGGTCAGGCGGGCGCGGCGCTGCGGCGGGACGACCGGCGGCGGAAGGCGCCCGACAGGTCGGCGGTGTCGAAGGCGACGTCGACCGGCTGCTGGGTGGCGTAGCGGTAGAGCGCGGCCTTGAACACGGCCGACAGCGCCGACGTCACCGCGACGACGGCGATGATCCACAGCGCCCCCACCGTGAAGCCGAGCACCTGCAGCGCCGACACCCCGGTGACGGCGAGGGCGGCGGCGACGCCGATGCCGGGCAGCGCCGCGAGGATGCCCAGCAGGCCGAGCCCGAACGTGAAGGTGAGCTGCTCGCCCCACGTGCCGCGCAGCAGCTGGGAGGAGCGCTTGAACCCGTCGATGGCCCCGACGTCCTCGAACACGATGACGGGCAGGGCGAGGAACGACAGCACGCTGAACGCCATGTTGCCGAGCGAGGCCAGGATGTTCCCCGCGATCCCCAACCGGTTCCGGATCGTGTCGAGGACGATGGCGACGACCGTGGCGAGCACGGCCCACTCGAACAGCCGGCCGGTGCGCGACCGGGCGCCGGCGAACGACGTGCCCAGCGTGGGGTCGGCGCCGTCCATGCGCTGGCCCGCGCCCGAGATCACGGCGGCCTGGCCGACGACCGACACCCACGTCGCCAGCAGGACGGCGATCGACAGGAGGATCCACCCGCCCACGCCCACGTTGCCGTCGTCGTCGGCGAACGCGGCGATGCCCGACCCGCCCACGAGGCCGAACACGAGGAGCGAGATCAGCCCGGCCACGATGGGGATGGCGATCAGCTCGCGGTCCTGCGACAGCACGTGCCACGAGGCCTTGGCGAGTCGCCAGCCGTTCCTGATGCGTTCCACGGCGCGAGTGTTCCCCACGTCGCCGGACGCGTCGAGCACCCGCGGCGGTGGCTGGGCGGCGCGGGCCGGCTCAGACGACGGTGGCGGGGTCGACGTTCGCCCCGCACAGCACGACCGCGACCCGCTCGTCGGGATCGGTGACGGCGCCGGTGGTGAGGGCGGCCAGCGCGGCCGCTCCGGCCGGCTCGGTGGCGAGGCGCACGGCCGACCACAGCCGGCGCTGGGCGTCGGCCACCGCCTCGTCGGGCACGGCCACGACGTCGTCGACCCAGGCCTGGGCGGCGAAGGCGAGCTCGCCCGCCCACCGGGCCCCGAGCGCGTCGGCGGCGAGGCCCTCGACGCCGACCTCCACCGGCCGTCCGGCGGCCCGGGCGGCCGACAGCGTGGGGCAGCCCTCGGTCTCGACGCCCGTCACCGCCGTCGTCCCCCGGAGCCACGTCGCCACCCCGCCGAGCAGCCCTCCGCCCCCGACGGCGACCACGACGCGGTCGACGTCCACCTGCTGCTCGAGCTCGCGGGCGAGCGTGGCGGCCCCCAGGATCATCTCGGGTTGGTCGTAGGCGTGGAGGAGCCGCTCGCCGCCCTGCTCCGCCCGGGCCCGGCTGGCGGCGAGGGCGTCGTCGTAGACCCCGGCGACGACGTGGACGTCGGCGCCGAGCTGCCGCAGGGTGTCGAGCTTGGCGGGGGCGCTGGTGTCGGGCACGAAGACCGCGGCCGGGACGCCCAGGCGGCGCGCCGCGTAGGCCACCGCCACGCCGAAGTTGCCGCCCGACGCGGCGACGACCCCTTCGCCCGCGGCCCGGGCGGCGAGCACGTGGAGGTGCGCGCCGCGGGCCTTGAACGAGCCGGCGTGCTGCACGAGCTCGAGCTTCAGGACGAGAGGTCGGCCGGGGGGCAGGCCCAGGTCGGCGCGGTCGACCGCGACGACGGGGGTGCGCCGGACCAGCGGGTCGAGGGTCGCCGCCGCGCCGTCGACCGCACGCCGGTCGGGCAGGTCGGGGGAGGGGAGGTCCACGGCGCGGAGTCTCGCGTCGCCCCGCGACGCGTGCGACGGCGTTCGCATCCCGACGCGTGGTCGGCGAGAGGCGGTTGCCGGGGTCGGACCGACCCGGATCGTGCCGGCCGGACGGTCCACCTCCACCCGTTCGCCGGCGCCCGAGGGGGCCGTGACCTGGGGCGACGCGACTCTCCCCGGCACCGCAGGGAGGATTGCACCGATGAAATATGTCTGACGCCGTCGTGGCCGGGGAAGCCTTCGGCCGTCCAGTCGTCGCAGCGGTCCCACCGCTGCATCAACGGGAGAAGAGACCAAAAGTGCTCGGTTTCATCATCGCCATGATCATCGTCGGCATCATCGCCGGCTACCTCGCGCGACTCCTGGTGCCGGGGCGTGACCCCATGTCCTTCGTCCAGACCGTCGTGCTCGGCGTCGTCGGCTCCTTCGTGGGCGGCTTCCTCGGGTACGTGCTCTTCGGGAAGGACCCGGGCGAGGGCGGCCTCCAGCCGTCCGGCATCATCGGCTCGATCATCGGTGCGATCATCGCCCTGCTGATCTACAACGCCGCCACGCACCGTCGTGGCGTCGGCCGCCGAGTCTGAGTTCCACCCCGGTCCTCGACACCCAGTGCCCCGGTGGTCCGCCACCGGGGCACTGCGCGTCCGGGGATCGGGCATGATCGCGGGCGGCAAACCACCAGGACCCTCGAGGAGGATCAATGGCGATCTCGGTTGGTGACAAGATCCCCGACGTCACCCTGCGCACGATGACCGCGGACGGCCCCGCCGCCATCCAGAGCGGCGACGCGCTGGGCAGCGGCAAGGTCGTGCTGTTCGCGGTGCCGGGCGCCTTCACGCCCACCTGCTCCGACCACCACCTGCCGGGGTTCGTGCTGCGGGCCGACGACCTCGCCGGGAAGGGCGTCGACACGGTGGCCTGCATCGCCGTCAACGACGCGTTCGTGATGGGGGCGTGGGGCGACGCCCAGGGCACCGACGGCAAGGTGCTGATGCTGTCCGACGGCAACGGCGAGTTCACGGCCGCGGTCGGGCTGGAGATGGACGGCAGCGGCTTCGGGCTCGGCACGCGGTCGCAGCGGTACGCCGCCATCCTCGAGGACGGGGTCGTGACGGAGCTGATGGTCGAGCCGGGGCCCGGTCTCGCCGCCAGCTCGGTCGAGGCGGTCCTCGACAAGCTCTGACCGACGACCGCGGTCGTCAGCGAGCCCGCCCTCCGGCGCCGTTGCCCACGGGTGACGGCGCCGGCGGCGCGTCCCGCGGCGCCCGTCGGGCCGCGGGGATCGGCAGCACCAGCGGTGTGCCCGTCAGCGGGTCGGAGATCACCCGGCAGGCCAGGCCGAACACGGCCTCGACCGTCTCGGGCGTGATCACGGCGGCCGGGTCGCCCTCGGCGACGATGGCCCCGTCCTTCATCGCCACCAGGTGGTGCGCGTAGCGGCACGCCAGGGCGAGGTCGTGCAGCACGAGCACGATCGTGCGCCGCTCACGCCGGTTGAGCTCGGCCAGCAGGTCGAGCACCTCGACCTGGTGCGCGAGGTCGAGGAACGTCGTGGGCTCGTCGAGCAGCATCAGGCCGGTGCCCTGGGCCAGCGTCAGGGCGATCCACACCCGCTGGCGCTGGCCGCCCGAGAGCTCGTCGACCGTTCGGTCGGCGAGCTCGGTGAGGTGCGTGGCGTCGAGGGCCGCCTCGACCGCCTCCTCGTCGGTGGCCGACCACTGGCGGTACCACCGCTGGTGCGGGTGGCGGCCCCGGGCCACCAGGTCGGCGACGGTGATGCCCTCGGGGGCGATCGGCTGTTGCGGCAGGAGGCCCAGGCGCGTCGCCACCTCGCGGGTCGGAAGCCGGTGGATGTCGTGGCCGTCGAGCAGGACGGTCCCGGTGCGGGGGGCCAGCAGGCGGGCGAGGCCGCGCAACAGGGTCGACTTGCCGCAGGCGTTCGCCCCGACGATCACGGTGACCGCCTCGGGCGGGACGGCGATCGACAGGTCGTCGACGACGAGGCGGTCGTCGTAGGCGAGCGACAGGCCGCGGGCGGCGAGCGCGGCGGCGCCCCGGTCGTCCGCGAGCGCCGCCGTGGTCGCGTCGCCGAGGGGGCCGGACGGGCGGGCGCTCACCCGGCGCTCCCGACGCGGTCGGCCCTGGCGAGCAGCCACAGCAGGAACGGCGCGCCGAGCAGGGCGGTGACGATGCCGGCCGGCAGCTCGGTCGGGGCGAAGAGGCGGCGGGCGACCAGGTCGGACGCCACCAGCAGGGCGGCGCCCGCGGCCGCGCTCGACAGCAGGGCGGCACCCGTGCCCCCCACGAGGCGGCGGGCGATCTGCGGCGACACGAGTGCCACGAAGACGATGGGTCCCGCGCACGACACCGCCAACGCCGCCAGCGCCACCCCGATCAGCAGCAGACCCGAGCGCACCCCCTCGACCCGGGCGCCGAGGCCCCGGGCCGCGTCGTCGCCGAGGTCGAGGAGCCGCAGGTCCCGGCCGAGCACGAGGGCGATCGGCACGAGGACGCCGAGCCCCCAGCCGAGGGGGCGGACCTGCTCCCAACCCCGCCCGTTGAGGCTGCCGGTGAGCCACACCATCGCCCGCTGGGCGTCGTAGACCTCGGCCCTCGTCATCAGGAACGAGGTGACGGATGTCAGCATCGCAGTGGCGCCGATGCCGACCAGCACCAGCCGGTAGCCGGTGACGCCCCGCCTGTACGACAGCAGGTAGATGGCGACCGAGGTCACCGTCGAGCCGGCGAGCGCGCCCCAGGTGACCTGCGACGGTGTGCCGTCGAGCACGACGATGGTCAGCACCGCGCACGCCGTGGCGCCCGCCGTCACGCCGACGATGTCGGGGCTGGCCAGCGGGTTGCGGGCGATGCGCTGGAAGATGGCGCCGGAGATGCCGAGGGCGGCGCCGACCGTCAGCGCGGCCAGGCCCCGGGGCAGGCGCAGCGTCCGCACGATGAAGTCGCTGTCGGCGCTGCCGCGCCCGACCAGCGAGGCGAGGACGTCCCCGAAGGCGACGGGGAAGTCGCCGACGCTCAGCGACCAGGCGAACACGAGCAGGGCCGTCGCCGCCACCGCGACGGTGACGACCAGCGGCCGGACGGGAACGCGGACGGACGCGCCGAGGCGCGGCGACCGCAGCACCAGCGCTCCGTCGGGCGCCCGGCGGCGGCGGGCACCGGCCGGCTCGAGGCTGCGTCCCGCCGCCGCGCGAGCCCCGCCCGGGTCGGCGACGACGGCCGTCGGCGCCGCTTCGGCGGTCACAGGTCGGCCAGCGTGCGTCGGCGGACGAGCGCGATGAAGAACGGTGCCCCCAGGAAGGCGGTCACGATGCCGACCTGTACCTCGCCGGGGCGGGCGACCACCCGGCCGACGACGTCGGCGCTCAGCAGCAGCGTGGGCGCCAGCACGATCGACCACGCGAGGATCCAGCGGTGGTCCGGGCCGCAGATGGCCCGGGCGACGTGCGGCACCGTGAGGCCCACGAACCCGATCGGCCCGGCGGCGGCGGTGGCGGCGCCGCAGAGCAGCACGATCGACACCGCCGACACGCCGCGGGCGAGGTGGACGCGCTGGCCGAGCGAGCGCGCCACGTCGTCGCCCAGCGACAGCGTGTTCAGCGCCCGCGCCGACGCCAGGGCGAGCAGCGTGCCCGCGGCGAGGAAGGGCCAGACCTGGGCGACGACGTCGGCGTCGCGACCGGCGAGGGACCCGACCGCCCAGAACCGGAACACGTCGAGGGTCTGCACGTCGAGCAGCAGGACGGTGGAGGTCAGCGCCGTGAGGAGCGCGGTGAGGGCGGCGCCGGAGAGGGCCAGCTTGACGGGCGAGGCGCCGCCTCGGCCGAGCGATCCGAGCAGGTAGACCACCACGCTGGCGAGCCCGGCTCCCGCGAACGCGAACCACACGTAGCCCGTCAGCGAGGTGACGCCGAACGAGTGGATGGCGACGACGACCGCCAACGCGGCGCCGGCGTCGACCCCGAGCAGACCGGGGTCGGCCAGCGGGTTGCGGGTGACGCCCTGCATGAGCGCCCCGGCCAGGCCGAGGGCGGCGCCGACGCCCAGCCCCAGCAGCGTCCGCGGCACGCGCAGGCTCCGCACCACGAGGTGGGCGTTCGACCCGTCGTCGGCGACGAGCGCGCGCCACACCTCGCCGAACGGCATCGACTTCGACCCGAGCGCGATCGAGCAGGCGACCGCGACCAGCAGGGCGGCCAGGGCCACCAGCACGCCGAGCGCCCGCGTCGGACCGCTGCGCAGCAGCGATCGGGGCCCGCACCCGGGGGACCGGCGGTCGGCGCCCCGCTGGTCGGCGCCGTCCACGGAAGCGTCGTCGGCGGGCGCGACCGCGGCCTCGGCCAGCACCGTCATGCGACGGAGGGCACCGGGAAGCGCGAGGTCATCGGCGTTAGGTTTGCTGAACTCATGATGTCGGGTCAAGCGAGCACCTGATGCCCGAGCCCCCGCCACCAGGGTGGCCCGGTCGGCCGGGTGGGGCACGGGAGTCCCCGCCCCGGGCGCGACCGTCAACGGCCCGGAGTCGCCGCCGTGCGAGGATGACGGCGGTGCAGAGCACACGTCCCCTCGCGCCCGACGGGCCCTCGACCGAGCAGATCGGCGTGGTCGGTGGCGTCCTCGTGTCGGTCGCCCCGCGGCAGCGCATCCGGTCGCAGGGCGACGTCGTGCGCCTCATCGTCTCGCTCGCCCTGATCGGCGTCGGGGTGCTCATGGCCACCTGGCTGCGCAACACCATCGGCGGCGCCGAGGAAGACCTCGTCGACGTCTACGAGCGGGTGCCCGACCGGTTCGCGGAGGCGCTCACGGGGCTGGCCGTCCTGGGGGCGGGCGTCGTCCCCCTCGTGGCGCTCGTGGTGCTGGTCGTGCGCCGGCGCCTCCGCCGGGCGGCGATGCTGCTGTCGGGGGCCATCGGGGCGACCATCGCCATGCAGCTGCTCACCGAGTTCCTGGCCGACCAGGGCATCATCGCGGGCATCGACCCCACCACCGACCGGGTGGTCGAGCTGACGTCGACGTCGTTCCCCACGTCGCCGCTCATCGCGTCGGCGGTGGCGCTCGTCATCATCTCGACGCCCTGGCTGTCGCAGCAGTGGCGACGGGTGCTGTGGTCGAGCGTGGGCCTGCTCGTCCTGTTCCGGGTCGTGTCGTCGAACGAGTCGTCCCTCGACGTCGTGATCGCCATCGCCGTCGGCATGGCGATGGGCTCGCTGGTCCTGGTCCTGTTCGGCACCGAGAGCTCCGACCCCGAGGCCCCCGAGCTCGTGGCCATGCTGCGCACCATCGGGCGGCCGCGCCGCATCGAGCAGATGCCCGGCAACTCACCGCTGGTCTACGCGGTCGAGATGGCCGAGAGCGGGCCGATGGAGATGCGGGTCCGCACGGTCCACGACCGGTCCGAGAACCGCCTCGAGCAGCTCTGGCGGTCGGTGCGCCTGCGCACCTGGGTCAACGACCGCCCCTACGACACCGTCCAGCGGCGCATGGAGCACGAGGCGCTGGCGCAGCGGGCGGCCGCCGACGCCGGCGCCCGCGTGGCGCCGGTGCGGGGCATCGTCGCGTCCCCCTACGGCTCGGTCGGCCTGCTCGAGGACCGCGTCGACGGCGGTCCGGTGGCCGTCGTGGCCGTCCACCCGGCGAGCCAGTCCCCGCCGGGCCCGGCCGTCGTCCCCGCCCCGACGGCGGACGAGGCGCCGGTCGCAGGCCCGCGTCCGGCGCCGACCGCCGTGCCGGCGCCGACGCTCGACCGCGCCCTGGTCGAGGACGTGTGGCGCCAGGTCGAGGCCCTCCACCGCGCCCGCATCGCCCACCGCAACCTCGACCTGCACGACGTGTGGGTGACGCCCCAGGGGCGAGCGGAGCTGCGGGGCTTCGACGGCGCCGCCCTGGCGGCGACCGACCGCGACCTGGCCCTCGACCGCGCCCAGCTGCTGGTGTCGACCGCGCTCATCATGGGCGCGGAGGCCGCGGTCGAGGTCGCCGTCTCCGCCATCGGGGCGACCGTGCTCACCACGGCGGTGCCGTACCTGCAGCCGCTGGCCCTGCCCTCGCACACCCGCCGGGCGTGGCGCAACGACAAGCCCGTGCTCGACGGCCTGCGCTCGGCGATCGCCCAGGCGACCGGGGTCGAGCCCGCCCCGCTGGCCCGGCTCGACCGCATCCGCCCGCGCACGGCGATGTCGCTCGCCGCCTTCGTCGTCGCCTTCTACGTGCTGCTGCCGCAGTTCGGCGACTTCGGCGACACGGTCGACGCCGCCTCCGACGCCAACTGGTGGTGGCTCGCCCCGATGATGCTGGGGTCCGCGGCCACCATCGTGTTCGCCGCCCTGTCGTTCGTGGCGTCCGTGCCCGAGCCCATCCCGTTCCTCCCGGCGCTCCGCATGCAGGTCGCCTCGTCGTTCCTCAGCCGCATCGCCCCGGCCAACACCGGCACGCTGGCCGTCGGCGTGCGGTTCCTCCAGCGGGCGGGCCTCGACCCCGGCCCGGCCGCCGCCGCGGTGGGCCTGTCGACGCTCGCGGGGTTCGTCGTGCACCTGGCGCTCATGGGCGCGTTCCTGCTGTGGGTCGGCTCCAGCGACGTCGGGTTCTCGCTGCCCCAGGCCGACGTCATCTTCATCGTCATCACCGTGGCGCTCTCGACCAGCGGGCTGGTCATCGGGCTCGTGCCCGCGGTGCGCCGGCGGGTGCTGCCGCCCCTGCTTGCCCAGGTGCGGAACGCAGCCTCGTCGCTGGCCGACGTGCTCACCGATCCCGTGCGGGTGATCGGGCTCATCGGAGGCTCGACCGGCATCACCGGCTCGTTCATCCTCACGCTCGCCGCCGCGGTGGCGGCGTTCGGCGGGGGCGTGAGCTTTCCCGAGGTCGGGGCGGCCTACCTGGTCGCGGCGGCCCTGGGCTCGGCCGCGCCGACCCCCGGCGGCCTGGGTGCGGTCGAGGCCGCCCTGGTCACCGCCCTCACCGGCTACGGCATGAGCAGCGGTCCGGCTGTGTCCGCTGCGCTGACGTTCCGGCTGGTGACCTACTGGATGCCGATGATCCCCGGCTGGTTCACGTTCCAGCAGATGCAGCGCCGCGAAGAGCTCTGACGCGACGAACCCAGCGCCGGCGATCGCCGTCGGCCCGCCCCGATAGAGTCTGACGAGTCGTCAGATGCGGGTGGGTCGAAGGGGAGTGGGACCGTGGGTGTCGTCACGTTCGATCCGTTCGAGCCGGGCTTCGTCGAGTCGCCCTACGGCCAGTACGCCCGGCTGCGGGCGGCCGAGCCGGTGCACTGGTCGGACCTGCTCGACGGGTGGGTGCTCACCCGGCACGACGACGTCGTGAGGATCCTGCGCGACCCCGACATCAGCGTCGAGCTCGACCACGCCCGGCCGACCGCGGCCGTCGAGGTGCAGCGCGAGCGCCAGGCCCGCACCGGTCGCAGCTCCGACACGCTCGTCCTCCGCGACGACCCCGATCACAACCGCCTGCGCAGGTTGCTGCAGCGGCCCTTCGGCCCGCGGGCCGTCGAGTCGCTGCGGTCGATGGTGTCCGCACGGGTCGACGTCGCCGTGCGCGACCTGGCGCGGCGGGGCGGCATGGACGTGATCGGCGACTTCGCCTACCCGCTGCCGGTCGCCGTGTTCAACGAGATGCTGGGCCTGCCCGACGAGGACGCCCCGCAGGTGCGCCTGTGGATCGCGGCGGTGGCCCGCATGCTCGATCCGGTCATCTCCGACGACGAGCACGGGCGGTGCACGGCGCTCATGAACGAGATGTACGACTACCTCGACGGCCAGATCGAGGCGAAGCGCCGCGCGCCCGCCGCCGACGTGCTCACCGCCCTCGTGCAGGCCGAGGAGGACGGCGACCGCCTCACCCGTGACGAGCTCGTCGCCCAGGTCGTCACGCTGTACGTGGCCGGCCACGAGCCCACCATGTCGCTCATCGGGAACGGCCTGCTGGCGCTGCTGCGGCACCCCGAGCAGCTGGCCCTCGTCCGGGCCAGGCCCGACCTGCTGCCCAACGCCGTCAACGAGCTGCTCCGCTACGACGGCCCCAACCAGTTCGTGCGCCGCATCGCGGTGCGCTCGCACACGCTCGGCGGCCGCACGATCGCCTCCGGCGACGTCATCTACGCGGCCGTGGGTGCGGCCAACCGCGACCCCGCCCGGTGGGACGACCCGGACGCGGTGCACGTCGACCGGCCCGACGCCGCCCACCACGTGCAGTTCGGCTCGGGCATCCACCACTGCCTCGGGGCCCACCTGGCCCGGTTGCAGGCCGAGGTGGCGCTGGGGGCTCTGCTGTTCCGCCTGGACGCGCTGGCGCTGGCCGGCGACCCGGTGTGGAGCGAGCGGATGGTCATCCGTGGACTGCAGCACCTGCCGATCAGCTACCGGGCGGCCGCCGCGGCCTGACCCTGCGGGCCGGCGCCTCGTCCCGCGGTCAGCCCAGCGGCACGATGCGGTGGTGGAGCACCGCGCCGCCCGCCAGCTCGAGCACGCCGAGCGTGCGCCGGGGCTGGCGCCGGCGCTGCACCGCGGAGCCGGGGTTGAACAGGCGCTGGCCGTCCTCGCCCGCCTCGTCGACCGGCTCGTGGCTGTGGCCGAACACGACCACGTCGGCGTCGGGGAACCAGCGCCGCATCCGGCGGGCGCGGCCGGCCCGGGCGCCCGAGTCGTGCACCATCGCCACGCGCACCCCGCCGAGCTCGAGCTCCAGGCGGTCCGGCAGCGCGCCGACCAGGGCGTGGTCGTTGTTGCCCAGCACCGCGTGGACCGGGCGACGGGCCCGCAGTGCGGCCAGGAGGTCGTCGGTGACGACGTCGCCCGCGTGCAGGACCGCGTCACAGGCCTCGACCTCGTCCCACACCTCGGTGGGCAGCGGCGCGAGGTCTCCCCGGAGGTGGGTGTCGGACAGCACGAGCAGGCGGACGGGCCGGGTGGTGGGGGCGATGTCCCCATCCTGCCCGCGGCGCCGCCCGTGGTGCGCACCACCCGGGCGTCGCTCGGGCCCCGACCGCCGGTAACGTCCACGGCCATGTCCACCGACGTCGTCGACGTCCCCGCCCGCTCCCGCTACGAGGTCACGGTCGACGGCGAGCTCGCCGGCTTCGCCGAGTACCGCCGGGTCGAGGGGGCCACCGTCTTCACGCACACCGAGGTGTTCGACGCCTACGAGGGCAAGGGCGTCGGCAGCGCGCTCGCCCGGGGGGCCCTCGACCACGTCCGGTCCGAGGGCCGCAAGCTGGTGGCGCAGTGCCCGTTCATCGCCGCCTTCCTGCGCCGCCACGTCGAGGATGCCGACCTCGTCGACACCGAGCTCACGGCCCGGCTGGCGTCACGGTCCCGCTGACCGCACGGCGGCCGGTGGGCATCGCCACCCGCGAATAGGCACCTCCGTAGGTAGTTCGCCCGATGCTGCGGGGCCGTGCGGGGGACGACGATCGTCATCGTCACCTCCCCCGACGAAGGAACCCCCCGTGACCAGGAACGCCGTGGCTCCCCATCCGTCCCTCCACCACCTCGTGCGGCGCACCGCGTACGCCGACCTGACCACGGTGGCCACCGTGCTCGCGGCGGCCTTCCACGACGACCCCGTCGTGCGGTGGCTGATCCCCGACGAGGCCGCCCGGCGAGCCGACCTCGCGCCCCTGATGCGCGTGTTCGCCGCCCGCTTCCAGCCGCACGGCGAGAACTGCGTCAACGAGACCGGCACCGGCGCGGCCGTGTGGCAGCCACCGGGCGCCACGTACACGCCCGACGACGACGCCCGCTTCGAGACGGCGTTCCTCGCCGCGGCCGGCGATGCGATCGAGCGGGCTGCGATGCTCAGCGAGGTGATGGAGCAGGCGCACCCCACCGACCCGCACCACTACCTGTTCTTCCTCGGGGTCACGCCCGCGCAGCAGGGGAACGGCGTCGGTTCGGCGCTGCTGCGGGCCGTGCTGGACGGCGCCGACGCCGCGGGCGAGCCCGCCTACCTCGAGGCGACCTCGCCGCGGAACCGCGACCTGTACGAGCGCCACGGGTTCGAGCAGACCCGCGAGCTGCGGTGCGCCGACGCCCCGCCGCTCTACGCGATGTGGCGCGATCCCCGTTCGTAGCGACACGGCGAGCGGTCGCCCGGGCCGCGGGCGGCGAGGACCGGCCGCCCGCGGCCAGGGCATCTCCCGGGGCGGGTCGCCGGCGGCGCTGACGGGCGCCGGTCCCGCCCCTCAGGGCGTGACCGGGATCTCGCCGCCGAGCGCGTAGGGCTCGACGAGCTCGATGGCGTCGCCGCTCCAGAAGGCGCCGGGGTCGTAGAAGCTCGCCGGGCGCTTCTCGGGCAGGATGCCCATCGCCTGGTAGGTGGCGGCCACCAGCTCGGCGCAGTACACGGTCTCGAGCTGCGTGCTCTGGCGGCGCACGCGTCCGAGGGCCCACCGCCGGAACACGCTGAACGACGTCGGGAACGGCCGGCCGTCGTACCGGTCGATCGTCTCCATCAGCCTGTCCTCCTGCTGGCGGGACACCTGGCCGTCGAGCAGGCGCACCCAGGCGTCCTGGCCGTACCTCTCCCGCCACACCGTCACGGCGTCGGCCAGCTGGTGCAGCTGCACGCCCCGCTGGTGCTCGCCGGTCCACACGTCGGGCAGCGACCGGCCCAGCTCCGCGTGCCACAGCAGCGGCGGCAGGTCGTCGAGCGCGACGACCATGCCGACGTGGTTGACCGGGCTGTTCGTGAGCGTGCGGATGGCGCGGTCGGCCATCGTGCGTCCCCGGAACAGCCACACGTCTCCGGTCGAGGCGGTGGCGACGGCCTCTGGCAGTGCGAGGGTGGCGATGGTCACGGGCGGTAGCGTACGGAACCGATGCGCATCCCCTGGAAGATCATCGGGCTCGCCGGACTGGCCGGCGTCGCCGCGACCGGGGTGGTCGTGGCGCGTCGGCGGCGGGCCCACCGCGAGTACTCGCCCGACGATCTGCGGGCCCGGCTGCACCAGCGCCTGGCCGAGGTGTCGTCGAACGGCGATCAGGCCGCCCGCACCTCGACCAGCCGGTAGCCCCAGGGCCGGCCCAGCCGCGCCACGTGGCACGTGAGCTGCGCCGCCTCGGCGGAGTGCTCGCGGGCCACCACCACCTCCAGCGTGGCGCCGTCGCGCTGCTCGATCAGCACGGCCACGGTGCCGTCGGCCCGCGGCTCGGTCGACAACACGCTGAGGCCCTCGACCCGGGCCTCCCCGAGGTGGCGGCGGGCGAACAGGTCGGCGGCCTGCACGAGCGGCGGGAGGTGGCTGCGCCCCCGGAAGTTGTCGAGGCCGATCGCACCGCCGCGGTGGGCCGTCACGAGGGCGGCTGCGTCCTCGGGCTGCACCCGTCCGTAGTAGACGCCGTCGGGCAGGACCACGATGTTGGCCGCGAAGCGGTCGCCGCCCACGTGCGAGCACTCCCACACGTCGGGCACCCCGGCGTCGGCCAGCGCCCGGGCGACCGGGCGCCCGAAGTCCGCGCAGCACGGGTCGTGCCGGCCGTTGGTGCACACGAGGGCCAGGCCGGACGGCCCGGCGTCGCCGATGCCCGGCGCCTCGGGGAAGGCGAGGCGGCCGAGGTCGAGGTCGAGCAGGCGCTCGGGCCGGGCCCCCGGGATCTCGAGCTGCTCGATCCAGCGGCTCTCGGCCCCGGTGTGGGCGAGGAACACCCGGCGGTCGCCGTCGCGGCGCCGGTCGCCCGGCCGCCGGGTGAGCAGCACCCGGACGCGGTGCCGGGCGGCAGACTCGGCCAGCGGGCCCGCCACCTGGGTGGGCAGCTTCGACTCCGTCAGCGCCTCGACGCCCCACGAGCCCCACTGCTCGACGACGAGCCACCGGCGCACCCGCGAGGCGGTGCCGATCAGCGGCTCGCCCCGCGCCAGCGACGACGGGGCGCACCGCACCGCGAGCCCCTCAGCCATCGCGTGGCGGCACGGTGCGCAGGGCGCCCTCTCGCACGAGGCGGCGCACGAGCACGAGGCGGCTGTCGTGGTCGAGCAGGTCGGCGAGGTCGGCGACGCGGTGCGCGCTGCCGTCGAGCAGCCGGGCCAGAGCGGGCTGCACGGCGGCGGGCAGGACGACGGTGCGGTCGCCCAGCGTGAGCCGCACCCGCGCCGGCGCGTCGCCCGACACCGCGTCGGGGGCGTGGGGGCGGAGGGCGCCCACCCCACCGGGACGGCGGACGACGACCGTGCCGTCGTCGACGGCGTCGAGCGCGGCCACCTCGAGCAGCTGGCCGTCGAGGATCGGGGTGCGGGCGGCCACGAAGCGGTCGCGCAGCACGGCGGCCACCTCGTCGGGGTCGACGCGGGCCAGCCAGTCGACGAGGTCCGCGACCACCGCCTTCACCGACGAGGACGCGGCCGCGTCGTCGTCGGGCCACCGCGGGGGCAGGCTGCGGCGGAAGGCGACGTCCTCGCCCGCCCGGTCGACCAGGGTGCGGAGCACGTCGTGCACGGTCGTGGCCAGGACCCCGATGGTCAGGTGCAGCGACACGCCCTGCTGGGCGGCGGCCGAGTGGACGAAGCCCCGGGGCAGGTAGAGCGCGTCGCCGGGCCGCATCTCGTCCTCGAACAGCACGGGCTGGGCGGCGGCCACGTCGTGATCGGACACGTGGCGCGGCAACGGCGTGTCGACGACGGGGGTGCGCACGGTCCAGTGCTTGCTGCCCGCGACCTGGAGCACGAACACGTCGTGGGTGTCGTGGTGGGGGGCGAGGCCGGCGGCACCGGCGGGGGTGAGGTAGGCGTTGGCCTGGACCGCGTGGCCGAGCCCGATCTCGAGCTCGCGGCAGAAGCGGGTGGCCGGCGGCCACCACCGCTGCAGCCCCTGCAGCACGATCGTGGCGCCCCCGGCGAACAGGTCGAGCGCTCGGCCGGGGTCGATCAGGTCGTCGATCGACGACGAGCCGGTGCGGGCCGTGCGGGTGTAGGTCGACGGCGGCAGCACCTCGCCGTCGCGCACGAGGCGGAACGCCGGCCGCCGCAGGCCCGAGCCGGTGAGCGCGGCGTCCACGTCGGCCAGAGACAGCACGTCGTCGAACGCGCCGGCGTGGCGCCACCGGTGTGGCGCCACGCCGAAGCTGGACGTTCGGAAGGCCTCGACGTCACCGACGCAGCGCGCCAGCGCGTCGGAGGCCGGCAGCGTGCTCAGGAGTCGGTCTGGTCGGAGTCGCTGTCGGCCGGGCCCTGATCGGGATCGACGCCGTCGGAGTCGTCCGCGCCGTCGGCGTGGTCCTGGGGATCGGTGGCGTCGTCGTCGGCCACGCTCGCCTTCTCGTGCCGCCACTCGGTGTCGATGTCGGTGTCGGCGAGACCGGTGATCACGTCAGCCATTGCAACTCCTTCGGTCGGGGGATTGCCGTCAGGGAACCTAACCCGCATCGGCGCTCCTAAACAGGGGTCACCTGCGGGGACGTGCGGGCGTCGAGACCGGCCGCCTCGGCG
>Ga0111539_10003676_pt1 | contig 20201 bp, 14 predicted proteins | sample RhiMethybrSRZTD1_FD_79667 | JGI IMG/M metagenome (GOLD analysis project Ga0111539, IMG submission 79667) | Populus rhizosphere microbial communities from Tennessee, USA - Rhizosphere MetaG P. TD hybrid SRZTD1 (version 2) (version 2) | ecosystem: Host-associated > Plants > Roots > Rhizosphere >... | reverse complement strand
TCGCAGGCGTGTTCCTGCTGCTCGGCCTGGCCCTGAACCTCAAGGTCCGACAACTCGACCGCAACAACGGGACGGAGCCGACGCAACTGCGCGAGCGCGGGCCTTCACCCGCGATCTTCGGCTCGACGGAGCCCGGTGGTCCTGCGCCGAGGCGCGCGTCGCCGCGGACCATCGTGGGGCTCTCGTTGGCTGCTGTGGCGATCTGGTCGTTTGCGTGGTTCGGCCCGACAGGAATCAGGCAAGCTCGATGGATGGCCGAATCGCGGCAAGTGCTTCCGGCCGTCTCGGAAAGATTGGCGGCTGACGGCAGGTTTGTAGGGCTCAGAGCCTTCGTGAGCAGCGGCTGCAACATCGTCGTCATCGGCAACGTGAGCAGCGAGGAGCACGAAAGAGAGCTGCGGTCCCTGATGGAAGGCATCACATTCCCGCACGGGATCAAGTACGTCGTGCACATCGAGTAGTGCTCCCGCGTCGAGCGAGTCGGCAACGTCGATCAGCGTCTCACTGCTCTGGCCGCGACACGGCATGATCCCCGCATGCGTCTCCTCGCCGTCGTGCTGTTCGCCGCCCTCGCCAGCTGTTCGATCGACTTCCAACTGACGCGCATCGGCTCCGGCGCCGACGTGGCCGTGGAGGCGATGGACCGCGCGTGGAACGCGCACTTCGAGGCCGCGAAACAGAAGGACGCCGCGCGCGCGTGCAACCTCTACGCCGACGACGTCGTCTACGCGATCGCCGGCTCGCCCGAGTTGCGCGGCCGCGCCGCGGTCGAAGCCATGGAGAAGGCAAGCATGGCGACGACCTCGATCGACGGCGTGGTGCACTTCAGCGTCGCCGTGCGCGTCGACGGCGGCATCGCGCACGAGATCGGATCCGTCTGCGGCAACGTCTCGAGCAATGGCGCGCCTGGCAAACGCGTGGAGTTCCACTACGTCGCCGTGTGGTCATGCGGCAACGGTGGCGAGTGGCGCATCGCGCACCTGATCGGGCACATGCAGGGCTCACGGAGCGAGGTGCAATGAGCGCGTCGAGCTGCGCGAAACTATGCGCGTCGCCGACTTCGCCACGGAGTTGCCGCCGGCGTCGGTGTTCCCGTCGGTGGGGGACGCGTCGGCGTTCTTCGCGACCGGTGCGTGCGGTTTGTTTCCCGTTCGCCGCTGAACGTTCTCACTTCGGCGCGTCGGGGGCCGACGGCTCGAGCGCACGCACCGCGTCGACCGTGTGCGTGAGGTCGCGCAGCAGGCCGTCGGCCACGTCGTAGATCCAGCCGTGCACGCGCACCGCGCGCGCTGCCGGCGTGGCCTGCAGCACCGGGCACTCGCGCACGTGCACCACCTGCACGGCGACGTTCAATTCAGCGAGCCGCCGCGCCTGCGCGTCGGTCGTCGGTTCGCGCTCGATCTCGTTGCGGTAGAACTTCGCGATGTCGCGCACGTGCCGGATCCAGTGGTCGACGACGCGGCCGCTGCCTGGCGACAACGCCGCGGCGATGCCGCCGCAGCCGTAGTGGCCGCACACGATCACGTCCTGGATCTCCAAGGTGTTGACGGCGAAGTCGAGCACCGAGAGGCAGTTCAGGTCGCTGTGCACGACGAGGTTGGCGACGTTGCGGTGCACGAACACCTGGCCCGGTTCGAGACCGGTGATCTGGTTGGCCGGCACGCGGCTGTCGGCGCAGCCGATCCACAGGAAGCGAGGGCGCTGCTGGTCGATCAGGCCGCGGAAGAAGCCCGGTTTCTCGCGCTCCATCTGGTCGCGCCAGGCCCGGTTGTTGGCCAGCAGTTGCTTGATGCCGCTCATGGCCGCACATCCTAGGCAGGCCCGGCGCCGTTGCACGCGCGGGCCGCGGCGATCGGCAATGACATGCTCGTCGCGCCAGCCTTGCCGTCGCTCTCGCGCTCGGTGCCGCGTTCCTCGACATGTTGTTCGGTCTCGCGATCTTCATTCGAGCAGTTCGCGCGCCTCGGGTGGATACCTGCCTGCCTTGCCGCGGTCCGCGCGCGGCGCACGATGGCTCGTGCTGCTCGGGTGATCCGAGTGGTCCCGACCCGTCCGAACATCGGGCATGATCCATTCCGCCAACTCCGGAAGCAGTCTGCGCGCACGGCCCGTACGCGTCTTGGTGCCGATGGCTGCCGTGGCAGCTGCGATCGCGTGGCTCGTGCTGCGTGCGGCGCCGCCGCCGGTCGGGCGCGCGCTGTTCGGGCTGTGGCGCGTGCCGGATGTCGCGATCGCAGCGGCACTGCTGATCGTGGCAGCGCTCGCGTCGTGCCGTTCGCGCCGGGCGAAGCTGCGGCTCGCGACCGCCGCGGCGTCGGCGACTCTCGTCTGGTTCGCCGCGGAAGTGGTGTTCGTGACCTGCGTGGGCGTCGCGGCGCCGAAGATCCTCGGCGAGGATCGGCTGCCGAGCTGCGATCTGAAGGGGGAGACCGTGCCCGACGTTGCGGCCCGGTTCGGGCTGCCTTGCCGCTCGATCCCGTTCCATTACACGACGAACGCGCGCGGCTATCGCAACCTGCCCGAACGCGAGGCCGCGGACGTCTACTGCGTCGGCGACTCGTACCTCGTTTCCGCTCTGCTCGCCTGGCCCGAGACGCCCGTGCAGCAGCTCGAGCACCTGTCCGGACGTCGCTGCGTCAGCGCTGCGCTGATCGGGCTCTCGCCGCAGGAGGCGCAGGCCGAGTTCGCGCACGCCGCCTTTGGCCTCGACCTGCACGGCTGCGTGGTCCTGCAGTTCCTCTGCGAGGACAACGACCTCATCGATTCGGCGCGCTTCACGGCCGCGGCGGCCGCGCCGCGCCGCTCGCTCTACGAACGGTCTTTGCTGTGCCGGCTGGTGAACGCGCTGCAGCAGCTCACGCAGCCGGTCGTCGCCGAGGCCACGCGACGCACGGCGCTGTTCGGCGACACGCCCGTGTTGTTCCTCTGGCATCACCAGCAGGGTGATCCGTGCGAGCAGCAATGGCCGAACATCGAACGCTCGCTCGACGAGTTCCGCGCCGCGGTCGAAGCGCGCGGCGGCGCGTTCGGCGTCGTGCTGATCCCGCAGAAGCTGCGCGTGCTGGGTCCGTTCTGCACCTACCCGCAGGGCACCGATCTGCTGCCGCTCGCGGCGCATCTGACGCCGATGCCGGAACGGCTCGCCGAATGGTCGCGCCGCACCGGCGCCGCAGTGCTCGACCTGACCGACGCGCTGCAGGCCGCGGCGCGCGCCGGGCAGCTGGTCTGGCTTCCCGACGACACGCATTGGAACGCGGCGGGTGCCGCGACCGCGGCGGCTGCCGTGGCGTCCTGGCCCTGGTTCCGCAGCATGATCGGCAAACAAGACGAGGCGCAGCGCCGCGCTGTCGATGGCCGGTGAGGAAGCGTTCTCGCGAGGCGTCGATCGCGCACCCCTTGTGGACTTGCCCGCGGCCCCTTGCCGTTGTCCGAAGCGCTGCGGCATGATGGCTGGCGCCTCTCGCGGTGGTCCGGGAAGTGACCCTCGTACGCGCCGTCAGATGCAGCGTGATTCCGTCGTGACGACCTACACCAAGCGAGACATCCGCGCGGTCCGCAACCACGGGGCCGAGTCGGAGCAACCGCGCGAGCCGCTGCACGCGGCCGGCGTCGCAACGGCACAGACGGTGGGGGGACGTTCCTCGACGCAACCAAGTGGCATGGCAAAGCGAGCTTCGCCGTGGACCATCGTGGCGCTCTCGTTGTCAGCGGTGGCGACGTGGTCGTTTGCGTGGTTCGGCCCGACAGGCATCGGGCAAGCTCGTTGGATGGTCCCCGGCGCGAACCCCGCCGGCCTCGTCTTCTCGAACGGTGGCCACGGGATCGTCGGCAACTGATGTTGGACGAACGCACGTCCCGCGGCCTGCAGCTCGTGTTCGCGATCGCGGCCGCGCTCGCGCTGCTGTTCCAGTGCGATCTCGTCGGCACGCCGCTGCTGTTGTTCTTGGCGGTGCCGGGCGTCGCGTTGCTGGCCGCCGTTCAGCTGCTTGCGTTGGACGCGATCGTCGCGTGGCTGCGGCGGCGTCCTGACGGCCACTTGAAGACGGCGCTCGTGCTCGCGGTCGTGCTCGGGCCCGCGCTGCCCTGGACCAGCGTTCCGTTCCAATGGCTCTCCGCCGCGCACAAGCTGCTGCGGAACCAGTCGAGCTACGAACAACTCGTCGCGCGCGCCGAGGCCGGCGAGCAAGTCGACGGCATCTACGCGACCGAACCGGGCCCGACCGCGCGGTATGCGTTCTGCTTCGGCGGGATCACCGACAACTGGCTCGGCGTCGTGCACGATCAGTCGCGCACGTTCGGCCAGGCCCCGTCCGCCGTCTTCGGCGGCGACCTCGTGGAGGTGCTGCACCTGTGGGGGCCGTGGTACTTCGTCCAGTTCACGTGAAGCGGAGGGAGCGAGCATGGGCAAACAGACACCGCCGGCGATTCGGCTCGGCGTCGATTTCGGGAACGTGATCCATGGCGGTGGCGAGCCCATCCGCTTGCGAACTGGAGCCGTCTCGCAACGCGCGGGCTTCAGCGCGGCGGCGCGCGTTCCCAGTGCGGTGCGGACATGGCGAACCACTGGCCCCAGGCGCGGCCGCGGTCCTCTACCTCCAGCACCCAGTTGCCGCCATCGGTCCGAGCCGGCAGGGGCACGCGCCACAACCGCCAGCGGTCGGTGAACACTGGCGGTGAGCGCAACCTGGCCGGCGTAGAGTCCGACCGTGGGTCGTAGACGCGCAGCAGCACGCCACGGGCGTCGGGTCCGGTCAGCAGCGGTACGAACAACACGGCTTCGTCGGCTCGCGCCGGGATCGAGACCCGGCACACGCCGACGTTCGCGTCATCACCGCACCACGAACCGACCGCCAGTCCGGGCAGGGCTGGTGCCGGCGCGCCCGTAGCCCATGCGTTCACGCCCCAGAAGCCGACGATCTGCGGATCCTGCACGTCGACCGCGGGGCCGACCCTCTGGAAGTCGTCGCTGAGGGAGAGCTCCGCCACGGCCTCGGCGTTGGACAAGGGACCCAGGATCGGCACCGCGACGCCGTTCCAGATCGCGATGAGCGACACTTCGCGTCCCGGATGGTCGGCCTGGCGGACCCAGACCCGACAACCGACGCGGTCGTCGCGCAGGTGGTGGCCGGCAGCGGCCACGTCGTGGCGCATGTGGCCGCAGTTCCCCATGCCGACGATGTGCCAGCGTTCGTCCACTGCCAGTAGCAGATCGGCCGGCAGTCCGGTCTGCGCGTGATACACCCAGCCGTCGAACCGGCTGGCACCGGGACACCCGCGCACCGGTTCCTGCTGCTCGACGCTGGCCCTGGCCAGGTCCGCGGGCCCCAGCACGAAATGGTCCAGCAAGTCGCCGTTCATCAGATACTGGAGTCCGCTGCCGTACACCGAGAGCCGATGCGCGCGCAGCGCGTCCGAGAACTGCTGCACGTGGACCGGGGCGGCGGAACAGAGTTGGTCGAGGCAGTCCAGGTCCATGACGCCGGCCATCAGGCAGCTGGTCCCGTCGGCCTGGATAGCGGGAATCGCCTCGAGCAACGGGCGGTTGCGTGGCGCGAGCAGGGCAAGTCCGAGCACGAACGCCGTCAGGAAGGCGGTGCGCCAGGGCCCGTTGCGCAGCATCTGGGGCAGACCAGTTCCCAGCAGCGCGGACCACAGCAGCAGGGCCGGCGTGCCGTAGCGGCTGTTCAGCATGGCCTCGAGCGGCAGGTAGAGCCGTCCGGCCGCGATCATGGCACCGGTAGCGACCACGAGAAGGATGACGTGCAGCAGCACTGCTTCTGCGGGCGTCAGGCGCGACCAGCGCAGCAGGAGTCGCACGGCAGTCCACGTCGTCACCGCCAGCGTGATCGCGCCGGCCGTCACTGCTAGCGCCGGATTCAGCGACCACAGGGGGTTGCCGAGGAAGGCGCACAAGTAATGCAGCGTTGCCAGGGGTTTGGTCAGGGCCTCGAGTGGTGAGGAATGCTCCGCTGGCCTCACGAACCCGCTGAGGTAGGCGATCAGCATGGCCGCGCCCGCAGCGACCAGTATCAGGATCCACCGCAACGGCACCCGGCGTTGCACGGCCACGGACCAGAGCAGCGGCCACACCAGCACTCCGTTGGCCATCGATCCCGTGGCGATGCAGCCGGCCGCGATGGCGGCGAGGATGTGCCCGATCCCCCGGTCGTGGCGCGACAGCTGGTGCAGTGCCACGGTCATCGCGAGGTAGACCATCACGAACTGCACCTGGAACGACCACACCAGGTTGATCAGCTGGCTGCCGTGCAGCATGCAGGCGCCGACCGCGGCGGCTACCACGACGCGGCCCGCTCCGCGATCCGGCACCGCGCGCAGCACCAGGCTGATCAGGAGCACCGCGTGCAGCACCTGAATCAGGCACGACACGGCGATGGTGAACACGCTCGTTCCACCGAACCACTGCGCATCGGCCAGGAACACGAGACGCGGGAACAGGATGCGGTGCTCGTTGTGCTGGGCCCAGAGCTCGGACGGCTGTAGCTCGCCGGCCAGGTAGCGAGTCAGGTGGTGCAGGAAGTCCCAGTAGTCTCCGAACGGCAGCGGGTGGTAGAGAAACAGCAGGTCAGCCGCGGTCCACCCGGCCACGTAGACCGCCGCCGCTACGGCAAGGGCCGCGCACGACCTGCTCGCCCAGCGCGACGACGGCAGCGGTGTGGCAGGTCCAGGTGTGGCGGGGATCGGGTCCATGGATGAACTTGCAGGCTACGTCGGCGACGGGGCTCGGAGCATCGCGGCGGCAGGACCAAATGCAAGGTCGCCGAGCAGCACGCCCGTCGGCGCTCGAACGTGTGCGTCGCTGCACTGATCGTGGGAGGGCGCCGTTCGACGCAGAGCACCTGGCCGCGTGTGGACCAGGTGCTTGCCATGGCGCGCAGCGCGTCAAGGTTTCGACGACAGCCATCCGACGGACTGCGTCTGACGGATCTGCTTCGCCGGCGGCGGCGTGGTCACGACCGGCCGGGGCGTCGGCGCCGGAGTCGGCGCATGCACAGGCGGGGTCGGCGCATGCACAGGCGGCGGCGTCTTCACGGCTCTCGGCGCAGCGATGCGGGTCCGGCCGCGCCACCAGCGACGCAGGAGCCACAACGCGCCGAGCGCGCCGCAGCCATACGCGAGGTGCTCGGCTTTCACGACGCCGAGCACGGGGCGCAGGAACTGCAGGCTGCGTTCGGTCAGCTCGCGCAGGCCGAGCCACAGTCCGTAGCCGGCAGCCAGGCCGAACGCGGCGCCGTAGCACGGCGCCAGCAGGACGCCGGCGCGGCCGCGCAGCAGCGGCGTCGTGCACTGCAGCTTGAGGTGGCGCAGCGGGCGCAGCCACAGCAGCACGCAGAGGCCGAGCGACAGGCCGAGATACATCAGCGTGCGCTGGATGTCGCCCTCGAGCACCGGCTGCAGCGTCTTCTTCGTCGCCTCGTCGGCGCCGTTCATCTTGACCAGCAGCGTGTAGGTGTCGAAGCCGTGCATGCCCGGCAGCGGCAGCGAGAACAGCAGCGCGAACCACAACGACGCGCGGAACGACGGCGCGCGGAACAGCATGCCGAGCCCCGCGGTCAGCGTCAGCAAGCCGCACAGCGCCAACGACACCGGCAGCAGCGTGCGCAGTTCGAACTCGTGCGTGGTCATGAGCTGCTGGGCCGGCGTCTTGACCAGCCAGGCGCCGCCCGTCACCGCCAGCAGGCCGAAGATCAGACTCCAGACGCGCGTCGCGCCGGCGAGCAGCGCGCGCTTCAGCTGGCCGGGCGCGCGGCCCAGCCATCGCACGCCGGACCACAGCAGCACTGGCACACGAACCAGTGCTCTGCCGGCGCGGCGGAACGGTCGCAGCAGCGGCCCCGTCACGTTGGCCATGCGCCGCAGCAGGCGTCCGAGCGCAGGAAACGCAGAAGGAATGCGCCGCAGCCAATGAAGCGGTTGCTTCAGCCAATGAAGCGGCTTCCGCAGCCACTGGGCCTTGCCGATCCAGCCAGTCAGCCCGCGCCACCCGCGACCGATCGTGGTGCGCGTCGTCTTCCACACTTTGCTCAGGGCGAGTTTCATTTCGATCTCCCGGGTCCTTCCCGTGGCGCAGAGATCGACGGCGGTTGTCGCCGACTTGAACAGCCTGGTCGCCTCGCAACGGGACTCGGCGCCGTTGCAGCCGCCGCGCGTCCCGGTTCGGGACGATGCCGCGGCGGATGTTCACCGGGTTGGTTCGTGCATCCCCGGCGGCCGGCGCGGGGAGCAGGTAGCGTGGACACCCGCATGCACGGACTCGAACAGGAACTGCGCTCGCACGCCGGCGCGTTGCGCGCCCTCGCGCTGCGGCTCGTCGGGCCGGCGCATGCCGAAGACCTCGTGCAGGAGACGTCGCTGCTCGCGTGGACGCAGCGACCCGACGAGCGCGGTGGGCTCGGTGCCTGGCTGCGTTCGGTGCTGCGCCATCGCGCCGGCAAGCTGCGACGTGGCGAGGCGCGCCGCGCGCGGCGTGAACAGTCGTCGGTTCGCGACGGCGAAGTCGCGTCGCCGGCCGACGTTGCCCAGCAGCGCGAAGCGATGGGGGCACTGCACGCCGCGCTGATGGCGTTGTCGGCTCCTTATCAGGGAGTGCTGCTGCAGCGCTTCTTCCAGGACCTGACGCCGACCGCGATCGCGGAGCGGAACGGCGTGCCGATCGCCACCGTGAAGAGCCAGCTGCAGCGGGGGCTCGCGCTGCTGCGCGAACGGCTCGACGCGGATGGTCATGGCAACTGGCGCAGCGCGTTCGCGGAAACGTTCGGCTTGCCTCTGACGACAGCGGTCGTCGCCGGGGCCACAGGAGCAGTACTGATGTCGACGAAGATCGTCTGGCTCGGCGGCGCTGTCGTCGCCGCGTCGTTGTGCGTCGCGTTCTGGCCCGAAGTGGGCGCGGCGCCGCCGGCGGTGGCCCCGGGCGAGCGCGCCGTGGTTGCCGCTGCGACGTCGGGCAAAGCGACGAGCGAGCAGCCGCAGCGACACGAAGTGATCGGCGTCGCATCGACGGCCGCCGCAGTGCCCGCCGCGCCAATGCGCATCCGGCTCGTCGACGCGTTCGACGGCGCGCCGCTGCCCGGGTACTGGGTGCGGCTGCAGCGTCCGCTCGTCGAGGGCTACACGATGACGCAGAGCGACGAGCGCGGCGAGCTCGAGATCGACGGCGCGTGGCGCGAGCAGGAGATGGAAGTCGTGGCGATCGACGACGCGAGCGTGAAGGACGCGCCGGTCGTGGGCAGCCACAGGATCCGCGCCGGGGATTGGCTGCCGGCCGGCGAGCGACTCGACGTGCCGTTCGCGGTCGGTCCGACATATCGGGTGCTGTTCGACGTCGCGCCGCCGGAGGGTGACCTCGAGGCCGTGCTGATTGCCGGCGACGACATCCGCCATGCGGAGGGGCTCCGCCAACGGCTGCGGCCGGGACCGGTCCCGTGGGTGCGCTTTTCGGCCGACAACGCGAACGTGTCCTCGCTCGGCGATGGGCCTTGGTCGCTGGTCGTGTTCGGAAAGGACTGGGTCGCGATCGGCGCCGTTCAGCAGATCCGCGGCGTCCAGACGACACCGGTGCTGCTGCGGGGGCGCGCGTGTGGCAACCTCCGCATCGATGTGATGATCGACGGCCCACGGCCGCGCGAGGGACACAGGCACACGGCGACGGTGTATGCGCTCGACGCGACCGGGACCCCGATTGAAACGAACCACAGGACCTTCGATGCCGGCGCCGGCGCCACGCTTCCTGTCGGCAGATACCGGGTGTTCGTGGGTGGCCCGGATCAGCAACTGTTCCGCGAGGACGTCGTGATCGAACCTGGCGCGACGATCCTCCTGCATGCCAACTTTCGCGCCGCCACCGAGAGACTCACGCTGCAGGTCGTGATGCGCAGCCAGACGGGCACACGCCAGGTCGGCACGCTGCCGGACGCGCGCCGCGTCGGCGGCACCGAACTCGTGCCGGGGACCTATCGGGGCCCGGGCGAGAACGGCGCGTCGGTCTACGAGTTCGTCGGCCTGCCGCCGGGCGAATGGGACGTCTCGCTCGGGCCGACGCCGCACCTGCCGCCGTGGGACGCGACGAGAAAGCGCGTGTCGGCGAACGCCGGCACCGTGGAGTTCGTGTGCCTCGACGCGGGCGCGCCGCCTCCGGGACACGCGCAGGTGCGCGTCGTCGATGCAGCGAAGAAGCAACCGATCGCGGGGGCGGGCGTGACGACGTTGTTGGAAGGCATGCACTTCATGACGCAGACCGGCGCCGACGGCGTTGCGGACCTCGGACCGTGCCTCGCCGGACAATCGGTGCCGCTGCTCGTGCGCGCCTGTGGCTACGCGCCGGCTTTGCTCGAGGTCGTGGCCGGCGCCGAGGAGTCGCCACCGCACGAAGTCGCGTTGCATCCCGGGTGGGGCACGCTGCTGATGGTCGTGCAACCCGACCCGTCCGGCTATCGCGGCAAACCGCTGCCCGGAGTGCGCGTGCTCGTCGACGGCGTCGCCGCCGGGACGACGGACGCGCGCGGGTTCCTGCTGCTGAGCACGGCGGCGCGGCCCGCGCGCCTCGAGTTCCTGCACGACGACTACGTGCACCAGCATGGCGGCGCCGACGCGGTCACCGGAGCTCCCGACGGCGATGCACAGCACGCGTTCTTCATCGTGATGGAGAAGAAGAAGTCGAAGTGACCACTGCGCCGCGTCGATCAGCGGCGCGCTTTCGCGATCGTGGCAGTGGCACCGCGCGGTCGCAGCGCGCTCCGGCCCACGCGATCGAACCGCCGATGACGTGGTGTGCTGCCCACCTCGCGCCGCGGTCGTCTCGTCCTCGCCGGCATCGCCGGTTCGCTCCTGCTGCTGCTCGGCAGCGCCGGTGTCGCCGCGTTGCGTGCGAATGCCGCGTGGGCGACGTTCTGCGAACAGACACGCGAGATCGAACGCGACGTCGCCGCGCGCCCGCATCATCGCGACGCGCTGTGGGGCGAACACTGCGGCGAGTCCGCGTTCGCGCACTACGAGACCGCGGGCAAGGAGGCGCGTGCGCTCGAACAGGAGATCGAGCTGGAGAAGTTCTGCCCGAAGCCGGATGCGGAGCTCGTCACAGCACCGGTGCGGCCGCGCTGGCAGACGATCGCGGCGGCACTGCACCGCGGGGCGCACGCGACCGACACCACGCCGCTGCCGGCGTCGACGCTCACGGACACGACGTTCGGCCACTTCAACATGCTGTGGCTGCGCTGGATCGCCTACGCCGCGGCCCACGAGTGCCGCGCGCTCCTGCACGAGGGCAGGCAGCTCGACGCGGTCGAGCTGTCGCTCGATTCCGCGACGCTGGCGCTCGACGTCGCGCGGCGTGGCGACGCGATCAATCAGATGATCGGCGGTGCCACTCTCGGCATCGCGTTGGGGCCGTGGAACGACGAGCGGCTGGCGCGTCTGCCGGTGGCCGCGCTCGACGAGATCGCGAAGGGCCTCGAGCGGCTCGATCGCGCGTGGCCCGCGATCTGGGACGCGGACAGCGAGTTGTTGACGGCCGCGCGCGGCGTGCAGAGCGTGATCGGCGACGGCGGCGGCGGACCGTGGCACTACGGGTTCTCCGCCCGGTGGATGTTCGCCGACGCGTTCCCCGGCTACGCGAAGGTGCTGCGCGGGCTCGCGATGGTCGAGCCGTCGTGGCCGCGGCGCGCGGCGCTGCTCGAGGTCGCGTTCGCGGAAGAACAGGCGCGCGGCAACGTGCTCGCCGACCACTATGCCGACGTCCAGATCAGCATCGAGCACGGAGCGCGCCGCGTCTGCGCAGGGCTGCGGCTCTTGCGCATGGCGGTCGACCTGCACCGCGGGGGCGACATGCCGCCGCTGACCGACCCGCTGGGCGACTGCCCGATCGCCAGGACGCGCACCGCCGGCGGCACGAGGCTCTGCTGCGCGAACGACCTCCTGGACCACGCCGTCGAACGACTCGTGCGCCGCTGAGGTAGCGCCGCATCGCTCGCCGCGGCTTTCGCGGGATGCCGCCGACGCCCGAGGCCGCTACGGTGTCTTTCGGCACATGACCTCCAACTCCCCGGCCACCGTCCTGCTCGAGCACGCCGAGTTCGTGCGCCGGATCGCGATCCAGCTCGCGGGCGCCGACGAAGGGCAGGATGTCGCGCAGGAGGCGTGGGCGAAGGTGCTCGCGCGGCCGAGCCGCGCCGTCCACGAACCGGTCGGCTGGCTGCGTCGCGTCGTGACGAACGTCTGGCGCAATCGCACGCGCGGCGAGAGGCGCCACCGCGTGCATGCGCAAGCCGCGGCGCCCGCGAGCGCGGTCGTGCCCAGCCCCGAAGAGATCGCGATCCGCGAGGAGGTGCGGCGCAACGTCGTCGCGGCCGTGCTCGCGCTGCCCGCAGCGCTGCGCGACGTCGTCGTGCTGCGCTTCCACGAGGGACTCGCTTCACCCGAGATCGCCGCGCGCCTGCACCTGTCGCCGAGCGGCGTGCGCACGCGCATGCAGCAGGCGATGGAACAGTTGCGCCAGCGGCTCGACGACGAGCACGGCGGCAGGCGTGCCGCGTGGACCGTGCCGCTGCTGCAGTGGCGCCGCCATGCGCCCGCCGCTCCGGCGAATGCGCCGATCGCGATCGCGACGTGGTTCCGTGCGGCGGCAGTGCTGCTCGTGGCGGCATCGGCATCGTTGTGGTTCGCGTTCGGCGACGCGGATCCGCAGGCTCCCGGCGGCTCGACGTCGTCGCCGGCTCCGGTCGCCGCCGCGGTGACCAGCGATTCGCGCTCCGAGCCGCCGATGGCCGCGAACGAACGCGTCGCGATCGCGACGGCTTCACCGGCGCCGCGCGCGTATCGCGGTGAGCTGCCGAAGGGCTCGCTGCGTGGCTTCGTGCGCGACGGCGTCGACGGCCGTGCGATGCCCGAGCTGGTCGTGCGCCTGCGCGCGATCGAGCCGGCGAGCTCCGCGATCGCGCCGATCGACCTCGGCGTTGGCGTGCAACGCGAGACGCGCAGCGATGCGAACGCGGAGTTCACGTTCGCGGCGCTGCCAGCCGGCGCGTACGAGATCGAGGCCGCGAGCGCCGATGGCCGCAGCACCTGGCGCCGGCTCGCGGTCGGCTGCGGCGAACGGCATGTCGAGCTGTGGCTCTACGAGCAGCCGTTCGCCGGGAACGCCACCGTGAAGGTGCTCGACGCGAGCAAGCGCCCCGTCGCCGGTGCCGCCGTGACGCTGGTGCTGCACTGCACGCGCCACGGCGCGATCGGCTGGAACGGTGTGCCACCGATCCGCGGCACGACCGACGCGCTCGGCAGCTTCGAGCTGCACGAGCCGCAGCGGCTGCAGACCGTGTTCGAGGGTCTCGCAACCGCGACCACGGACGATGGCCGCGCCGGCACGACCGTGATCGGAAGGCCCGAGCACCGCGGCGACCGTTCGTATTGGGAGGTGACCGTCGATCGGCCTGGCGAGATCGCTGCGTCGATCACGGGCGTCGGCGCCGACGCGCTGGCGGCGGTGCAGGCGTTCGCCGAACCGAGCGCCTGCTACGACCACGTGTTCCCGGATGGACCGCGCTACCCGATGCAACGCGCCGCCGACGGCACGTTCGCGGCGTCCGTGCCTGCCGGTCGCTACCACGTGCGCGTCATCGCGCCCGGCAAGCGGCGGCTGCTCGACAAACCCGTCGAGAACTGGCAGTTCCTGCCGGTCGTGAAGGTGAAGCCCGGCGCGCGCGCCGAGACCAAGATCGCGCTCGGCGACGCCTCGGTCGTGTGCGGCCGCGTGCGCGACGAGCACGGCGCGCCGATCGCCGGCGCCGAAGTCCGCGCGTTGCGCGCGGAGACGGGGTTGCTGTTCTTCCATCCGGAACGTGGCCCGCAGCCCGAGGACGTCTACGCGCTCGCTGCCGCGCGCACCGGCGCGGCCGGCGACTACGAGCTGTCGCTCGCGCCCGGCGCGTGGCACGTCGTCGCGATCGCCGCGGGGCACGCGATGGACGTGCGCAGCAACGTCGTCGTCGCCGATCAGCCGGTCGCGCTCGAGCACCGGTTGGGCGCCGATGGCGCGCTGCAAGGCGCGACGAACCTGTCGCTGCTCCTGCTGCGCGCCGAGAACGCGCCGTCCGTCGTGCACGGCATTCCGGTCAGCGACGGCGTCTTCGCAGTGCGCGGCCTCGCGCCGGGAACGTGGCAGGCGGGTCGTTACCACGACGAGAAGTTCACGACCTTGACGACGTTCCGGGTCACCGCTGGCGAGTTCCTCTGGCTCGACCTCGACCGCGCGACCTCGGGCACCGCGCGCGGCATCGTGCAACAGGCCGGCTCGCCGGTGGGTGGGCTCGACGTCGTCGGCGCCGACGAGAGCGATGCGCGCACGACGACCGGCGACGACGGCTCGTTCGCGCTCGCCGTGCACGCCGGCGCGACGGAGTTGCGCGTCGAGCATCGCGGCGTGCTGCTGCAGCTCGCGCGCTGGCAGGTCGGCGACGAACGCCGCGAGCTCGGTGCGATCGCGCTGCGCGCACACCGCATCTCGGTGCAGGCCGTCGGACCCGACGGCCGGCCGGAGCCCGCGACGATCTGGGCCGCGAACTGGGACGACTACGTGCGCCAGCCGATCCGCCGGTTCGCGCCCGACGGCCGGCTCGACGGCCAGTGGATGCCGCCGGTGGGCGAGGCCCGGTCGGCGGTCGGCGTGCGTTTTGCCGACGGCAGCGAGCAGAGCGTCGTGGTCACGGCCGCCGACCGCGAGATCGTCCTGCGGCGCCGGCCATGCGGCTCGCTCGAGCTGCGTGTCGTCGACCGCGAAGGCTGCCCGCGGCCAGCCGCGGCCTTCCAGATCCTGCCCTGGGGGCGCGCCGGCGACGCGCCGCAGGACGGTGCTTCGTTCGTCGCCGCGCGCGACAGCTCGGCGCCCGGCGCGTACGCGGTGACCGACGGCCGCGGGCGCGCGGTCGTGCATGGCATCATGCCCGGTCCGGCGCTCGTCTATTTCAGCGGCGACTGGGGCGACTTCGGCCCCGGGGGGAACAACCGCCGTGGCCCGTCACCGCTCGAGCAGGTCGTCGAGGTCCGCGCCGGCACCACGCAGGTCGTCGAGCTCGTGCTGCCGCGCTTCTGATTTTCTGCGCGATCAGGTCTTTTCCGGACCGACGGCGGTCGCGGTCGCGGTGTCTTTCGCGGTAACCCGCGATCGCCCCTGACTCCAAGACCACCACGAGGTCACTCATGCTGCGCCTGCTCCTCGCCGTCGTGTTCCCGTTCGCTGCCGGTGTCGCCCAAACGCCGCTGGCGATCGAGCTCACCCAGAAGGACAAGCCGCCGATCGCTGCTCTGTGGACGCCGCCGGCGCTCACGCTCGACACCGAGTTCGGCTGCGCGACCGTGAAGCCGGACCGCGTCGAGCAGATCGTGTTCGGCGATCCCGACGTCGTCGTCGCGGCCGGCGTCGAGCTGCGCGGCAAGCTGAAGCTGACCGGCATCGAAGCGAAGGTCGACGGCAAGGCGCGGCGTTTCACGCTGAAGGAGATCGAGTCGCTCGTCGTCGTGCGCGACGGCGGCGGCGCCGCCGCGGCGAAGGGCACGTTCACGGGCGAGTGGATGACGACGTTCGGGCCCGCGAAGCTGCAGCAGCGCGGCCTCACGGTGACCGGCACGTATGGGCACGACGGCAAGGGTGAGATCGAGGGCAAGCTCGAGCGCAATACCCTGCAGCTGCAGTGGCGCAACGGCGGTCGCTCGGGCAAGGGATCGGTCGAGCTGCTGGCGAAGGACGGCGCGTTCGGCGGCAAGCTCGACGGCGACGAGTTCTGGGGCGGTTACCGCAAGGCGCCGCAACGGGCTGCCAGCAAGCCGGGGGAGGTCGCGAGCGGACAGACGGAGGCGGGTTTGCGCTACCACGTGCGGCTGCCGAAGGCCGCCGGCGCCGACAAGAAGTGGCCGGCGATCTGCATGCTGCACGGCTCGAACATGGACAGCCGCGCCTATGTCGACACGATCGTCGCCGCTTGGCCCGAGCTCGCCGAACAGCACATCGTGGTCGGTCTCGACGGCGAGAACCTGAGCCCCGGCGCGAAGGCCGGCGCGCTGTGCTTCAACTACTCGTACATCAACTTCAGCGGCCCCGGCGTCGGGCCGGCCTGGGTGCACCGCCAGAGCCCCGCGCTCGTCGCCGATGCGCTCGAGCAGCTGCAGAAGGAATTGCCGATCAGCAAGTGGTTCCTCGGCGGCCACAGCCAGGGCGGGTTCCTCACGTACTGCCTCGTGATGTACTACCCGCAGCTGCTCGCCGGCGCCTTCCCGATGAGCTGCAACCTGCTCGTGCAGTGTGAGCCCGACGTGTTCGACGCCGCGAAGATGCAGGCGCAGCACCGCGTCGCCGTCGCGGTGATCCACGGCCGCGCCGACGACGTCGTGGAGTTCTCGAGCGGCGCGTATTGCCATCTGCGGATGATCGACGGCGGCTTCCCGTGGGTGCGGCTGTTCGCGCCGGAGCGGATCGGCCACCAGTTCGCGCTGCTGCCGGTCGACCAGGCGGTGCGGTGGCTCGCGGCGTGCTCGGCCGCGGATCCCGAAGCGTTGTTGCGGGCCGGCGAGGCCGGCGCTGCGGAGCAACGCTGGCGCGACGTCGGCGCCGTGTTGAAGCAGCTCGGCGAAGCGTCGCCGCCGGCCGCGCTGCGCGAACGCACGGATGCGCTCGCGAAGAAGCTCGAGACCGCGCTGCGGCCGCGCACTGCCGAGCTCGAGAAGGCGATCGGCAAGGGCAAGGACGGGCGCTGGGTCGACGACTTCCTGACGTGGCGCGCGGAGTTCGGCACCGCGGCCTCTGCCGAGAAGGTGCTCGCCGACTACGCCGAGCTACGCGCCGCGCAGAAGAAGGACGGCGACGTGTTGTTCGGCGAGTGGCGCGGCGCGAAAGACGCGGCCGCGCGCAAGGCGATCTTCGACAAGGTTGCGAAGACGTGCTACGCGACGAAGTGGTACGAGTCGATGCGGGCGTGGATGCAGTGACGCTGCGAGATCCCGGGCAAGTCAGCGCAGCGCGACGATGCGCTCGATGCGCCAGCTCGAGTCCGGCTCGGTGCGGAGAGAACGGTGCGGAACGGGCGCCGGGGCAACGTGCAAGGTGGAGAGCTTCGTCTGGTTGGACGAGTGGCTCGGGCACGCACGGTGAGATGCCTGCGCGCAACGTCGCGACCTGCTCGCCTGGTGTCGTTCGGCCGGGGCCTCAGTCGGGGCGGTTCGCCGATCCGCTGAACGGACCGTCGTGCGGCCTCGGCTGGCCGCGGCGAGCTCGCCGCAGCTGCCGGAAGCTGACGAGCTTCTTCGCCGATTCGTCCCACAGCCGCAGGCCGAGCGCGCGCAGGCTCTCGAGCAACGTCATCGGCCGCACCGCCTGGAACACCGGGTCGGACTCGTGGCAGCGCTCGAGGTTGTAGTTGGGAATGCGCGGACTCAGGTGGTGGATGTGGTGGAAGCCGATGTTGCCCGAGAACCACTGCACGATGCGCGGCAGCCGCAGGAACGAACTGCCCTGCAGCGCCGCCGCGGCGTAGTCCCAGTTCTCGCCGCGTTCCCAGTAGGCGTCCTCGAACTGGTGCTGCAGGTAGAACAGCCAGATGCCCGCGGCCCCCGCCACCAGCAGCACCGTGAGCTGGATCACGAGGTACGGCACGACGCCGAACAGCGAGGCGAGCCCGACGGCCATCGCCGCGACCGCGAGGTTCATCCACCACACCGACTGCCGTTCGCGCCGGCCGGCGCCGGCCCGCGGGATTCGCTGCAAGACCAGGAACATCAGCAGCGGCGCGATCCCGAACAGCACGATGGGGCTGCGCGCGAGCCGGTAGGAGAAGCGCCGCCAGCGCGAGGACTCGAGATACTCGCGAACCGTCAGCGTCCAGACGTCGCCGATGCCGCGGCGATCGAGGTCGCCGGTGGTGCCGTGGTGGATCGCGTGGTCGCCGCGCCAGTGGTAGTAGGGCGTGAATGTCAGCAGGCCCGTGACGAAGCCCCAGAAGTCGTTGGCGCGTCGCGACGCGAAGAACGAACCGTGACCGCAGTCGTGGAAGAGGATGAACACCCGGATCAGCAAAGCGCCGGCGAGCACCGCCAGCGGCATCGTCAGCCACCACGAGACCTGGAGCGAGAACCAGAGCAGCACCCACACGGCGGCGTAGGAACCGAGGCTGTTCACCAGTTGCCACGACGCCCGCAGCGCGTCCGGCTTCTGGTAGTGCACGAGGAGCGCCTTCCAGCGAGCCAGCGCGGCCGCGCGCTCGGCCTCGCCGAGCGGCACGGCTGCCGTCGGTGATGGCGCCGATCCGGATTGTTCCGGCCCTGGGTTCAAGCGGCAATCTCCGCAACTTGGACGTGAACCGTGCGACCACGGCGTACCGGCAGAGGATGGCACTGCCCGGAGCCGTGATCCAGGTGTCCACTGTACCGCATGGGACTGCGCAGTTGGACTGTGCGCACCCAGCACTGGCCGTTCGCGATCGCGCGCTTCCACCCGCACCGCCGCGTGCAGCGTGCCGCTTCCGAGCGCCTACGCCTTGATGCGGGATGAAACCGCAGTGGAATCAGGTTCAGACCTGCGGCAGTTCAACCATGCCTCGGTCTGCGGCTTGTTTCATTGCCATTTCACCCTGCACTCATCGGCAGTCTCTAGCGTGGAAAGCTGCAGTGCTCCCGCAGCAGCCCCTGGCCAACAGTGGTCGTGACCATGGCTGGCTGCTCGCACGGACGAGCAACCCATCATGCGCTATCCACGACTGCTGTTGCTCTGCTGCGGCCTGTGGTGGCTCGCTGCCTGCGGGAACCATGCCGGCAATGTCCAGCCGAGCGCAGGCAAGCCGCCGATTGGCGACGGCGGTGGCAGCATTCCCGACGCCCAGGGTGGTGCCATTGCCGACACCCACGGTGGCGCCGGCATGCCGGGTGCGCCCGCACCCGAGCCCGCCACGCTGCTGTTGGTCGGCACCGGCCTCGTCGGCGTTGCACTGCTGCGACGGCGACGACTGCCGTCGAAGTAGACGCGATCATGCCAATGCCGCGGCCCTCGGGGGCGCCGGAAGGCGCGACGTTGTTATGTCGAGACAGCACCTGAAGCCGCGTGCCGATGGCGGTGCTCGGCGGCCTGGCGGTGGCCGTAGGTGGTGCGGTTCTGGGCCTCTGGGTCGCCACGCGACGACCAGCCAGATCCAAACGGAGCTGGAGAACCAGGTCGACGCCGGCATCTTTTCGTCAGCGTCACTACCGAGAGTCCACGCGGGCCTGATTTGCTGGCGCTGCTGGCCAAGGAAGGCGGCACCAGCGTGGTCACCACGCCGACCACGCTCACCGCGAGCGTGTTACCGGCGCCGCGAGCTGACGAACGCGATCGGATCCGGGATTCACGCCCGCTTCAGGTCGTCCTCATGCCGTGCCTGTAACTCAGCCGGTGCGTGTGACAGTCCACCTCCGGATTGCCCCGTCAAAGACGACTACCCATGGGCCTGATCCTCCTCATCGTTCTCATCCTGCTCCTGCTCGGCGGCCTGCCGCGTTGGTCTCACTCGAAGGACTGGGGCTACGCACCGAGCGGCGCGCTCGGTCTCGTGCTCGCGGTCGTGCTGGTGCTTGTGCTGCTCGGCCAGATCCCGCGCGGTTTCTGACCACGGCGCCACCACCGACGCAGCGAGATGCCGCGCTCCTCAGTTCGCCGAGCCCCGCGCGGCGGCAACGACCAGATTGTGGTCGGGTCGGCTCCATCGCAGAGGAGGAGCTTTCGGTGATTCCGGAGGTTGAGGCGCAATCCGGGAACGAAGGGTGAAATCGGTAGGAAGGAGGCGACCTCCGGCGCGTCTCGAGACGCGCTCGGAGTCCGACGACTCACCTGATCTCACCGTCACCAGCGTTCGAAACGGCGGATACCGCGCCGAGCTCGGCGACCTGGTTGTAGAGATGCATGCCGGCGAGCGCCGGGACGTTGGGGATCGCGAAACTCCAGGTCGCGCTACCACCGGCCTGCGGCAGGGTCTCGATGAGGTCCGGGCTCACGAGCAAATTGCAGCTGGCACCAAAGCCGAAGTCGAGCGGCAGCAGCGGCACACTGAGTTGGTTGAGCCCCGTCACCATGAAGGCGAAGCTACCCGCGAGGTTCTGCGCCCCTAGCGAGAACGTGCCGCCGATTGCCGGCAGGCTCACGAGTTGCAACACGGGCACGCCGTTGGCGCCCAGGCAGC
>Ga0111539_10003675_pt1 | contig 20205 bp, 11 predicted proteins | sample RhiMethybrSRZTD1_FD_79667 | JGI IMG/M metagenome (GOLD analysis project Ga0111539, IMG submission 79667) | Populus rhizosphere microbial communities from Tennessee, USA - Rhizosphere MetaG P. TD hybrid SRZTD1 (version 2) (version 2) | ecosystem: Host-associated > Plants > Roots > Rhizosphere >... | reverse complement strand
AGGATTTCGTCAACGACCACGGGGCCGAGGAGTTGGGCGTCGTCCGGTTGAGCCATCAGGTCGACCAGCCGAGCCACCGCGTCGATGATCGCCTCGTCTGACATGCCCACATAAGCGGCGCGGGTTTCAGAGGGCTTCGGAATGCCTCTCGGAAACACACGGGCCGCCAGCTCCGCGACGCGCTCGGCGTCGAGGTCCAGTCTGAATCCCAGAAACGGCTCACGGCTGCTCGCTCGGGTGACCTGCCCGGCCACCGGCAGATCAACGGCCAGGACAAGCATCCGCGCCGCGTCGTAGTCGAGGACCTCGCGGCCAAGCATCACGATCTTGGCGCCTTGTGCCACGATGCAGAGCGACGGTCGCAGGGTCGCATAGACAGGCTCGGACGTCATCCGCCCGACGCGTAACGCATACGTGCCTGGCAATCGCAGCGGAAACACTCCATCGTGCGGGGCGTAGCGCACGAGCTTGCTGGCCAGTCGTCGCAACGCCAGCGCACTTGGTGCCGCCAGGCTGAGCTCAGTACTGACGGGCTGTTGGACGGCCGCGGCCAGACGAGGTCTCTGGACGTCTCTCTCGTTCTCGCGCGTCAGTCGGCGTATGTGGCTGGCCGGAGCAGGCATGCTCGTATGGTACCGCCGACCGGGCCGGCGCATCTGCCTAAAACTCTGAGAAACAAGCCTGGTTCTTTAGATTTTCAGTAGTAATAGGCAATTGCTCCGCGGTTGAGCGCCATACGCTGATCAGCGATGGCCAGTGTTCGCATCGCCTTCGTCTCCGCTCTGTCGCTCGGCGTGTTCGCCACGAGCTTGCCGTTGTCGGGTCGGCAAACCACGCCGACCGCGCAGAATACCGGCTCCCTGGCACCGCTGACGCTGCCGGCAGGCTTTCGCGCCGAGGTCTTCGCCGAAAAGGTCGAGAACGCCCGTTCGATGGCCCTGGGATCGCAGGGCACGGTGTTCGTCGGATCGCAGTACGTCGGCAAGGTCCACGCCGTAGTGGATGCTGACGGCGATCGCAAGGCGGATCGCGTGGTCCTGATTGCGAGTGGCCTCGATCAACCCAACGGCCTGGCGGTGCGGAATGGCGCCCTGTACGTAGCGACGGCGAGTCGGCTCCTCCGGTTCGACGACATCGAGAAGCACCTCGACGCGCCGCCCGCGCCGGTGACCGTTCGCAACGACCTGCCGAACCCGAAGGCCGGCCACACGTGGAAGTTCATTGCCTTCGGCCCGGACGACTTGCTCTACATGTCAGTGGGAGCGCCGTGTAACGTCTGCGTCTCGCCGCCGTTGGTGTCCACCATTGTGCGGATGAAACCGGATGGGTCCGGCACGGAAGTGTTCGCCGACGGTGTGCGCAACAGCGTCGGGTTCGATTGGCATCCGGTGACACGCGAGCTGTGGTTCACCGACAACGGCCGCGACGGGATGGGCGACGACGTGCCGGATGACGAGCTGAATATCGCCTCGAAGCCCGGTCTCCACTTTGGCTTCCCGTTCTGCCATCAGGGAGACGTGCCCGATCCGGAGTTCGGGGCGCAACGCGCGTGTGCGACGACCGAGCCGCCCGTCCTGAGGCTGGGCGCGCACGTGGCGGCCATCGGGTTCACCTTCTACACGGGCAACATGTTTCCCGCCAGCTACAGAAACGCCGCGATCATCGCCCAGCACGGATCGTGGAACCGGTCGACGCCGAGCGGTTATCGCGTGATGGTGGCCAAGACTGAGGGGCGCCGTGTGACTGGCTACGAACCGCTGGTCGAGGGGTTCCTGCCGGCTAGTACCCCGACTGGCCGCGGGGCGACCTCGGCCGCCATCGGGCGTCCGGTGGACGTGCTGCAACTGCCGGACGGGTCCATCTTGATCAGCGATGACCGCGGCAACCGCCTGATTCGTGTCAGCTATGGGCGCTAGGAGTCGCTGATTTCTCCAGGGATTCAACCATGTATAACCGTCCTCGACCTCGTCGTCGCTCAGCTGCCGTCGTTTTCGCACTGGCGCTGCTGTCCCATCTGGTCGGCGCCCAAGGCCGAACCGAAGTGACGATCAATGACACCGGTACGCAAGCCGAGAATCTGACCTCGAGTCAGGATGGATCGATCTTCTTCGGCAGCACGGCGAAGGGCACGATCTACCGGGCCGCGCCCGGTGCGACACAGGCTGAACCGTGGATTCAGGCGTCTGCGGCCGGTCTGACGAACGTGCTCGGTGTCCTCGCGGACGACAAGACCAGCACGCTGTGGGTGTGCCAGAACTCCACGGGCGGGCGCGGCGGGGCGCCGACGGTTGGACAAACCGCGCTGCGTTCCTTTGATCTGAAAAGCGGGGCCGCCAAGGGCACGTACAACTTTCCGAGCAATGGCGGCGTCTGCAACGACATGGCCGTGGCCTCGGACGGCACGGTGTATGCCACTGAGTCGTTCGCCAACCGGATTCACCGCCTGAAACCGGGAGCGAAGGAACTCGACCTGTGGGTGCCAGCCGATCCGAAACTCGCAGGGGTGGACGGGATTGCGCTTCTCGCCGATGGCGCGGTGTACGTCAACACCTTCTTCGCCGGTCTCCTCTTCCGCATCCCGGTGAACGCGGACGGCAGCGCCGGTGCGCTGGTGCCGATTGAGCTCTCGATGCCGCTGACGCGTCCCGATGGCCTGCGCACGGTCGGGCCGCGAACGATGATCCAGGCGGAAGGGCAGGGACGTCTCACCGAGCTCACCATCACTGGCAATCGTGCCGAGGTGCGGGTGTTGCGTGAAGGGCTGACCGCCGCGACCGGCGTCACGCTCGTCGGAAACACCGCGTTCGTTCTAGTGGAGCGCGCCAGAGGCGTTGGCGTGCCGTATCAGTCCTCAGTCGGACGCCAAGCAGTCGCCGGCGCAGGAACCGAAGCCATGGAGGACGGGAAGCGCCTGTACGACGCCAATTGCGCGAACTGTCACGGCGCTCGCGCTCAGGGAGCGGTGAAGGCGGGGATTGAGATTTCCATCATCGCAGAGCGGGGCGGGAAGCCGCCGTCCGATCTCACCGATCCCGCCTGGGATCACGGTTCGACCGATACCGAGATCGTCACCGTGATCAAAAAAGGCATTCCCTTAGGGATGATGGCGCCCTACGAGGGGCGCCTCTCGGACGCCGAGATCCGAAATGTCGTGGCGTACGTGCGCTCCCTCTCGTCGTCACAGGCGGCGACCACGGCGGCGGCACCGGCCCGCCAGAGCACGGAACGGACGCTCGAAGTCGCGGACTATCTCGAGCTGCCGGTTACTGGTGACAAATCCACCAATCTCATTTCGGGACAGCTGGCGCGCGGCAGCATCTTGCGTGACGAACCGGGCGGCCGACGCTTCTTCGTTGCTGACTTGAACGGTCCGCTCTACATCCTCAACAAGCAGACGAAGCAACTGACGACATATCTGAACTTCGACGGGATGGGCGACGGCCCGGGATTGTTTCCGAAGTTCACGTCCGCACAAGGCTTCGCGGCCGGCCTGATGAACTTCGTGTTCGATCCGGACTACGCCCGGAACGGCATCTTCTATACCCTCCACATGGAGAATCCCAATACGCCTGGGGACCGTGTCACGCCGAAGACCGGCGTGGTCCCGGGACTGAACCTGGCGGGCTACACGACAACAGCGGCGCTGCCGACGCCGATGGTTCCCAACGTGATGTCATCGCGCGACATGGTCATCGTGGAATGGACGGACCGGCAGCTCGGCAACACGACGTTCGAAGGTACGGCCCGTGAAGTGTTGCGGATGAAGTTGCCGGGGCTCTTTCATCCGCTCAACGAAATCACGTTCAATCCGGCGGCTCGGCCGGGCGATCCGGACTGGCGGGTCATGTACCTCGGCGTTGGGGACTCAGGGACGGGCGAGCGGCCAGGGCCGATGCGGTTGCACGCCCAGCGGCTCGACACCCTCCACGGCAAGATTCTTCGCATCATCCCGATGTTGAGTGAGCACGCATCGACGAGCACGGTCAGTGAGAATGGCCGCTACCGGATTCCCAACGACAACCCGTTCGTGTCGGTCGAAGGCGCACGCAAAGAGATCTGGGCCTTGGGCCTGCGCAATCCGCACCGCCTGACCTGGTATGTGGATCCGGCGCGGCCTCGTGAGGCGGTCTTGCTCGCCTTCAATATCGGTCTCGTCAGTTGGGAGACCGTGATGATCATCAAGAAGGGCGCGAATTACGGCTATCCGCTGCGCGAGGGCACGCAAAGCATGTCATCGACCAACGGGATGGGACCGCTGCCAGAGGACGACGTGATTCCAGTGCAGATTTCAGACACCGTGACGCGTGGCACGGTCAAGCCCACGTACCCGGTCATCCAGTATCCGCATAGTCGGGAGGCCGGCGGTGACGCCATCGCCAACGGCTTCGTCTACCGCGGGAAACGGATTCCCGCCTTACAGGGAACGCTGGTGTTCGCTGACATCACCACCGGCCGGATCTGGTACGCCCAGGTGAAAGAAGTCTTGGCCGCCGATGACGGCAACCCGCTCACTGTGGCGCCGCTTCACGAACTGGGCACACAGCTTCGAGCGTTGTCGGAAGAGACGTTCCGAAAGCGCGGAGGGCAAGGTGACAACCTCCCGGGGTTTGGCGCGGTCGCGGGCCGCGGTCGTGTGGACATCCGGTTGGCCGAGGATAGCGACGGCGAACTGTACGTGCTGACCAAGGCGGATGGCATGATCCGCGAGATTCGAAGCGTGAAATAGCGCACAAGTGAGCCGAAGCCAGGGCCGACCACTGACCGCCGACGACACGATCCGGGAACTCGTGAGCCATCCGGCATTCGCAGGCTTTGCACGTCTGCTGCTGCCCTGGGACGACCGCGTCTATGAGAGCGAGATGCGGCTTCGCCACATCGGCGCCCTGTTGCCGTATCACACTCACGTCAATCCGGAGAGCGTGGTCAGCGCGTTGAATCACATGATTGCCGACGTGAACGGAGGGCGGTCCGTGTTCTACGATTTTTACGCAGCCGACGAAAACAGGAGAGAGCCAGCGAAGGCGAACACCGGCCTCTTCTTTTTTCGCGGTACGCCCGGGGCCCCCTTTGCGGTCATCTCGCCTGGCGGCGGGTTCTCTTATGTCGGTTCCGTCCACGAGGGGTTTCCTTATGCCGTCGCGATCAGCCGGCAGGGATACAACGCCTTCGTCCTGAAGTACCGCGCCGGATCCGGCGGCGACGTTGCCACGCGAGATCTCTCGGCGGCTCTCTCGTATCTGTTCCGCAACGCCCGGACCCTCGGCATTCGCACGCAGGGCTATTCGCTGTGGGGCAGCTCCGCCGGCGCCAGAATGGCCGCCGCCATCGGGTCGCATGGGGCTGCAAGATTCGGAGGGGACGACGTTCCGAAACCCTCCGCGGTCGTGATGGCCTACACAGGTCACTCCGATTATTCGGCCAGCGAGCCCCCGACGTTCGTGGTTGTCGGCGAGCACGACGCCATTGCCCGTCCATCGGTTATGGAGAGACGAGTCGCGGCATTACGCCGGGCCGGTACGGAGGTCGAGTTCTATCGATTCGCCAACCTGGGCCATGGCTTCGGTCCGGGTATCGGCACGAGCGCGGAGGGGTGGCTGGAACGCGCCATCCGTTTCTGGACACCTTTTGGGCGGTGACATCTGGAGCATCGTCAACGACCTGCACACTTCAGTCGTAGAAGAAACACACGCACCGAGAAGGGTCACATTAATGACAAGAGGTTTTGCTCTCTCGATCGCGGTCTTCCTCGGCGTAGCCGCTCTTGATGCGGCCGATTGGCCGCAGTGGCAGGGACCGGATCGGACGCGCATCTCACGGGAGACTGGTCTTCTGAAGGATTGGCCCGTCGACGGGCCCCGCGTCATCTGGACCGCGAACAATCTCGGGACTGGCTACGGGTCGATGTCGGTGGCGGGCGATCGCGTGTTTCTTCAGGGCGCACGGGGCTCGGAGAGCGTGGTCATCGCCCTCAACCGCGCGGACGGGAAGGAAGTCTGGGCGAAGGCGCTCGGGCCGATTGAAACACGGATGCGGACCAACATGGGGGCGGGACCGCGAGGCACGCCGACGGTTGACGGCGATCGGCTCTACGTGCTCACCGAGAACGGCGACCTGGCGTGCTTGAAGACCGACGGCTCTGCGGTCTGGCAGTTGAATATCCTCAAGGACTTCGGCGGGTCGCAACTGCAATGGATGATCAGCGAGTCGCCGCTCGTCGACGGACCGCACCTCGTGGTGTCGCCTGGTGGTCCCGGTGCGGGCATCGTGAAGTTGGACAAGATGACGGGCAAGACGGTCTGGACGTCCAAGGACCTGAGCGATACCGCCGGCTATTCCTCGATCACCGTCGCGGACGTGCAGGGTGTGCGCACCTACATGACGTTCACCGCGCAGGCCGGCGTCGGCGTCCGGGCCTCCGACGGGAAACTGATGTTCCGGTATGCGAAGGCCGCGAACGGGGTGGCCAACATCGCCACGCCGGTCTTCTTCAACAACAAAGTGTTCTTCACTTCCGCATACGGCGCCGGCGGCGGATTGCTGGATCTCAGCGCCAAAGGCGGAGAAGTCGTCGCCACCGAGGTGTACCACACGACGAACATGAGAAATCACCACGGTGGGGTGGTGCTGGTCGATGGCTACCTGTATGGATTCAGCGATTTGATCCTGACCTGCCTTGAGTTCGCGACCGGTAACGTGATGTGGCGCGATCGCAGCGTCGGCAAGGGCTCCGTCACCTACGCCGACGGCCATCTGTACATTCAGGGCGAGAACAGCATGGTCGGGCTCGCCGAGGCGACGCCGGCGGGCTACCATGAGAAGGGACGCTTTGCGATTCCAGAGAAGGGGCAACTGAGCTGGGCGCATCCGGTGATCAGCGACGGCCGCCTGTACGTGCGCAATCAGGACACGCTGCTCGTGTATGACATCAAGCCCGCGGCGCGTTGAGCGAGGAGACGCCAATATGAATCGCGCGGTATCCGTTCGTCGGTTCCTGGTCGCCTCGGCTTGCCTCCTGGTCGCGGGGACTCTCCTTCATGCCCAGGCCGCCAGCCCGCAAGCGGGCGCGGTCACGGCCCCCGCCCCCGCTGGCAGAGGGGCCGCCGGCCTGGCCCCAGTCGCACCTCAGGCGCCCGAGGAGGGCATGGGCGACTTTCCGGTGCCGCCCGACGGGTTCAACGTTGCGCGCGACAGTGTCCCGCATGGCGACCTGAAGGTCGTCGAGTACGATTCCAAGACGCTGGGAACGCGCCGAATCCTGCGTGTGTATACCCCTCCCGGCTACTCCGTCGACCGCAAGTACCCCGTGCTCTACATGCACCACGGGTTGGGGAACACCAGCACCGAATGGACGCAGCGGGCGCGCGCGCCGATCATCGCCGACAACCTGCTGGCGGACGGAAAACTGCCGCCGATGGTCATCATCTTTCCCAGCGGGAACGCCACCGCGACGGTAGACGACCAGAAACAGGGGGACCGTACTCAAGCGGCCTACGGCACAGCTTACGAGAACGACTTGCTCAACGACATCATCCCCTTCGTCGAGTCCCGCTATTCAGTGTTTACGGATCGCACTCATCGCGCCATCGGCGGGATGTCGATGGGAGCGGGCCAAACCCTGAACATCGGCCTGTCGCACATCGACCGCTTCGCGTGGATTGCCGCGGTCGCAGCGGCTCCCAACACCAAGCCGGCGGCCGAACTGATTCCCGAGCCGGCCGCGCTCAAGGAGCTCAACCTTCTCTGGCTGGCGGTGGGCAACCGCGACCCCCTGATGCGCATCAGTCAAGGCCTCCACAACTACCTTCGGGAACACAGCGTGGCGCACGTCTGGCGGCTCGACGGCAACGCCCACGATACGGCCGTCATGAGCAGCAACTTCTATCATTTCGTGCAGAAGCTGTTCAGGGAATAGCCCGCCGTAGATTCCAGTCACGAACCGCAGCGATTGCGCCGATCGAGCCAGGCCCCGGTCGCCTGACGCAGATCGCCGCGGGTTGTCGCGTTAAGGAATCGAACGGAGGCCTCCATGAAACGCCATGTCGCGTACGCACTCACATTGCTCGTCGGCTCGGCCTGCTCGCCTGACGGCGTGACAGCCCGCGGCCCCATCAGCCCCTCTTCGCCAACATCAACAGCCCAGCCACCGGTCCCCGCGAACTACCGCGCCCACCTGAGCGGCGGAGAGGTCGTGGCGCCGCTACCCATTCCAACGCTGGCGCAGGGACAGGCGGTCTTCCAGCTCAGTCCCGATGGGACGGAGCTGTCCTATCAGGTGATGGTCGCCAACATCGAGAACGTCACCGGGGCACATATTCATCTCGGCCTGCCCGGGGCGAGGGGCCCGCAAGTGGTTTTGTTGGTGAGCCCGGGCCTGCCGCCGGCCGGCGGCCGGACCGACGGCGTGCTCGTCGCAGGCACGATCAGAGCCGCCAACCTCGGTGGACCGCTGACAGGCCGGCCGCTCTCCGACCTCATCAGCGCCTTCGAAGCCGGAAACGCGTACGTCGACATCCCCACGAACGACGGCGCCGCGCCGGTCAATACCGGGCCCGGTGACTATCCGGGCGGAGAGCTCCGCGGCCAGATCCGGTAGAGCGCCCAGGACAGTCGGACGGTCCCCGCAAGCTTCCCGTTCCGGTCAGGTGATGCAGATGACCGCTCGACGTCGCGTTATTAGCAGAGGGCCAATGCCATGCGAAAAGGACTGACCGTTTTCACCGTTGCCGTCGCGATGTCGCTGGTGGCGTTCGCGTCCACCGTCCAGCATGTCGCCGGAACGATTCTCGACCCCGCCACTGGGGACCCTGTCGAAGGCCTGCAGGTGAGCTTTTTCGACGCGGTGAACGCAGAACAACTGGCGAGCGCGATGACCGACCCCAGCGGGCACTACGACACCGGCAATATTCCGGCCGGCAATTACCGCGTGCGCTTCTCCGCGGAAGCGCCGTATAAGCCCCGGTACCTCGGCAGCAACGGCACCGATTCATTCTGCGGCGGGACGGTCGTGGCCGTGCTCGCATCGACGACGACCGCTCTCGATGCCGCGGTCCCCAGTGAAAAAGACGGTGACGGCGGGGGGGTTGAGATCGAGCTCGATCCCGACAAACCACCACCCACCGCTATCGTCGGCGGCACCGTCGTCGATGCGGAAACCGGGACGCCGCTGCCGGGAATACGGGTCACCTTCCTTCACGCCACGAATGCCACGGTGGTTGCCACGGCGACGACCGGTCCAGACGGATCCTATTCCGTCGACCTTCAGAATGCTCCAGCTAGTGTGGTGCGGGTCAGGTTTACCGATCCCAGCGGCTCACATTTGCCGGAGTACTTCGGCGCAGGCAGCGACGCATTCTGCGCCGCGGCGACGGTCAATACAATATCGGCTGAGCCAGTCAACGTCTCGCTGGAACAGGTGCCTCCAGCTCAGTTGACGCAGCAACTGACGGAGACCGTCGAAAGCTACGATCTCTCACCTGCCGTCGAGACCCTGCTGGGGACGTCGCTGACACAGGTGCGAAAGCTCCTCGCCGATGACAACCCCGGAAACGACTCGGCAGCCTGCGGACAACTCGCGTCGTTTGCCACCCGGGTGGACGTCCAGGAAAGAAGGGGAGAACTGAGCGCCGCGCAAGCCAGCGAGCTGAAGAGCATGGCCACGAATGTCCGGGGGGTTCTCGGCTGCCAGTGAGACGGGAGAGGATCGGGCCCGCCCCGGATCGGCGGGCCCGCGTTCTCGACGCCCCGGTGACTTAGACCTAGAGCGTCTACGGCTCGTGCCGGGCGAACCGATGCCCGGCCGAGAAAAGTCTAACGATTTAGGCGAATCGAAGACAAATCCGCGAGTGACAGAATCGTCGTCCACTAAGAACGGCCGGAAGACGAACGCACACGCGGCGGCACACGGTGTGCTCCCAAGTTACCGACTGAGTCCCTGCGAATTCGGACAAAAGCGTAACTCCACAAAAACCTGGGAGCAGCACCATGAGGAAGTGGTCGGTTGCCTCGGCGTTGATCGCGGTTGTGTTGCTGTTGTCGAGCGTCACGGGGCAGCAACCCGCGCAGAGCGCCAGGCACGTGAGCGACGAGCTTCTGGTGCAGTTCAGCCCGTCGACGAACGCATTTCAGCGAAACACGATTCTCGCGGGACGCAGTGCTGCCCGCATTCGCAGATTCGCGGCGCTGGATATCGACCACGTGCGGCTTCCGCCGGGTTTGAACATGCAGGAGGTCATCGCCGCGCTGCAGGCGATTCCCGGCGTGCTGGCCGTGCAGCCGAACTACCGGCGACACACCATTCAAAACGCGCCGCCGCCGAGCGATCCGTACTGGCTGGACGGCAGCCTGTGGGGCCTCGAGAAGATTCAGGCACAAGACGCCTGGACCAACTTCACGCCCGGCGACGCCAATGTCGTCGTGGCCGTCATCGACACGGGCGTCGATTACACGCATCCGGATCTTGCAGCGAACGCGTGGCGGAACCCGGGCGAGATTCCCGGCAACGGCGTCGACGACGACAACAATGGGTACGTGGACGATGTCTTTGGCATCGACACGGTGAACCATGACAGCGACCCGTTCGACGATCAGGGTCACGGCACGCACACGTCGGGCACGGTCGCGGCCGTTGGCAACAACGCCGTCGGCGTGGTCGGCGTCACCTGGAATGCGAAAGTGCTCGGGTGCAAGTTCCTCGACGAGACCGGCTACGGCACGGACGCCGGCGCGATCGAATGCTTCAACTACATCACGGCCCTCAAGAATCGCGGCGTGAACATCCGCGTGTCGAGCAACAGCTGGGGCGCGGCCCGCGGTGCCGATCCGCCCTCGGTCGTGCTGCAGGGCGCCATCGACGCGGCGGGGGCCGCCGGGATCATCAACATCTTTGGCGCCGGCAACGATGGAGAGAACAACGACGCGGTGCCGTTCGATCCGGCCAGTTATTCGTCGCCAAGCATCGTCGCCGTCGCGTCGTCGGGGCCGACCGACCGGCGCTCGTTCTTCAGTAACTACGGCCAGACGTCCGTGGACCTGGCCGCGCCCGGCGAGGACATCCTGAGCACGTATCCGGGCGGGGGCTACGAGGAGCTGTCGGGCACGAGCATGGCGACGCCGCATGTGGCGGGCGCGGCCGCGCTCCTGGCGTCGTTGGATCCGAGCTTGTCCGTGCCGGCGATCAAAACGCTTCTGCTCGACAACGTCGATCAGTCATCGAGGTGGGCCGGCAGAGTCGTCTCCGGCGGTCGCCTGAACCTGGCTCGGGCGGCGGCTGCGGTGGGGTCTGTGACCCCCAACACGCCGCCGAGCGTGGCGATCACCAGTCCGCCAGGCGGCGCGACGTTCGACGCGCCGGCCACCATCACGGTCGAGGCCATCGCGTCCGACAGCGACGGCACCGTCCAGAACGTGTCGTTCTACGCGAATGGTTTCCTGATTGGAACCGCCACGACGAGCCCGTACAGCGTCGTGTGGAGCAACGTCGCGGCCGGGGACTACACGCTCACGGCGGTCGCGACCGACAACCACTTTGCGACCGCGACGTCCGCACCGGTGCAGGTCGTCATGCTGCCCAACCAGCCGCCGATTGTGAGCCTCATCAGTCCGGCCGAGGGCGCGACGTTCACGTCGCCGGCGAGCTTCACGATCACCGCGGCGGCCGCCGACGGTGACGGGACGGTCCAACAGGTCGCGTTCTTCGCCAATGGCGCGCCGATCGGCACCGACACGTCGAGTCCGTACAGCATCACGTGGGATGCGCCGGTGGGCAACTACACCCTCACCGCGGTCGCCACCGACAACGAGACTGCGACCACGATATCGCCCGGCGTGCACATCACGGTGAACCCCTTGCCGGGTCGGATCAATGTGGCGCTGGCGTCGAACGGCGGGGTGGCATCGGCATCGTCGACCTTGAACCCGAATTATCCGGCGTCGGCGGTCATCAACGGGGACCGCAAAGGAGTGAACTGGGGCTCCGGCGGCGGGTGGAACGACGGGACGCTCAATGCCGGACCGGACTGGATCGAAGTGGACCTGCACGGCTTGAAGCTCGTCGAAGAAGTCAACGTCTTCTCGATGCAGGACACTTACACGTCGCCCGTCGAGCCCACGGAGACGATGACCTTCTCGTTGTGGGGCCTGCGCGGCTTTGAAGTGCAGTACTGGACGGGATCGGCCTGGGCGGTCGTGCCAAATGGGGGCGTCGTCGATAACACCCTCGTCTGGCGGCGCGTGGCGTTCGTGCCGCTCGTCACCAACAAGATTCGTGTCCATATCACTGCGGCGCTGAACGGTTCGAGCCGGATGATGGAACTCGAGGTGTGGGGCGTCGACTCCGGCATCAACACGCCGCCGACCGTGTCCGTCACGAGTCCGACTGAAGGCGCCTCGTTCACGGCGCCGGCCACGGTCGCCGTCACGGCGAGCGCCGCCGATGACGACGGATCGGTCGCATCGGTGACGTTTTACGCGGATGGCGCGCCGATCGGCACGGACTCGGCCAGTCCGTTCAGCGTCTCCTGGAGCAACGTCGCCGCGGGCAGTTACACGCTCACGGCGGTGGCGACCGACAACGAAGGCGCAACCACGACGTCCGGCGCGGTGCACGTGACCGTCGTGAACAACGCGGCGCCGAGCGTGGCGGTCACGAGTCCGTCTGAAGGCGCCGCATTTATCGCGCCGGCCACCGTTTCGGTGAATGCGACCGCCAGCGACAGCGACGGCAGCGTGCAACAGGTGACGTTCTACGCGAATGGCGCGTCGATTGGCACCGACACGACCAGTCCGTACAGTGTCAGCTGGAGCAACGTGTCTGCCGGCGCCTACACACTGACGGCGATCGCCACCGACAATCTCGGAACCACCACGACATCCACCGCCGTGCACGTCACCGTAAACACCGTGTCCGGCCGGATGAACGTCGCGCTGGCGTCCAACGGTTCCGTGGCGAGTGCTTCGTCGACCTACAGCGCCAACTATCCGGCATCGGCGGCGATCAACGGGGATCGCCGGGGACTGAATTGGGGCAACGGCGGCGGCTGGAGCGACGCCACGCCGAACGCCACGCCGGACTGGTTGGAAGTGGCGTTCAACGGCGCGAAGGTCATCGACGAGGTGAACGTCTATTCGATGCAGGACAACTACTCGGCGCCGGTCGAGCCGACGCCGACGATGACCTTCACGATGTGGGGGCTGCGCGCCTTCGACATCCAGTACTGGACGGGATCGGCGTGGACGAGCGTCCCGGGAACTGCGGTCACGAACAACAACCTCGTCTGGCGCCGGCTGACGTTTGCGCCGGTGACGACGACCAAGATCCGTCTCAACGTCACCGCGGCGCTGAACGGGTACAGCCGCGTCATGGAGCTCGAGGCGTGGGGCGTATCCGCGGGTGGCGGCGGCACGTCGAATCTGCCGCCCATCGTGTCGATCGCGAGTCCCGCCGAAGGTGCGACGTTCACGGCGCCGGCCGGCATCACGGTCAACGCGACGGCCAGCGACACTGACGGCAGCGTCTCGCAGGTGGCGTTCTACGCGAATGGCGCGCCGATCGGGACCGACACGACCAGCCCGTTCGGTGTCACCTGGAGTAGCGTCGGGGCAGGTACTTACACGCTCACTGCGGTTGCCACCGACAATCTGGGAGCGACGGCCACATCTCCTCCGGTGCACGTGACGGTCGCGCCGCAGGTCGGCCGCACGAACGTCGCGTTGGCGACGAACGGCGGCGTGGCGAGCGCGTCGTCCACCTACAACGCCAACTACCCGCCGGCGGGTGCCATCAACGGCGATCGCAGAGGCCTGAACTGGGGCCAGGGCGGAGGCTGGAACGACGGGACGCCCAACGCGGGCCCCGACTGGATCCAGGTCGATTTCAGCGGGGCAAAGACGATCGACGAAGTGAACGTCTTTTCGATGCAGGACAACTACTCGGCGCCGGTCGAACCGACGCCGACGATGACCTTCACGATGTGGGGGCTGCGCGCGTTCGAGGTTCAGTACTGGACGGGCTCCGCATGGGCGACCGTGCCGGGCGGCAGCGTGACGAACAACAACCTCGTCTGGCGCCAGGTGCAATTTGCGCCTGTGACAACGACCAGGATTCGCGTCCACATTACCGGGTTCCTGAACGGCTTCAGCCGCGTCACGGAAGTCGAAGCGTGGGGCGTCGCCGCCAGTGAACCGGCCAGCGCACCGGACACAGAACCCAACCCTCGTTCCCTTCCCTCACCGTCGTCATGGGCAGCCTCGCGCTTGGCTGAACGGCCGTCCGGACTACTGGCAGAACGGCGTCGATTCAGCTCCTGGTAACGCCTGGGCGTCGAGATCGGCGTCGCCGGCTGGGGCAGGGGAGTGACTGTCGTCGCTCACGCGGCCGCCACGTAAGGGCGCGTTTCAGAACTCAGATGGAGGGGCGGGCTTCAGCCCGCCCCTGCTGGGCCGGCTGAAGCCGGCCCCTCCAGGAACCAGAGTTTTGAAACGCACTCCAAGGGTCCGTTGGAACGATTGGTAGCGGGCCCCCGCAACCAACTATATTTGGATAGAGAGGTCGCCGGTATCTGGCGACCTCTTCGCGTTTGCGTTTGGATCTCATGACCGGCCGCCGTCTGTGGCTCGCTGCCGCGTGTGCCTTCGCCGCCGTGTTCGCCACGCGCTGGCCGTTTCGCAGTCATGCGCTCTTCAGCTGGGACTCGGCGAATTACGCGCTGGCGATGGTCCACATCGACGTGGCGGCGCATCGTCCGCATCCGCCCGGATACCTCGGCTACGTCCTCGCGGCACGCGCGATCAACAGCATCGTCCACGATCCAAACGCTGCGCTCGTCGCCTGGAACATGCTGGCGACGGCGCTGTCGGTCCTGGTCCTGATCGCGTTCGCCTCCCAGACCGTCGAACACGAAGAGCATCGGACTCGGGTCGTGCTCGCCGGCGCGGCCATCATGCTCACGAGCCCGTTGCTCTGGTTCTACAGCGACATCGCGGAAATCTACCCGTCCGAGCTGCTGGTGTCGTTGCTCGTCGGGTACTGGGCCTGGCGAGCCATTCACCGTCAGCGCGGCGCGATCTACTGGTGCGTCGTCTCGCTGGCGTGCGCGATGCTCTTCAAGATGACCGCGGCGCTCCTGATGTTCCCGCTCGCCGCGTACGCCTGGACGCGAGTGCCATCCAGGGACCAGCGCCGCTCGGCGGCGTTGCTTGTTGTGCTGGTCGGCGTGGTCGTCGCCGCCTTCCTGGCGATACAGCCGAATCTGCCCGAGGTCTTGTGGACGCATTTCGTGGGCGCCACGGCGGAATCGCGGCTGCCCGGCGGCGTCACCGCCACGCCGATGAAGGCCCTGAACCGAAACGTCCGGGACACACTCACCGCCGCGGCCTCGGCACTCGGCGTCATGAACGTCGGAGGGCTCGCCGTGTGGGCACTCCTGGATCGCAGGCTCCCACGGGCGATCGACCGACGTCTGGCGGGTCTGTGGCTGGTTCCCTGGCTGCTGGTGTTCCTTTTCATCCACATCGGCAAGCCGGGATACATGGTGCCGCTGCTACCGCCTGTTGCGCTTGTGCTCGCCGGATTCTATGCCCGGCAGCATCGCGGTGTGGCGTTCGCTTTGATTCTGGCCCAGGCCGCGATCAACATCGCTCAGTTCGTAGTTCTGACGCCGGCGTCGGAGGCGTCGCTAGGAGGAACGACGCGGTACTCAGAGAAGACGCTGTGGCAGCGCGCGGCCACTGACTTGCAGGCACTGACATTTCCGACGGCGTTCACGATTGCGCAATCCGATGAGCGTCTCGCTCAATTGATGCAGCTGGTTCACACGGTCTGCCCGTCCGGCGACCCGATTGTCATCGCGGGACTCGAACCGGTCGATTGGCGACGCGTGATGTGGTACCTCCCGTTAGCGACCGCTGTCTACAGGATCCAGGGCAGAGTGACCCACATCGGTACGCGCACTGACGCCTCGCCCCTGGCGGCAGATGGCATCTCGTTGCGCACCACTTGTCCGGTCATCTGGGTCACTCCAGATAAGGATGCGACCGAACCGCTCAAGCCTGCAGGGTGGATTCCCGTTCCACATCTCGGCGGGATGACCCCGGCGGGCACAATTCGACTGTCCCCGAACGCGATTAGCATGGTGGACCAGGCACCCGCTCGGTGACGCGCTGGTGGACGACGGTTGGGAGCCCCAGCAGCCAGTATTTACGGGCCTGAATCGCTGAGATGACGAGCACGCACGAACTGCTCTACACTATAGGCACGAAGCGATAATCGTTGACGCCTGTCGCGGAACGCGACGTGAAGGAACCGTGCAAAAATCAAGACCGACGCAGAACAAACGGGCGCGTGAGCGCGCCCGGCAGGAAAAGCAGCAGAAGAAGAACGAGCGCCGGCAGGCGATGAAGGGCCTCAAGGCATCGGCGGCGACAGCCGCGACGCCGGGCGAGGATCCGGACATCGCCGGCATCGTACCCGGGCCGCAGCCTCCGGCGTGGGAGAACGAGTGACGTCTGCACGCGGGCGGGAGCCAGCTTGGGCGCGTCGACGTGATCGCCGTGGGGCCGAATGACGTGCGGCTCGCCCAGGTCAAGGCGAGCTTTGACTTTGGCAAAAGCCCGGCACATCGGGTAGAGCGCCATCACGATCAAAACCCAGCCCACCTAAACCCAGCCAAGATCGACTCCATACCACGGCGGGTGCCCGGCCATTGGTCCGTCGCTCGTAAAAAGGAAACTCGCTGTGCCACGTCCTGCACCGTCGACCGCATCACTCCGAAACCGCGCTCTTACGGCAACCGTAAGAACTTACGTAAGGCGTAATCGCCCATCGCAACACCGCGAGCAGTCCTTCGACTGTTCCTGAACGAGGCAGGGCACGGCGCTTGCAGTTCGCTGTCCGTCACGCTCCCTGCGACAGCGAGGCCCTTCCATGTCCGGATTCCGTCTCCGAGACGCGCTCCTCTTTGCCGTGACCCTTCAAAAACGCGCTTTGCACTCGACGTGCATCGTCGCGATTCTGTTTGCGCTTGCCCCTCTTGACAAGTCGAGTGCAGCACTCGCCCAGCAGTCGGGGCCGGCGCCAAAGAACCTGCGTGTCACCGGAGTGACAGATTGGACTGTGACCCTGGCGTGGGACGCGCCCAAGGGCAAAGCCCCTGCCTCATACGTTGTCCAGTGCGGCAATGGGCACAGTATGACCGTCGCCGGATCGCAGACCACCGCGATATTCTCCAGCGGCTTCGACTACAACAGGGTTTATTCGTTCCGTGTGTACGCCGTCAGTTCAGGCGGCGGTTGGTCCGGCGCCAGTAACACGGTGACCGCGACGCTCCTCAACGACACGACCCCGGCGGCCAAGCCGGTCGTCGCGTTCGTGGGCACCGGCCCCACTCACGTCGACCTCGCCTGGTCCTACTCCGACAACGACCCGAACCCGCGTTTCGACATCTACGTGGACGACGAGCTCTGGCATGGGCAGGTTGCCGGGACGACGAAGCGGATCGTGTTCCTCAGCCCCGACACGACCTACACCTTCACGGTCAGGGCCCGGGATTCGGCGGGTAACTGGTCGGACATGAGCGATCCGCTCGTGCTGACCACCCCACCGGCCGACCCGAACGACCACGAGCCGCCGACCATGCCCCCGGGCCTCTCGGGCGGGATCATCGACGGCGCCACGGAGGCCATGGTCTTCTGGGGCAATTCCACCGACACCGTGACCCCGCAGCAGCACATCCGGTACGAGCTGTACCTGAACGGCCAGTTCGACGGCGCGACGATCTACCCTTACCCCCGCCAGTTCACGATGTATTTGACGCCCGGCATCGTGAACGCGATCGAGGTGTACGCCGTCGACGAGGCAGGGAACCGCTCCACGCCAGCGACGATGACGATCGACATGGGAGCTCGTTAGGAGGTTGGGCCCGGGCGCGCGGTCATCGTGTCCGCTGAGTGCGGGCCAGCCTCACCGCCGTTTGCAGCAGCCGCCAGGTCGCGTACAGCAGCAGCACGTTCCTGAGCACCAGGACGAGCGTCCGTCCGAGATCGAGGCCGCTGTCGAACGTCGGACTCGGATCGAAGACGGGCACGAGGAACGTACTGAAGAAGATGCACCACAGGGCGGCAGTGTCGACTCCGGCGTCCGGCCAGCGCCGGGCGAGCAGCGAGAGTGCCGCCAGCGGCGCGAGCCAGAGATGAAATTGCGGGCTCAGCACGGGGTTGAGCGCCACGAACGCGGTGACCGGCAGCAGCAACAGCGTGGCCGTGACGGAGAGCGAGACCGTATCGGCACCCGCTCCAGAACCAGGCCTCTGGCGCCAGGCAGCCCACGTCGCGAGGGCGACACTCCCCAGCGTTGCAGTCGCCCACACGATTCGGGCTGGCGTGACGAGGCCTTTCGCGACGGGGCCGGTGACTTCAAACCAGGCGGCGCTCACCAGCTCCCAAGTCGCGGGCACGGCGACGAAGTAGTGAGACAGCCAGAGCGCCGATGCCCACAGCGATTCGGCTTCCAGGCCACGCCCGGTATGAACGCTCGCGAAACGCCACCACGGCACTGACCACGACAAGGCGATGAGCGGCAGCAGACCGGCGACCACGCCGATCGCGAACCGCTTTGCATCGCGCTGGCTTCGGCGCCAGGCCACCACGGCGAGCACGGGCAGGAACACGGCGGGATAGACCTTTGTCCCCACGGCGACGGCAGCCAGCAGGCCGGCGACGCCGGCCCACCCCGCCGAGAGCGCAATCACGGCGGCGACCGACAGCGCCGCTGGAATCACGTCATAACGCTGCAGGAGAAAATGGCCGATAGCCGCCGTCGCCAGTGTGTACATGACAAACGGCAGCACATCGGGCGGCCGATGCTGGTCGCGAAAACCGATCCAGATGAGCGCGGCCTTGACCAGCGCGTCCAGGCAGAGAATGAGCAGACCGAACAACAACCGGAACTGGGCGACGTCCCCTGCCAGCATCGCCGGTCCGGCAAGCCACGCCAGGGCATACGGTGGGTACTCGAAAGGCACGTCCACGTAGATCCGCTGGCCGTCGAGCAAGGCGTTCGCCGACACCACGTAGTGCTCGAGGTCGCGAGACGTCCGCCCCGTGAACAGCCTGGTCAGGAACGGAACGGTTCCAAGCAACCAGAGCGCCACACCAAGTGACATTCGACCGAGACGTGCCCCCATGCGAAACGGACTGGAGCTTAGCAGACCCGCAGACGCGACCGCCGGCGTCGACCAGAAGAGCAAGGCGCGAGCCCACGGGATGCCGTGGAAACTCCATCGGACCCACAAGTGCGACCCTCCCTCCGGAGCTCTTCGGACGAAAATCGGCCCGATTCCGGACAGTGGCTCTGGCACGCGACGTGCCCTTTGCGGTAGGCCGGTCGAAGCGCTGTGGGTCATGTCGCCCACTGCGAAGGGAGCAGGTACACCATGTCAAACAAGGAAGACGAGAAATCCGCTGACGAGCTCAGCGCTACACAGGAAGCCCGTGACGTCCTTCGGTCAGATCCGCTAGCGGACACGCGCGAACTACTCTCACGGGAGGTTCCAGCGGGCGTGGATCGCCGTCACTTCCTGATCCGAAGTGCTGTGGGCGGTGCAGCCGCCGTGATGACGGGTTGCACGGTCTCGGACGCAGACAGGACGTCGAAGGCGGCCGCCACGGTGCCGCCGACCCAGGCTGCGAAAGCACCGCCGCCGCTCGCGGCGGACCTCAATGTCGTGAAGAAGGGCGCGGGACCGGTCTTGACCACCGTGGACGAGTTCTACAAGGTGGGCCCGGGCCCATCCAGCTCGCACACGATTGGTCCGATGCGCATTACCTACGACTTCTACCAGCAAGCCGCCAAACTGCCGGCCGACAAGCTCGACAAAGCGACGAAGCTTCAGGTGAACCTGTTCGGCAGCCTCAGTGCGACGGGCAAGGGACACGGCACGGAACGAGCCGCGCTGGCGGGCCTGGTCGGGAAGGAACCGGCAACGGTGGACCCGAAATTCCTCGACGGTTTGCGCGACAAGCCCGATCAGGTGTTCCCGGTCAAGCTCGGCAACAAGTCCATCGATGTGAGCCTCAAGGACGTCATCTACGATGCCACCAAGGGCGACTTCAAGCACCCGAACCAGATGACGGTCAAGCTCCTCGCCGGCAACGAGGTGTTGCTCGAGCAGGAGTACTACTCAGTGGGCGGCGGATTCATCGAATGGAAAGGGT
>Ga0111539_10003674_pt1 | contig 20210 bp, 20 predicted proteins | sample RhiMethybrSRZTD1_FD_79667 | JGI IMG/M metagenome (GOLD analysis project Ga0111539, IMG submission 79667) | Populus rhizosphere microbial communities from Tennessee, USA - Rhizosphere MetaG P. TD hybrid SRZTD1 (version 2) (version 2) | ecosystem: Host-associated > Plants > Roots > Rhizosphere >... | reverse complement strand
CGCGCACGGCCGGTGTCGCGCCCATCGCGCACGTCGTCCAGCACCGCCTCCGCGCCGATCCGCGGAGCTACGTCGGCAAGGGCAAGCTCGAGGAGCTCAAGGCGGCCTACGGGGACGCGCGGGCGGAGGTGCTCCTCGTCGCCGTCCGCGCCCTGCGGCAGGACCGCGAGGAGCAGCCCGCGCTCGGGTTCCGGCCCAGCCCGAGTCTCCGTGCCCCCGCCTGCCATCTGCGGAAGTATGCCCCTGCGACCGCCGGTAGTCTCGCCGCGTGGCCACGCTGAGCGAACGCCTCGCGGCACGGACGCTCGAGCTCGTGGACATCCCCTCGGAGAGCCGGCACGAGGCGGAGATCCGGGAGCACCTACGCTCGCTGGTGCCGACCCCCTACGAGCCCGTCTTCGCGGGCGACGAGGCGTTCCTGTGGGCGCGTGAGCGCCGTCCCGACGCCCCCCTGCTCGTCCTCGCCGGCCACTACGACACGATCCCCGTCCAGGGCAACCTCCCGGGGCGGATCGCCGACGGCTCGGTGCACGGCTGCGGGGCGAGCGACATGAAGGGCGGTGTCGCGGTCGCGCTCGAGCTGGTGCGCGAACTCGCGGACGGCGATCCCGGTCCGGTGGACGTCGCACTGCTTCCGTTCCGCCGCGAGGAGCTCCCACCGCAGCACAACCCGCTCCCCGCGTTGTTCGACCGGTGTCCCCTCGTCCGAGAGGCCGATCTCGCGGTGTTGCTCGAGCCGACCGACCTGACGATTCAGGCGGGTTGCGTAGGCAATCTCTCCGCCCGTGTCACGTTCAGCGGCGTCAGCAGCCATTCGGCGCGCCCCTGGCTCGCGGACAACGCCGTCCACCGTGCGATCGAGGGTCTTGCACGGGTCGCGACGCACGAGCGTCGCGAGGCGGTGATCGACGGCCTGCCGTTCTACGAGGTCGTCTCGGTCACGCGGCTCGAGGGGGGCGTCGCCGACAACGTCGTGCCCGATCGGGCCGTCGCGACGGTCAACCTCCGCTATCCGCCGGATCGCGCGCCGGAGGACGCCGAGGAGCTTCTCCGGTCGCTCGTGCCGACGGACGCGGAGGTCGACGTCGTGGGCAACTCGCTGCCGGGCGCCGTCGCGATCGACGCGCCGCTCGTGCAGGCGCTTCGCGCAGCCGCGAACGCGGCCATCGAGCCGAAGCAGGCCTGGACGAACGTCGCCGACTTCACCTCCCGCGGCATCCCGGCCGTCAACTTCGGGCCCGGCGGGACGCGGTACGCGCACGCGAAGGACGAGCTGGTCGAGGTCGAGGCGCTCGAGCGCGCCTACCTCGCGCTCCGGCGCGTCGCGCTCGGCGACCTCGTCTAGCCTCCGGGGGTGCCACTCTCCCCCGTTCTCCGCGAGACGGCGACGTACCCCTTCGTCCGCCTGAACGATGCGGCGGCCGAGCGTCGCGCCCGCGGCCTCGAGGTGATCGATCTCGGCATGGGCGATCCGCGGGAGCCGACGGACCCGGCGATTCTGCAGGCGCTTCGCGACGGCGTCCGCGAGCGGATGGGCTATCCCGCCGCCGTCGGCCTCCCAGAGCTCCGCGAGGCGGTCGCCGGCTGGGTCGGTCGCCGCTTCGGCGTCACCTTGGATCCGGACACGCAGGTGATTCCGACGCTCGGGTCGAAGGAGGCGATCTACTCGTTCGCGCAGGTCGTGCTCGACGCTCCGGCTGGGCGCGACACCGTCGTCGTGACGGAGCCCGGGTACCCGGTGCCCGGCCGCGGCGCCGCGTTCACGGGTGCGCACGTGTTCGAGCTGCCGCTGCGGGAGCAGAACGGATTCCTGCCCGACGTCGAGGCCGTCCCGGACGAGGTCTGGAAGCGCACGGCCGTGGCGTGGCTGAACTCCCCGAACAACCCAACGGGCGCGGTCGCGCCGCGGTCGTTCCTCGAGCGGCTCGCAGAGCTCGCGCGTGCGCACGGGTTCGTCCTCGCCTCCGACGAGGCGTACAGCGAGCTGTGGTTCGACGAGCCTCCGCCCTCCGCCCTCGAGCTCGCCGACCTGACGGGCGTCGTGGCGTTCAACACCCTTTCGAAGCGGTCGTCGATGACGGGGTTCCGCAGCGGCTTCGTCGGCGGCGACCCGGAGTTGATCGCCGCTCTCAAGCGCTTCCGGCCGAACGTCGGCACGGCTCCGCAGGAGTTCGTCCAGCGGGCCTCGGTCGTCGCCTGGCGCGACGAGGAGCACGTCGCCCGTGCGCGGGAGGCGTACGGGCGGAAGCGGTCGCTCCTGCTCGACGTCCTCCGCCGCAAGGGCCTGCGCGATGCTGGCGGCGCGGCGACGATGTACCTCTGGATCGCCGTCCCCGCGGGCGAAACGTCCGAGGAGCACGCTGCAAGGCTGCTGGACCACGGCGTCCTCGTCACGCCCGGCTCGTACCTCGGCCCCACCGGCGAGGGGTATGTCCGCTACGCGCTCGTGCCGACGGAGGACCAGTGCGCCCGGGCGGCCGCGATCCTGGAGGATGTCCTCTGATGGTGCTCTGGGAGTCGATCGAGGCGATCTGGGAGAGCGGCGAGCTCGACGCCGGGCCGATCGAGGAGGCGATCGAGCTCCTCGACCGCGGCCGGCTGCGCGTCGCCGAGCCCGGTCCCGACGGCTGGGTGGTGAACGAGTGGGTGAAGAAGGCGATCCTTCTCTACTTCCGCATCCGCAAGGTCGAGCCGCTCGACGCCGGCGGCCTCCACTACCTCGACAAGATCCCGGTCAAGCAAGTCGACCCGTCGCTTGGCGTGCGGGTCGTTCCGCCGGGCGTCGCCCGTCGCGGGTCGTTCCTCTCGGAGGGCGTGATCCTGATGCCGGGCTACGTCAACATCGGCGCCTGGGTGGGGCCGCGGACGATGGTCGACACGTGGGCGACGGTCGGCTCCTGCGCCCAGATCGGCGCCGACGTCCACCTCGCGGGAGGTGTGGGGATCGGCGGCGTGCTCGAGCCGCCGCAGGCGGCCCCCGTGATCGTCGAGGACGGCGCGTTCCTCGGCTCGCGCTGCATCGTCACGGAAGGTGTGCGGGTCGGCGAGGGCGCGGTGCTGTCGGCGAACGTCTCGCTGACGGCCTCCGTGCCGGTCATCGACGTGACCGGGCCGGAGCCCGTCGAGTATCGCGGCGAGGTTCCGCCCAGGGCGGTGGTGGTGCCCGGGACGCGTCCGCGGAGCTTCCCCGCGGGGACGTACCAGCTCGCGTGCGCGCTGATCGTCGGCTGGCGCGAGGAGTCGCACGACCTGCGCCTGAGCCTCAACGACGTCCTGCGCGAGTTCGAGCTCGCGGTCTAGCCGCTCCGGTCAGAGCTCCGTCGTCCCGACGCAGATCAGCTCCACCGGTCCCTCGAGCACGGCCCGCCCGTTCTCGATCGCGACTCGGAGCTCACCGCCGGGCATCGTCACGCGCACGGGACTTTCACACCAGCCTCGTGACGTCGCCGCAGCCGCGACCGCGACGGCGGACGAGCCGGATGCCGCCGTCTCCCCCGCCCCGCGCTCCCAGACGAGGATGGAGACGGAACCTTGGGGCCCCGGCCGCGCGAGCTGCACGTTCGTCCGGCCGGGGAACCGCGGATGCGTCTCGATCGCGGGCCCGAGCCGGAGGAGCTCGTCGCGCGAGAGCTCGTCGCGGAGAACGACCGCGTGAGGGTTGCCGACGTCCACCGGGACGACCGATATCCGCTCGCCCGCGACGTCGAGCAGCTCGACGGCTCCGACTGCCACCGCTCCGAGGTCCTGGCGCACCACGCCTTCGAGAGGCGTTCGCACGGCGCGGACGACCCTTGCCTCCGTCTCGATCTCGACGGTGTCCGCAGCGGACTCGCGCAGGAGCCACGCCGCAGCGATGCGCGTCCCGTTCCCGGAGAGCTCGGCCGTCGACCCGTCCGGGTTCCAGATCCGAACCCTCGCCCTTGTGCCGACACGGTCGAGAACCTCGAGGAGGCCGTCGCTGCCGATCCCGGTGTCGACGTCGCAGAGCCGGCGGACGCGCTCCTGCGTCATGGCGCCAGCATCCTTCAGCTCGGCCAGGAGGTAGGCGTTGCCCAGCGCATGCCACTTCTCGAAGCGCATCCGTCGTGAGGCTACATCCGCGCTTCGGCTGCGATCTCCGCGGCGAGCTCCTCGGCCGGTCTCGTTCCGTCCATCGGCACGAGGCCCGGAATCCGTCGCATCCACTTGCGCTGGTATGCCGCGTAGCGGCGCGTGCGGACGATGATCCGCTCGCGTGCCTCGTCCGGATCGAGCCGGGCGATCTCGGACAGGCCGAGCGTCTTCTCCGCAGTGCGCGACACGGGCCGGGCAAGCGCCTCGCGGACCTCGTCCACGACCCCGCGGGCGAACATCTCCTCGGTTCGGCGCCGGATCCGCTCCTCGAGCAGGGGCTGTGGCACGTCGAGCCCGTAGACTCGCGTGGGCCGGCGCATCGTTCCGCTCCAGAGCCGGTTCTGACCCGCGACGAGCGACCGGCCCGACTCGGCGAGCTCGAGCGCGCGGACGAGCCGCTTGGTGTCGTGCGGGTGAATCGCCGCGCCCGCGACGGGATCGAGCTCCGAAAGGCGCCTGTGTGCCCGCGTCCGATCCAGCTCGACCTCGTGCCTGATTCGCTCCCGCTCCTCGTCTTCGGCGGGCGGCGGCACGCCGAGATCGGCCAGCGCGGCGCGGAGGTACAGCCCCGTGCCGCCTGCGACGACGACGGCGCCTCGGCGCTCGACCAGCCCGTCGATCTCGGCGTGCGCGAGCTCAGCGAACGCTCCGACGCTCATCGTCTCGTCGAGCGACCGGATGGCGACCAGGTGCGTCGGCGCCGCCGGCTGGTTCGTCAGGATCGGCAGGCCCCGGTAGACCTGCATCGCGTCCGCGGAGACCACCTCCGTTCCGAGCCGTCGTGCGACGGCCTCGGCAACGGCGCTCTTCCCGGAGGCTGTGGGCCCGAAGACCGCAACGACCTCGACACCTTCTTTCCCCGTCTCGAGCTCGACCGCGTCGTCCTGCGTGGTTCCGAGGTCGCGCGTGTCTTCGGACCTGCCCACGCCCTACAGGCCGGGTCTCGACACCGCTGTCGACAACTCCCTGCGCGATCTGCGCTCCGGAAACGTGTCCTCCGGAGCCATGTCCCGCGCGGACAACGTCTGGGCCACCGACCTCCTCCCCACGAGTCGAGCCTACTCGCGAAATCCCAGCGAATGGGACACGAGATTGCACCGTATCCGTGCCGATCGCTCCACAGCGTGACGCGAGATTGGGCGCCGGACGAGGGTCAGGCTGGAACGAGCGTCGTCTCGCGGCCCTTGAGCGTGGTCGAGGTGGCGCCTTCGATCGTCACGGGCACCATGTCGCCCGGCGCGGCGGTTCCGGTGAAGTTGACCGTCGTGTTGCGCCGCGTGCGGCCCCGCAGCAGCGCCGGATCGGTCCGGCTCGGCCCCTCGACCAGCACCTCCTCGACGAGGCCGACGCGCCCCTCGTTCCGAACGGCCGCGCCGCGCTGGACGACCTCGACGAGGCGCTCCATCCGCTCGCGTTTCAGCTCCTCCGGCACCTGGTCCGGCATCTCCGCCGCCTCCGTTCCGACGCGGGGCGAGTACACGAAGGTGAACGCGCTGTCGAACCCGACCGCCTCGACCACCTCGAGCGTCTCGCAGAAGTCCACCTCTGTCTCGCCGGGAAAGCCGACGATCACGTCGGTGCCGAGAGCGAGGTCGGGAATTGCGGCACGCAGCCTCTCGACGAGCGAGAGATAGCGCTCGCGTGAGTACGTCCGCCGCATGGCCTTGAGGATCCGCGACGAGCCCGACTGAAGCGGCAGATGCACGTGCTCGCACACCGATTCGCACTCGGCGATCGCTGCGACGACGGGCTCGCGGAAGTCTTTCGGATGGGGGCTCGTGAAGCGGATGCGCTCGATCCCCTCGACGGCATCACACGCTCGCAGCAGCTCGCCGAACTCCGTCACGAGGCCCGGCGCGAGATCGCGGCCCCACGAGTTGACGTTCTGGCCAAGAAGGGTGATCTCCTTGACGCCGTCGACGGCGAGACGCTCGACCTCCGCGACGATCTCCCCGGGCCGCCTGCTCTGCTCGCGCCCGCGAACCGCCGGGACGATGCAGTACGCGCACTTCGAGTTGCACCCCATCGAGACCTGCACCCAGGCGCTGAAACGGCGCTCACGATGCATCGGCAGCGTCGCGGCGAACGTCTCGTGGGAGCCGAAGCGCCCCCGCGGGACGGCGTACCCGCCGGCCCTGATCCAGTCGCCCAGATGCGGGATCGAGCCCGGACCGAACGCGACATCGACGAACGGGTAGCGCTCGAAGATGTGCTCCCGCTGGGCTTCCGCGTAGCAGCCGCCGACCGCGACGACCATGTCGGGCCGCCGGCGCTTCCTGGCGGCGGCGTCCCCGAGGTAGGCCGCGAGCTTCGTGTCCGGCTTCTCGCGGATCGTGCACGTGTTGAAGACGACGATGTCCGCGTCCTCTGGCGCCGCCGCCTCGCCGAGGCCGAGCGATTCGAGCATGCCCTTGATGCGCTCCGAGTCGTGAGCGTTCATCTGGCAGCCGAACGTCGTGACGTGGTAACGGCGCACCGCGAGTCGATGGTAGCGGCGTCTCCGCCGCTCACACGAGGGCGCGGATGACCGCGAGCGCGCACGCGTCGGTCTGGAGGTAGGCGCCCCGGATCACCGCCCATGCCCGCATGCGACCCTCGTCGAGGCCGGCTGCGGCGAATGCCGCGAGGCGCCGCTCGGTGACATCGAGACGCATGCGGGAGGACAGTGGGTTCCAGAGGAACGGCGCTACGTCGAACTCCGGCTCCCCGAGCATGGGCTTCGGGTCGATCGCGACGTAGCCGGAGCCGGCGGCGAGGAGGTTGTGGTGGTGGAAGTCGCCGTGTACGAGCACGGCACGTCCGACGTCGAACTCCGCGGAGAGGCGGCGCGCGAGCGGCACGAGCGCGCGACCCGGTTCGCTCTCCGCGTTGTCGAGCCACCGTGGCACGTGGTCCCCGATCCAGCGAAAAGACGCGCCGGCCGGACGCCAGAGACGAGGGCCGATCTCGACGGCACGTGCCGTCGCCTCGTCCTCGGGAAGCGTCGAGAGGTCGGACCCCGGTCGCACGCGCTCGAGGAGGATGGCTCTGCGCGCGTCGTCGCGACGCAGAAGGCGGACGGCGCCGTCCCCGTCCCAGAGCGCGAGTGCGTCGGCCTCCTCCTCCGACTCGTCGTCCTCGGCCGGACGGAGCTTGAGCACCGCATCCGCGCCGGCGGGAACCACGTACGAGTAGCGGGTCGCGGAGAACGGCACTCCGAGCTCGAGCCCCCACTCGCCGGCGAGCGTCTTGGCGACGGCAGCCAGCGGCGCCAGATCGGGGAGCTGCTCCACGGCGGGATGCCGCTACTTGGCGATCTCGACCGCGCGTGACTCCCGGATCACGATCACCTTGACCTGGCCGGGGTACTCGAGCTGGTCTTCGATCTGCCGGGCGATCTCGTAGGAGAGGAGCGCCGTGCCGTCGTCGTCGACCTCCGCCGGCTCGACGATCACGCGGATTTCGCGGCCCGCCTGGAGCGCATATGCCTTCGCGACACCCGACTTCGACATCGCGATCTCCTCGAGCGCGGAGAGACGCTTGATGTAGTGCTCGAGGCTCTCGCCCCGGGCGCCCGGCCGCGACGCGGAGATGGCGTCAGCGGCGATGAGCAGCACCGCCTCGACCGTCTGCGGCTGCACCTCGTAGTGGTGCGCCTCGATCGCGTGCACGACGCCGTCGGACTCCCCGAAGCGGCGGGCGAGCTGCGCCGAGACGAGCGCGTGAGAGCCTTCGACCTCGTGCGTCATCGCCTTGCCGAGGTCGTGCAGCAACGCCGCGCGCTTGGCGGTCTTCACGCCGGCGCCCAGCTCCGCGGCCATGATCCCCGCGAGGTGGACGACCTCGAGCGTGTGCTTCAGGACGTTCTGTCCGTAGCTCGTGCGGAACCGAAGCCGACCGAGGATCGCCACGAGCTCCTCGTTCAGCTCGCCGCAGTTCGCCTCGAACACGGCCTGCGCGCCCGCCTGTTGGATCTGCTCCTCGAGCTCGGCCTTCGAGAGGTAGTACATCTCCTCGATCCGCGCCGGGTGGATGCGCCCGTCCTCGATCAGCTTCTCGAGCCTCAACTTCGCGATCTCGCGTCGGATGCCGTCGAACGACGAGAGCACGACGGCGTGCGGCGTGTCGTCGACGATCACGTCGACCCCGGTGAGATGCTCGAGCGCGCGGATGTTGCGCCCCTCGCGGCCGATGATCCGTCCCTTCATGTCGTCGCTCGCAAGCTCGACGACGGTCACGGTCGTCTCGGCGGTGTGGCTCGCGGCCACGCGCTGGAGCGCGTCGGCGACGAGCGCGCGCGCCCGGCGCCTCGCCTCGCCGCGCGCCTCCTCCTCCATCTGGCGTACGGAGCGAGCGAGCTCGTGGCGTACGAGATCCTGCGAGCGCTCGAACATCGCGCTCTTCGCCTCGCCGAGCGTCATCCCCGACACCCGTTCGAGCTCGTGCAGAGCGCGTTCCCGGACCTCCTTCTGCTCGTCCTGGAGCTGCTTCAGGTGCACTTCCCGGTCACCGATCCCCTGCTCGCGCCGCGTGACCTCGACGAGCTTCTGGTCGAGCTCCGCCTCGCGCTGGGCGATCCGCTCCTCGACCTTGGCGATCTCGACGCGCCGGTCCTGCACCTCGCTCTCGACCTCCGCACGGAGCCTGACAGCGCCCTCGCGCGCCTCGACGTGCGCCTCGCGGCGGATCGTCTCGGCCTCCCGCTCCGCATCGGCGACGAGCCGGCGGCGCTCTTCCTCGCTCCGACGCACGCCCGACGCGCTCGACGCGCGCAGCCAGACCGCGGTCGACACCGCCCCCACCCCGAGTCCGACCAGCACCGCGATCACCGTGAGCATCTCCACTCCTCCAGGAGCCTGGTTTGTCCGCGGCGAAGCCGCGGCTGCTCACATCCGAAGCCCCCTCCGCGCGCGGGGATCCGGTACCGCTGCGTGTCGCGCTAGGCCGGCGTGCCCTCCCGCAGGCACGCGTCGCGTGCCAGGTCGTATGCGAGGTGGGTGGCCGACACGAGTGTCACGGAATCGATCGAGTTCGGAACTACGCGTTTGCAGGGAAAGTCCGGATGAAGCACGGTCATCCTAGCGCCCCGCTCTCGATATCCGCAACGAAGGCCTCGAGCGCCTCCTCACCGAAGCCCCGCGATGCGAGGTACCTGAGCGTTTGCGGGGTCGCGCCCCTCCTTGCGATGATGCGCGCGGCGCGATCCGCCTCCGGGTCGAGCGCGACGACCGCGTCCCGCGCAACATGCTCGTCGACTCCCTGGCGCTCGAGGTCGGCAAGAACGAGGAGATCCCCGGCTCCGCGCTCGGCGAGCTGATGCGCCCTCGTCGCGGCGAACCGCGCGTCGTCGACGAGGCCGGAGCGCTCCGCGCGGCCCAGCACGTGCTGGCGCTCGGCAGCGGCCACACCCGCGCCGGCGAGTCGTGCATCGAGCGACGCGCGCGACCGGTCGTGCCGAGCAAGAGCGCGGAGCGCCACACTCTCGGCCCGCTGGCGCCGCAACGCCCGTGCGAGCGCTCGCGCGCACGAGCGGTCCAGTTCGCGGCCGACCGCGAGGCGAGCCTCCAGCACGGCTTCAGGGGGCAGAGTGCGCCACGGCGCGCCGTCGAGCTCCACGGCGACCCTGCCGCGCACCTCCCGCAGCGCGGTCACTATCGGCATGCGGCTCCCGTGATGTCCTCGCTCAGACCTCCGCCGTCACCTCGTCGAGGACCGGCTCCACCTCGGCTGCAGCCGCGGCCGCCGCCGGCAGAAGGCGCGCCGACACGATCTGCTCGGGACCGGCATCCGCCTGGATCCGCGCGAGGATCGACTGGACCAGATCGGGGTTCTCGGTGAGGAACGCCGTCGCGTTCTGACGTCCCTGTCCGAGGCGCTCGTCCCCGAAGGAGAAGTACGAGCCGGACTTCGTGACGATCTTCCGTTCCAGCCCGACGTCGAGGACCGTCCCCTCCCACGAGATGCCCAGCCCGTAGATGACGTCGAACTCGGCCTGCTTGAACGGCGGCGCGACCTTGTTCTTCACGACCTTCACGCGTACGCGGTTGCCGATCGCCTCGGTGCCCTCCTTCAGCGTCTCGATGCGCCGGATGTCGAGGCGGACGGACGCGTAGAACTTGAGCGCGCGCCCGCCTGGCGTCGTCTCGGGCGAGCCGAACATCACGCCGATCTTCTCGCGGAGCTGGTTCGTGAAGAGGCAGATCGTGTCCGTGCGGTTCAGCGTCCCGGCGAGCTTCCGGAGCGCCTGGCTCATGAGCCGGGCCTGGAGGCCGACGTGGCTGTCCCCCATCTCGCCCTCGATCTCCGCTTTCGGCGTCAGCGCCGCGACAGAGTCGACGGCGACGACGTCGACGGCGCCAGAGCGAATCAGGAGCTCCGCGATCTCGAGCGCCTGCTCGCCCGTGTCGGGCTGCGAGACGAGGAGCTGGTCGATGTCGACGCCGATGCGCCGGGCGTAGGTCGGGTCCATCGAGTGCTCGGCGTCGATGAACGCGCAGATCCCGCCGCGCCGCTGTGCCTCGGCGATGACGTGATAGACGAGCGTCGTCTTCCCCGAGGACTCGGGACCGAAGATCTCGACGATGCGCCCACGCGGGAGCCCACCGATCCCGAGAGCGAGGTCGAGCGAGAGCGAGCCCGTGGAGACCGCGCCGATCGACACCTGTGCGGCGTCGCTCATGCGCATCACCGAGCCCTTGCCGAACTGTCGCTCGATCTGGCCGAGCGCGACGTCGAGCGCTTCCTCCCGGTTCATGCGATTCATCCTCCTGCGTTCAGCGAGACGCGTTCGAGCACCTCGTACCGGGCGCCGGACGGGTGCAGTCGAGATAGGTAAGCAGCCGCATCGGACGGAACGAATGTTCCCGTCTCGGGGAGCGGCGGAGAGAGCCGCGGCCGCTCGCGGAACCGCAGCACGGTGACGTGCGGCAGCCACGGCCGCGACTCGGGACGGTAGACGCCGAGCGCCTCGAGCCATCCGTGCAGCCTGCCCGCGAGGTCCGTGGCGGCGCCGGCGTCGTCGTCGAGCACGAGCATCCCCACGCTCCGTGTCTCGCGCCAGCGGGACGGCTCGAGCACGATCGTCCCGTCGACCTCCCCGACGGCCGCGCGGAGCGCTCCGACGATCTCGGGAAGCTCGCTCGCGGGTCGGCTCCCGAGAAAGGCCAGCGTGACATGGAGCTGCGCGCGCGGCACGATGCGCCCGCCGCGCAGGTGCGCCTCGCCCCACGCCTCGAGCACGTCGACGGTCGCGGCGGGAAGGTCGAGCGCCAGGAAGAGCCGCAGGCGGTCATCGCCTCCGACGCTACCCGCCGGGGTCATACGTCTTCGTGCCGACTTCGTGTCAGGACGCGACGCGCGAGGTGGAGCGCCGCGACGGTCGCGCGCGAGCGGATCGTGTCGCGGTCGGCCGGGAGCGAGAAGTGGTGTCCGTGTTCGCCGTCGGGCGCCGAGACGTGGTGGTAGACGAGGCCGACGGGCTTTTCCTCGGTGCCGCCGTCCGGCCCCGCGACACCCGTGACTGCGATCCCGACGTCGACGCCGAGCTGCCGGCGGACGCCGGCAGCCATTGCCGCCGCGACTTCGGCCGAGACGGCGCCGTGCTCGGCGATCAGCTCCTCGGGCACGCCGAGCTCGCGAGACTTCACGTGGTTCGCGTACGCGACCACCCCGCCCGCGACGACGTCGCTGGCGCCGGGGACGTCGGTCAGGCGCGCCGCGACGAGGCCGCCGGTGCACGACTCGGCTGTCGCGAGCGTGTACCCCCGGGCGCGGCAGAGCTCGAGGACGAGCTCTGCGACGGAGCGCTCGTCCTCGGTGAAGAGGTACCGGCGCAGCGGCTCGCGTAGCGCGTTCGCGACCGCGTCGGCGCGCTCCTCAGCGCCCGGCTCGACGACGAGGTCGACGTGGATCTCGAAGTCGCGTGCGCAGATCGTCGCCTCGACGCCGCCGCCGTCGCCACCCGCCTGCGCAAGCGCCTGCGCCACCGCCGACTCGCTCGCGCCGTAGAAGCGGAGCACCTTTCGACCGGGTGGCGACGTGCGCGCGAGCACCGACTGGAACGGCTTGCTCGCGACCGCTGCAGGCCACAGCCGGCGGAGCTCGCCCGGAGGGCCGGGCATCACGACGTACACGCACCGCTCTCCTTGCAGCACGAGCCCGGGGGCGGTGCCGGCGATGCCGACGACGACGGCTCCGTCCGGGACGGTCGCCTGCTTCGTGACGCCCGCCGCGAAGTCGGCGTACGGCCGTCGCAGGCGGTCGGCAATGGCACGCGAGACGCCTTCGATGTGCTCCTCGAGCCCGGGGTCGACGCGCAGCGCCGCTCCGGCGACGCGCGCGACGAGCTCCACAGTGCGGTCGTCGTGCGTCGGCCCGAGACCGCCCGAGACGAGACACACGTCGGCGTCGGAGGCCGAGCGCAACACTGCCTCGAGGTCGGCGGGATCGTCGCCGACGATCAGGATCCGCTCGGGCGTGAGGCCGAGCGACAACGCCTCTCGCGCGTAGAAGGGCCCGTTCCGGTCGGTTCGCTCGCCGCGCACGAGCTCGCTGCCCGTGACGACGATCGCCGCGCGCGGTCGCGCGCTCACCCGCTGACGGCAGTCGCCCCGGAGAACGTCACCGCCCCGTTCGGGTCGAGCCGGTAGCGCGTGCCGTCGACCTTCACGACGACGTTGGCCGGCTTCGCCACCGAGATGGTGAGCTTCTTCTTCGTGAAGCGCTGGAACTGGCCCTTCTCGATCGTCCCCGTGTAGAGGGGCTTGCCGGAGCCGCTCCGCACCTCCATGAACGACGGGCCCTTCACCGCGCGCACGGTCAGCACGATCTGCTGCTGCGTCGAGCGCGACGCGGTGACCCTCGGCGTCGAGGCGTTGATCCCCTCGACCTGTGGGTCCTCGTGGCCGCCGAAGCGCCATGCCGCGATGACGAGCGCCGTCACCAGCATGATCGCGGCGAGCGCGATCCCGACCGTGCCGGACTCGCGCCGGTCGCGGCGGCGTCGTTGTCGACCCACCGGAACGCGGGGCACGCGCGGCGAGCCGAGGTCATCCCCGCCGACGTAGCGCGAGTTGTATTCCTCGACGTAGAGCCGCCCGTCGAGCCCCAGCGCGTCCGCGTAGACCTTCAGGAAGCCCTTCGTATAGGCATGACCGGGAAGCTGGTCGAACCGCTCCTCCTCGAGCTGGCGCAGGTACTTGGCCCGCACCTTGGTCCGTGCCTCCAGCTCCTCGAAGTCGAGGTCCTGGCGGATGCGCGCCTCGCGCAGGCTCGAGCCGATCTCGAACACGAGCGGCCCAGTGTAATGGGAGGCTCTACCGCTCGCCGAGATACGTGAGGATCCCGTAGACGGCGAGCGCGACGGCGCACGTCGCGGCCAACGCGATCCCGAGCACACCGAGCGCTCTCCCGACACGGGCCGAACCGCGGCCGCCCGCGCGCCCGAGCCGCACGTCGTCGTGGCGCAGGGCACCACGTCCGAGCCCGATCGCGACGCCGCCGAGCACGACGGCCACCGGGATGGCGAACCCCGCGTGCAGCAGCTCGTACGAGCCCGAGTAGCGCGTCGCGAGGATCGCGACCGGCATCGTCGCCGTCGCGAGCAGGCCGACGAGGAGGGCGGCGACAGCGCGGCCGTTGCCCGAGGTCCGTGCCTCGGGGCCCGGCGTGACCGCCCGTGCCGCCACTACTGCTTCTTGTACGGTCGGCCGACCGCGGCGGGCGGGATCGAGCGCCCGATCACGCCCGCGACCGCGATCAGCGTGAGGACGTAGGGCAGCGCCTGGAAGAGCACGGAGGCGGATTGCGAGTACTCGGGCAGCCGTTGCGCGAGCGCACTCGAGAAGCCGAACAGGAGGCAGGCCGCGGCCGCTCCGAACGGCCGCCAGTTGCCGAAGATCAGCGCAGCGAGGGCGATGAATCCCCGGCCCGCCGTCATGTTCTCGTTGAACGAGTTGACGAACCCGATGGAGAGGTATGCGCCGCCGGCCGCCGCGAGCATGCCCGAGAGTGTGACGGCGCCGTAGCGCACGCCGTACACGCTGATCCCCACGGTGTCCGCGGCGCGGGGATGCTCGCCGCACGCTCGGATGCGGAGGCCGATCGGCGTCTTGAACATGATCGCCCACGTCAGCGGGACGAGGACGATCGCGATCCAGATCATCAGGTTGAGGCTGCCGAAGATGTCGCCGACGAACCCGTCGCCGAGAAAGCCCAGGTGCACGTTGGGGATGCTCGGGATGTCGGTGGGCGTCCCCTCGCTGCCGTAGATGTCGATGAAGAGGTATCCGGTCAGGCCGACGGCGAGGAAGTTGACCGCCGTTCCGCTGACGATCTGGTCGGCCTGGAGGTGGATCGCCCAAACCGCGTGGACGAATGCGGCGGCGCCGCCGGCGAGGATCCCGGCGAGGAGGCCGAGCCACCACGAGTCGAGCTTGTCGGCGGCCATGATCCCGAAGAAGGCGCCCATCAGCATCATCCCCTCGAGGCCGATGTTCACGACGCCCGAGCGCTCGGAGAACATCCCGCCGAGGGCTGCGAACGCGAGAGGCGTTGCGAAGCGCAGCATCGCGGCGAGCAGCGCCGACCAGACGACGACGCTCTCGAGCTTGCCGACGGTCGAGAGCGTCGCGAGGAATGCGATTCCGAAGCCGAAGAGCCCGGCCGCGATTGCGAAGCCGCCGAACCGGCGCTCGCCGCGGATCGCAATCCCGATGCCGAGCATCACCGCGATCAGCGCGAGCACGAGGCTGGGTACCCAGGACCGAATCGTGAGCGGCGGGAGTGCCAGCCACGCCGCGACGATCCCGACGACGATGCCGACCCACGCCACGCGGCGCAGCGCGTTCGGCATTCTGGCCGCGACGGGGAGCGCCATGCTCGTCATGCCGACAATCCGCTCCGGCGAAGCCGCCGGAGCAGCCAGAGGACGATCAGGTCGGCCCCGACGAACAGCACGACGAGACCCTGGATGAGGAGCGTCAGGTTGAAGGCGAGCTCCGGCTGGAAGATCTCCGGGTCGAGGTTGCGCGTCGAGGTGCCCGTGACGAGCGAGCCGAACAGGAGCGCGGCGAGGAGGACGCCGACCGCCGTGTTCCGGCCGAGGAGCGCGACCGCGATGCCGATGAACCCGACCTGGCTCGTCTGGATGTCGCCTGTTGCGAGGCGGAACTGCCATCCGAGCACGTCGATCGCGCCCGCGATTCCGGCGAACGCGCCGGAGATCGCCATCGCGAGGAAGTAGTTGCGTCGCACGCCGATGCCGCCGTAGCGGGCCGCCTCGGGGTTGAAGCCGACCGCGCGAACCCCGTAGCCGAGCGTCGTGCGGTTGAGCAGGGCCCAGTACACGACGAGCGCGACGATCGCGAGGAAGATCCCCGTGTGGAGGCCCTGGAGCAGCGGGTCGCCCCAGAGGATCGGGAGCTTCGCGCTCTCGACGATGTCGTTCGAGATCGGGACCGAGGACTGCGCGTCGTTCTGGAGCGGGCCTCCGAGCCCGAAGAGGAACGACCCGATCCAGATCGCGATCCAGTTGAGCATGATCGTCGAGATCACCTCGTGGGCGCCGACGGTCGCCTTGAGGAACCCGGCGATTCCCGCCCAGACGGCGCCGGCGAGTGTCGCGACGACGATCGCGAGCGTGATGTGCAGCAAGGGGTTCATCCCCTCGAACGACGAGCCGATCCACACGGCCCAGATGGCGCCCACGATGTACTGCCCCTGCCCGCCGATGTTGAAGAGCCCGCAGCGGAAGGCGAACGCGACGGCGAGGCCGGTGAACACGAGCGTCGTCGTCACGATCAGCGTCTGCTGCAGGTTGACGGCCGCGACCGACTCGAAGTCGTTGACGTTCCACGGGAACCAGACCTTCGCGTCGCTCCAGGGCAGGCCGATCTCGTGGTTCCCGATCTGGAAGAACCACGAGAGCCCCGCACCGTCGAAGATCGCCCGGTACGTCGTGAGCGGGTTCTTGCCCGTCGTCACGAGCACGACGAGGCCGCCGACGAGGAACGCGAGCACGGTCGTCAAGAGCGGCGCGAGGATGCCTTCGGCGCGCTGGGCGACGCCGTAGCGCTCGATCCACGACGTCTGGAGCTCCGGGCCGAGACCCGACGGGTCGACCCCCGGCGGCGGCGCCGCGCCGCCCGCGTCGGTGCTCACGCCGCGCGCTCCTCGGTCCGCCCGCCGCCCGTCATCGCGACGCCCAACTGCTCCTCGGTCGCCGTCGGCGGGAACTCGCCGGCGATCTCGCCCTCGTACATGACGAGGATCCGATCCGAGAGCGAGAGGACTTCCTCGAGCTCGAGCGAGACGAGCAGGACCCCGCGGCCCTCGTCGCGCTCTTCCAGGATCCGCTGGTGGACGAACTCGATCGCACCCACGTCGAGGCCCCTCGTCGGCTGCGCGGCGATGAGCACCCGCGGGTCGCGGTCGATCTCGCGGGCGAGGATCACCTTCTGCTGGTTGCCGCCCGAGAGGCCGCCTGCGGGCGTCTTCGGCCCGCCCCCGCGGACGTCGAACTCGCGGATCAGCCGCCGTGCCCGCTCGATCAGGCGAGAGGGCGAGAGCCAGCCGAACCGGGAGTCCGGTGCGCTGCGGTAGTCATGGATGGCGAGGTTCTCCGCGATCGAGAACTCGAGCACGAGCCCGCGACGTTGCCGGTCCTCGGGGATGTGGCCGAGGCCGGAGTCGAAGTGGTCCTGGACACCGAGGCTGGTGACGTCCCGTCCCTCCACGACCACCGTCCCGGCGTCGACATGCCGGAGCCCCGTCATCGCGTCGATCAGCTCGGTCTGGCCGTTGCCGTCGATCCCCGCGATGCCGATGATCTCCCCGGCGCGGACCTCGAACGAGACGCCGCGCACCTTCTCGATGCCGCGGTCGTCGAAGACGTGGAGGTCGTGCACCGAGAGAAGCGGCTCGCCGGGCGTGGCCTCCGTCTTGTCGACGCGGAGGAGGACCTCGCGGCCGACCATCAGGCGTGCGAGGCTCGCCTCGGTCGCGCCTGCGGCAGGGAGAGTCTCGATGAGCTTCCCGCGCCGCAGGACCGTGATCCGGTCGGCGATCTCCGCCACCTCGTTCAGCTTGTGGCTGATGAAGATGATCGACGTCCCCTGCTCCGTGAGCCCCCGGACGATCTCGAACAGCTCGCGCGCCTCCTGGGGGGTGAGAACGGCGGTCGGCTCGTCGAGCGCGAGGATGTCGGCGTTGCGGTAGAGCGCCTTCAGGATCTCGACCCGCTGCTGCTGTCCGACCGTGATCTCGTCGATCCGAGCGCGCGGGTCGACCTCGAGCCCGAAGCGCTCCGAAAGCTCCCTGACGCGCTCCTCGGCGGCGCGGAGGTCGAGCAGCACGCCGTCCCGGACAGGCTCCTGGGCGAGCACGATGTTCTCGGCGACCGTCATCACCGGGATCAACATGAAGTGCTGGTGCACCATGCCCACCCCGGCGTCGATCGCCGCCCGCGGCGACCCGAGCTGGACGCGTTTGCCCTTGATCCGGATCTCACCCTCATCGGGGTGGTAGAGCCCGTAGAGGATGTTCATCAGGGTGGACTTGCCCGCGCCGTTCTCGCCGAGCAGCGCGTGGACCTCGCCCTCGCGCAGGTCGAAGCTGACGTCGTCGTTCGCCACGGTGCCCGGGAAGCGCTTCGTGATGTGCTCCATCTCGAGGACGACCGGCCGCTCGGGCATGCGGGCGATCATAGTCTGGCCCCCGCACGGCAGGAAATCGTTGGGGGGCCAGGCGTGCTGCCGCGACAGCGCCCTACGGGCGCGCGATCTCGAGGTCGCCGTCGGCGATCTGCTTCGAGACGTCGTCGAGCTTGGCGATCAGGGCGTCGCGATCGGGCGCGTTCGCGCTGACCTTGCCGTAGCCGATGCCGTCGTTCGCGACGTCGTACAGCGTGTCGCCCCCACCTTCGAAGTCGCCGTCGACGATCTTCTGGATCGAGTCGAACACCGCGACGTCGACCTTCTTCGTGGCGCTCGTGAGGATGTAGGGGCCGAGGAACGACTGGTCGTTGTCGACCCCGATGCCCCAGGCGTTGCGCTCGTTCGCCGCCTGGAGGGCGCCGAGACCGCAGCCGCCCGCCGCGGCGAAGACGACCTTCGAGCCCCGGCCGAACTGGGTGAGCGCGACCTCCTTGCACTTCGCCTGGTCGACGAAGTCCTCCGAGTAGCCCTCGATCACGCGGATCTGCGGGACGGTCGCCTTGGCGCCCGCTTGGTAGCCCGCGAGGAACGCCACGACCGCAGGCACCTTCTGGCCGCCGACCGCGCTCACGACCCCGCTCTCGGCGACGGTCGCAGCCGCGACGCCGGCGAGGTAGCCGCCCTCCTGCTCGGCGAAGATCAGCCCGCGCGCGTTCGCCGGTTTGCCTTTCAGCGCCTCCCACGGGAAGTCGATGATCGCGAAGTTCGTGTCCGGGTACTGGCCGGCGACCGTCGCCAGCGCATCCCCCATCAGGAACCCGTTGCCGATCACGAGGTCATAGCCGTCCCGCGCGGCGCGCGAGAGGTTCGGGACGTAGTCGTTCGCGGCCCGCGAGATGAACACGCGCCCTTGGATCCCGAGCTCCTTCTCGGCGCGCTCGAGGCCCTCGTTCGCGAGGGCGTTGAATCCCCGGTCGTTCAGCCCGCCGATGTCCGTGACGAGAGCGACCCGCACGTCCGACCCGCTGCTGGTGCCGCCGTCGTCGCCTCCGCACCCCGCGACAACAGCCGCAACGAGTACCGCCAGGGCGCACACCACCGCTCGCCTCGCCGCGATCATGCTCTGGCCTACCCACCCCGGCCGGCGAACGAAACGCCAGCGGGCGGGCCCGTGGGCCCGCCCGCTCGTTCCTTCCGGCTCCGCCGAGGTCCTACTTGATCGGCGGCTTGATCTTGCCGGCCGCGATCTGCTTCGAGACCGCGTTGAGCTTTGCGATCAGCGCGGCGCGCTGCGGCGCCTTCGTGCTGACCTTGCCGTAGCCGACACCACCGTTCTTGACGGTGAAGACACCGTCGGTGCCACCCTTGAACTTCCCGGCCTTGGCCTCGCTGGCCGTCGTGAAGACGGCGAGGTCGACCTTCTTGGTCGCGCTGGTCAGGATGTGCGTCCCGAGGTAGCCCTGGTCGGAGTCGACGCCGATCCCCCAGACGCTCTGCTCCTTCGCCGCCTGGAGGGCGCCGAGGCCGCAGCCGCCCGCGGCCGCGAAGACGACCTTCGCGCCCTGCGAGATCTGGTTCGTCGCGAGCTCCTTGCACTTCGCCTGGTCGACGAAGTCCTCGGAGTAGCCGGACAGCACCTGCGTGCCGGGCTTCGTCTTCGTCGCACCGGCCTTGTAGCCGGCGAGGAAGGCGACGACGGCCGGAACGGCCTGGCCGCCGACCGACGCCACGGGCTCGCCGTTCGCCACCGTCGCAGCGGCGACGCCGGCGAGGTACCCGGCCTCGGCCTCCTTGAAGATCAGGCCGCGGACGTTCTTCGGCTTGCCCTTGAGCGCAACCCAGGGGAAGTCGATGATCGCGAAGTTCGTCTTCGGGAACCGCTTCGCGACCGCCGCCGTGGCGTCGCCCATGAGGAAGCCGTTCGCGATCACGAGATCGTAGCCCTGGCGTGCCGCCGTGGACAGGTTCGGGATGTAGTCCGCTGCGGTCTTCGAGATGAAGACACGGCCGGTGACGCCGAGCCTCTTCTTGGCGTCGTTGAGACCCTTGGCCGCGAGGGCGTTGAAGCCCTTGTCGTTCAAGCCGCCGATGTCGGTGACGACAGCGACCTTGATGGGTGCGTTGGCCTCGGGCTTCGCGGAGCCGATCGAGGCGACGGTCAGCGCCACGACCGCGACGAGCGCGAGCGAGGCGACGGCCATCCATTTACGAATCGCCACTTACCCTCCTTGGTGGTGCTTTGACGGAGCCTCCCGCCCTTGTGACGCGGGATCGAACACGAAGTTGGACAGAGCCGTAACGCCGGAACAATAGTCGCTGTGCGGTCGATCAGTTGTTAGAAGATCGGTCGCGCGCGGCGCTCACGACGGCCCGATCACCGACGCCAGCTGGTGCTCCTCGAGCAGCACCCGACGGGGCTTCGAGCCCTCGTAGCCGGAGATGATCCCGCGGCGCTCGAGCATGTCG
>Ga0111539_10003673_pt1 | contig 20211 bp, 23 predicted proteins | sample RhiMethybrSRZTD1_FD_79667 | JGI IMG/M metagenome (GOLD analysis project Ga0111539, IMG submission 79667) | Populus rhizosphere microbial communities from Tennessee, USA - Rhizosphere MetaG P. TD hybrid SRZTD1 (version 2) (version 2) | ecosystem: Host-associated > Plants > Roots > Rhizosphere >... | reverse complement strand
GATCATCGTTCACCCTTCAGCGCAAAGGGGTGGCGCAATGCTTGCGTAGAAGTAAGGTGTCGACACTGGAACTGCAGGGTGTCTCGATACTCGATGAACCGGAGGGGCAACATGATCCATAGCAGCGTCATAGACCACCTAAGCAATCATCCGCAATCTTTCCGTGTGACAGCAGCGCTCCTGTCAATCACTCACCTTGTGTTAGCTGTAGCAATAGCACTATCAGTGTTCTGCGGCAGTTATTCCGGTGGTGACTGGACTTGGTGGCTGAGCCAGGCCAGCACCCGTCAGGCGAGGTGAACGCCGACACCGCTGGAGCACCTGCTTTGCGATCTCGACGACGTGTTCGGGAGTAAATCCGAACTCGCGCATCACGACAGGTCCAGGGGCTGATGCGCCAAACGTGTTCACTCCGATGATTTTGCCGTCGCGACCGACGTAACGCTCCCATCCGAACGGGGAGGCAGCCTCTATGGCAACTCGGGCCCGAACCGCCGGCGGCAGTACGTCATCGCGGTAGTCCTGCGACTGACGATCGAATAGTTCCCACGACGGCATCGAGACCACGCGGCTGCCGACGCCCGCACTTGTCAATAGCCCCTGAGCCGTCAGCGCGAGCGACACTTCGGATCCCGTGGCGATGAGAATGACCTCAGGTGCCAATCCTGCGTCGATAAGGACGTACCCTCCTCGTGCCAGCCCCGACGCCGGCGCAACGACAGTCCGATCCAATACCGGCAGCTTCTGCCTGGTCAGAACGAGTCCGACCGGCCCATTCCGGTGCTCTAACGCGATTCGCCACGCCTCCACTGTTTCGCTCGCGTCACAAGGTCGCAGTACCAGCATGTTTGGAATGGCGCGCAAACTCGCAAGATGTTCGACAGGTTGATGTGTCGGCCCATCCTCGCCGAGCGCAATACTGTCGTGAGTCCAGATGTAGATGACGCGTGCTTTGCTCAATGCGGCAAGGCGGATGCTGGGCCGCATGTAATCCGAGAATGACAAGAACGTGGCGCCATAGGGAATTACGCCGCCATGCAGTGCCATACCTGTGAGAGCAGCCGCCATCGCGTGCTCTCGAACGCCGAAATGAATGTTTCGGCCGCTGTAACCCCAGACTCCGCCGCTGGTTCCCTGTGTCGGCCACTCACCATTCGACGGGGGGGCCGCCGACGGAGCCTCGAAGTCACCCTGACCTCTCATCATCGTACGAGTCGACGGGTCGAGATCCGCTGACCCACCAATGAGATTCGAGACAACGCCGGCCAACGCGTTGATTACCGCGCCTCCCGCGTCGCGTGTCGCGACCGCGCCGTCTGCTTCGGTGAAGATTGGGAGATAGCTCTCCCATCCAGCTGGCATTTCGCCTTCAAAGAAACGTGTGAGTTCAGCGGCTGAGTGCGGGTGTGCAGCTCGATAGTCGTCAACACATCGCTGCCACGCCGATGTGAGAGCCAGCCCCCTCGGCACTGCCGAACGGAACTCCGACAATGCTTTTTCTGGTACGTGGAAGGGTCCCTCTTCAATCCACCCTATTGCCCGTTTTGTCTGGCGTACTTCTTCGTCGCCGAGGGGTTCACCGTGCGCGTGCCAGGTGTCTTGCTTGTGTGGGCTGCCGTAACCCAGGTGAGTTCGCGCCACAATCAGTGAAGGCCGGTCCTGGACCGCCCTCGCTTTCGCCAGCGCCTTGTCAATCGCCGACGAATCATGACCGTCGATGGACTGCACGTGCCAGCCATACGCCGCAAATCGCGCGGCGACATCTTCTGAAAACGTGAGATTCGTCGTCGCCGAGAGTGTGACGCGGTTCGAATCGTAGAGAACAATGAGCCGACCAAGCCGGAGAGTACCGGCCAGTGACGCTGCCTCAGACGCGACACCTTCCATCATGTCTCCGTCGCTGGCGACGACATAGGTGAAGTGATTCACGACGTCGAAGGGGTCACGATTGAATTTCGCAGCCAGCCACCGCTCGGCGATTGCCATGCCGACCGCATTCCCAATTCCCTGTCCAAGGGGACCAGTTGTGGCCTCAATGCCGGGGCCGCGCTCAGGGTGGCCCGGCGTAGCGCTCTTCCATTGCCGGAATTGTTGGAGGTCGTCGAATGACAACTCATATCCCGTGAGAAACAGCAGGCTGTACAGCATCGCGCTGGCGTGTCCAGCCGAGAGGACGAAGCGATCGCGGTCGGGCCAGAGCGGATTCTGTGGATCGTGACGCAGGTGGCGCGTCCATAGGACAAAGGCTATTGTCGCGGCGCCCAGCGGCATTCCGGGGTGGCCTGAATTCGCCTTTTGCACCGCGTCGATGGAAAGCGTCCTCAGAGTATTGATGCAGAGGCGCTCCAGCGCAGAGTCCATGATGTCGGCTACAGCAACATCCGCGCCGGTCGCCGATCCTCTGAGGTGGCACGTCAAACATTTCATCTTGAGATGAGGGATTCGTTTTGTAATGCCGTGGCTTGAGTAGCTGCCTCTTAAACCCATGGGAGTCGACGGACCGATTCTTGCCTTCTTTGCGATCATCGAGAGGAGGTGGCATGACCACCAGGAGCGAGACCGCCAATCCGCCTCAGCAATCAGTTGAGAGCGCGCCGGCTCTTGATGACGTCCTCAACCGCGTCAAGGCTGAATACAACGAGATGCCTGGAATGTGTGTGACTCCCATGCAGGCGCAACGATTGTGGGGCCTCGACTCGGCGACGTGCGAGCTCGTCCTGACCACGCTGCTCGAACGCGGCGTAGTGCGGCGCACCTTACGTGGCATGTACGTGAAATATTGACGTCACCTCCTTGTTCAGCGGCTCTAACAGTGTGAGGTCAAGCAAATGCACATGGTAAATGCCGCCGTGCTCGAGGAGTGGACAAGCCTCGCCGACGAAGCGGTGGTGTCACACGTGCTCGATGGCCGGGTGGCATTGTTTGAACTGCTGATGCGGCGTCATCACGAGCGGCTGTCCGGTGTCGTGCAAGCGATTGTTCGCGAAGGCGCGGAGGCGGAAGATGTCATGCAACAGGCCTTCGTGACCGCCTATGCGCATCTGCGACGGTTCGACGGCCGCGGCTCGTTTACACGGTGGCTGACCAAGATCGCGATCAACGAGGCGCTCATGCGGGCCGGGAACGCTCGATATGCGCGGCAGGCTTTGTTCGATCGCGCCGGCGCCAGGGCGCTTCGGAGCGTCGCCTCGTTACCGGGGCGGTGCGATCGCGTGGTGGCCACCGTCCTTGCGCGCATCGGCTGACTGCACGTCGGCCAAGAACGGCCGACGCGAGAAGTCATACGGTTCCCAAGTCACGTTTGGCACCTCCGAGAAATTCTCGGTGGGCGGCGGCGACGGAATCTCCCACTCGAGGCCGGTGGCGCCCCAGGGGTTGGTGCCGCTTGCGCGTCCCCACTTTAGCGACCAAAGGAAATAGCACACGGGCAACAGGTAGCCGAGGCCAAGGATCGATGCACCCGCAGATGACAGGATGTTCAGCGGCTGAAATTCATCAGGATACGCGTGATAGCGGCGCGGCATTCCCAAGTAGCCGAGAATGAACTGCGGAAAGAACGTGAGATTGAAGCCAACGAAGATCAGGATTGCTGAAATCTTTGATGGAAAATCGGGATACAGCCGGCCGGTCATTTTGGGCCACCAGTAATGCAGGCCTCCGAGATAACCCATGATCGCCCCACCCACCATGATGTAGTGGAAGTGTGCGATGACGAAGTAGGTGTCATGCACGTGCACGTCGAGGCCGAGCGTCGCCAGAAAGATGCCGGTCAGCCCGCCGATGGTAAACAGCCCCATGAAACCAAAGGCATAGAGCATCGGCGTCTCAAATGACACTGCCCCCTTGTACAAGGTGGCGGTCCAGTTGAACACCTTGATGGCCGATGGGATCGCCACGACAAAGCTGAGGAACGAAAACACCATGGCGGCATACGTCGAAATGCCGGCTACGAACAGGTGGTGCGCCCACACCAGAAATCCAAACGCGGCGATCGCAAGACTCGAGAAAGCCACGAAGCTATAGCCAAACACCATCTTCTTGGAGAACGCGGCAATCAGCTCGCTCATTACGCCCATGGCCGGCAGAATCATGATGTACACGGCAGGATGCGAATAGAACCAGAACAGGTGCTGGAATAGCACCGGGTCGCCGCCGCGCGTTGGATCAAATATTCCAAACCCAAACACCCGCTCGACGAACACCAGCACGATCGTGATTGCAATCACCGGCGTGGCCAATACCTGGATGAGGCTGGTGGCGTAATGTGACCATACAAACAGCGGCAGACGAAACCACGTCATGCCCGGCGCGCGCATGCGATGGATCGTGACAATGAAATTCAGGCCAGTGAGGATTGACGAAAAGCCGGTGATGAAAATGCCCAGCGCCGTGGGAATCACGCTCGTATTCGACGCTGCGGTGCTGTACGGAGTGTAGAACGTCCACCCGGTATCGACCCCCCCGGTGAGCATGGCGTAGACGGTGAACGCACCGCCGATCACCAGTAGATACCAGCTCAAGAGATTAATCCGCGGGTACGCCAGATCCTTCGCCCCGATCATCGGTGGAATCAGGAAGTTCCCCAGCACCGCCGGGATCGACGGCAACAGAAACAAGAACACCATGAGCACGCCGTGCAGCGTGAACATCTTGTTGTAAGTGTCGGCGCTCACGAAGTCGCCGGCTGGCGTCACGAGCTCGAGTCGGATGCCGACGGCCATCAAGCCACCGACGAAGAAGAAGACGGTGATCGTAACGAGGTAGAGCAGCGCAATGCGCTTGTGATCGCGCGTGAGAAGCCACGAGGCTAACCCATGCGAAGCGTTCAGATAGTTGGTCATGTCAGGAACCGAAATCGGAGCGCATGGTTCCACTGCAACTCTCGATCCGCCGCGGCCACGCAGTTCCTTGCAAACGGCTCGGTGTTTGCTCTAAAGCGAGAAGGAGACCACCATGGAACACACGATTGAAATCAGCATGGGCGATGTGGATCCAGACATTGCGCCTCAACTCCGTGCGTATGCGGAACGACGGCTCTCTTTCGCATTGCGCCGGTTCCAAGAGCACGTGCGTCACGTTCGGGTGAGGCTGACCGACGTCAACGGACCGAGACAGGGGGTCGATGCGCGTTGCGCGGTTACGGCGCACCTTGCGAATGGCAAGGAGTTGTTCGTGGAGGCCACTACGGCGTGGCCGTTCAGATCGGTCACGCAGGCAGCCGGCCGCCTCAGTGAGGCAATCCGCCGCATTTCATCTTGCAATCAGGCGTTTCATTCTGAAGGTTCGTCGCGACACTCCTCTCGCCGTTCGCTGCGCGATCCGTTGGCCTAGGAGTTGCTCTCTTCAAAAGCGAGAGTCATGCAGTCCCGCTTTGATTTCCCGTTTCGTGCCTTCCTTCCCGCGGCGCCGCTGACGTGTCAGGCAGCGGCGCCTCTCGCCTAACGTAGTGATTCGGGCAAACCGATTCACGTTCGGGAGCCTTAGAGCAATTAATCGATCGGGCACGTTGATGCATGAGGACTCGGTAGATGAAGACGAATCCGTACGCAGTTCTGGGCGCAAGTCTCGGTATCGCTGGCACCGAACCGATCTGGCGCCGGATCGCGGAATGGCACGATGCAATGGTGGCGCATGAGCGTGCCGCGCGTTACGAGCCATGTGACGCCGATTGCCCGCACGCGCAGGCGCGACAACTCTGGATAGAAGCGTCAGCCAAGTTCGGGCGCGACGCGTCGCACTTGTCGTTCCTTCGCTCACGTGCAAAACCGCTGCGCAAAGCAGCATGAGGGATTTATGCAAGCCCAACACGCCTTAACGCGCGCTGAATATGAACGGGAACTAGACGCAGCAATTGCCGGTTCCTTCCCCGCGAGTGATCCGCCGCCCTGGACGCTCGGGGCGTCATCATGGATGGACTTTGAGCACCGGATCCCGAAAACCGGGACTGCCGCGGCCGTCACTGAGGTGATCGTTCGCGACGGTTATCGCGTCGGCGGAGTCCGTCTCGCCAGTCTCGGCGAGGCGATCGCGCTCACGTCGGCAGTGCCGCTCGGGATCCTCATCGTCGGCGTGCCCGTGTTTGCTCTGTTCTGGGCACTCGCGAATGCCATCACATGGCTGACCGGCAACAACTAACCGAACGGGTCTGTTCTCGTTAGAATGGGGCTGCAGGCCTATGTGAAACGAGCACCCAAGCCGGACCCCATAGCGAACGAGCAGTTCGAGCTTGGACAAGTGCTGGACTTCCGGCCCGACCTGGGGATCATTCGGCTGCACGAACAGCGCGTAGTGATCTTGAGCGCGGCGGCGATGGGCCTCATCCGCAAGGAACTCATCGACACCGTCGGCGCCGAGATCACCCGCGGTGTGATGTTGCGGTTTGGGTACGCCGACGGCTATCACGATGCTGTCAGCCTGCGCGAGCGAGCGATGTGGTCAGACCCCATTGATGGGCTCAGGGCCGGCATCACGCTCCATCGCCTCGAAGGCATCGTCCGCGCCGAAATCCTTTCAGTTGAATTCGATCCTGAGTCAGGCCGGTTCGAAGAGGAGCTCGCCTTTCACGACTCGTATGTCGCCGAGCAGCACGTCTACCATTACGGCCAGGCGGATGCGCCGATGTGCTGGTCGCTGGCCGGCTACATCACCGGCTATGCCAGCGCCTGCCTCGGACGTGAAGTGTACTTTCGAGAACAAGAATGCACAGCGCAAGGCGCGGCGCGATGCCTCTTGATCGGCCGCGATGCCGCCAGCTGGGGCGACGATCTCGAGTCGTTGCGTGCCGACTATCAGCACGCCACGCTCGAACACGATGTCGAACATGTTCGCGAGGCCGTGCACCGGGAACTCCAGGCGCTCGAACGTCGTGAACGTCAGGTCGCGAAGCGCGAACGAGAGCTCAACCTGCTGCGCGAGCGGGTCGCACGGTTCGCCGCGTCAAAGCATTTTGTCGCGCGCAGCGCGGTCATGGACGACGTGCTCGATCTGGCGGCGCAAGTGGCGCCGATCGATACGACAGTGCTCGTCTACGGCGAGAGCGGCACCGGCAAGGAATTCATCGTCCGGTTGATTCACGACCAGAGTCCGAGAGCCAATCAGCCATTCGTCTCGGTGAATTGTGCCGCCCTCACCGAGACCTTGCTCGAATCCGAACTGTTCGGCCATGTCCGCGGCGCCTTCACAGGGGCGGTGCGCGACAAGGCCGGTCTGTTCGAAGTCGCCGGTAGCGGGACGTTGTTCCTCGACGAGATCGGCGAAGTGGCGCCGACGGTCCAGGCCAAGCTGCTTCGCGCCTTGCAGGAACGCGAGATCCGGCGCGTCGGCGCCGAACGCAGCATCAAGGTTCACGCGCGCGTCATCGCCGCGACCAACCGTGATCTCAGGGCCGCGGTAACGGCGGGCACCTTTCGTGAAGATCTCTACTTTCGTCTCGGCGCGTTCGTCATCACGGTGCCGCCGCTGCGAGACCGGCGAGAGGACATTCCAGCGCTCGCACACGAATTCGTCAGGCGCGCCTCGGCGCGCGTGAAGAAGGACGTGTCGTCCATCTCGCCGGACGCGATGACGGCACTGATGACCTACCGCTGGCCGGGGAACGTTCGCGAGCTCGAACATGCCATCGAGCGAGCGGTCATCGTCTCGGCCGGCTCGAGCATCAAGGTGCGTGAGCTCCCTCCTGAGGTATCGCAGAAGACGCGTCCGAAGCATGCGGAGGACAGTCTCGACCTTAAGGCACAGGAGCGCGCGCTCATCGAACGCGCGCTAGATCGGTATCGCGGCAACCGCAAGGAAGCCGCCGAAGCCTTGAAGATCAGCACTGTGACCCTGTGGCGGAAGATGAAGGAATACGATCTGGATCGCTGACCATTGCTTTGGCCTCGTCTTTGCTCTTCAAGGGTCATGCGTGTTCACGTGTCATCGCCAAGCTCGGCGATCAGCCCACAAATCATGGCGTATGCGGAGTATCGGTTGTTCGCGGTGCTCTCGCGCTATGCCGGTATCCACGGCGCGCGAGTGGTCCTGCGCGACGACGGAGACGGAGTGCAATGCGCAGTCACGATCGACTTCGAGTCGATGGCCCCCGCCTGGACGCGCGCGACGGGGCTGCACGCAGCGGGCACGATCGATCGCGCGGCAGAACGCGTCGTCCAGCTGATGCGGCGGCGCTTTCAGCCTGAAATCGCCGCCGCATCAAACTGAAAGCGTTCGCAGATCAACGCTGTCGTCCCGCAGCCAATCGCGATCGACCGGCCGCCGCGCCCTGATCAGCGGCATCGCGCGCCGGACATCTTTGGCGTTATTCAAGCCAACGACCGCAGAGATCGCGCCACGGTTCATGTAGAACGCCGCGTAACTCGCGCCATCGAGATGCCCGCGGATGATGAGCTCGTCGTAGGCGGTGTGATAACCGGCGTACTGGATGTTGGCGTCGTACTGGTCCGACCAGAACCATGGGATGTCGTCGTATGGCACGAGCTCCCCGAGCATGTTCCTGGCCGCGCCGGCGCCCTGGCGCATCGCGTTCTGCCAGTGCTCGACGCGGATGTGCCGGCCGAAGACCGGATGGTAGTGATTGGCCACATCGCCAGCCGCGTAGATGCCGGCGACATTGGTGGCGCAGTACTCATCGACCACTACGCCGTTGTCGACGTGAACGCCACTGCCGTCGAGGAAGTCGACGGTCGGCTCGACACCAATGCCCATGACGACCATTTCGCACGGGATCCGCAATCCCGCCTTGGTCGTCACGGCCTCGACGCGGCCATCTCCTTCGAGCGCGGCGACTGAATGGTTGAAGATCGTTTTCACGCCGTACGACTGGTGCAGGGCCGCGAGCTTCGCCCCGACCTCTTCGCCAAGAACTCGAGCCAGCGGGGTTTTCCCTGGATCGATCGCGGTGACCTCGAGCCCTTCGTGGCGGAGCGACGCCGCAACTTCACTGCCGATGAATCCCATGCCGACCACAACCGCCTTCCGGCCCGGACGCATCTCGGCGCGCAGCCGATCGGCGTCGCGGATATCGCGAAGACTGTGGACACCATCGAGATCGATTCCCGGGATGTGCGCCTGCCGGTTGTGCGCGCCCGTCGCAATCAGGAGCGAATCGTACGGCACGCGCTTGCCGCCGGCAACGTGGACAATGCGCCGGCTGGCATCGATGCCGGTCACCCGGGATCCCAACATCAGCTCGATACTTTGATCGGAATAGAACTGCGCTGGACGGACCAGCAGCTTTTCAAGAGGGACGGTGCCGCGGAGGTAGCCTTTCGACAGCGGCGGCCGCTCGTACGGCAAGCTGTCCTCGGCGCCGAGCAGGGTCACGTTCGCGTCGATGCTTTGCTGGCGCAAGGCGATCGCCGCGCTGGCCCCCGCCAGGCTGGCGCCGATGACGACATAGGCGGCCATCAGATCTCGATGTGCAGCGCGTCACCTTCAACGCGCGTGCGATAGACCCGCACCGGAACGACCGCGGGCGGCGCCAGCACTTCGCCACTCCGGACGTCGAATTCGGCGCCGTGGCACATGCACGTCACGGTCGTGCCGGCAAGGTCGCCCTCGGCCAGTGAGCACTGTTCGTGCGTGCACTCATCGTCAAACGCGTAATACACGCCCTGAACGTTGGCCACCGTAACTCGCGACCCATTCACGTTCACGGCCACCATCCCATTGACGGGGACGTCCGCCGTCTTGATTGCGGCTATGAATCCTTCAGCCATCAGCGCCTCCATCGGGAGCGCTCGCGGGAGCCACTCCGTCCTTCAACAACGCAAGCCACGAGCCATGGCGTTACACCTTCAATTGATACACGCCGCGGTCAAAGGGTTCCGGGTTGAAACGCCAGCCTTTCAACATGAAAGCAAGGTGACCGGAGAGCCAGACCAGAACCGCAGAATGGCGCGGCACGAAACGTGCTCATACGCTAGCGGAGGCCAACATGATTGCGCTCAAACAGATTCTCGTCGCCACGGATTTCAGCGAGCCTGCAGGCGTGGCCGTCAACTATGGCCGGGATCTGGCGCGGGCCTACGACGCCACCCTTCATGTGGTGCATGTCATCGAAAACATGCTCGCGTTCTATGGGCCTGACATCGGGTTTGCGGTCGCCGACCTCGAAAGAAATATTGAGGCCGGTGTGCGCCGCGATCTCGATTCGACGATTGCCACACACGACGACGACCCGTTGAAGGTCCTCGCCGTGGTGAAACACGGCTCCAACGTCGCGCACGCTATCACTGAGTACGCCCGGACCAATGAGATTGATCTCATCATCGTCGGCACGCACGGCCGCGGCGCGGTGTCGAGGTTCCTGATGGGTAGCGTCGCCGAACGGGTCGTCCGTACCGCTCCATGCCCGGTGCTCACGGTTCGCGCGCGCGAGCGAAATTTCATCGATCTGCCGGACAACGACGACGGCGAGGCCGCAACCGATCTCGAGTCCACGGTCACCCACCAGCATTGAGGAGTCATTCATGAAGTGTTCACTTATTCTCGCCGCCAGCCTGGCGTTCGTTCCGATCAGCGCGCTCGGCCAGGGTGTCAGCGACGCGCAGATCGCCGCGATCGTCGTGACCGCAAATCAGGTGGATATCGACGCCGGCAAGCTGGCGGTCGAGCGATCGAGCAATGACAAGGTCAAGGCGTTCGCGCAACTGATGATCGACGACCACAGTGGTGTCAACAAGGCGGCGACGGAGCTCGTCACCAGGCTGAAGGTGACGCCGGAAGAAAACGCGACCAGTAAGGCCTTGCAGGCCGGCGGAGACAAAAATCTCGCCCATCTCAAGTCTTTGAAGGACGCGGCGTTCGATCAGGCGTATATCGATCATGAATACGCGTATCACCAGCAAGTCATTGAGGCTCTCGACAAGACGCTCATTCCCTCGGCGGCAAATGCCGAACTGAAGGCGCTGCTGATCAAAGTCCGCCCCGCATTCGTGGCGCACCGCGATCACGCCAAGAGCCTGCAGTCAACGAGCGAGGTGCGGTAGGCCATGACGAGGGCCGCTGCGCTCGCCGCCCTGGCCATGTCGCTGTCAACTTTCCTCCTCTTCGAGGCGGTGAGCATGGCCGGGGCGGCGGATGCCGCTCCGCGGGTCCACACGGTATTGATCGAAGGCATGCGCTACCAGCCGGAAGGACTGACGGTCGCGGCCGGCGATACCGTGGTTTGGATTAACCGCGACCTGGTTCCGCATACCGCGACGTCGGCGTCGGGACGGTTTGATTCAAATGACATTGCACCTGGGAAATCGTGGACGCATACCGTGCGAACCACGGGCGAGTTCGCCTACATCTGCACCTACCATCCGCTGATGAAGGCCGTCTTGCGCGTCAGGTAGCGCGATGCCGGAGGCCGATACATTTGCGCCAGGTTGGCCGGGCATTCCGCCGCGATGGACGTCGAGTGCCAAGAGCGGGATCGGTACCGCGGTCAGCCGGGACAGTCGTGTCTGGTTCACGCTGAGTCACGGCATCCTGAACGAGATCTACTATCCACGCGTCGACAACGCGTGCACGCGCGACTTCGGTTTCATCGTTACTGACGGCCAATCGTACTTTTCTGAAGAGAAGCGCAACTCGCGGTCGAACACTTCCCAAATCAGCCCGGGCATCCCTGCATATCGAGTCCGCAATGCGTCAGTCGATGGCCGCTATAGCATCGAGAAGGAGGTGTTGACCGACCCTTGGCGCGATGTGGTCTTGCAACGGATCCGCTTCATGCCCATGCAAGGCGAACTGACGGATCTGCGGCTCTTCGTCCTATTGGCTCCCCATCTCGCGAACCATGGTGCGGGGAACACCGCGTGGGTCGGAGATTATAAAGGCACGCCGATGCTTCTTGCATCGCGGGGACCGCATGCGTTGGCGCTCGCGTCAAGTGCGCCGTGGCGTGCTCGATCAGTTGGCTTCGTTGGCGCCTCCGATGGCTGGCAGCAGCTGAAGGCGCACGGACGTCTCGCTACTACGTTCACACGAGCCGAGAACGGCAACGTCGCGCTGATCGGGGAAATTGATCTAGCCGCGTGCAACGGCGCGTTCGTCCTTGCGCTTGGTTTTGGTCCCACCCCGATGGAAGCCGGGCAACACGCGCTCATCAGCCTGCTGGAGGACTTCGACGGTACGCAGGCCGAGTATGTGAGGGCTTGGCGATGCTGGCACGCGAAGCTGGAAGGCGACGTGCCCACGGAACGAAGGCAGCCTCTGTATCACTCGAGTGCCGCAGTCTTGCGTACACACGAATCGAAGCGCGTTGAGGGTGGCGTGATCGCCAGCCTGTCGATTCCCTGGGGATTTGCACGGCAGGACGACGATCTGGGCGGCTACCACCTTGTCTGGCCGCGCGATTTGGTGCAAACCGCGGGCGGCTTCATCGCGATCGGCGCCAACGAGCACGTGCGACGCATTCTGAGGTATCTCCAGGTTACGCAGGAGGCAGACGGGCATTGGTCGCAGAACATGTGGCTGGATGGCACGGCATACTGGCAAGGCCTGCAACTCGACGAGACGGCCCTGCCGATTCTCCTTGTCGACCTTGCCGCTCGTAACGGTTTACTCGACGCTGCGGCGCGTGATGCCTATTGGCCGATGGTGCGGGCAGCGGCGAGATTTCTCACCTGTCACGGGCCGGCGAGCCCGCAAGATCGTTGGGAAGAGACTCCGGGCTACGCGCCGTTTACGCTCGCTTCGGAAATTGCTGCACTGCTGGTTGCCGCCGAGATGGCGGACCGCACAGGCAATCGGATTGCAGCCACCTACCTTCGCGAGACGGCCGACGCGTGGAACTCGAGCATCGAGCGATGGCTGTACGTTTCCGGGACACCGTTGGCGCAGCGACATGAAGTCGACGGCTATTACGTTCGCGTCGCGCCCACTGAAGGTGCTGATGTTCAGCCTTCGTCAATCGCAGGGCTAGATGCGCTCGCGTTGGTCCGCTTCGGGCTGCGCGCAGCCGATGATCCTCGGATCCTCCACACTCTCAAGATCGTGGACAACACACTCAGAATCGACACGCCCTTCGGTCCGGTGTGGCGGCGTTATGAGGGCGATCAATACGGGGAGCATGCCGACGGCAATGCATTTGATGGCCGAGGCATTGGTCGGGCGTGGCCGCTGCTGACAGGTGAGCGCGCGCACTACGAGATTGCTGCCGGAGGCGCGGAACGCGCAGCAACATTGGCGCGGGTCCTTGAAGCCATTGCCGGAGAGAACGGGCTACTCCCAGAACAGGTGTGGGACAGCTCGGACATTCCAGCGCGGGAGTTGTACATCGGTCGTCCTGCAGGATCCGCCATGCCGCTTGTGTGGGCGCACGCCGAGTACCTGAAGGTGTGCAGATCGTTGGAAGACGGAATGGTCTTCGATCAACCGCCGCAGACGGTTCGCCGGTATCTCATCGAGAAGATCTCATCCACCCGTACCAGCTGGCGCTTCAACGACCAGATTCGTACGCTCCCGCGCCGCGGCTTGTTGCGTGTTGAAACGCAGGCGCCGGCGGTAGTTCATTGGAGCGCTGATGGCTGGCGGAACGTGCACCAGACGCCGACCGCCGACACCACTCTCGGTACACACGTCGCGGACCTTGATACAGAGTCAATTGCAGACGGCGAGCGGCTGGAACTGACGTTCTTCTGGCCGGAGGCACAACGGTGGGAAGGAAAGAACTTCGCGGTCGCAATAGAGTAAGGATCGATGACGAGACTACCTGAAGATCTCGCGACCAGAATTCTGGACGGCTCGCCAGATGCGGTCCTGATTTGCGACCGCATGGGTATCGTGCATTCCTGGAACCTGGGAGCCGAACGAGTCTTCGGTTTCCCTAGTGCTGAGATCGTTGGCGTTTCCATGGACCTCATTATCCCGGAGCGTCTCCGTCCCCGACACTGGGCAGGGTGGGCAGCCGCAATGAGGGCCGGCGTCACCAACTACGACGATGGCCAGTTGCTTGCGGTGCCTGCGCTCCACAAGGAGGGTCGGCAGATCTCCATTGAGTTCTCGATCCAGCTTCTCAAAGATCAGAACGGTCAAGTGGAGTGGGTGGTCGCTGTCATTCGAGATGTGACGGAGCGCTTCAAGCGTGACAAAGCATCACGAGCGGCCGCGAGAGCGACATGACTGACTCGCCCCCGACCTGCGCCTTACAGAAAGACGTGCGTCTCGTCGTGGCGGATGTGGACGGCACTCTCGTTGCGCCAGACAAAACGTTGACGCCGCGGACTCGTGCCGCCATTCACGCGCTTGATCAAGCGGGCATCGCCTTTACCATCATCAGTGGGCGTCCGCCGCGAGGGATGCGAATGCTGATCGACGAGCTTCACCTTCGCGGTCCCGTCGCCGCCTTCAACGGCGGGCTCCTCATCCGGCCTGATCTGTCGGTCATCCGTGAACGCGCGATGCCTTCGGAGATCGTGCCGCCGGTCATTGACATGCTGAACCGGGGCGGACTGGACGTGTGGATTTACACCGATACCGAGTGGCGCGTCAAAACGCGACACGGCCCCCATGTGGATCGCGAAGAGTGGACCGTCGGGTTCCCACCCCGAGTCGTGCGGACACTCAAGGATCGACGAGATCCCGTCGTCAAGATCGTCGGCGTGAGCGACGATTCTGATGCGATGGCCCGTTGCGTCGAACAGATGCGGCGAACCTTCGGCCAGCAGGTGTCGGCCGCCCTGTCGCAGCCGTATTACCTCGATGTGACCCATCCGAGCGCCAACAAGGGAGAGGTCATCGGTATCTTCTCGGAGCTGCTCGGTATTCCAACACCGCAAATCGCCACGGTCGGCGACATGCCGAGCGACGTGCCGATGTTCAAGCGAAGTGGCACGAGCATCGCAATGGCCAACGCGAGCGCGGATGTCCAACGTGCCGCCACGTTCGTGACTTCGTCCAACACGGAGGAGGGGTTCGCGCTGGCCATAGAGCGTTTTGTTCTACGGGCGCCGACGGGCAATCACAAATGAGGGATCGATGCTCAAACTAAAGCGCGCTTACGAGCCCGTCTCGAAGGACGACGGCAGGCGCTTCCTGGTCGAGCGGCTGTGGCCGCGCGGACTGTCAAAGAAGAAGCTGCACGTTGATGCGTGGCTGAAGGACGTTGGACCAACCACCGAGCTCAGACAGTGGTTCGGCCACGATCCGGAGAAGTGGGCGCGGTTTCGAGCGCGGTACTTTCGAGAGCTCGACTCGCGTCCAGCGTCATGGCGGCCGATCCGTTCAGCAGCCACAGGGCATGTGGTGACGCTCGTATACAGCTCGCATGACGAGCAGCACAACAATGCTGTTGCGCTGAGGGAATATCTGCAAGCAAAGGGGCGGAGACGCCGGCGTTAACTCAATTCGGGACTGCAGAACGAAACACTCATCTCAAGATGAAATGCGCGCGGTTGCCCGCCGCCGATATTCGTAGAGAACCAAACGGACTGAATGTTGCTGTGAATTGGGTATGGATTGAGGCCCGCATCATGACGTTCAGACCCGCCCTTCTCGCCACAATCGTCATTGCCCTGTTGACATCAGGAGTTTATGCACAGACCCCGGCCACGCAGACGCGCGGGGCGGCTGATTTCAAGGTACAGGTCTGGGGCGTAGCCGCCGCCGACTTCGACGCTCGAATGCTGATCTACGCGGAGATGCGCGCCGATTTACAGCGAGGCCTGCCGCCGTTGAGAGTGACTGATGATCCGAGGGAAATACTCAAGGCGGAGCATGCGCTAGCCAAACGAATCCGCGCCGTACGCTCCGGCGCTCACGGCGGAGAGATCTTCACGCCTGAGATAGCATCCGCCTTCAAGCACGCGTTGGAACTCGAAACACGGCCTTCCACCTGTGCCTCACTCTTGGATGACAACCCAGGCGCCTTTTCCTATTCGATTAACGACAACTATCCGAAGCGGCGTCCTCTTTCGACTGTACCGCCAGCAATCCTCATATTGCTGCCCAAGCTCCCTGCGGATGTCGAATACCGTTTTCTTGGACAGCACCTGATTCTGCATGACACGAGAGCGAACGTGATTCTCGATCGAATCCGTCACGCGATCGATTGTCTCGAGATCAATGATTGACCGGCACGACCGCATCAAATCGACTTCACATGCCTTCGCACGTAGCGTTTTGAAAGCGGTCGTTTCAAACTGAACGGCTGCAGCAGGGTGGCGTTGCAATTCATTCACCGAACTGCGGCATGGCACTTGCTCTGCAATGTCTTGTGAATCCACTCCATCAGCTCACTGATCGCGGCCAATCCATCTGGCTCGATAACATCAGCCGCCCCCTTATTACAAGCGGCGAGCTCCAACGGCTCATTCAACTTGATGGCGTAACCGGCGTAACGAGCAATCCGACGATCTTCGCGAAGGCGTTAATCGGCAGTTCGGAGTACGACGACTCGCTCAACCACATCATCGGCCTTCAACCTGACATCAGTCACGCGGCTCTCGCGGAGCGCCTGATGATTGAAGACATTCAGATGGCCGCCGATGTGCTTCGGCCAGTGTTCGATCGCACGCAGGGCGCCGACGGCTTCGTGAGTCTTGAAGTATCGCCTGCTTGCTCGGGTGACACCGACGCAACCCTCGCGGAAGCACGACGCCTGTGGTTCGACGTCGCGAGGCTCAACGTGATGATCAAGGTGCCCGCGACCACTGCGGGGATTCCAGCGATTGAAGCACTGATCGCCCAGGGCATAAACATCAACATCACGTTGATGTTCTCCCTCGAACATTACGAAGCAGTGGCAAAGGCATACCTCCATGGCACCAGTGGTCACCACGGTCGTCATCTCGTGGCCTCAGTCGCTTCAGTCTTCGTGAGCCGACTCGATGCAATCGTCGATCCGATGCTCGATGCCATTGGGTCACCGGAATCGAAGCGGTTGCGCGGGCGGGTAGCGCTTGCCAACGCGCGACACATCTATCGTCGGTTCATGGCGATCTTCCATGGAGAGCCGTTCGTCGATTTGCGCCGGCGCGGCGTCCGAGTCCAGCGGCCGCTCTGGGCGAGCACGGGGACGAAGGACCCAACGTATTCCGACGTCCTCTACCTCGAGGGGCTGGTCGCGCCGGAGACCATCACCACGGTGCCACCGGCGACGCTCGATGCGTTTCGCGATCATGGAATTGTGGAGACAGCCGTCCTGCAGTCCACCGCGAAGGAGGATGACGCGACGCTCGCCGGCGTCGCGAGGCTCGGCGTGAATCTCTTTGCGATCACCGAGCAGCTGCAATCGGACGGCATTGCCTCGTTCGCGCGATCGTATGAGCAGCTACTGGATACGCTCGCTCAGAAACGGTGCGCAACCGAAGGAGCCGCGACCTGATATGCCCCGGAACTTCATATTTACGATCGGACATTCGACGCACTCCATTGACGATTTCATCTACTTGCTGAAATCTCACGGCGTGCAGCGGGTCGTCGATGTACGCACCCTGCCGCGCTCGCGCTTCAATCCTCATTTCGACATCACCAGATTGCCTGTCCTCCTGCGGGCGGCCCACGTTCATTACACGCACCTGCCTGGTCTCGGCGGCTTGCGGCGGCCGCACCGTGACTCAGCGAATATTGGCTGGCGCAACAAAAGTTTTCGCGGATACGCCGATCATATGCAGTCGGCAGTCTTCAAGCGCAACCTTGAACGCTGCCTGGAGCTCGCCAGCGTGGAGCGCGTCGCTTTGATGTGCGCGGAGGCCGTTCCCTGGCGCTGCCATCGTTCGCTGATCGCCGACGCATTGGTGGCCCGCGGCATCGACGCTCTCGAGATCGCGAGTGATTCGCGGGTGCGACCTCATACATTGACGCCATTCGCGCGAGTTGAGGGCACGGATGTTACGTATCCGGCGCCCTTGGGCGAGACTGCGAACGTGGGCGGAGAGCAGAGATTGCCGTTTGATCAGGGAGAACACCGTCCAGCGCAACGCGAATGAGCCTATGCGAGGCGCTCATAGTTGCGACCGATCTTGAGCCGCTTGCTCATCCAGGCTGCTGTCGTCATTGCGAATCGCTGTTCGGATTCTGGGATGAACGGCGACTGCGCGATCTCCAACAACAACTCATGCAGCGCACTCCAGGTGGTCGCGCCGATGCCGCAACGGTTCTCCGGACTGCGCGCACTGGACGAAAGAACGCGGGCGACGCGTTGTCGAATCCGCGGAGCCCAGACCTCTTCATTGACGTCGACAGGGAGTACGACACTCACGTAAGCCGATCGAGTGCCCGCAAGATACGCAGTTGCCTCCGCCACATCCAGGAGCCCACCTTCCGCTGTTTCTGACAACACGGTGTCCAGCAGGTCGGTCGGTGACGGAGTCAGGAATGTGACGACCGTGTCATCCGTGTCGACGATGGCACTGACGGGCACAGTGCGACGACGACCTCGGCGCAGCATTGCGTTGGGCGCAGGCTGCAGATTAGACCAACACGTGACGGTAGTAATGTGCGGTGCCGAGGTATACCCGTCTGGCAAACCAGTGGCCCTGGCAACAAGGGGACGCATCCAGATACTTGGCGCGATCTGTTCGAGCGTCTTGAATACGTTCCATGTCAGAGCGTGGCGAAGCCGATCACTCTGTGTGGTTTCAGGACCCGATGACGGGTCCCGCAGGGTATCCGGATGGTAGGCGCTGACCAAGAGTCTGAACTCGTCCGGCTTGTGATGTGTCTCGAACATGCAAGGCTCTCCCTGGTTTCTCTCAGGAATTTGCAAGTTCTGAGCCGCGAATTTGCCGGCCATCAGGGGATCTCGGGTGGCCGCGCTTTCAATGTGAAAGTCATCGCTTCACTTTGAAAGCCGCTCGATGGCTGGCGGTCTCATTGAACGTGGCTCATGGCTTGCTCACCCCACAGCCATGACTTCCAGACCAGGCGACACAGACGTTCGATCAACTCGTGGAGCGAGTGGCATTGAATCTTCAACTACGAAGCATACTTTGCGTAAGAGACAACGTAGTCGTCCGAAGCGAAACGACGCCGCACCGAAGCGCCAAGTCGCGCCCGATCGTTGGCGGCGCGCGTCGCGATGAGGCCACGATCCGGGCGTACCCGAATGCGGCCGAACAATTGCTTATGTGACATTTGGGGCGGCGCGGACGCGCTCATCGAACGGGTTGACGACTTCACTCGACCTGAAGCGTCAAGAGAGGGCGCGCATCAACAGCGTTCGACGTTCCTTGTAGCTTGAGGGCCGCGTCGCCCCCTTCAATGCGACCTCGTCAGTTTCGACCTGAAACATCGGCTCGCTGGATGCTCCAGGATCTTTCGACCGAGCTGTAAGCGGGAGACATCGTAGCTTCCAAGTTGAAGCTACGTGCTTTCACTTTGAATCGATAGCCGATACCGACAGCCTTTGCGTCCGGCGTGTTTAACGGCGCAAGTCACCCAAATTCAAACAGTTCTCGCGGATTCGAAGAACGGTAAGACAACGGCACCTTCTTTGCCTCTCCCCTGTCTGTTGCGTTGCGACGCTTCGTCCGCGGAACGCTTCAAGCACGGACGAACGTACACGAGTGATTGTGTTCAGTTAGGAGAATGGTCATGCGACTCATTGGTGCGGCTTCGATCGTGTTCGCCCTGGCGTTTACGTTTTCGATCGCAGATTTTGCTCCGGCCATAACTTCAGGCCAAACAGCTGGGCGTTCTGCAGACGATGGCGAACTGCACGATCGGGACGATGCCGCCCGAAATGCTCGGCGTGGGCAAGCCATCTTCCGTTACGACACGTTCGGCGACGAACAGTTGTGGACCGACGTGTTGCGGATGCACGAGGTCATTGCGACGGTCCCCCCGGCGACCGCGCTGGCGGTGGGCCTCAAGGTCGACGTCGAGGCCCTGCCACAGGCAGTCAAGGCCGCCTTACTGGCTGGCGAGGTTGACCTGACGAATCCGGCTGTGACCATTGAACTGTTGCGGCTCAATGCGGTCGTGGGGGTTCAGGGCGCGGTCAACGACGCCGGTCAGCTCACCAGCGTCGGAACCACGTGCGCGCTCTGCCACTCTTCTGTCGACAACTCATTTGCACCAGGGATTGGCAAACGATTGGATGGCTGGGCCAACATCGACCTGAACGTGGGAGCAATCGTAGCCCTCTCGCCAGCGCTCGATCCTGCCACTAAGGCGGAGTTCAACGCTTGGGGCCCTCGCAAGTATGATCCCCGCCACCATGCGTTCGACGGCGCGAACCTCCTGTCGCTGAACAGCCCCTCGCTGCCGATTGTCCTCCCG
>Ga0111539_10003671_pt1 | contig 20212 bp, 8 predicted proteins | sample RhiMethybrSRZTD1_FD_79667 | JGI IMG/M metagenome (GOLD analysis project Ga0111539, IMG submission 79667) | Populus rhizosphere microbial communities from Tennessee, USA - Rhizosphere MetaG P. TD hybrid SRZTD1 (version 2) (version 2) | ecosystem: Host-associated > Plants > Roots > Rhizosphere >... | reverse complement strand
GGCCCCTCGGGCGGCATGTAGCCAGGGGTACCGAGACGCGAGTCGTTTGCACTCGTGACGCCCGCTTCAGCGACCAGCCCAATGTCGGCGAGTTTCGGTGTAGCGTTCACGAATATAATATTGGCTGGCTTGACATCGCGGTGGACAAGCTGGCGCTGATGGAGGAATTCGAGCGCCGCAGCAATATCGATGGTCAAGTTGAGGCATTCCGCGAGGGCGAGCCGGCGGCGGCGGCGCAGGAGGCCGGCCAACGTTTTCGGCGAGTAGTTCTGAGGATCGATGACGGGGCCTGTGGCTTCGTCATCGGCGGCCTCCATGGCGTAATAAATGCCGCCCGGAACCTCTCCCACGTGAAGAATGTGTACGAGGTTGGGATGACTTCGGGAAATGGGGGCAAAGCGTTTGAGCCCCTCGAACTCCCGCTCGAGCGGGAGTTCGCTTTGGAAGGATTGACGCCGAACCGTCTTCACCGCGTGGAAAGCGCCGAGAATGTCGCGCGCCAGCCAAACCTCGCCATAACCGCCGTGACCGATGCGGTGGAGGATTTGGTGATCAGGAATCGCAGGTGCGCCGGGCACGTCGCCAATGCGTGAGTCGGGATCCATTTCGACGCGCAGCGCACCGGTGACGCGGCGGGCGAGAACGCCGGTGGTGCCGGGCGGCGCGCAACGCACCACTTCGGCGGCGGTGGCGAGAATGAGGCGTTGTTCGAGAGAGGCTTTCGCGCGCTGCAGGCGACGCGTGTGGGTTAACAGGGCAAACGCGAGAGCGGAGGGAATCTGTGCAGCCGAAATGATCAGCCAAGGAAACCAAACGTTGAAGCGCCACGTTGAGGCGTAGACGAGCATCGGCACTGCGACGACCGCCAGACTCGCCGCGCTCAAGGCAATGAGAGGCCGGCACATGGTCAGGCCGATTCCAAGCAACACTGCCGCGGAGAGAATGATTGCGACTTCGCCCCACGGAGCCAGACGCTCCAGCCACTTGCGATGCGCCAGGTTCAAGTAAGTGGTGGCAACGACTTCAACTCCGGGCGACAGCCGGCCAGTCCAACGGGTGTACGGGGTGCGGAATTCGTCGGTGCCCTTCCCTGCCGTGAAGCCGACGGTATATCCCGCACCAACGAAGGCGACCTTGTTGGAAAATGCCGTGTGCAGGAGCGAGCCTGCGTTGGTGTCGAATACATGGTGGTAACTCACACGGGGAATCCAACCCGGCGGACCAAAGTAATTGACCCAGCGATCGGCGCCTGGCGGCGGCGGTTGTTTCGTGGTGATCCGGGCGGTTTGCCACGCGAGACTTGGGACATTGGTGAACTGCGAGTTCCAGTAATGGCGGCGGACAGCACCGTCTTCGGTTGCTTCTTCAACGACGCCAGAGGCCGCGACTTCGGCCAAAGCGGGAAACGGGCGCACGAGGCTCCAGCCGAGGGGGTCGCCGTGCACGATTTCGGAAGCCATTAGGGCGGCGACGGCGACGCGACCGCTTTCCTTTGCGGCGCGCGCGAGTTGTGCGTCGGATTCGGGGTCGCGCTCGCCCTGGAACAGTATGTCGAAAGCGATCGCCTTTGCACCGAGAGCGGTGAGGCGCTCAATGAGGCGCGCATGAAGTTGGCGGTCCCACGGGGCCGAGCCGGGCTGTCCCAGGATGCGATGCGAGTCTTCGTCCATCAGGACGAGGACCACGTCATCGGCCGGAATATCGGCGCGGAAGGCAAAGAGAAGATCGTAACTGAGCCCGGTGAGGCGATCGCCTGCCGGCGTGGCGAGGAGCAGAACTCCGAGCAGGCCGGCGAGAACGGCGCTGAGGAGGCCTTCGCGCCAGTGTGCGAGGAATCCAGCTTTGCGGTTCATCTGCAGGTTCACGGCTCAGGTACGCAGTCCGACCGGCGGTTTTTAGTGCGCAACGCGAAATAGTGAAATTTTTTTAAAAAAACCGCCAGTCGATTGCGTACCGCTCCTGACGAGAGAGTCGTTATGAAAACATTAATCCTCTTTGTCTGCACGGTGGCCGCTCTTAGCGGGTACGGCCAGGGGTCGACGCTGCAGTTTTGCAATAGTTGTCTGCCGAGTCCGCCCGACCGATTGGTGCGTGATGTGAATGGCAATCCCCTGGTGGGAACGAATTACGTCGCGCAATTATATATAGGCCCAGGCCCGGATAACTTGATGCCGACAACAGATTCGCCGGCAAGATTCCGCGATGTGGGTGCGCAGTTGCCTGGGACATGGCAGCCGAAAACAGTCCGTATTCTGAGCTGGCCCTGGCCGCCCGGTCCGATTTATCTGCAAGTCAGGGTGTGGGATACGACAGTGGCGCCGGTCTACGACCAGGCCGCGGCGAGTGCTACGGGCCAGCACGGGAGATCGGAAGTGTTTGTCTACGATCCGTGTCCCACTGTGCCGGGAGTGCTGCCGCCCGCTTGCGAGCGGATGCAGAACTTTCGCGGATTCACTCTGAGGACCAATCCGCCGGTTGTATTAAGTCCACGACCGCTGGCCGGCGGGAATCTTGAGATCTCGTGGCCGGCCGAGGCGACTGGATTCGCCCTGGAAGTGAAGACGAATGTGTCAGGTCCGAGCGTCTGGGAGCAGGCGCCGACTGTGCCGAGAACGAACGGCGGCCGCTGCTGGGTGGAGGTGACGCCAGCCTGTGCATACAATATGTATCGGCTTCGGCGGACTGTGGTGCCATGAGGATGGACAAGCAAACGCGAATACGTCTTCCGACCGCATAAATGCGGAACTCCGACGAGGTATGAGCTGCGACGCGAGGACTGGTGAGTTTGAAAGCACCAGAGGACTGGCGCCCACCAAGACGCTCCGCGAAGTTGGACGCGGGAAAGTTGTGAGTTGCCTGGAGCGCGAGTATTATCGCAGCGACTCAAAATGGCCTTGTCGATGAAGACAAATCGAAGCTGTCTGGCTTTCGTTGTGTGTTGTCTCCTTGGCAGCAGCTCTTCTGTGTGGAGTCAGGGCGTACCGACTGTGCGCTTTTCCAACTACGACCTCTTTTATGGAATCAACGCACCGTTTTACGATGTGGACGGCACAACGCGGCTGGAGGGCGCGAGATATCTTGCACAGCTTTATTACTGGGATATCAACACCGCGCCGGGAACCTGGATACGGACCGGCACTCCCCAGCCGTTCGGAACAGGAGCAGCAGCAGGTTATTGGCGGTCTTCACAAGAGCCTTTGATGGGGATTACAGGGCCTCGAATTGTTGCCCTGCAGGTACGTTTTTGGGACAGCGAGAACGGCACCATAGGAAGTTACGAACACGCGGAAGGGAACGGCGGCGGGACCGGAGTTTCGATAACCATCATGGTCACGATCGAGCCGACGCCGTCACCGGTCCCGATGATAGGCTTGCAGTCGGCGAGTTTGGTGCCGCCCATTATAACGCTCACACGGGGGATGCCAAGATTCGTGACGCAATCGGGCGCGGCCAGCGCGCAGCTGACGAATTTATGCGGGGTGTCGATCGGCCCGAGCCGTTGGTTTCGCCTGACGAGCCTGTTCGCAGGCAACGCGCTTTTAACGACAGCTGGTAGTGAGATGGACACGGTGATGGGCGCGTTTCGAGGAAGCATCGTCAGCCCGAGCTCGCTGGTACCGATTACGTGTAACGATGATTTCCCCGCCGGCGTGATCTCGAGCGAGGTGCGGTTCCCCGTGGAAGCGAACACGCTCTATCTGGTTTGTGTGGCGGGTAAGAACGGCGCAACGAACACCATCCGTTTGAGCCACACACTTACGACCGAGCTGCAAATCCGGCGGATGGGTTTGGATCGCGTCGAACTGTCGTGGCCCGCCGACGCTACCAACTGCGCAGCCGAAGCGGCTGCCGGCCTCGACGGCACCTGGCAGACGATGACTAATGCGCCAGTGACAATCACAAACCGGAAGGTGCTTACCCTTGGATCGGGCGCGGGGGAAGAGAGGCTGTATCGTTTGCGACTGAGCCCGGCTCCCTGATTGGACATGACAAGTCCGCTTAGAGATTGAACTTGAGACTCACGACGAGGGTTCGGTCACGGGGAAGCTCGATGATGGAGTTCAGGGGATTCATGCGATAGTCGCGATCGGTTATGTTCAGCAAACCGACGGCAATCTCGGCGCGCCGCCGTGGGAAGCGATAGCCGGCGACGGCATTCAAATGCCAGAAGTCGTCATCGGGCCAGGAGCCGGTGGAGCTTTCGTTACTTTGCGCATACCAGATTCCTTCACCGCGCACGAAAAACCCGGCGGTATTCTGCCAAAGGGCGTGGAGGTTCAATTGATGCAGAATCGCGCGGTCCTCGGTTTTCGCTTCGGGAATGAGCGCAGGCGGCAAAGCGGTGAATTCGCTTTCAAGTTCGGCGCGGCTGAGGCGATAGCGCGCGCCGAAGGCCCACTCGCTGCCAACCAGTTGGTGCATCGATAGCGCGAGTGACCGCTCATCGAATCTCAACTCCTGCGGGGCACTCGATGGCACGGCTACGAACGGAGGAGCGTCTGTAAAATCAAACACGCCGACCGAACGCTTTCCTTCGGAACGGAGCCATTCCGTTTCCAGGAGGACGTAGGTGCGAGTTGGGAATTTGTGTTCCAGGCCGACGTGAATTGTTTCGAATCGTGAGCCCGGCACCAGGCCGGCGACAGACTCCGGCGCGAGGCTGCGATAGGATTGAGTGAACCCGGCCACCTGAGTGGGTTCAAGCCGCACACTGTTATCGTAGAACACGCCGCCGAGCGAACGCGTATAGGCTGCCCGCAGACTTGTAGAATCCAGCGGTGTCCAGACAAGGCCGGCCTTCGGCGAAACCTGCTCGCGGGTTGTTTCCTCGCCCTGTAGAGGCGGCAGGTTCGCGTTTTCCGGGTAGCGCAGGTGATCGAATGCGACGCCACCGATCAATAACAACGGTTCAATCACCCTCAAGTGATAATACGCGTAGGCACTCGCCCTGCTCAGGTCGGTGTCGAATTCCTGCGAGGCGGCAGGATCTTCGAACACTGGCGGAAAGGCGAATGAATCGCGGTCGAGCACGGACTCAGTGTCGGTTTTGCCGATTTGGTAGCGTACGCCGGCAATGATCGTGTGCGCGGACCGCTGCACAATCTGTTGCAGTTCAGCGGACCATGCATTGAAGCTGCTGCGATAATCCACATCGAATGTGCTGAAGGCCGGGCTTACCTCTCCGGTCAGGACGCCGTTGGCGTCACGCACCAACGTGGGGACGAAGGCATTTTGTTCGCGGAGCTGCAGCGTGTCATCGAGTCGCGCGCCGAGGAACAAGGTATGCACACCCTGCGCCCATTCACGATGGTAGCCAGCAAAAAGATTCGGTTCCTGCACTTCTTTCACGCGGAGTGTAGCGGAGCTTTGGGCATCATCGAGGAACGGACGGACATCGCCGGACTCAACGTGGCCGTACGCGCCAAGAAAATAGAAGGAGTCCTGCGGTGTCAGCTGGGCCTTGAACTGTCCGGAGCCGACGAACTGCTCCAGGTCATCGTTGCGACGCTCGCCGTTGCGTGAACGCCAGGCGGCGTCCAGCGCGTAGCCGATGTTATCCACGATACCAAACTGTGAGCCCGAGGCCATCCAGCTTCCGTCGCTGGCGTAGCTGGCAGCGGAGCTGAACCCGAACCGATTCTGTTCGAAGAAGCGGGAATACTCCTGCTGCGAAACCTGGGGCGACAGCATTGTGCCTCCGACGGGAGAAAGCAGGTTGGCAATTAGATACTCGCTGAAGGTTGGTGTCTCGTAGCGGAGGTTGACCAGGTTTGGGTCGCGCAGTTCGTTGTAGCTGTTGGCCAGAAAGAGATGAGCTGAATAATTGGCGTAGTCGCTGGCTACGGCACGTCCCGCTTCGTGAACGCCAACCTCAGGCATTCCGGCGTCGCGGTAGAGCGCGGCGAGATTGGCACCGCGCACGGCGCGGTCCTGATCGAGCAGTTCACGCGATCGAAATACGCTTCGCCGATCATTGAGTTCCTGCGAACGCTCGAGATCGCGCACGCCATCGTTGATGCGATTGAGTTGCTGGTTGAGGAGCGCGCTGTAGAGCCATGCCGTGGGATCGTCAGGATCGATGGCCTTTGCGAGAGAGAACTCGTGTTCGGCTCGCGAGGCATCGCCAGCGTTTGCGAAGGCCTTGCCCAGATAGCTCCGCAGAACGGCGCGCTGAGGCTCAAGCGTAACGGCCACTTGCAGATCTTCACGGCCGGCGATGGGATCGCCTCGACGGATGCGGCACAATCCTCGGCCCAGCCACGCATTCCCGAGCGCGCCGTCCAGGGCAATGGCCCGATCGAAAGCGCCGACGGCTGAGTCGAGTTTGTTTTCCGCCGCGAACAGAAATCCCTGTAACGCCGCAGCCTGTGCGTTGCGCGGGGACAGTTCGAGGCTGCGTTGAACAGCGGAGCGTGCGGCCGTGATTCGGCCAAAACTGAACTCCAGTTCGGCGAGGCGCGCCCAGGCGAAACCAAATTGGGGGGAGATTTCGGTCGCACGCCGGGCGGCGTTAAGAGCTTGTGCGAGGTCGGAGCGCGATTGGTGGTAATATGATTCGGCGAGCCACGCCGAGGCACTCGGAGGTATGGCGGCGGTGGGCTCCTCCCGAAAGTGGACCGCCGTAATGACGCGCCGAAGCGCTCCAGCAAGCGTTGCGGCATTCTGCGGCATGTCGCGGGCTATCAGGGCTTGAGCCCGTTCGACCTGACCTACCGCCAACAGGAGTCCCGCGAGGTAGACTCGTTCGATTCCGGACGCGGGCTCGCGCGCGGCTGGATAATTGGCGAGAGCCGCGTGGAGATCGCCTTCGCGATAAGCCCGCAGCGATAGGTGGAGGGCTGGTTGGTCGATGTTGGCAAGTTCCTTCGGGTCGAGGATACCCGGATAGTACAACACCCACTGAATCGGTTGTAATCCCTCGAGTCGTGGCGTCATGACCGGAGCCGACGCGAGGCCGGCCTGTGCGCTTTCGCCGCTTTTAAGAGCAACGCGGCCAAATCGATTCGTCATATCGATCGTGCCTTCGAAGAGAGTTAAACGGGTGCTGCCGTCATCGGTCACCTCGACAATGAATTCGGTTCCGAGCACGACGGCGTAAGCTGTGGGCGTGCTTACCGGCATCACGCCGGGCTTGTCGCGGTGAAAAAAGTAGATCAAACCGCGCAAAAGGTTGAACCCACTGCGGCGGGTTGTCGCTTCGGGAATCCGGATGTGGGTCAGTTCCGAGAGCCGTAGAAGACTCAGGTCCGAGAGGCGCACCACCGCGCGACTTCGTTCGAGCGTACGCAGTCGATCCCCCGGAAACAGCACCTCATTCGTGTAAGCGGGATCCCATGCGAGCGACCCGGCGCGCGACACGACAGCCCGTCCTTCGATCTCAACCAACATGGCATTCGTGGTTCCAGTTGCGGCCCAAATCGAAAGTGGGTGCATCAGGTATGCGACTACAAACAATGTGCACAGCCAGAACCCGCGCCAACCAGACGTGAATACGTCCTCAGGCAGGCAGTACGCCCGTAAGGCTTCAAGGCGGCTCATGTTGTAGCTGCCGGAAGTACGCGACAGCCCTTCGGGTTTTTATTTGTTTCCGCAGGATTTTGAAGTCCAAATGAGCAGAACCCCATTTCAGGCGCACCTCACCGTCAGATTCCTTGTCCACATTTTTGCATCCAAAACGGCTCCAGTGGCGGATATGGTTGCGGAAACCTGATGGATTGAAGGCGTGCAGACTGCGAAGAAAGAGGTTTTGCGGTTACCGGTGAAGACAGCGGAATCGCACGATGCTACAGAGGGTAGCATCGAGAAGCGCCTGCTGGCGGAGATAGCTGCAGGGTGCCAGCAGGCGCTCGCTTCGTTGTATCGACGGCGCGGCGGGCTCATCTACTCGCTCCTCGTCCAAATGCTCGTCAGCGAGACCGAAGCCCAGGAAGTGATGCAGGACACCTTCGTGCAGATTTGGCGGCGCGCGCCCAAATACGATCCTCAACGCTCGCCCCCACTTGCATGGATGATCATGATCGCCCGGGGCATGGCGCTCGACCGATTGCGCGCGCGGCAACGTCACACGGCGAAGCACGAAACCTATCGCCGCGAGATTGCATCACTGGGAATCGAAGAAATGGACGGTCTGCGCCACGCCGAGAGGGGCGATCTTGAGACAGCCTGCGCCGCCGCCCTGCAACAATTACCGGCGCCGCAACGCCGCGCGTTGCAACTGGCGTTTCTGCGAGGATGGACGCATGAGGAAATCGCTCGCGCTGCGGGCGATCCGCTCGGCACGGTCAAGGCGCGCATCCGGCGCGGGCTCATGGCCATGCGACAGATTTTGAAGGACTACAATGCCTGAACCGATGACCAACGCGGACGACGCCGCAGCCTACGTGCTCGGGACTCTCCGCGCGCGGGAGCGACGCCGGTTCGAAGCCCGCATGAAGAAGTCGCCCGAGCTGCGCTCGATGGTGCGCGCGCTTGAAGTTGGTAGCATCGGGCTTGCGATGGCCGCGCCGCGCCGGGAACCGCCGGTGCGGATCTGGGACGGCATTCATCGGGCCGTCGTCCACGATTGTGAGAAGCGGCATCGCGCGAGGACGCGCAGGTGGCTGCGGAGCGCAGCAGCGATTGCGGCCTGCGCTGTTGTGGGGTGGTTCGCATACAGGTCCTGGGACCATCGCGCTTCCACCGCCAGCCCAGGTGTGATTGCTGCCAATGATGTCTCAGCGGATGCGGAGAAGGCAACAGATGCGGCCAAGCCTTTGGCTCGTGCGATGTCACAAAAGTCGACCGCCAGCAATCTTGTGAGTGAGCCTCCGCGAGAGAGGCAGGCGCTGCGGCCCACGGAAAACGCCACCCTGCGAGAACGCGTCGGCGATCTTGAAAACCAGGTCGCACATCTCGCGCAGACGGTGAACCAGCAGCAACCTATGCCAGCAGATTTCAACCGACTGACCTTCGTCAACATTGTTCCTGAAGGGGCGGACGCTACGATCAGTCAGATGAGCGCGCCATCTCCCGAATTGCGGCGTGCGCTCTTGCTCGGAGTCGCTCGCCAACTTGGCTGGATGCCGCACGCCACGCCGCCGTCATCGACTCCCTTGCCCTCGTCAACTCCGCCGCCTACGGACCCCAACCCGCCGGCACCGCAGAATGAACTGGGCGTGCAATTCGTGGATTTGCCGCCGGTCGAGACGCCTTCACCTGAGAGTCAACTGCCGCCGGTCGAGACGCCGTCCCCTGCTCCTCCGCCTGTTAGCGCTGCGACCGCACCCGAAGAAACCAGTGCCGGTGATCCCATTTCTATCCCTGCATTTGTGTCAGGCACGAATATGGTATTTGCCATGCCGCCCGGCACGGGGTCGGTAAACATTTATTCAGCGAACCTGTTTTATGGCACCGTGCCACTCGGCAATGGGCCCACCGTGGTCAACCTGCCAATACAGGCAAGAGCGTTTGACAATTCGGTCCCCTCGCAGGCATCGCCCGGCCCGGTCAGGTTCAGCACCTGGTCGGCAGGATCAGTGCGGACCTTTGTGTTTACTTTTCCTATTCCTCCATCGACCAGCCCGTAAGGACCACGTTCCCCAAAGTTTATGAACAGGACATTGCATTTCTCGATTCTTCGGCAGGCGGCGCTTATCACCGCGATGATGTTGACACTAATGGCCCAGCCCGCCGCGGCTCAGGTGGCCGGGCCACAGATCACCTCGATCCATTCCGTGGGAGCGAACATTGCCGTTTCAGTTGAGGTACCGCTCGGACTGCGGAAAGTCACGCTGGAGAGCCGCACGCACCTCAACACGGGCGCGTGGGAACCGCGAGCGGTGCAGCGCCTGGATGGCTCGGGCGGCAGGATCACGTTCACGCTGCCGGCGACTGCTGACGTGCAAGTGATGCGCGTGCGGGCCAGCGAGCGCGATCCGCTGCCGGAAAGTTTTTATCGGGGAAGCAATACCTTTGAGAACCGCGTTAGCCTCGCCCAGAACCTCGATGCAAATGCCGGGCCGGCGGTTGATTTGAACTCGTCTGGGCCACTCTACTCCTCGCTCGGGGGTCCGCTTTCGCCACCGACGCTCGTCGATCGCGCGATCGTGGAATCGGACATTTGGAAGCTGCGCGGCGATACGCTTTATTACTTCAATCATTATCGCGGCCTCCAGGTGATCGATCTCTCGAACGCTGATGCGCCCGTGATCCGAGGCGTCTTCCCGCTGCCCGCGGCCGGAGAGCAAATGTATTTGCTGGAGGACAATCACGTGGTGCTGCTGGCGCGCGAGGATTGTTTCTGGAGCACGTTTGAGAGCGAAGTGCTGGTGGTAAACACGAGTCCGAGTCTGCCGGCGCCCAAGCTGGTTGCCACTTTGCCCATTCCTGGCCGGATCACGGAGAGCCGCCTCGTGGGCACCGCGCTGTACGTAGCTGCCGAGGCCTGGCGAGGGCAGACCAACGAATCGGGTGTCCAATGGGAACAGGGCACGCACATTCTTTCATTCGATCTTGCCAACCCTGAACAGCCCCTGGCCCGCAGCGCCCTTTGGTATCCCTCTGGCGGCAGCGTGATCGCCGCAACCGACCGCTTTCTCTTTGTGGCGCTGCGGCCAGGGGATACCGGCGAGTCGGAGGTCCGTTGCCTCGATGTCAGTGCGTCCGATGGCGTCGTGCGACCGCGCGGCTCGCTGCGTGTGGCTGGCCAGGTGACCGACAAATTCAAAATGCACCTCAACGGCGACGTGCTCTCGGTGATTTCGTGGGGCACAACGACGAACTCTCTGACAATCTCGAAACTCGAAACCTTCTCGCTGGCTCAACCGAACGCCCCTGCCCGCCTTGGCCAACTTGAATTTGCCTCGGGCGAGCAATTGTTCGCGACGCGCTTTGACGGCAGCCGGCTCTACGCGGTCACGTATCGGCGCATCGATCCACTTTGGGTAATCGACCTTTCCAATCCCGCCGCTCCGAGCATCTCCGGCGAACTGCGGATTCCCGGCTGGTCGACGTACATTCAACCGTGGGGTGATCGCCTGGTCACCGTCGGCATCGACGACGTGAACGGCAACCGCGTCGCCGCCCAACTTTTCAATGTGAGCGACCCAGCGCATCCATCGCTCTTGAGCAAAGTGTCGCTGGGCGAGAACAGTTCGTGGAGCGAAGCCAATCAGGATGAGAAGGCCGTTCAAATTCTGCCCGAGGTGGGGCTGGTACTTTTGCCATACCAGGGGTGGCTGACCAACGGCCAGGCAACGCGTGTGCAACTCATTGATCTCGCCACGAACGCGCTCCACGCCAGAGGGTTTATCGAGCATGAACTTCAGCCGCGGCGAGCAACAGTGCACGGCAACCGCATTTACTCGATTTCGCCGCGCGAACTTCTGAGTGTGGACGCGACGAACCGCGACCAACCACAGGTGCGCGCTCGGCTGGAGTTGAGCTGGCCCGTGGACCAGGTGTTCGTCCATGGCGATTACGTGGTCGAACTCAGCAAGAGCGACGCAACGCTGCGCATCGTGCGAGGCAGCGCGCCGGATCTCGCGCTGGGCGCTTATCAGTTGCCCGATGAGTGGCCGATCGTCGGCGCGACCGCGCGCGATGGAAAGCTCTACGTCGCGCAACGCGAGAGCCAAAACAGTTGGCCAGGTCTGATCACGTTCACGTTGAATGTGTGGAACTCTCCAGCGCCCATCAACACACCTTTGAGGTTGTCGATTCTTGACCTCGCGGCATTGCCCGCGTTGTCGCTGCTCGGCAGCGCCGACGCGACAAACGGCCCGGCGAATTTCAGTGGGGAATTGGACGCGCTTTGGCCGAAACCGGACCTGCTCGTCTGGTCCGCAAACAACGGCTATTCGCCGTGGTTTTATCCGCGACCCCTGTTGCCGCGGCCTCCAATCCGGATCATTACCTCTCAGCCGATCGTGACTGATCCGTCTGGGAGTCCGGGAGGAATCGTTTTCAATGCGACGCCTGCCAGCATTGCCTCTTCGGGCTTCGTTCGTTTCGATTCCGTCGTGTTTGGTTGGCCGATTTACTATGGCCAGGAACGATGGCTGATCGCGTTTGACGTCGAAAATTCGTCCGCGCCGCAATTCGTGTCGTCGATCAACGTCGGCACGAACGGTGGCTGGAATTTCAGCAAGGCACACGAAACGGAAGGGCTGACTTACCTGAGTCACCAACTCAACGATCGCGTGGTCAAGGCAACGAACTATTACACGTCGACTATCACGAGGCTTATCACCGAAACGAATCGTTTGGCGGAGACGAATATTACTCCAAATTATTCTTACACGCTCGTGACGAATACGATCACGCGCACCAATGTTAGTGAGATCGTCCGGAGCCTGTGGCCGGCGGGCACGCGATTCTCTGCGGGATTTTATCATGCACTGGCGCTGCAGCCCGATAGCGAGGTCTACGCCTGGGGCTACAACTCGGACGGCCAACTCGGCGACGGCACTTTTGCGAACCGGGCCGCAGCGCTGGCGGTCGGAGGCGTAAGCGGCGCGGCGATTGCGGCGGGCGGCTTTCACAATTTGGTCCTGCAAAATGACGGGACCGTTGCGGCGTGGGGCCAGAGCTTTTATGGCCAGCTTGGAAATGGGCCGGCCGAGCCACCTTCGCCCGGCGGACCGCCACCACCACCGCCCCTCGGGGTTCCGCGACCCGTGATCCTGAGCGGGCTCCCTGCGCTCTCGAAGTTGGACGCGGGAGATTATCACAGCGTCGCTCTCGCGAGTGACGGCACGGTGCTGGCCTGGGGTGCGAACTGGAATGGCCAACTTGGCGACGGTACCACGGCCAACCGTTTCAGCCCGATGCCGGTTTTTGGCTTGAGCAACGTGACGACGCTTGCCGCGGGGAGCCGACATAATCTTGCGGTGCTTGAAGACGGTTCGGTTTGGAGTTGGGGGCGCAACGACTACGGGCAACTCGGCAATGGGAACAGAGTGGATCGCCTGGTTCCCGGACCGGTGACAAATTTGAACGGAGTGATCGCCGTCGCAGGGGGATTGCGCCACAGCATCGCTCTTAAAGCGGATGGCTCGGTTTGGACCTGGGGCGTGGACGAATTTCAGCAAAGTGTGGTTCGTATCCCGCGGTTGGTTATCGGTCTGTCCAACGTTACCGCGGTCGCAGCTGGCCGGGCGCACAGTCTTGCGCTGCGTGCGGACGGTTCGGTTTGGGTATGGGGAGAGAATGATCACAGTCAATTGGGCCTGCTCGGCATTGGCTCTTCGAGTGAGCCGCAACGCGTCGAGGCCGTAAATGGCGCGGCGACGATCAGCGCCGGCGCACACTTCAGCGTCGCCGCGCGGAGCGACGGAACGATGTTCGCGTGGGGTGACGACCGCTATGGCCAACTCGGCGAGGGCGAGAGGATCGTAACAACGAACGTGGCGACGTTCGTCCAGGTTGTGACAATCACGAATCGGACTTACGTCACCAATGTCACGTGGCGGGAGATCGTGCAACAGCGCTACGAGACGATCACCGTCACCAACGCCTACGAAGTCGTGGAGTGGGTCGAGCGCCATTATCTGGACGTGATTGATTATGCGGATCCGGCGCATCCGACGCCGCGCCAACCGGTGAATATTCCCGGGCAATTGACGGGCATCTCGCACGGGGGCGCGTTGCTCTACACGCTGGCCACGCGCGCCGAGGGCGGCACTACCAGCACGCGTTATCTCGATGCCAGCGCTTATGATGACGTCTCGGTCTGGCTGGTGGACTCGCTGCGGTTGCCGGACAACGGGGCTCCCGTGCTGGCCGCAGGCACAAATATTTTCCTTGCCCGGCCCGCCGGCGCAACACAGGGAGCGCAAATCGAGGCCTGGACGCTCGCGGAAAGCACTGGGCGTTTCGCGCTGCGCGATTCGGCCACGCTCGCTGCGCCAGCGAATTCGCTCTTCGACTTTGGCAGGATGCTGGCGGTGCAAAGCAGCAGTGAGGTAAATCTGCTGGATGCACGGACCCTGGATCGCCTCGGCTCGGGCAAACTCAGCTACTGCGCCAGCGGAGACGTGAGCGACGCGGCGGGCGATGCGACCCGCGGCCTCTGGGTCCCGCTCAGGGACTTTGGAATTCAGCATATTCCGATCGATCCGTAACGGGTTCGCGACAACGCCTGGCGGAAAATGCGACCACTTTAGGGTGTCGGTTTTGTAAGTGGTTGATGTCACGGGAGTAGAAAATTCACATTCCTGTTTTTGGTCGCATAATGTACGCATTTTCCCGGGAGGTTTGGTCGACACCACGAATGGACGCGGCGTCGCGGAGCGCCGTCCTTCATCGGATTCCGGAAAATTCCGATTTTTTCCGGAAATCGGTTTTTGAGGAAAAATCGGCGTGCGCCGATTCTGATTTGCGTAAGTACTTGGTACAGCGTGGTCGAATCGGTGGAAAATCGGCGGATGCGCCGATTTTGACGATTCCGCGCAGTAGTGGGCGAGTAAACTGCCACGGGGTAAGAACTGCTCTTCGTTACCAACGGTAAGTGCAGAACTTGAGAGCGCAGAAGGAACCACGACTCGATCGATGGCCCGCCGGATGACATCGGGCGATATCCCGCGGCGGCGGGACTGCCAGCGTCCGCTACAAAGTTACACTTCTCGCTCATCCGCGGATCATAACATGGGTTTTTGCGACTTCCGTCGCGGGGCAATATCGAATGTGACAGGGAGTGACAGGAAGTGACACGAGAGGACAGGAGAGGACATTTTTTTGTGAAAATCGGACTTGACGGATTTTCGGGTTTATAAGGGACGAGGTCAGAAGACACGAATTAACACGAATGGACACCAATGGCTGATGCGAAAGGACGAGGCTGAGGTTTACTGGTGCAGGAGGTGCTGGAGGATTTCTTTGTTGTAGGCTTCGGCGTAAAGAACTGCTTGTCTGGCGAAGGGAGCGGTGCAACCAACAGGCAAAGAAACTTTGGGCAAGGCTTTGACGAGGTAAAGGTGCTCGGGAGGAACGCCGACGGGTCCGGCAGCGTAGCCGCCCGCATGGCAAACGCGGGGACGACCTTTCGCGGCGTCGGCGCGCGCATCCGCCACGCCGGCTGCCTGGATTTCCGCCTCGGAGCCGGTCGCGAGAATGGGCGGGCCTTTGGGCGGTCGCACGCCGGCCATATACAGCGATGCTGCGATGGGCAGGGCAAGGATTGAGAGGGTGGCGGCCTGGACGGCTTCATTGGCAGCGAGGGGTTGGAGGGCGTCGGGCGATGGAGTGGTGCGGCAGCCGGTCGCGGCAAGCGCCAGGCAAATCAACAACGAGAGAATCGGAATTCTCAAGATCAAGGAATCCACTGACATCAGAGAGGGTTAGACGGGCAAAGCCTCATTATGCTCCCCGCCCATGCTGCTGGAAGGGGGCCGAGTGGTAAATGACGAATTACGAATGTCGAATGACGAATGAATGACGAAGCACGAAGGCCCTAAACAGCCGGCTTGCTGGTCTTGGTCGCTCGCTTCCTGATGTGGCGCACAAGGGATGTGACGAGTGCGATGGCCCGGCAAATGACAAATGACGAATGACCAATGTCGAATGAATGACTAAGGACTAAATCTGAAACAACCCAGACGAAATCCGTCGACGAATTAGTCGAAACTGACCAATTCAAAATTATTCGTCCTCTGCCACGCGACCCTGAACTGGGCAGCCGCGGCGCTTGTGAGCAAAACTTCAGTCCGATGATTCCCCAAAAACGCCGAGCCACTCGCTTCAGAATGAGATCATTCAATATGCGGCTTCGGCCGAGATTGCGAGTGCTTTGTGGCTGCAGCCGCCGCCGTAAAATCTCGAGTTTTGCTGAGATTCAAAGTGCCGTGTTAATGCACTGCGAGGTCCGGGCGAGACAGGACTTGGCGTAATCTATCGCAGATACATCCGGTCGTTCATTTTCGGGAGCTCTCGTTGCGTAATCAACTACGGTCCTCAAGTCGTGCTGCAATACTACCAAATTAGTTCGCCACACCTTCTCGTTTTTAAAAGCACGCGAATGCACCTTCACGTAGCACCTTTGCGCATAGATACTCGAAATGTATGAATCCAATGCACGCGATAAATAGAAAATATCCCTAAGATCGCGCTCCTGAATAGCCTTCATCACCCCATAATCAAAGTAAGCGCGCACATTGCCCGGAATAATGCGAGCATGAGCTCCGAGTGTGCCGCTGATTCTTGTGTCCTGGTCGAGTAAGCAACGAACGACAAAGAGGTACTCAGCAGCCTTCAATTTCAGGACGGTTGCAATCCACCACCACCACCGGCTCTTAGGATACAATCGAAGTAGTTCCTCAGATCTTTCGATAGAACGGAAGCTCTCATAAATGCGCGCTACGTGCGTTGAGGTAGCAAGATTAGGGCGTGTTTCGCGCTTATCGATTTCCCTGCGGAGAGTTCGTCTGATCTTCCGAAAACTGTCATCCACGCCGACCTGAATCAATAATACCTCGGCTCGACGCAGTTCCAAGATCGCACGCGTTAGCGTGTCATCTGCGGCGGGATACTCTACCAAGAAAGCCTCTGCATCCATGAGTAGTCTTTCGGCGGCCCGCCAATTTTGATCACGGCTTTCCTTTCGATGAACGCCAACAAGCGCGGAAGCTAAAGCAGCATGCGCTCGGCAGCGCGCATTCCAACGAAACGTCCTTTCATCTACATTGGTAGTCATTCTCAGTAACTCAATACCGTACTGAAAGAAAAAAAGCGCTCGTTCGAGACCGTGAAGCCTTGCATTTCTCGTTTTTTGCGTGGCCTGTCCGTCAGTAGCACAGGACGAAACGTATCGCAGTTGACACTCGTTTAAGTGAAAATATCCCGATCGCAAACACAACAAGACACGGCCCCGTAACTCATCGTTGATGCGGTGGGATGAAAATCCATTTGATTGCATCTCTGAAATAAATGCGTCAGCTTGGGACATCGGGTGGGCCATGGACCGAAACTCCGGCTTGCCTACAGACTGCACCCAAGCCTCCTCAAGCTGCCGATGGGCACCACTGTAATTGCGCAGACCGAGAGAAGCAGAAACAATAAAGAGTCTCTGCGTCTCTCGATTCAATTGAGTTTGGTCTGCCAGTTGAATAATTCGGGCAAATTCTCCTTGAAGTTGAAGGGTTTGCAGTTGAATTCGAGAGATATCTGCCGCTAAAGCGATCAATTCCGTGACTACAGTATTCGCGTCTTGACCGGAAACCGCTGTGATTGTGTCGGAAAGGAGATGCTGTAGAACACTCAACGCGCGGTCTACGAGGTGATCGGATAACCGCTGTTCGAAGAGCCGGCCAGTTGTCTTTAGAAGCAGGCGACAATAGCGAACAATTTTCAAAGAGTAATCTCTTATGCCGGGGTCAGACTGCTCAGGCGTTGCAGCTTTGATTGATGTTATGCCGTGACGCATTCCCTCTATCGCGGAGAGCGGATCTGCCGAAGCTAATAACATGCGACCGTACGCTCTCGAGATGCATAGGCCAATGATCAGTCTCTGTCTCAACAAAATCTTATTCGAGAGATATGCCTCGATTTTGGTTCGAAGCTCATGATGCATCCAAAGACACCCTCCGTACTGAATCCGCACGATACCTTGCTCAAGCAATTCTTCAATGTAGGCATGAATGACATCGCCTGACGGTGGCTCGGTCGGGAGAACAATAAGCTCGCGGAAAGCATCTAGAACTCTGAAAACGGTATTGATAATCGTAGCGCGGTATCGTGACAGTCTGATGGAGGTAATGATAAAAAGTGTTATAAGGCGCCACTGTTCTTCGGAATCGCTGCTGACGCTCGCCAACAACGAAGTCGGGTTGTATTCAGAAGCTCCCGGTTTACCTATGACGAGACGGCTTTTCACCCAATGAGAAAAGGGGACATGGTTCTCTAGCTCCTTGTGAAAGTGTTCTCCTTTGCGACATAGGAATATAAATTTTATGCGAGAAGATGAATCAGAATGAAGATCTGCAATACAGCGAAACACGGCGGCCAAGTCGGACGAGTTTGACCAGTTAACGTGTGGCTTACTCGGAGATGTGGACGAAAAGAACGAGTTCACTCCTGCGCCTTCTTGGCCATTAATGAAAATGTAACAATCACTGTCGAGGACGAGACTCCAATGGACGATTCTGCGTTGAAGAAGTGCCAAGAATTCGCGTTTCGATTCGGCGGCATCGTTCGTGGGCAAACTCACGATAGGGTCCTGTGTCCCACTCAGCTTCTGAAGTGCAAGGGCAATGCGGAAAGGAATACCAATCGGCTCATCTACGTTTTCGAGGTCAATCCAAACCCGCTTTTTCGATTCCAAGAATGGATGTCGAAACAAATTTGAGCCAACAGTTACTCCACCGAAGCATTCCACATCCGTGACGATGAGTAGTGGCGCCGCCGAATTCTTCATCCGGTCTACAGCAAGATCAAAAACCCGTTCGAACTCAGCCTTGGTTTCATTGGTGCCTGGTTTGTCCAAAAGAGGCGGAAACGCGAAGTGCCATGGGGACGGAAACGCTACTCCAGCAACCGGAATGTCGTTTGCGCATATCTGAAAGAGCTCGAACAGAAAGAGCGGCAGTTGAGGGTGAGCTGTGACGAAAGCACGAGGCGGTTTTTCGGTCAGATGCTGCCGACTCCAGATTTCCGCAATCTTATTCCTGCTGTTTTGCCGTGTCGCTATCCAATAGACTCGAAGATCACGGAAAAAGCGGAATGCTGTCTTCAGAAGTTCCATTGTACGCAACTCACCGCCCGCGTAACCACAGATCAGCAAGGCGATTTTATCCGGCTGAGAATACTCGTCATCGGCGATGCGTTCGGTATCGCGTTCTAGTGGCCGCCCCGCTAAATAACTGAGGAAGTTCCATTCATCGGCTCGGCTCGGCAGTTCGTCTAATGAGTAGTCCGCCCGAAGCCCGTGCTGGCCACCGTGCAGTTTGACCAGCGACCGCCGTGCAAGTACAAGTTTTGCCGAAGGAAAACTGGACTGCGCCGGAACTTCAAACACGCTGAGCGGGACACCGGCGGCTTGAAACGATTGCTCAATCAAATCATCGAAGTTCGTCGTGAGAATGGTCGAGAACCGGAGCACTGAGGCTAATGCGGGAAGAAGATGATGCCCCAAGTTCGGCTCTCGCCCGTGAACAAAGAATCGAAAGAAAGAATCTCTTACAGAAAAGTCGGGGGCTTGGGCAACAAGTTCGCGACCATCACGGACCACCGTGAGCCGCGCCAAGATATCAAGAGCGTTGCGCCAGTCACCAAGCGACCCGAATGCTTGCCTTAACAACTCATAACGTTTCGTATTGTCACGTTTGGCCGCAAGCTCCATTGCTGCGTACAACAACCCATCCAACGCTTCCACTGAAAACGCGCTGTTCAGTTGGACTTCTTCCCGTTCGATGCTTGGCCAAGGGTCCCGGCGCGGATTCCATAGGCGTTCGTCTTCCTGAATATCTCCTCGGCGAATTCGGTCCCAGTCTGTGGACAGCCGAATACCGAATGCTTTCAGGAAGCAATAGGCTAAATATCGACGAAATTGAACCGTAATTGGAATTCCGGATGGGAGTGACAGCCCAGCACCGATTAAAGGAACAAATCGATAGCCTTCGGTCAAAGCCTTTCGAACGGAATCCAAAAAGCCTGAAGGATCGGCTGTGCAATCAACCAGCGTCGATGAGTTCATGCGGTACCAACCATACGACAGAAATTCAATCGGGAACTCAAGAGGGATTTAACCGTTCGCGCATTTAGATAAAAGCGCAATTTGCGAAACGTGTAATGAGTTGGGGCCGCTCGACATTCGTCGGCACCGGTCATTCGCACCGGCGGGGATGTGTGACAACGGAAGGGTTTTGAGATAGTCTCGGCGTGGTAGCAAAGTGGGAGTAAACATTTGCGGTTTTGTTCAGCTGTCACCCGGCATGGTTTCTGGCGAGCCAAAGAGTAGTGGCCGCTCCGCAATCCTACATCCGTCCGTTCAGGTGCGGCAGTTCTTCAGTGAAGAATTGCGAGTGCAGAGTGCAGAATGAAGGATGAGAAACGCGGAGGAATCGAGTAGTTTTCAGGAATGATGATCAATCAACGCAACCCTGCGTGGTTTCACTTGGCCGCGATCGGAGTGTTTCTCTGGGTGGGAGCGCGTGCTGCTCCGCAGGTGGTGCACCCGTCCGTTCAGGTGCGGCATTTGATGGATGCGGCGTCCGGGTCGCGGCCGATTCGGATTGTTAAG
>Ga0111539_10003668_pt1 | contig 20222 bp, 16 predicted proteins | sample RhiMethybrSRZTD1_FD_79667 | JGI IMG/M metagenome (GOLD analysis project Ga0111539, IMG submission 79667) | Populus rhizosphere microbial communities from Tennessee, USA - Rhizosphere MetaG P. TD hybrid SRZTD1 (version 2) (version 2) | ecosystem: Host-associated > Plants > Roots > Rhizosphere >... | reverse complement strand
CTCTGGGAAACGGCAACGGCTCGCAAGCTCCGCGATCTTTCGAGCAGTGGACAAGGTGTAGTGGCGTTCGCTCCGACTTTCGCATTCAGTCGCGACAGCCGTCTCATCGCCGCTTCGGGTGGCGATGGCTCTGTAACTGTGTGGGACGTCAATAGCGGACGTGAACTGCAGAAACTCGGCGGCAGTTCACAAGGTTCGGTAATGGCGCCGCTCGGCGTTTACTTCATCGCCTTCACTCCGGATAACCGCGTCGTAACCATCAGTGACGCCGTACACGTTTGGGATCTCTCTACCGGACGCGAACTCAGTAAGTTTGCCGCAGAGATGGGCGGCGTGTCCGGTTTCAACGGCTCGGATGGCGGACTCACACTCACGCCTGATGGGACTCAATTGCTTCTCGTGACCGCAGGCTTTGATCCTGAAGTCAGATTTATCGATCTCGCCAGCGGTCGTGAGGCGCGGCGGATAAAGTTGTCCGGCGATCAGATCGACAGTCTCCAACTCGCATTCAACACCGACGGACATCTGCTCGCTGCCGGCATTCACGACAAACGTCTCAAGTTCTGGGACGTAACTGCCAAGAAGGATCGTGAACTTGGACCAACAACGAAAGAGTTTTCTCCGTTGGAATTCAGTCGCGATGGTCGACTGCTCGCACTCTCTGACAATTACACGGTCAAGATCTGGGACACGGCTACTCTTCGTGAGCTGTCGTCGTTGACAGTTCCAACCAGCATCAACTTTCCCGAAGGTGATGCTCTAGTCAGCTTCAGCGAAGACGGCAAACGACTCGCAACAGGAGGCATTGGCACAGACACGATCGTTTGGGAAACAGAAAACGGCAAACGACTTTCAACCATGAACGGCCGTACAAACATGGCCTACAACGTCGCCTTCAGTGCCGACGGGATGGAACTCATTTCCGGTGGTCGTACACGTTGGGATCTGCGCACTGGTCGCGGTCTTCGAATCGTTCCTGACACGGGCGAGAAGACTTACGGATTTGTAAGTCCTGACGGCAGGGTCGTCGCCGCCATGAAACTGAATTCGAACGTGCTCACGATTGTGGAGAGCCCGAGTGGCCGTCTGTTGCACACGCTGACGCCCTCAGGTGAGGCTGGACAGGTCCTACGAAGTCGATTTAATGCAGACGGTTCGAAGCTGGCTGTTCTCTACGGAATAGTTGAAAGTCAGCAGCCGGCGCCAGGAATGTCATTATCGCGTGGCAGTCAGGTGAAGATCTGGGACGTTAAAAACGGCAGCGAATTGCGCTCCATCACCCCGCCCGAAGTTCCGATGCAGGCAGAGTTCACCGCTGATGGAAGTTCGATCGCGATCATCAGCGGGATGGGCGGGATCTCGCTTTGGGATGTGCAGTCGGGCAACAAGCTTCGCGATCTGACATCGTCACCGATGGCATCGTTCACACCACCAGTATTTAACCCAGGACAGATCAAGCGCGGGCAGATGCCGACCATGCCAAACATGGACGAGATCGGCAAAATGATCACGAACACGATGGGATCAATGTCTGCCGGGACAATGGGCCAGTCAGTTACATCGCTCGCGTTCACAAACGACGGACGCACGCTCGCAACTGGAGGAGTTGAATCGAAGAGCAACTTTGATCTGTCGGCAATGATGAATTCAGCGATGGCGCAAGGTCGAAAAAAAGGCTCGAAAACCCCTGATCCAGCCGACATGATCAAGGATTTCAAAGTGGAAGCTATCGGTCGAGTGCAACTCTGGGACGTCGCCAGCGGGCGCGAGATCGCTGCGATCAAAGGTCACGGACGAGGCGTCAGTAAAGTCACTTTTAGTCGTGACGGGAAGTTGCTTGCGTCTGGCGGCACCGATAGCACGATCAAACTCTGGGACGTGTCGACACAAAAAGAATTGCGCACGTTGACTGGTCACACGGCTCCTATCGAGTCAATGGATTTCAGTCCCGACGGTCGCTTGCTGGCTTCGGCGGGTGACGACGGCAGCACGTTTATCTGGGATACAAAAACCGGTGAGCATCTGTTGACGTTGATTTCGCTCGACGATGGCGGCGAATGGATGGTCGTCACGCCACAGGGTCTATTCGATGGCACCCCCGTTTCCTGGAATCAGATCCTCTGGCGTTACAACCAGGAAACATTCAACGTTGCCCCTATTGAGTGGTTCTTCAATGAGTTTTACTATCCCGGCTTGCTTGCTGACATCTTCAACGGAAAGCGGCCGAAGGTCGCGCAGGATGTGTCGAAGAAAGATCGCCGCCAGCCGGTCGTAAAGTTGTCGGTTGTGGGCCAGGCGCCCGATTCTGCCGTTGCGACGCGGACTGTCAAAGTAAAGATCGATGTTTCTGATGCGCCCGCCGACAAGGACAATCCGAAGGGTACAGGCGCGCAGGATGTTCGACTCTTCCGGAACGGATCTCTCGTGAAGGTTTGGCACGGAGACGTGCTGAAAGGTCAGGCTGCGGTCTCGCTCGAGGAAGAGATCACTGTGACCGCTGGTCCAAATCGTCTGGTCGCATACGGATTCAATCGCGACAACGTTAAGAGCAAGGATGCGCCACTCGTATTTACCGGCGCTGACACTCTCAAACGCAAAGGCACTGCTTACATTATTGCCGTTGGCGTCAATGAGTATGCGAATTCGCAGTACAACTTGAAGTACGCGACTGCTGACGCGCGCAGCTTTGCGGAGGAGATGCGTCGCCGTCAGACGCAGGTTGGCGGCTTTGAACGCGTTGAAGTGATCCAGTTGCTCGATCAGGACGCCACGAAGGCGAACATTCTTGCAGCGATCAGGCGGCTGTCGGGTGTCGCTGCCGGACCACCGAGTCTAAAAGCGAGTCCGCTCGATGCACTGAAACGCGCCGAACCGGAAGATACAGTTGTGATTTACTTCGCCGGGCACGGTACCGCGCAGACGCAGCGGTTTTATCTGATACCGCACGATCTCGGTTACACGGGCGAACGCACGAAACTCACCGAGCAGGGATTGAATACGATGCTGGCGCATAGCATTTCTGACGTCGAGTTGGAGGATGCGGTCGAAGGACTGGACGCCGGTCACTTGTTACTGATCATCGATGCGTGCAATTCCGGCCAGGCGCTCGAAGCGGAAGAGAAACGGCGTGGTCCAATGAACTCGAAAGGCCTGGCCCAACTGGCGTACGAGAAGGGTATGTATATCCTGACCGCCGCACAGAGTTTTCAGGCAGCCCTCGAAGCAGCGCAACTCGGGCATGGTTACCTGACCTACGCGCTAGTTGAAGAGGGATTGAAGACGCCCCTTGCTGACAGCTCACCAAAGGACGGCGTGGTGATCGCGCGTGAGTGGCTGAACTTCGCTACCGAACGCGTCCCGCAAATGCAGGAAGAGAAGATGAGTCAGGGACGCGGGCTCGGATTGGAAGAGATAACTTTCAGTGAAGGGGAGAAGCGCCAGGTGCAACGGCCGCGTGTTTTCTATCGCAGAGAACTCGAGGCGAGCCCGTTGGTGATAACAAAGCCGTAGACAGCATTATCAGGATGTTTACAAGATTTACAAGATATATCCTGTTCATCCTGAATAATCTTGTAAATCCTGTCTAATAAGCCGTAAAGCATGGACCATCCCATCGGCAAACCAGTTCCGCGTAAAGAAGGCCGCAAGAAAGTCACCGGCCAGGCGCTTTACGTTGACGATCTATCGTTTCCTGACATGCTTCACGGCGTGACCGTGCGCAGCCCCGCCGCTCGCGGCAAGATCACTAACATATCCTTCGGCGGCGATATTCCATGGGACGAGTTCATCGTCGTCACGGCCAAAGATGTCCCCGGCGCAAACTACGTCGCACTAATTCTCAACGATCAACCCTATCTCGCGGACGGGTTCGTCAATCATCCGGAAGAGCCCGTGGTGCTCCTTGCTCATCACGATAAATATCTTCTCGAAGAAGCCCGCCGAAACGTGACGATAGAAATTGAAGAACAACCCGCGATCTTCTCGCTCGCCGATTCACTCACGAAGACGCAGATCATCTGGGGCGAAGACAACGTCTTCAAGAAGTTTCTGGTTGATAAAGGCAACGTCGACGATGCCTGGGCTAACGCCGATTTAATCGTTGAAGGTAAATACGAAACGGGCGCGCAGGAACAACTCTATATCGAGAACAACGGCGCGATCGCGATCGCAAACGCGACTCAAGGCGTGACGGTCTGGGGCTCGATGCAGTGTCCTTACTACGTTCATAAAGCGCTCGTGAAATTGTTTGGCCTGCCCGAAGAAAAGATCCGCATCATTCAGACTGAAACAGGCGGAGGCTTTGGCGGTAAGGAAGAATACCCGTCGCTGATTGCCGGACACGCAGCACTGCTCGCGTGGAAGTCAGGCAAACCCGTCAAAATGATCTACGACCGCGCAGAAGATATGGTGGCGACCACGAAACGCCATCCGTCGCGCACGCATCACAAGACCGCCGTCACTCGAGACGGAAAACTTCTCGCAATGGAGATCGACTTCGTCATCGACGGCGGCGCTTACTGCACCCTCTCGCCAGTCGTACTTTCGCGTGGGACGATCCATGCGGCTGGTCCATACGTTTGCCCCAACGTGCGGATTCATAGCAAGGCGGTTGCTACCAACGTTCCACCGCACGGTGCGTTTCGAGGCTTTGGCGCGCCGCAAAGCATCTTCGCGCTCGAGCGACACATGGACAAAGTTGCGCAAGCGGTTGGTTTGACGCCGGAAGAGTTTCGTCGTCGCAACTTCATCCACGAAGGTGAAACAACTGCGACGAGCCAGATGATCCGCGAGCGCGTCGACATGGATCGTTTCCTCACGCGGGCGTTGAAACTGAGTGACTACCACGCGAAACGCGAACGTTTCGCTCGCGAGAACAACGCAAGTAATGGCCGCTTCTCTAAAAAGCGCGGTATCGGCTTCGCATCGTTTATGCACGGCGCGGGGTTTACGGGTTCTGGTGAAGTTTACCTTCAATCGGTCGTGTCGGCTGAAGCAACCGCTGAAGGGAAGGTACGTATACTTGCTGCCAGCACCGAAATCGGGCAGGGCACCAACACGATCTTTTCACAGATTGCATCCGAAACTCTCGGGCTCGATTTCGACTCGATCGAGATCGTGCAGCCTGATACAGGTCTGGTTCCAAACAGTGGCCCAACTGTCGCCTCACGGACTTCAATGGTCGTTGGAAAACTCGTGGAGTCTGCCGTCACGGGTCTGAAGCAAACACTCGCAGGCAGCGGTTTTCTAGCGGACAAGTATTCCGCAACGGAATTCAAAAAGGCATGTGCTGATTACATCGCTAAGTTTGGTTCGTTGAAAACTTCGTCGACGTACCAACCACCACCTAACGTTCACTGGGACGATGAAAAGTATCAGGGCGACGCGTACGGTGCGTATGCATGGGCCATTTATGTTGCTGAAGTTTCGTTCGACGAATTGACTTATGAAGCGCGCGTCGAGGATTTTGTGGCACTTCAGGAGGTGGGGCGCGTGTTAAATCCAGTCCTGGCTGCGGGGCAGATCGAAGGCGGCGTGGCGCAAGCGATCGGGTTCACGTTATTTGAAAACGTGGTGTGGAAGGAAGGGCGGATGGCAAACAATCAAATGACCAACTACATCATCCCGACGCCCGCCGATATTCCACCAATACGTGTTTACTTTGAGGAGAACCCGTACGCCTATGGTCCCGGTGGCGCCAAGGGCATCGGCGAACTGCCCATGGACGGTGCCGCTCCCGCGATCCTAAATGCGATCGAGAACGCCACCGGCATAAGTTTCACCCGGATACCTTTGATGCCGGAGCAATTAATGGACAGGATGTGCAAGATGTAACAGGATTCTCAGGATTATTCTTGTAAATCCTGAAGATCTTGTTAATCCTGTCACCGACTTTCTTATGCAAATCAACTTCAAAGTAAACGGCGAGGAGCGGAGCGTTGAGGGATTTCCGATGGCGCGTTTGCTTGATGTACTGCGTGAACAGCTCCACCTGACCGGAACGAAGGAGGGATGCGGGGAGGGTGAATGTGGCGCATGCACCGTCGTTATCAATGGTCAAATCGTGAATAGTTGTCTCGTGCCGCTGGCCCAGGCAAACGGCACTGAGATCACAACCATTGAGGGCGTAGCCGCTAACGGAGAACTGCATGCCGTTCAGCAGGCGTTCATCGATCATGGGGGCGCACAATGCGGTATCTGCACGCCGGGAATGGTCCTGGCTGCAGTCGATCTGCTTAAAAGAAATCCTGAACCAACGGAGAACGATATTCGCAACGGCCTGGCCGGTAACCTTTGTCGCTGTACCGGCTACATGAAGATCTTCGAATCAGTAGTGCGGGCTTATCAGAAGTGAGAGCCTTCGTTCCAAATTACGAGTTACGGATGCCTGGGTCGCTCGCCGACGCTCTGGCGTTGCTCAATACCCAACCGGGTGTTTGGAAACCTTTTGCCGGCGGCACAGACTTGATGGTTCTGCTTGAGGCCGGCAAGCTGGAACATCGCAATTACGTCAACATCTGGGGCTTGAACGAACTGCGTGGAATTGATGTAACTGATACCCACGTCATTCTCGGTTCCCTCACAACTTACACGGAAGTGCAGGCACATCCGGTTTTGCAAAGTGAGTTTCCGATGTTGTGCCAAGCTGCGAGTGAAACGGGCGGTCTCGCCATTCAAAATCGCGGCACACTCGGCGGCAATATCGTTAACGCTTCACCCGCAGCAGATTCTCCTCCGGCGCTGCTCGTCTACGACGCCGAGATTGAGTTGATTTCAATTGCCGGTTCACGCTGGCTCCCGTATGTCGGATTTCACACCAGCTACAAGCAGATGACGATTGCCCCGGACGAATTGCTGGCTCGGATTCGCCTCCCTCGCAACACCGTCGGCGCCTCTCATTACTACCGCAAAGTCGGCACGCGCAAAGCCCAGGCGATTTCGAAAGTCTGTTTTTCCGGGCTCGCACGTATTGACCAGGGGCACATTGAATATGTAAGAATCGCTGTCGGAAGTGTTGCGCCAATTATCGTCCGCTGCGTAGAAACAGAAAATACGTTGCGAGGACGCTCATGCGGCGCTGAAACTACTCGTGCAGCCTGCGCCAGCCTGTTGCGAGAAATCTCCCCAATCGACGATATTCGCTCGACGGCGAAGTATCGTTTACAGGTCGCCCAAAACTTGCTCACTGATTTTCTATCAACTTTAGAACCTTAGGCTCTCGTTTTACCGTTCGATGTCACACTCACCACGCACAGCTTTTTGGCGTTGGCCAACTCTATTGCTCCTCATTGCATTGAGCGCAACCGGCCTGAGAGCGCAAATCCCCGACGGTTACGAGGGATTCATGAGTGGAATCCGAGTGAACGCGGTGAAAGGCGCAGCAATTTTTCAACGCGGTGAAGGCAAGTTTGCCTTGGAGCCGGGTCTTAGGTTGGAAGAAGGTGATTTCGTCCACACCGATGAGGGTTACGCCGAGCTGCTGCTACAGCCGGGCAATGTTTTGCGTCTTGGCAGCAATAGTGAGTTTCAGATATTCAGTGATGAACACGACAAGACACGAATCAGACTCAATCGCGGTGTGATTAATATAGAGATCCTGGCGCGAGGTGGTTCATCGAGTTTCTTCTATTCCTTTGATCAGGCCAACGAGCTGATTCGCGTAATGACTCCGAATGCTGAAGTGTTCATTACTCGTCCGGGTATCTACCGCATCAACGCCTCAATAGGAGATCGAACAGAATTAGTCGCGCGAAATGGCGAGGCGCTGATTAACGGTCGCCGCGTCAAAGAGAAACGAAGTGGCGTCGCCGCAAATGGAAACGTCGAGATACACGAATTCGATTCCCGGAGCGAAGACGGCTTCGACGTGTGGGCTCGCGAACGCGCGGATACACTCGTCAAAGCAAACAAGTCGCTGAAGCGCGATGCCTGGACCAAAAAAGCACGCGCGGGCGTCAATCCGGTGACGGTGGAAGCACCTGAAGACGAATCGAATGGAAACAGCGGGCGCGTTATTTCGGCTAATCCCGGAACTGTAAACTTCGTGGAAGCTGGTGTGGAGTTTAGTCACGCAGGAGAGTGGAAGCCGCTGACTGAGAAGTCACAACTCGTAAGTGGTGATGCGGTGCGAACCGGCCAGAGTAGTTTTGCCGAGCTCGTGCTGTTTCCGGACATGCACGTGCGCCTCGATGGCGCATCCGAAATGTTGTTTGGCAACCTTTCAAACGACGCGATTTCACTCAAATTATTGCGAGGCTCCGCGATTCTCGACATAGCGCGGTTTGATCGAAAGCTGGTTGGACAGATCACGATAAGCGGTCCCTCCACATCCGCGGTTTTGGACGATCAGGGAAACTACCGCATTGACGTGCGCTCAGACGGCGAAGCGATCACAGTCCGCGAAGGCAAAGTGATCTTCAAAGAACGAACGGTGGGCGCATGTAAAAGGATCGGTAGCGACGCAGTCGGTGACTGCGAAAAAAGGCGATACGACAATTTTGATTTCTGGAGCGAGCATCGCGGCGAAGGTCAGATGTACAATGGACGCGTTACCATCGCGATGGTCAATCAACTGACCAGGGTGCGTCGCAATCGATTTAGAAATACCGGGTTCTGGTTTCAACAACCGGGACAAATGTCTTACACCTTCGTCCCTTTTACGTCGCTGGTTTTTAAGTCTCCGTATGGAGGTAGCTATTCCACTGCGCTTTCACCCCGGCCGGCGTTCAATCGAATCTTCCTCGGCGCAGGACCTACGTTTCAGATGGGAACAAAGGGTTCGTCGCCATAACCGTGCTCGCACTGTTCAATTCAAGTTCGTACATTCCCAGATTGCAGGAAAACAAAAATGACCCCTGAGATCCCCTTCAAACGACAAGCAGTAGAACCCGTTCAATGTATCAAGAACGGGTGGGAACTTGTTAAAGACCAATACTGGTTATTCGTCGGCATGACTTTTATCGCTGTCCTTATCGGAGGAGCCGTGCCACTGGGAATTCTGCTGGGACCAATGATGTGTGGTCTGTACTTGACGTTCTTTAAGAAGCGACGCGGTGAGCCGTTTGAATTCGGAACGTTGTTCAAAGGCTTCGACTTCTTTGGCCCGAGCCTCGTCGCAACGTTGCTGCACATCGTTCCTATTTTTGCGATCGTGATTCCGGCTTACTTTATTTTCTACATCACCATGGTCGTATCGATGGTCGCCACACAGGGGAGTAATGACCCAAACCCGGCCGCGGCTTTCGGCATAATGGGCGCTTTTATTCTCTTTTGGCTGGTCGTGCTGGTCGTCGTGATCTTCATCTCGATCGGATTTACGTTTAGCTATCCGCTCATCGTCGATCGAAAACTGCAGGGCATGGATGCCGTTAAGCTTAGTTTTAGAGGAGCAATGGCAAATTTCTGGCGCTTGCTCGGATTGTCGATACTCACTACGTTGTTGAGCATTTGCGGGGTAATACTCTGCTACGTCGGCGTGTTTCTGGTCTTCCCGATCGCATACGCTGCGATCGCGTCGGCATACGAACAGGTCTACGGTCTCGCCGGGCCAGGTGACATCGACCCGAATCTGCCGCCTCCACCGCCAGTGTTCGAGTAGGTTGAGATGGCCGCTCCTGATCTAATCATCCGCGGTCAAAGGGTGGTATTGCCCGATGCAATCGCTCCTCGCTCGATTCACATTCGCGAGGAGCGAATTGTTTTTGTGGGCGACTATACGGAGGTGGTTGCAGGTTGTGAGGTGATCGAGGTCGCGGATGAGTCAGTGGTAATGCCGGGGCTTGTCGATACGCATGTTCATATCAATGCTCCTGGTCGAACCGAGTGGGAAGGTTTTCGCAGCGCGACACAAGCGGCTGCCGCGGGTGGTGTCACGACACTCGTCGACATGCCGCTGAATTCGATTCCTCCAACGACAACACTTGCCAACTTCCAGACCAAGCTGGAAACCGCCCGAAACGATTGTTTTGTTGACGTTGGATTCTGGGGAGGCGTTGTTCCGGGCAACACACCGGAGCTGGCAAAGATGTTTGCAGCAGGTGTGGTTGGGTTCAAGTGTTTTCTGGTTCCTTCCGGTGTCGATGAGTTTCAACATGTAACTGAAGCGGACCTGCGCGAAGCGATGCCCGAGCTTACACGACTCGGCGCGATGTTGATCGTTCACGCGGAACTGCCGGGACCGATTAGGACCGACAGCCCTGATGGCGACTATCGTAGTTTTCTTAACTCGCGTCCACGCGCTGCGGAGAATACGGCGATCGAATTGATGATTCGTTTGAGTCGTGAATTCGATACACGGGTCCATATTGTCCATCTTTCGTCAGCGGAGGCATTGCCACAGTTGCGAGCTGCGCAGCAAGCGGGAGTGAAGATCACCGCTGAGACGTGTCCACACTATCTACACTTTACTGCGGAGACGGTTCCCGAGGGCGCCACTGAGTTCAAGTGTTGTCCGCCAATTCGCGAAGAGACGAATCGTGAGGAGCTTTGGGATGGGCTCCGAGATGGAACGATCGATTTCGTTGTTTCAGATCACTCGCCGTGCCCGGGAGAGATGAAACTTCGTGAGAGTGGCGACTTCATGAAAGCGTGGGGTGGAATCGCATCACTTCAACTCCGCTTACCAATTGTTTGGACCGAAGCACGGCGTCGCGGGTTCTCGTTGGAAGACATGGCACGCTGGCTTTGTGCGAATCCGGCGCGGCAAGTTTCCTTCGCGCCACCAAAAGGCTCGATCTCTGTCGGCAGCGACGCCGACCTCGTCATCTGGAATCCTGTCCAGCAATTCAAAGTCGCCGGCGGCTCCCTCCACCATCGCCACAAAATCACACCGTATGACGGTGAAGTGCTGAATGGCGTCGTTCAAAAAACCTTCCTGCGCGGACGATTGATATATGACTCAGGCCACTTTATAGACAAACCACCAGGCCACATGCTAATAAGGCCTTAGCCACAAAGAAGCACACAAGACACAAAACAGAAAGACAAAGAAAGGAACCTCACATGAATAACGATCCTCACAAAACCGAGATCTTCGCGCTTTGCGATGTCATCAGAGAAACCAGCTTTGAGTTTTACAAATACTTACGCAGTGGCCATCGCGAACAAATTTACGAGAATGCGCTGGCGCACAGGTTAAGCAAAAAGGGATATACCGTCGAACAACAACAAGAATTGCGTGTGTTTGATGAAGATGGGACCCTCCTCGGGTATCTCAAGGCTGATTTGTTGGTCGAGAGTCGATTGATTTGCGAAATCAAGGGTGTTCGCGCGCTAGTTGATGAACACGTGGCACAATTGTTAGGTTATCTTCGCGCGTCAAGAATCGAACATGGACTGCTAATCAACTTTGGTGGTCCAAAGCTTGAAATCAAGAAGTACATCGTGAACTAAGGGCATTCGCTGGACAATTGAATCTTCAGCTATAGTTCAATGGTGCCTTATGTGCATTCTTGTGGCTAATTTTTCATGTGCATCTTGTGGCCAATATGGACTTTACTGAGCTAATCGATTTGGCGGCGGAGCGGCTGGGTGGCGCTGTTATTGTGGCGAATGATGATTTTTTTGCGCCCAAGGAGAACTTGCTCAAGGCTAGTGCGCCGATTTTTATAGCGGATAAGTACACCGATCGTGGCAAGTGGATGGATGGTTGGGAGAGCCGGCGGCGCCGGACACCCGGGTTTGACTGGTGCATCATTCGCCTCGGCCTCCCAGGCATTGTTCGTGGCATCGTCGTCGACACAAGCTTTTTCCGTGGCAACTACCCGGAACATTGCTCACTCGAAGGCACAACCTTCTCAGGCGTGGCAACAGAACAGGACTTAACCAGCGACGACGTACAGTGGATACCGCTGCTCCCGCAAATGCCCCTCAGTGGCGACAGTCAGAATCCATTTCCGATCAGCTACGAAGAACGCATCACACACCTTCGCTTCAAAATCTACCCGGATGGTGGCGTCGCTCGACTGCGTGTCTACGGCGAAGTCGTACCAGATTGGGATCAACTCAAACGCGCCGGCTACATCGATCTCGCTGCCGCCGAAAACGGCGCCCTCGTACTCGCGTGTAGCGACATGTTCTTCGGTCACCGTCACAACCTGATCATGCCCGGCCGCGCGGCAAACATGAGCGATGGTTGGGAGACAAAGCGCCGGCGTGGTCCAGGACACGACTGGGCCATCATCAAGCTCGCCAGGCCGGGAGAAATCAAGCGCGTCGAAGTCGACACGTCACATTTCAAGGGTAACTTTCCCGAAAGCTGTACGCTCGAAGCGTGCAATCTTCCAGATGCAAGTATCGAAGCGCTCACCGATCTGACACGGGCCTGGTCCAGCGTCTTGCCACGCACTAAACTGCAAGCCCACACGCGACATTTCTTCGATCAGGAATTGTCAGATACGGGAGTGGCTTCGCATCTTCGTTTCAGCATTTTTCCTGACGGTGGTGTAAGCCGCTTGCGCGTTTACGGCAACATCGTCGAGTAGTAACGATGCACGATCTCGCCTGGTTAAACTCGCTTACTGCTGAAGAAGCAGCTAAAGAGTTTCGGCAATGCTGCGGCTCGAGACGTTGGGCCGAACAGGTGTCGAACGATCGACCTTACTCGACGCTCGATGCCTTAATCACACACGCGGATCAAATTTGGTGGTCCCTCACGCCCGACGACTGGCTGGAGGCATTTCGCAGTCATCCTAAAATCGGTGAGAAGAAGGCCAGCGACAAGACTTCGGCGCAATCGTCGCAGTGGTCGGGCCAGGAACAGGCGGGAGTAAGCAGTGCGTCACAGGATACAGTGAATTCGCTCGCGTCACTGAATCGCGCCTACGAGCAGAAGTTTGGTTTCATCTTCATTATTTGCGCAACCGGCAAGACCTCAGAGGAAATGCTGGCGGCGCTAAAGGAACGCCTCCAGCACGACTCAGACACCGAACTGCGGCTCGCCGCCGCAGAACAGGCCAAAATTACCGAGCTGCGACTAAAGAAATTACTCACTTCGGGATAATTCGCCCTCAGTTCTTTGGTAAACTGCACCCGACGATGAGCACGATTTCAACCCACGTACTCGATACGTCCCGGGGGTCGCCCGCCAGTGGGGTCGCGGTTTGTCTCGAATTACAGAACACCGACGAGAGCTGGACCGAGCTAAGCCATGCATGGACCGACAGCGATGGGCGCGTGAAACCGTTCTTTCTCGTCGACCGGCCGGTATCCACCGGCACTTACCGGTTGGTTTTTGAGACTGAGCCGTATTTCTCGTCGCTCAGTATCTCCTGCTTCTATCCTCAGGTAGCGATAGTATTCAACGTCGAAGATGGTTCTCAGCATTATCACGTTCCGCTTCTGATCAGTCCCTACGGTTATTCGACGTATCGTGGGAGTTAGTTATAGCTAAGACATACTGCTCCTCCGGAGCAAAAACTAGAAAATGATCCTTGACCCAACCCTCAGTGAATGGCTGAACCTGCTATTTCGCTGGATACACGTCTTTGCCGGAATCATGTGGGTCGGCACCACTTATTACTTCACCTGGCTTGATGCACGTCTGACCGAAGAAGAGAAAGCCGCTCTGAATACCGGGACGCCCGCGCAAGTGTGGATGGTCCATAGCGGCGGTTTTTACGTGGTCGAGAGACGAAAGACTCCCGACCTCGTTTCGCGTACGCTGCATTGGTTTCGCTGGGAAGCAGCCACGACGTGGCTCAGCGGCTTCGCTCTGCTGGTCCTTATCTACTATCTTGGCGGCGGTGCGCTCATCGATCCCGATGTGCGCGATCTCAGCCTCGGCGTAGCCGTTGCTCTTGGTATCGGAATTATCTTCGCGTGCGGATTTGTTTACGACATGATGATGCTGTCGCCGTTGGGTCGTAATGAAAAGCTGTTCGCAGCGATCGCTTATGTGCTGATCGTAGTCGTTGCTTTTGGTCTGACGAGAGTTTTCAGCGGGCGCGCGGCTTACATTCATCTCGGCGCGATCTTCGGCACAATCATGGCGGCAAATGTTTGGATGCACATCCTGCCCTCACAAAAAAAGATGATTGCGGCACTCAATGAAGGACGTAAACCCGACGAACGACTCGCCGCGCGAGCCAAGTTGCGATCGAAGCAAAACACATTCATGGCCGTGCCCGTCGTCTTCATCATGATCAGCAACCACTTTCCGGGTGTCACCTACGGCGATCGTTACAATTGGATCATCCTGTCTGTGCTGGTGCTGTTGGGCTGGATCGCCGCGAAGTTTATCCGACGAGCGTAACGAATCGTGCCGCGCGACATCACCACAGATCTCCTCAACGAACTCGACGAGCTGAAAAATCAATTCACTCCGGCAGCAACACGCCGTGTAGAACGTCTACTCGAACAACTCGCACGCAAGAAGTTCGACGATACTGATTCACTCGTTCAATATCACGAAATCCTCCTGTTCCTTCGCGCATATCCTCGATCGCGTTCGATCGTCCGCAGCACGGAAAACGAGCTCCGTGGGTTTTCAAACAGAGTGTCGTATCTGGTCGATAAAGAGATCGACATCTCGCCATTGCAACATCCCGAGGTCTCAGGTATTGCCGGAACTTCTGTCACTGACACCTTCGGTTTCTACATAGTTCGCTGGCTGCTGCTGCGATATTCGTCGCAAGTGGCGATCGACTGGGACTGGTTTGAGGACGAGAACCGGCTCGCCGAAACATGGCCGCGATTTATACCGTTGCTGGAAGAGGACGCTTCGGTGGAAGCCAACGTTCCCTATCGCAAGTGGCTGGCTGCGGCGCGAAAAGGACGTTCAGAGATTGCATGGCTAGTCGAGCGTTTTAACGAATTACCAAAGACGGACAAGGAACGCGCCGAACTCTACGATTCGCAACAGATCTATGTCTGCTGGAAGCCGCGCTACAACGCGTCGCGTACCGGCATGCGAGTGCCGCTGCGGAAACCGTTTTACCATCGTGGTCCATTAATCCAGCGCCGCGAGATCGACTTGAGAAAAGAGCTGGCGGAGCCTTCACCACCACTGCAAAAATTATCGCCGGCGCAAGGCGAGAAAGCTCTGGACATGGCGCGCGCGGCATCAACGATTCGTTATCGAGAGCTCTACGGCTTTACACACGGCGATCCCAAACACGTGTACCGTGCAGAGCTGGGCCGTGGTGTCGAGCTTTTTCTCAGTGGCTTGCCGGCAGAAAAACGCTTGCCTCTGCGCGCGTGCCACTCGGCAATGATTTACAAGAACAGTGTGGCGATTGGTTATTTCGAAGGGCTTTCGTTGTTTGAGCGAATGGAGAGTGGGTTCAACTTGTACTACACGTTTCGCGATGGTGAAACGGCGTGGTTATATGCGCGAACGCTCAACGTTTTTCACCATTTCACCGGCGCGAGAGCGTTCTCGCTCGATCCGTATCAAATCGGGTACGAAAACGAGGAAGGCATCGAATCGGGTGCATTCTGGTTTTATCGCAAACTCGGATTCAGACCTACGCGCCACGACACTCTGCGACTTGCGACGAAAGAAGAAGAAAAGATCAAGATGCGCAACGGTTATCGCACCTCGGCAGCAACGCTGCGAAGGCTTGCCGTGAGCCCGATGATCTTTGAGTTAGATAGCGAACGACGCGGTGATTGGGACCGCTTTCAGATCCGCAAGATTGGTTTCAGAGCACAACGCGGGTTGAGTGTTGAAGAACAGCAGGCGTTGGCGAAGATTTCGAAAGCCAAAATGACTCGTGAAGAAGTGCAATATCTGAGGAATATACAGAAAGATGAAAACCTGCGACGTACGATTATCAGGCTTGGATCTTAGGCGCAGATTTTACGGATCCTTTAAAGAGATTGGCACTGATCAATCTGATATTCGAGGATTTTGGATTCGGAAAAATTTTCGAGTTTCGTGAAATAGGCAGCATTTTTATCGAGGGCGTTTTGTGGGATTAGACCGACGATCTCGGCACTCTCAATCTCTACTCCGATTTGGTCTGCCTCGCGTTGGACCGCGTCGTATGCCGCAGTCATTCCCGTTACTTCATAGTTGATCAGGTTCATCGATACCTGGACCAGCCCTCGCGTCTGTAATCGAAATCCAAGCGCCTTCACGAATGGCAAGCCGCCATTGCGCGCGCGGATTGTTCGAGCGATCTGGCGCGCGATAGTGATATCCGTGCTACGAAGAATCACGTTGAAAGCGATTAGAAACGGTCGCGCGCCTACCGCAATGGCGCCGGCGGATTCGTGAACCTGGGCCAACCCCACGTCGGGCGCCCGCTCGGGATTGGTGGTGATCTGGTCACGCAGTAGTTCAAATGCACCACGACGTACATCTTCAAGATTCACTCGATCCGGACGCAATGCAGCACGCTCGTAATAGTAGACCGGGATCGAGAGATCGTCCGCGATGATGGTTCCGGCTTCGTGAGCAATCCTGACGCAGTCGTCGATCGATACACCGTCGAGTGGCACGAAGGGCAGCACGTCAGTCGCACCGAGTCGCGGATGCTCACCTTGATGTGTACGCATGTCGATTAGTTCTGAGGCTCGCCTGACAGCACTGACTGCCGCGTCAATGATCGATTCCGGAGGCGCGACGAATGTGATTACCGAACGGTTGTGGTCGGGATCGATATGAGTGTCGAGGACGCAGGCAGGTTTGACGGCGGCGATAGCATCCGCGATTAATCGAACTGTTTCGGGTCTGCGGCCTTCGCTGAAGTTCGGGATGCACTCTACGAGACGTGATGACATGAGACTATCTTAGACAGGATTTACAAGATTTTGCAGGATAAATATTGTATCTTCGTACGGTGCCTCGCGATCGCTTCATAAACCAACGCAAGAATGCCTGGCAACGACTCGAGGAATTGCTGAAATTACTCGACAGTTCCTCGCTGCGGCGTTTGAGTCGCGACGAGGTCCGCGAGTTGGGTCGTATCTACCGCCGCACGGCTTCGGATCTGGCCATTGCACGCGCAGAATCGCGCGATCCGCGCCTGGTCAATTACCTGAACAGCCTCGTCATTCGCGCGCACGGTCGTATCTATCGTGCTGACGCGCAGGGCGGCCGGCGCATCCGGCGTTTTTTTACTCACGAGCTACCGCAGACGTTCCGGCGCACGTGGCGGTATACGCTTCTTTCGTTTTCGGTCTTCGCGGTTTTCTCGGTCTTCAGTTTTGTCGCCACGCGTTACGATCCCGAGTTCTCGGAGCTTGTCGGAGTGCCGCCCGCATTTCGTGAGACGTACATCGAAACCAAAACGCATTGGTGGGAACGACTCAACGAGGGGAACCAGGAAGGCGCGAGCATGATCATGACCCACAACATTCGGATCACGATCTACACCTTCGCATTCGGCGCGACTTTCGGAATCGGAACGCTTTTGTTTCTTGCTTTCAACGGCGCCAATATCGCTTCAGTGCTTGCGCTGACTTACAACGCCGGGTTTGGTCATGACCTGGTGATGTTTATGGTGGCGCATGGAGTGATCGAACTTTCGTGCATCTTCATTGCCGGCGGCGCCGGTCTTCTGATCGGGAGTGCGATGATCATGCCCGGCAATTTGACGCGCGCCGACGCGCTCAAGACTCGCGGTATGGAAGCGGTGCGATTGATGATCGGGGTTGCGGTTCTACTCGCGCTCGCCGGCACGATTGAGGGCTTCATTTCGCCCGTGGCAATGGATCCGAGAATCAAATACACCATCGCCATAGTCACAGGGGTCGCGCTGTATTCCTATCTGCTGTTGGTTGGACATGAAAAGGCCGCGGACTCATAACAATCCGCGTTCTTTCACTCGCAGGTAGGTTTCCAATAATGCAGGAGCGAGGGCGGCGGCGGTGACGTCGAGGGCCAGTCCGCCGATGGATTCGACCAAGCGAAGCGCCGCTTCACGGTGATGAATGATCTCTTCGGACACTGACTGCGTGAAGAGTTCCCTCGCGGATCCCGGAACCTGCCGCACGATTGCTTTCAGATCCCTGTCTGCGATCGTAACAACCAGCGGCAAATGACGCGGGCGCAGGATGTGAAGCGACGTCAGCAACTCTTTCGAACCTTCCTCATCCACCAAATCTGTCAATAAAACCACCAGGGATCGGCGCTTACTGTTCGCCGCTATAAACTCAAACGCATTCGCATACGAAGGCTCGATCATTTCCGGTTCCACTGCATAAAGAGCCTCGAGTGCTGCATCGATGTGATCGCGGCCCCGCCCCGGTGGCAGATAACTCTTGATGCGACGCCCAAACACGACCAGACCCGCGTTGTCGCCCGCGCGTGCTGCCGCTGAAAGTAAGGCGAGCGTTGCGTGTACGGCCGAATCGAGTTTTGTTTCCTGCTCTATTCGCGCAGTCATCAGCCGCCCGGCATCGAGCGCGATTAGAATGGTTTGATCGCGTTCAATCTGATACTGGCGCGTAGTGAGTTTTCCGCGGCGGGCTGTTGCCGTCCAGGAAATGTGTCTCAACTCATCGCCGCGCACATAGTCGCGCATCGATTCAAACTCTCGTCCTTCACCGCGCCATGAAGTCCTGCGATGCGAGGAAACAAGGGAGCGCGCTCCGAGTGCCTTTAGTTCAGCTTCGCGCGCGCGCCGCATGTTTGGATAAACCTTGACCGTAACGGGCTCGATCACTTTAGTTTGACACCAGACAAGTCTGAACCGCGATCGAAAACGCAGCGCGGTTTGCCCGAATTCAAAGCGCCCTCGCCGCGGTGGTTTGACTCCATAGATGAGTGAGGCTGAAGTCTGCGCGTCGACGTCTACACGGCCTTCTCGCATCCCGCTCAAAACCATCTGCGACGGGTACTCGTCTTTCACCATCAGCGCGACGGATCGATTGGATGCGTTTTGAATGTGAATGCGCACTTCGGTTTCCGCTCCCATGGCGAAGCGGCTGCTAAACTCGCGCGAGATCATCAATCCTTTGGGGAGTTGGCAGAATCTTGACTCGGTAAATGCAGCACCGAGAAGCAGGATGTCGTAGCCGAGCGCAACCCAACGCAACCACGGTTGCTGCCACGACATCGACAAGGGAACGAGCGCGAGTGCAGCGAGTGCGTAGAAGAGCTTTGTGAAAACGAAGCGCACGATGATTATCAATCTATCCACAGATTTCGCAGATTCTGTGTAATCTGTGGATGGGTTTATCTGGGAACTTCGACGGATTTCAGAATGTCTGTGATCACCGAATCAGGCGTAACGCCGTCCAGTTCAGCTTCCGCGCGCAACGTTAGACGATGACGCATAACCGGCAGCGCCACATCACGCACGTCGTCAGGAGTGACAAAGTCGCGGCCGCGAATTGCCGCCAGCGCCTTCGAACACAGCAGGAGCGCGACCGACGCGCGCGGGCTCGCGCCGTAGTGAATGAACGGATGCGCGCGCGTGCGCCGGACCAGATCGACGGCGTAACGTTGTACGCCCGGTTCCATCTGCGCCCGCGCAACCTCCGTACGACAATTAAGTATCGCCTTGGGATCCGGAAGCGGTCGTATATCGACTTCCTCCAACCGCTTGGAATTGAATCCGGCATTCCAGCGCGCTATCACCTCACGTTCGTGGTCTTCGTTCGGGTAGTCGAGCAGGATCTTGAGTTGAAAGCGATCGAGCTGGGCTTCCGGCAACGGGTACGTGCCCTCGTATTCAATCGGGTTTTCCGTCGCCAGCACGGTAAAGATTGGCGGAAGCTGGTAAGCATCGCCATCAATCGTCACCTGGCGTTCTTCCATCGCCTCGAGCAGCGCTGCCTGAGTTTTAGGCGGCGTGCGATTGATCTCGTCGGCAAGCAGAATGTCCGTGAATATTGGGCCACGACGCAAATTAAAACTCGACGTCGCAATATTGAAGATGTTGGTGCCGGTTATATCTGACGGCATCAGATCCGGCGTAAACTGAATGCGGCTGAAGCTCGCGTTAATAATTCGCGAGAGCGTCTTGACGGTAAGCGTCTTCGCCGTGCCGGGCACGCCTTCAACCAGCGCATGTCCTTCCGCCAACAATGCGATCAGGATCTGTTCGATCGCATCATCTTGTCCGACGATTACCTTCCGCAGTTCAGTTCGAATGTGTTCGACAGTGGAGGAGACGGTCTCAGGCATTTTTGTGCTGTGCTTTGTCCTTTGTGCTTAGAACAAAGTTCAAAGTACAAAGATTAAAGCTCCGCGGTCAAATCTTTTCTGCTGCTTGTCGCTCATCTCTCCGGCGAGTAAGCAGGCCAAGCCCTTTTTCTACCTCGCGGAGACGTTT
>Ga0111539_10003663_pt1 | contig 20237 bp, 22 predicted proteins | sample RhiMethybrSRZTD1_FD_79667 | JGI IMG/M metagenome (GOLD analysis project Ga0111539, IMG submission 79667) | Populus rhizosphere microbial communities from Tennessee, USA - Rhizosphere MetaG P. TD hybrid SRZTD1 (version 2) (version 2) | ecosystem: Host-associated > Plants > Roots > Rhizosphere >... | reverse complement strand
TCTGTCGACAACTCATTTGCACCAGGGATTGGCAAACGATTGGATGGCTGGGCCAACATCGACCTGAACGTGGGAGCAATCGTCGCCCTCTCGCCAGCGCTCGATCCTGCCACTAAGGCCGAGTTCAACGCTTGGGGCCCTGGCAAGTATGATCCCCGCCACCATGCGTTCGACGGCGCGAACCTCCTGTCGCTGAACAGCCCCTCGCTGCCGATTGTCCTCCCGCCGATTTATGGCCTGAAGGGAGTCGGCTTCGAGACGTTCAGCGCCGACGGGCCGATCTCGTATTGGAATGCCTATGTAGGCGTGGGGCAGATGGGCGGCCAGGGCACCTTCGAGGATCCGCGCATCGGCCTGTTCATTACCCAGACTCCGGATCTCGTCACGCCGAAGTTGCCGGCCCTGTTGGACTATCAACTGAGCTTGCGCACGCCGGAACCTCCGAAAGGCAGCTTCAACAGACAGGCCGCTAGCCGCGGTGGGCACTTGTTCCGCAACGAGGCGGGATGCGCCACTTGTCACCAAGGGCCGCAGTTCACGGACGTGTTGACCGGGCCCACGAAAACGGTGCCCTTCCTGCACGATCCGGCTGAGGTCGGGATGGATCCGGCGTATGCCTTGCGGACTGCCACTGGCAAGTACCGAACGACGCCGCTACGTGGGCTCTGGCAGCATCCGCCGTATTTCCATGACGGCAGTGCGCCGGATCTCATGTCGGTGGTCAATCACTATGACCGGCTGTTTGGGCTGAATCTCAGCGCCGCGCAGAAAGCCGATCTCGTCGAGTTCCTGAAGTCACTCTGACGTTTGTCTGCTCGCATTCGCTTCCTGTCAAGTAAAGGCAAGACAAAGGAGTGGTGGAATCATGGCGACGACGACGAAAACAACGTCCGTGCCGAGGAGCAGTCGTTATGCCGAGCTCAAGACGATGCTCGAGGCGCGCCGCGGCCAGCTGGCGCACGAGGTCCAGGTCAAAATGCGGGACGCACGGACTGAGGCCGCTCTCGAGCGTGACGCGATCGATCAAGGTGAGGTTTCTGAGGTCGACGTTCAAATTGAGATCGACTTTGCGTTGATCGAGATGAAGGCGCAGACGCTGAACAAGATTGAAGTGGCACTCCGTCGGCTTTGGCAAGGCACGTACGGTGACTGCTTCGAGTGCGGCGAGGAGATCGCCGAGGCGCGACTGTTCGCACTTCCTTTCGCGGCGCGCTGCAAGGATTGCGAAGAAGCCGCTGAGACGGTCCAGCAACGTAAGCGAATCAACGCGCTCCGCGGCAGCTCGTTAACGCTCGATTTCGACCTGCCCCCCAAACGCTGAACGGCCACTGCTTGATCGGCGCCTACACAGGAACTCCTCTTCGAGGAGCGAAGCCTTCCTGCGATCCGTTGAGTTGCGTGCCGGCCGTCGCAAACGACCGCTAGGTGGTTGCGAAATCAGCGAGTAGCATCAGCGAGTGATCGCGTTCTTCGTTCTCGCGACATTTCCGATCGCCCTAATCGTCGGAGGGCTCGTACGCCGCTACCCGAGTTCCGCACGGATTGCGGCGTCTTGGCCGGCGGTCTTAACGGTGATCGTGTCGGCGGAGATGTTCGGCTCGCTCAGTGATGGGCCGCGTGACGTCGAGATTGCATGGGCGCCGTCCCTGGGACTGTCGCTATCGTTTCATCTCGATGCTTTAGGCCTTCTCTTTGCGCTGTTGATTACGGGTATTGGGACGCTCGTCGTTCTCTACGCGAGTGCTTATCTCGCGAATCACCCCCAGGCGGGCCGTTTCTACGCATCGCTCTTTGCCTTCATGGGCTCGATGCTCGGTGTCGCGCTTAGCGACAACATCCTCACGCTGTTTGTGTTCTGGGAACTAACCGGATTCACTTCGTTCTTGCTGATCGGCTTCGAGCATGACCGAGCCGACGCGCGATCGGCGGCGTTGCAAGCACTGATCGTTACCGGCACCGGTGGCCTGGCACTGCTTGCCGCCGGAGTGGTGCTCGTTGATGTCTCCGGCACTGCGAGCCTATCGAGGATGGCGACGGATAGCGCCTCGATTGCTGCCGATCCCTCATATGTCGCCGTTGTCACGTTGGTACTGCTCGCTGCATTCACGAAGTCGGCGCAGGTGCCCTTTCATTTCTGGCTGCCGAACGCGATGGCGGCGCCGACGCCGGTCAGTGCTTACTTGCACTCGGCAACAATGGTGAAGGCGGGTGTGTACCTGGTTGCGAGAATGACGCCAATCCTCGGCGCAACCGCGTTGTGGACGACCGTCGTCACCGGCTTCGGTGCCGCCACTATGCTGGTGGGCGCATACCGGTCCGTGCAGGAAACGGACCTGAAGCGGATCTTGGCGTATTCGACGGTGAGCGCTCTCGGCCTGCTCACGATGTTGATTGGAGTCGGCACGCAGCAGACAATTGCAGCGGCGCTCGTGTATCTCGTCGCTCACGCCTGTTACAAGGGCGCGCTCTTTCTCGTCGCGGGCGCGATCGATCATCAAACCGGCAGCCGCGATATCCGAACATTGTCTGGACTCCAGCGAACGATGCCGCTGACGGCCATGGCCGGCGGGGTCGCCGCGCTGTCGATGGCCGGTGTGGTGCTGACATTGGGTTTCGTCGCCAAAGAAGGCGCGTACGAAGCGTTGCTCGGCCCGGGTCAATGGCGAGCTTGGCTGCTGTCTGCCACGGTGCTCTCGAGTGTCTTGATGGGCACGGCCGGTCTCATGGCCGGCGTGCTCCCGTTTCGTGGCCCGCGCAAGGACGACGGAGGCCATGAACCGGAGTGGCGCCTGCTGTTGCCACCAATGACGCTAGCGGCAATCGGCGTCGTCGTTGGTCTCGCGCCCTGGCTTCTGAATTCCTCCCTCGCAGCAGCTGCCGGCGCGATTCTGAATCGACCGCAGACGTTGTCGCTGGCCATCTGGCACGGCTTCTCGCCCGCATTGATACTGAGCGGCGTGACATTCATCGGCGCCATTGCGGTCTATTCGGCTCGCGATGTAGTCAGGACGCTCATCTGGCGGCCCGTGTTTGGCAGCGAGCTGCTGTACGTTCGCATGGTGTCGTCGCTCGACGCCATCAGCCGGATGATCGGACCGCCACTTCACAGCGCCTCACTCCGTTCATACGTCATGGTGATCGTGGTCTCGGCGATGGCGGCGGGGTTCGCCGCGTTGTCCACCCTACCCACCCTTCGCCTTGCGGCGAGAACTGATATTCGGATCCATGAAGTTCTGATCGTCACGGTGATCATTGCTGGTGCAATCGCAGCAACTTTGGCGAAATCAACCATGGCGGCCGTGCTGTCGCTTGGCGTCGTGGGCTACGGCGTCGCCATGACGTTCTTGCTGTACGGCGCACCCGATCTGGCGATGACGCAGTTCTCCGTCGAGACGCTCACCGTCATCATTTATGTGCTGGTATTCAGGCATTTCAGAAATCTTGGGCCGCTGTCACCGCCGCTGGTGCGATATCGCGACCTGATCATCGGTACAGGTATTGGCACATTCATCGGAGCGTTGGTGCTATCCATCTCGACCACCGACACGGCCGCGCGCTTGCGTGAGTACTTCGTTCAATTCGGCCCCACCCTTGGTCACGGACGCAACATCGTCAACGTGATCCTCGTCGACTTTCGCGGGTTCGACACGATGGGAGAGATCACCGTCCTGGCGACGGCCGCCATCGGCGTCCGCGCATTGATAAGACTCGCCAACGTGAACAACCAGGACATTGGCTCCCCGATATCGACCGCGACATCTCCAATCTTCAAAACCGGCGCTCGCATGTTGATGCCTCTGCTGCTGTTGTTTGCCGCGTTCCTGCTGTGGCGCGGACACAACGAACCGGGCGGCGGATTCGTTGGCGGTCTCGTCGCTGCCGCGGCCTTCTCGCTCTATCTCATGGCCTACGGGGTGAGCCGGGCGCGGCGCGCGCTCTTCGTCAATCCGCTGACACTCCTCGGCGTCGGCTTGCTCGTCGCCCTTATCAGTAGCATTCCGGCTGCGGTTCGCGGCCAACCGTTTCTCACTGCGCGATGGATCGTCCAACCGCTAATGCTGGGTACGCCCATGTTGTTCGACATCGGTGTGTTCCTGGTCGTGACTGGAGTGGTCCTGATGATGATTTTCAGTCTGGCCGAGGAGCCCTAGCATGGAGATTCTCTTCGCACTGGCAGCCGGAGCGTTGTACACGGCTGGAATCTACCTGATGCTCCGCCGCCGGCTCGCTCAACTGATCATCGGTCTGGGTTTGCTATCGAACGGCACGAACTTACTGATCTTTGCCGTTGGAGGATTGACGCGCGCTTACCCGCCGGTCGTGGCTCGGGGCGCGGATCGGTTGGTCCCTCCCTATGCGGATCCGGTACCGCAGGCGCTCGTCCTGACCGCAATTGTGATCGGGTTCGGCTTGCTGGCATTTTTGCTCGTCCTCGCGCATCGCGTTCACGCGATCGTTGGCACGGACGATGTCGATGACGTTGGTAGGGAGCGATGAGAGCACTCGTTCTGCCGATCATCGTGCCGATGAGCACCGCAGCAATCATGCTCCTGGCGCCAAGGCGGGTGGTGCTGCAGCGCTGGATTGGATTGGCCGGCGCCATCGCGCTCCTCGCGAGCACGGTGACGGTGTTCGCGCGCGTCAATACCGGTGGCATCCAGGTCCTGCAAATCGGTGGATGGCCGGCGCCGTTCGGCATCACGCTCGTTGCCGATCTCCTGGCAGCGCTATTACTGCTCGCCGTCGGCATCGTGGGGGTAGCCATTAGCGGCGCCGCTTTCGCCGGAGTCGATCCGCGCCGCGAGGCGATTGGCTACCACCCGCTGGTGCAGATCCTCTTGATGGGAGTGTCTGGCGCATTCCTGACCGGCGACTTCTTCAACCTCTATGTATGGTTCGAAGTGATGCTGGTGGCCTCGTTCGTCCTGATGGCGCTGCATCGCAACCGAGTGCAGCTCGATGCGGCGTTCAAGTACGTCACCATTAACCTGATCGCATCGTCGATATTCTTGACCGCACTAGGGCTGCTCTATGGTGTGGCAGGCACGCTCAACATGGCGGACCTGGCGCGGATTTGGCCGTCCGTGCGAAGTACCGGGATGGACACAGTGCTCGCGGTGCTGTTCATGATCGCGTTCAGCATTAAGGCCGGACTGTTTCCGCTGTTTTTCTGGCTGCCGGCGTCCTATCACACGCCACCCGCCGCGGTCGGCGCGGTATTTGCCGGCCTGCTGACGAAGGTGGGTGTGTACGCCCTCTTGCGTATCTTCACGTTGCTGTTCCAGGGCGGGCCATCCATGTTGCCCGCGATGCTGCTGGCGATGTCGGCCGCCACGATGGTGATCGGCCTGATCGCCGCGCAGCGAGAACGTGACTTCCGCCGCATTCTCTCGTTTAACCTGGTCGGACATATTGGCTACACGACGGCGAGCCTCGCGCTGCTGACGCCGGCGGCACTGGCCGCAGCCATCTTCTACGTCCTTCATCACATCATCGTGATCACCAATCTGTTCCTGGTCAGCGGTGTACTCCTGCGGCTGCGCCGGACAACAGAGATGAAGAGCCTCGGTGGTTTCTACATTGGCCAGCCGCTGTTTTCCGCGATCGCGATGGTGCCGATCTTCTCGCTCGCTGGAGTGCCTCCGTTGTCAGGTTTTCTGGGCAAGCTTGCGATTCTCGATGGCGCCTTCGCGGCAGGCGCGTATTGGGTCGGCGGACTTGTTCTCGTCGTTGGTCTGCTGACGCTGCTGTCGATGGGACGCACCTGGACGGAGGCGTTCTGGCAGCCTGCTGTGGAACCTGATCGAGCCACCCCAGGCGTGCCGCTGCTGATCGTCATCTCGGGGTTGAGCTTCGTGACACTGGCGATCAGCTGGTTCGCCGGGCCGCTATTCGACATCACGCTTCGCGCCGCACACCAGTTGCTGCAACGGGACGACTACATTCGGCTTGTACTGGGAGGTACATCCTGAAATATTTCCTGGAGGCACCCTGATGTCGTTCTCCTCCGCTCTCCAAAAGGTCGCTCGCGCCATTGGCTTGGCTGCCTTCTTCGGCTGGGAGCTGCTGGTGGCGAACGTCCGCGTCGCACTCGACGTCCTGAGGCCGCGCCTGGCGATCCAACCTGCGGTCGTTGCGATCCCGCTCGACATCACCAGCGACGCCGAGATTCTTTTGCTATCCGCATTGATCAACATCACACCGGGCAGCGTCACCATCGACCTCTCGGAGGACCGGCGAACGTTGTTTGTCCACGTCATGCACATGACGAGTCCCGAGACAAGCCGCTTCGAGATCAAGACGGGGTTCGAGCAGCGCGTGAAGCGCCTGTTCGAGTAGATGCAGTCTGACAGTAGCAAAGGGCCAACACACATGCTTGAGTTCGGTACACAGTTCGCGCTCGTGACGCTGGCCGCGGCGGTCCTTGTTGCAGTCGTCCGACTCGTAAGAGGCCCGACGTTGCCGGATCGGGTGGTGGCCATGGACTTGATCGGCGTGCTCGTGGTCGGACTGATCGCGGTCCTCGCCGCATCGACCGGCGTGCACGCAACGCTTGATGCGGCGATCGTCATTGCCTTGGTCGCATTCGTGGCCACCATCGCCTATGCGACCTATGTCGAGAAAGGACATCCTGAATGACGGACTTCGCCACTGGCATCTTGTGGATTGTGGGTTCGTCGTTTGCGTTCCTGGCGGCGCTCGGAGTCCTGCGGATGCCGGACGTGTTCACGCGTATGCAGGCATCAACGAAGGCCTCAACCCTGGGACTGGGGTGTTTACTGATCGGCGCCGCACTGCAGTTTGCGGATTGGGCCTCGATCATTCGTGTCGTGAGCATCGGGGCATTTACACTTCTGACGACTCCGGTGTCCGCGCACGTCATTGCGCGCGCGTCATACCGCGCGGACGTACCACTATGGGATGGCACTGTGCTCGACGAACGTCGAGAAGCGGTGGAGCAAGCACAGCCGACCGGACAGCCGGAGATGGGTTAAGCCATGGAATTGTTCAAACGCATTCTCGTTGATATCGATTCCGATGCAACCGTGCATCCGGCTCTCGATCGCGCGATTCTGCTAGCAAGAGCAACCGGCGCGGCGTTGACCGTCACCGATGTCATGGCCGTTTCGCTGTACGAACGGCGTTACCTGCATGGCCAACTGGAAGAGGAGTTGATCTCCCGCCGTCGCAGCCAGTTGACGCGGATTGTCTCGACAATTCGAGACGTCAGAGCAGAAGCGAAACTCTTGGTTGGGCGCCCGGCAACCGTGTTGACGCAGGAGGTCATTCGATCGAGTCACGATTTACTAATGCGCTCGCATGCACGCGAAGAGAGTGTCACCGTAATGAGGGACTTTGGCGCAGTCGACATGGAGCTGCTGCGGAAGTGCCCGTGTGCAGTGATGTTGGTGCGACACGGGAGTGTTGCGCAGCATCCACGGGTCGCAGCCGCTGTCAATGTAAGTACGGTCGACGCGGCTGAGCACGCCCTGAACGTAAAGATCGGCACTTCAGCGTTGCATCTGGCTGATCTCCTCGGCGGTGTTGCAATGTTTCTTCACGCGTGGTCGCCTTTTGCCGAAAGAATGATTCGGATTCACGCCACCGAGGACGCGTTTGCGACCTACGTCGACGAAGCTCGGACGCGTGCGGCCGCAGATCTTCGGAAGCTGACGCAGTCACTTGATAGCCAATTCGCACGAGTACCAATAATTCAACGCCGAGGGAAACCCGAGGATGTTATCCCCGCGTTCGTTGCCGCCGAAGGCGTTGATATCTTGGTAATGGGGACGGTCGCCCGGGGCGGTATACCCGGACTGCTAATCGGCAACACCGCGGAGCGCGTTCTCAGGAAGCTGCGTTGTTCGGTCCTCACTCTGAAGCCCGATAACTTTGTCAGTCCAGTGCGAGTTGACACCGATTAGACCCGATCCCTTCAATGTGAAAGCAATCACCTTTCACATTGAAACAGACGCATTCGAGAGCTCCTCCTGAAACAACGGCGGTCGTCTTGCATCCAATAAGTACACAGACCGCATCATCGGTCGTTCGAAAGGAGGCGGGAGCATGTTCGACACCATCGTCAATTCATCGTCGGGAATCCCGCGTCAGCGTTGGACGACAACCGCGATGTCGGCCGCGGCACACGTTGCGGTGACGGTCGCGTTGGTGCTGTCGACGATCTACGCGACCGGCGTGTTGCCGGTGCCGCGCGACGTCATCACGTTTGTTTCAGTCGCGCCGCCGCCTCCGCCACCGCCACCGCCGCCTGCGGTGACGGAACCTGTCGCTCCTTCGAAGCAGTCGGTCGCCAGGAAAACGGCCGTGTCGCATCCATCGCCGGTGATGGCGAAAGCACCTGTCGCCGCGCCGGTGGAGGCCCCGGACTCGATCACCCCCGAGACCGGTCTCGAGGGCGGTGAGTTCGAGACCGTCAACATCGACGCGGGGTTTGAGCACGGCCTCCCCGGCGGGATTGCCGGCGGAATCGTCGGCGGCTTCGAGAGTGCGCCGCCTCCGCCGCCGCCGGCGCGCGTCGAACCCGTGCGAGTAGGTGGTGACGTCTCCGCACCACGCCTGATCTACCGCGTTGAGCCGGAGTATCCGCTGATTGCCCTGAGCGCGCAAATCGAAGGAATCGTGATTCTGGAAGCGACGGTCGATCACACCGGTTCAGTCAGGGATGCGCGTGTCCTGCGTTCGCGAGGCGTGCTCGATGAGCCGGCGGTCAAGGCGGTCGAGCAATGGCGGTACGAACCGCTGTTGTTGAACGGCAGGCCGAGCCCGTTTGTGCTGACGGTAACCGTGTCGTTCAGCCTCGCGAGGTAAGGCACCAACGAAGCGCCGGGCGCTGCGCTCCAGCGTCCTACTCTTGCGCGGCAAGCGCCGCGATCGCGTCCATTGCGCGAGCGGAGTAGACGAGCGCGGCGCCCGCGTTGACGGCGATCGCCACACCCAGCGCTTCAGCAATCTCTTCAGTCGTGGCACCGTGCTGATGCGCGGCGGCCACGTGGGTGGTGATACAGCCGTCGCATTGACGCGTCACGCCAACCGCTATCGCAATCAACTCTCGGGTCTTTGCGTCGAGTCGAGCCGTCTGAGTGCCGGCTTGACTCAGCTCGCGGTAACCGCGAATGGTGCCCGGGGTTTGCTTGCCGAGGCCGCTGATAGCCTTCAACAACTGCTGCCGATACTGATTCCAATCAAGCATCATAAAGCGACCCTTTCGTTCAACTTGCAGGGTTTGGCCGGGCGAATCTCAGCAAACTTGGCGCGCTGAGTCGCGGTCCATCGTACGCGGCGACGTCGCCGAAACGCTCGTGAGCCTCCCAGTCTGCTCGAGCCTGTGCAATCTCTTCTGGTGTGCGGGCTACGAAATTCCACCACATCAGGATCGTTTCCGGAAACGGGGGGCCACCGATCAGCAATGCGCGCCCACCATCACAACTGGAAAGCGCTGCAACAGTCCGCTGGGTTCCCAAGTAGTAGAGAATGCGCGGCTCCAACGGTTCGCCGTCAAGCGCACAATCACCTTCCAAGACAAGGATGGCGTGCTCGAATGCGGGTGCTAAGGGGACATCCAGCGTACCGCGAGGATGCAATTGCAAATCGGCGCCGAGCAGATCGGAATAGTGCGGTGCGCTCGAGTGCTCGCCCATCAGGGCTCCCGCAAACACGCGCGCGCGACCCCCGGCCACATCGATTATCGGCACGCCGGGCACGTGCGTGAAGTCAGCTGACATGTTTCGGTGGAGGTCAGGCAGTGCCACCCAAAGCTGGACGCCATTTAGCCGCCCGCTATGTTCGCGCGGCGTTTGCTCAGCATGCGCGATTCCCGCGCCGGAGGTCATCACGTTCACAGCGCCCGGGCGTAGGATCGACTCGCTGCCGAGACTGTCGTCGTGGAGCACTTCCCCGTCAAGCAACCAGGTCACGGTCTGCAAGCCAATGTGCGGGTGCGGCGCCACGTCCATGGGCTTGCCCTCGGAAAACGTCAACGGACCGAAGCGATCGAGGAAACACCAAGGTCCGACGAGGCGTCGATCTTTGACGGGCAATGCGCGGGAAATCGCGAGATCGCCCAGATTCAAGTCCTTATTCGGATACGCTTCGAGTTCGGGGCGTGGCGCCCCGAGTGCTACGCACGCCTCGGCGGAGACAGATTCGGAACGCTTCGACATGGTGAATGCCTTTCGTCAAACCAAGTGATGGTGGCAGTATCAGTCCAGGTCTGTCCCGCAACGAAGAAATGTTACTGACCAGCCGGTCAACGCCCTAGCGAGAGGTGATGTATGAGCAACACAACGGCCGGCGCATTCATCGCATATCCGACCAACCGCGTCGCTGGAACCATCACCGACGCCGACGAGGCAAAGGCAGCCGTTGAGGATTTGGTGTCAGCCGGCTTCGTTCGCGAGGCCATCGATGTCTTGCACGGAGAGCAAGATCTTAGGCGACTGGATCCTTCAGGCGGCGAACACGGCATCTTTGCGAAGCTTCAGCGGTCGCTCGTTCGAGCCACGGTCGGTTTAGAGTTAAAGCACCTGACGCACCATGTTGAGGATGTCCAGGCTGGACGATTCGTTGTGATGGTGCTCGCGCGTGAGCGACGAACCCGCGATGTGGCGGCAGAAATTCTCCATGCACACGGTGCGGAGTTCGTTGGGTTTTACGGTCGATGGGCGTACGAGTCGCTGCCTCAGGATTTTCCGAAGGCGTCGCCCTCCGACGGCAGGACCTACGACATCACCGCTGGACAGGAAACGATACGGATTCGTCTTGCAGACCGCGCGGCCACCCTCCTGGGTACGCCGTCGCTGTCGGTCATCGCAACGCCCGTCGGAGCCGGTCTTTGGTTGGTTTCATGGCATCGAAATGGCGCTGCGATCGTTCATGCCATCGACGTCAACACCGGTGTCGCCTACACGAGCGTGATGTCGCTAGGCGCCGAGCCGACACATGTCAAAGGCACTGTCACGCCCGTTGAGTGACAAACAGCGTTGAAAGGAATCCTGAGATGGTTACGCCGGCATCGGAGGAAAAGCTCAACGTACTGGTGTTCGCGGCTTCGCTGCGCGCGGACTCATTAAATGGAAAGCTGGCTTCCTTGGCGGCGCAGGTCGCTCGGCAGAACGGTGCGAAGGTCGATCATGGGTTGATGCGGCCCGGACATGTTCTCGTTGGCGCAGGCGCACAAGGCACTCGACGACGGAGAAATCGCCGACGCTGCTCTCCGGGCGCGCTTCGGATCACCTCAGGCGTTGTATTGCTTCAATTTGCGATAAAGAGTGGCGGGTCCGATCCCGAGCTTCGCCGCCGCTTGGGTGCGATTGCCGCCAACGGCCCGCAGTACAGCGCCAATGTAATCGCGTTCAACCTCCGCGAGCGGTTTTACATCGCCGGCTGCCAACGCGGTCGGCACCGCTAGCCCCACCTCCGGCGGAAGATCCTCGATCTCGATCCGCTGCCGTCGCGCCAGCACCACGGCGCGCTCGACCGCGTTCTCAAGCTCGCGCACATTGCCTGGCCAGAGATGGCGCAGAAGTTGTTGCGCCGCAGCGGGTGTAAACCCTGTGACCTTGCTGCCGGTTCGTGCCGCGATAGCAGTGAGAAACAGTCGCGCAAGCGGCAGAATGTCTTCGCGGCGTTCGCGCAGCGGCGGTACTAGAATCTCGACGACCCGCAGCCGATAGTAGAGATCCTCACGAAAACGGGCGCCGTGGATCTCGTCAACGAGGTTACGGTGCGTCGCCGCCAGCACCCGAGCGTCGACCGGACGGGTGCGGTTCTCGCCGACGCGGCGAATTTGCCGCTCCTGCAGGGCGCGGAGCAATTTGACCTGCATCGCCGGCGGGACATCGCCGATTTCATCCAGCAACAACGTGCCTCCGTTGGCCGACTCGAACAATCCGATCCGATCTTGCGTCGCCCCGGTGAACGATCCGCGCATGTGCCCGAACAACTCGGATTCGAGGAGGTTCTCGGGTACGGCACCGCAGTTGATGGCCACGAATGGGCCACCGGCTCGTGCTGACTCGGTGTGAATAAAGCGCGCCAGCCGTTCTTTGCCGACACCGCTTTCGCCCGTGATCAGGACGGTTGAATCCACCTGCGCGACACGGCGCGCCATGTCCATGATGCGTACCATCGCGGGGCTGTCGACACGCGGTGCACCGGCTGCCACTTTGCGCCCATGCGGCGTCTCTGTGCGTTTCGCCCGCAAGCGCCGCTCGGTACGCTTTAACTCCGCAGTCACCTGCTCGAGCGCAGAATCGAGAGAGCCTTTCTGGTAGTAGACGAGGTGTGGCTTGATCACCTCGCCCCATTCTTCGACCGGTCGGCCAATCAGCCGGCACACCGCATCGCCCTTTCCGCGACAACGTTCCTCGATGCAATAAATGTCGCGCCCGTAGGCTCGTGATAGATAGCCGCTCGCAAAGCCGGTCAGCGTCCAGCACACTGGCTCGTCGGCGCTGCCGATGTGCAGGAGGTGCTGTTCAGCCTCATAGGAATCCTGCCAGATCGAATCAGCAATCGGCTTTGGCGAGACATTCGACTCTCGTGAAGCTTCGACGCGTACCAGGCCCTGCAGCGTGTGCAGTCGGCCGCCCGCACGCTGCCACTCGTCTTCGCTCTCCCACGGCAGCGCAGTCCGCAGGGTGTCGGCGGTGCGCCAACCATGCGCGTAACCAAATCGCGTCAGTAACGCGCGGGCACCCGAGAAGCCGAGGGTCTCAATGAGTTCCCGCCGCAGCACGCCCATCGCGACCGCATCGAGCAGAAGGACGCGTTCGTTCGCAAACCGGAGGACGCCGCCTTCGGGATCGGTGTGAAGAAGCTCACGGAGATTCAAGTCGGCTAGGCGCATTGGTGGGTGCCTCTCAAAATGATTCAGGACTCTATCATATTGATTGATTAGCAGACATGGCGTTTGCGTAAGTTGTTGAAAACAAAAGACAGACTCATTGGCAGGCCTGTTGCTCTTGATGGAGTCAAGGAGAACGAACATGACTTCAGAACGATGGGAAATCGACAGCAGCCACTCGAGCATTCACTTTTCAGTGCGCCACTTGATGATCGCGAAAGTGCGGGGTCAGTTTGCGCGATGGACCGGCACACTGCACGTTCCGGAGGGAGACTTCCGAAGGGCAGCCCTCAGCGTCGTGATCGATGCATCGAGCATTGACACCGGCGTGGCGGATCGCGATGCGCACTTGCGGTCGGCCGACTTCTTCGACGTCGAGAAGTATCCGGAGCTCACCTTCACCGCCGCGGAGATCAAGCACCAGCGCGGCGAACATTTCGAACTGAGCGGACTGCTCACGATCAAGGGCATCGGGCAGGCTGTTTCGCTGGCTGTGGAGGAAGCGGGGCGTGCGACGGATCCCTGGGGCAACACCCGAGCCGTCTTCTCGGCCAAGGGATCGATCAGCCGCAAAGACTTCGGCCTGACCTGGAACCAGGCGCTGGAAACCGGCGGTGTGATGGTTGGCGATCACATCGAGATCGAGATCGACATTGAAGCCGTGAAGCAGTCGGACACGAAGGCCGCCTAGTGTGACGGTCGAAGCATTCTACCGTCCCGCCGGTGGCGGGACGGCGACGCCCGAGATATCAACTGTCCAAAGAAGGGATGAATATCACCATGGCAGTCGTAACAACAGAAGCGGTTCAATCTTCGAAGCTGGCCATATCGACAGCGATTCGCGATCTACTTCTGAGAATCCAAGGCGAGTACCGCGAGATGCCAGGCCTCAGTGTCACCGCGCCGCAGGCGGCGCGGCTCTGGGGCGTTGACCAACCCACGGCGTCTCTCGTGCTTTCGACGCTTGTCCAGCTCGGACTCTTGCGTCGGACTACTCGTGACACATACGTTCGCGCATAGCGATCTCGATGATTTGTTAACCGGAGGTTTACATCATGACATTGAAGAGTATTCTCGTCGCAACGGACTTCAGCGAACCATCTCGTATGGCGCTTGAGCACGGCAAGGAGTTGGCGCGATCACACGACGCGACGCTGCACGTACTGCATGTGATTCAGCAGATACCCACCTATTACGGCTCTGATGTCGGCTTCGCAGTGGCGGAGATCGAAAAGAAGATCGAAGCATCAGCGCAGCGAGAGCTTGCGTCTGCCGTCGGCGGCAAAGATAGGGACTTGACGCTACGGACGTCGACGCGGCGCGCACCGGACGTCGCGCATGCGATCAATGAGTACGCCAAAGCACACGACGTTGATCTCATTGTCGTCGGCACCCACGGGCGTGGCGCGGTCTCAAGGTTCCTGACAGGCAGCGTTGCGGAGCGGATCGTTCGGACGGCATCAAGCCCGGTCCTCACTGTGCATGCCCACGAAGGTCACTTGCTGCTGAGCGAAAGAGAGGCCGTTCAGGAAACGGCGGAAGGCGCGCCCGTGTAGCTCGCAAGAAGTAGGCTCCGTTTCAGCGTCGCTGCGGGACCGTAGAACTATAGAAAGGGATCACGCTATGCCGGGAATCGCCTTATGGGAACTCCTTAGCTATGTCGTCACGGTAATCGGCTTGCCTCTGGCGATATATACGTTCTGGCACGAGCAACATGCTAACGCGTTGAATTCGGAGAAGGGTGTGTCCAAGCGAGGCAGTCGCGAACGGCACGAGTGAGAGCCAGAACAACAAGTGTAGATTCGCCACCTGCCCCGACCATCGACAGGGTCGATCTGGCCCTCATCGCTCAAAATCGCAGGACAACCGCGCCACTGAACTCGATTTGGTGCAACACGCCCTGGCAAAAGCCGAACGGATCGCAGAAGGTGTCCGATGGGTCATTGATGAATGTCGGCGTGTAGCGGACGTGCGCCCGGGCGCCAATCAGTCGCGACAGGAAAAACTTCACGCCTCCGCCCGCGTCGAGAGAGAACTTCGTCTCGGATTCAACCGCGTCCGCGGAGAAGAATGTCGCGCCAAGTCCGCCGAAGACGAACGGCTGCCACTTCGCGTCGGCGCGTCCGAGGCGGTAGACGACGTTGCCGTGCAGTTGCCTGACGGTCATCGCGAAGAGATCGGCTTTTCCATCGGACGTGCCAACTTCGAAGGCCGAGGCCTGCTGCGTCCAGAGCACCTCCGCACCGAGCGACGGCGTGAGGAACCGCGCGCCCTGCAGGCCCCACGTAACACCGCCGCGGATGCCGGCGTCAGTGAGCTCTGATGCGCGCTGATCGATCGCTGCCGACGGTGTGAAGCCGAACAAACCTGACGCCTCCCACGACTGCGCGTCCGCGGGCGAGTGGGCGAGCAGAATCATGACGACTGCGAAAGCGATTGGCGTTCTCATCATGGAATCACCCGACTCGATCCAAGGATCACCATGTAGCCGCGGAATCCTCCCGCGGCTGCTCCCCAACCGACCAGAACACGTCCGTCCGGCGAAATGCCGGTGATGGTTCCGGTGTTGATCCAGGTGCGAAATGCGTTCGGCAGTCCGTTGGCCTGCAGAAATTCCTTGAGATACGTCGGTTGACCGCCAATCCACAGGACGGCGTTGGAATCCGCGCCTATGCCGTGCGAGCCGCCGATCATCTGCCCATCGTCGCTCGTGGCGGCGGCTTCGACGACGATCGGAGGACCGGGCGAGACGAGTCGCCGCGGCGCGGCGAGACATGTCAAGCCGCCTTGCGTCTTCCAGATCCACGCGCTTTGATCGCCAACACGCCCGCTCGACGGAACACAGACTCTGCCGACGACAATCGAGCCGTCGTGGTTCGCCGCCATTGCCGATCCGGCGGGGCCCTCTGGACCTGTCATCAGTTCCTGCCGTCCGCCCGCCCACCGCGCACCCTGGCTGAAGCCTTCAGCCGTCGTCTGATCGCCGACCACGATCATCCCGTCTGCCGAGACGCCGAACGCGCGACTGGGTCTCCCTTGGACCGTGCTGCCGAGATCGACCATGCCGCCCGATTCCTGCCATCGAAACGCGTGCGCCGAGGCGCAGCCGCTATATGCAAATCCCACGACCGTCTGTCCGTCCCTGCTGACGCCAGTGGCCTGACTCAACGACGCATCACAGGCGCCGGCGCTTCCTGGAAACGAGCCGAGCAGCCGCCACGCGGTCCCGCCCGTCCAGATCCCCGCCTGCAGGATGCGGCTCGCGTCCCTTGCCGAGCCGACGATGGTGTGGCCGTCCCGGCTCACGGCCGCGGCCTGTTCGCCGCCGGCGAAGATGACGCCGGTGGTGGGCATCCAGTAGAAGCCGCCGCCGTTGTCGAAGCCGCCGGACACGACGGCGCCGCTGGCGCTCACGCCCGTGGGCAACGCCGTGCTCCGCGCCTCGAGCTCGATCAATAGCGTCCGTTCGTCGGCACGCATCCCGAACGTGGCTGCCAGCGCCATGACGATGGCGGCGCAGGCAGTGATCATATTTCGCGTGAACATCGCTCAACTCCTACGTCACAGAGTCCGAAATATCGGAGGCGGTCGCAAAGCGCCGCATGACGTCATAACTGCGATTTCGGATACGTCTCCTTCACGTAGGAGGCGAGAGCGAGGGCGATCACCAGCGCCGCAAGCAGCGGTCGACTCGCGAACTGCACCAACTCGAGCGATCGGGGCTCGATCCCGGCGTCGATCCCCAGGCCAATGCGCATCCCCGGCCTGCTGATTAGGATTCCGCCAACGATGAAGGTGATGCCGTTGACGATGGCCGCCGACGTCCCGATCTGGCTCGGCTTCATCACGTCTGCCACCGTGCTGAACGCGATCATGTTGCAGGCACTCGCGAAACCAAGAGTGAAGCACAACAAGATGGCGAGACCGCGGCCCACGTCTGGCAGGTAGATCAATCCGAGCAGACAGGCCAGCGTCACGCCGCTGCCGACGATGAGCGGTAGTTTCCGGCTCCTGATACGAGTGGACCACGTCGGGAACACCAGGTTGCCGGCCGCCTGGCCAAGCCAGAGCAACGACGACACGAACCCGGCGGTCGATTGGCTCAGGCCATGCGCCATCAGCACCTTGGGCATCCACACGACGCCGAGCGCCAGCATGACGCCGAACTGCGCGGCGCCGATGAACGATGCGATCCAGACATGGCCAATCGCGGCCACCTTCGCGATATCGCCAATAACGGACGCAAAGAAGTCGCCGATGCCCTTGTCCATGCCTCCGGACACCGGGGCCGGATTGCGAATGTAAATGGAACTGAGCGCCAGAATCACGACACCGATGGCGCCGTAGATATTGAAGAGCGTCCGCCATGTCATGGCACCGAGCACTGCCTCGAAAACGTTCAAGGCGAACGCCGATGCGAGCGCGGACGACATCGCCACCAACCCGAACATGAAACCAAATTTGGCCATGCCGAACCATTGGCCGCCGATATACCCCGCGCCCACGAACGCGGTGCAGGAGCCAATGGCGACGATCACCTGCGACAGCAGCAAGAGGCCGTAACTGCTGGCATTGGCAAACAGAAACACGCCCGCAGTCACGAGCGCGATTGAGATCGGCAGCACCTTCCGCGAGCCAAGGCGATCGAGCAACGCGCCGCCGAAAAACTGGCAGAGCGCGAAGGCCCAGGTGTAGACGGCGGCGATGGTGGCGACCTGCGATACGGTCAGGCCGACGTCCTTCTGCACGCCGGAGTTCACGACCGAATACCCGGTCTGAAAGCTGAACACGTAGATGACGAACACGACGGCCAGGCTCCAGATCCACCACGCCATTCCGCCGCCAAGACGTGTCATGGCGTGCCCAGTTCCTTCGCCGCGCGGCGGATTGCTTCCGCGGTGGCCGGTGCATCCAATGGAACGGATTTCCCGGGAGCGAGACTGTGCAGCGCATCGGCGATCGCGGCGAACACCGAAATCCCCAACATGAATGGCGGCTCGCCAACCGCTTTCGAGCGGTAGATGGTGTTCTCGCTGTTGGTATTGCTGAACAGGCCGACGCGGAGGTCGGCCGGCACGTCCGATGAACACGGAATCTTGTAGGTCGAAGGCGCGTGAGTGAGCAGCCGGCCATCGGCGTCGAAGACGAGCTCCTCGTTCGTCAGCCAACCCATGCCCTGGACGAAGGCGCCCTCGACCTGTCCGAGATCGAGTGCCGGGTTCAACGACCGACCGACGTCGTGAAGGATGTCCGTCCGCAGGACCTTCATCTCGCCGGTCGTCACGTCGACGAGCACCTCGGCGCACGCGGCGCCGTACGCGAAATAGTAGAAGGGCCGGCCGGTGGCCTTGTCGCGGTCCCAGTGAATCTTCGGCGTGGCGTAGAAGCCCGTTGACGACAGGGAGATGCGCCCCTCCCACGCCCGTCGCGCCGCCTCTGGAAAGGGGATCGCCCGGTTGCCGATGAAGACCTGATTCTCACGAAACTGGATCTGATCGGCAGGCACACCGGTTTGCGCCGACGCGAATTCGATCATGCGCGTCTTGATCGTGCGCGCCGCGGCTTGCGCCGCCATGCCGTTGAGGTCGGAGCCGGACGAAGCCGCGGTGGCCGACGCGTTTGGCACCTTGTCGGTGACCGTGGCGGTAATCTGCACGCGATCGAGATCGATGCCGAACTCCTCGGCAACCACCTGCGCAACCTTGGTGAACAGTCCCTGCCCCATCTCGGTGCCGCCGTGGTTCACGTGCACGGTGCCGTCGTTATAGAGGTGCACCAACGCCCCGGCCTGGTTGAGCATGATGTTGGTGAACGAAATGCCGAATTTCACCGGCGTGAGCGCGAGTCCGCGCTTGAGGAACTTGCTGCTGTTGTTGAAGGCGGCGACCTCGCCACGCCGCTGGCGGTAGTCGGACGACTTCTCGAGGTTGTCGACCAGTTCGTGAATGACGTTGTCGGTGACGCGCATGCCGTATGGCGTCATGTCGCGCTCACCCTTGCCGTAGAAGTTGCGCTTGCGAACATCGAGCGGATCGAGCGCGAGCGACCAGGCAATCGCATCGATCACGCGCTCGATGGCCACCATCCCCTGCGGTCCGCCGAAGCCGCGAAATGCGGTGTTGGACACCGTGTGCGTTTTCATCCGCTTCGACAGGATCGTGGTCGCCGGCAGGTAGTAGGCGTTGTCGGCGTGGTACATCGCGCGGTCGTTGATCGCGCTCGAGACATCGTTGGAATAGCCGCAGCGGGAGGCGAGCATCACCTCATAGCCGCGAATCGCGCCGGTGTCGTCGAAGGCGACGTCGTAGTCGGCGCGGAAATCGTGGCGCTTGCCGGTCATCCGCATGTCGTCGTCACGATCGAGTCTCACCTTGCAGGGACGACGGGTGAGCCAGGCCGCGAGTGCTGCCAGTGATGCCCACTGCGCCGCCTGCGTCTCCTTGCCGCCGAATCCTCCGCCCATGCGGCGCGTTTCGACGATGACGGCGGCCTGCGGCAACTTGAGCATTTTCGCGATGATCGCCTGGACCTCGCAGGGATGCTGAGACGACGAATGCACGAACATCGTGTCTTCACCCGGAAGCGCGAAGGCGATCTGCCCTTCGAGATAGAAATGATCCTGGCCGCCGATCAACATCGTCCCCGACAAGCGCCGCGGCCCTGCTGCCAGGGCCGCCGCACTATCGCCTTTACGGAAGGCGTAGTCCGGCATCAATCGGTGTTCCGCTGCGAGGGCCTGATCGACCGTCACGATCGGCGGCTGGGGTGCGATCTCGATCTCGGCGAGTTGCACCGCGCGGCGTGCGGCATCGCGTGTTTCTGCGACGACGGCGAACAGCACCTGGCCATGGAAGTCGATGACGCTCTCGGCCAGAATCGGATCGTCGCCCCTGACCGGGCTGCAATCATTCTTCCCGGGTATGTCTGCCGGTGTGATCACCCGCACCACGCCTGGCGCGGTACGCACCGCGTCCAGTCCGAGACGCTTGATGCGTCCGTGTGCGACGGACGCACCGCCGGGAGCGACGTGCAGCGTGCCCTCAGGCTCGCGGATATCGTCGATATACGTCGCGGTGCCGCTGACCTGACGCGCCGCCGAGTCATGCACGGCAGGGACGCGGACGATACGTGTTGGTGTGTCGACTTCGACGAGTGGATCAAGAACGGGCATGGGCGGTCTCCCTTATTCCGACGACCCGAGTGTGCGGCGTAGCGGTGCCGCCGACTTCAATCAACGCCTTGCGCAGCAACGACTGGGCGACGTCGCCGCGGTACGACGCGCTCGCCCGCTGATCGGTCAGCGGCGTGAAATCGCGCGCGAGTGCGTTCAACGCCGGCTGCCAGCTCGCTTCGTTCGTGAGCTCCGCGCCGG
>Ga0111539_10003662_pt1 | contig 20240 bp, 17 predicted proteins | sample RhiMethybrSRZTD1_FD_79667 | JGI IMG/M metagenome (GOLD analysis project Ga0111539, IMG submission 79667) | Populus rhizosphere microbial communities from Tennessee, USA - Rhizosphere MetaG P. TD hybrid SRZTD1 (version 2) (version 2) | ecosystem: Host-associated > Plants > Roots > Rhizosphere >... | reverse complement strand
CTCGCGCGCGTCTTCAGCCCGGCGTCCGGCCGGACCGTGATGCTGGCCATCGACCACGGCTACTTCCAGGGCCCGACTGCCGGGCTCGAGCGTGTCGACGTCAACATCGTGCCGCTCCTGCCCTACGCGACGGCGCTCATGTGCACGCGGGGCATCCTCCGTACGACCATCCCCGCGTCGTTCACGAACGGCGTCGTCATGCGTGCCAGCGGCGGGCCGAGCATCCTGAAGGAGCTCTCCAACGAGCAGCTCGCGATCGACATCGAGGACGCCGCGCGCATGAACGTCTCCGCCATGGCGGTACAGGTGTTCGTCGGCGGCGAGTTCGAGACGCAGTCGATCCACAACCTCACACGCCTGGTGGACCTCGGCTACCGCGCCGGCATCCCCGTCCTCGGCGTCACCGCCGTCGGCAAGGACATGAAGCGCGACGCGCGCTACTTCCGCCTCGCGACGCGCATCTGCGCCGAGCTCGGCGCCCACTTCGTGAAGACGTACTACGTCGAGGACGGCTTCGAGACCGTGACGGCGTCCTGTCCCGTTCCGATCGTGATGGCGGGCGGGAAGAAGCTCCCCGAGCTCGACGCGCTCACGATGGCCTACAAGGCGGTGTCCGAGGGCGCCGCCGGCGTGGACATGGGACGCAACATCTTCCAGTCCGAGGCGCCGGTCGCGATGATCCAGGCCGTCGCCGCCGTGGTGCACGAGAACGCGAAGCCGAAGCAGGCCTACGACCTGTACCAGACGCTGCGGCAGGGCCGGGCCCAGCGTGACCGCCGCGTTGCGCGCTGACCCGGTCGCGCGGCTCGCGACCCTGGCGCCGACGATCAGCGTCGGCATCCTCACCGCGGATCTGATGGCGCTCGGCGCCGACCTGGCGCGCATCGACGGCACCGGCGTCGAGATCCTGCACGTCGACGTGATGGACGGCTGCTTCACGCCGATGCTCACCGTCGGCGCGCCGGTCGTGAAGGCGCTCCGGACGCCGCTCCTGAAGGACGTGCACCTGATGATCCGCGACCCGCTCGACAAGCTCGCGGACTTCGTCGCGGCGGGCGCGGACATCGTCACCGTGCACGCGGAGTCGTGCGACCACGTGCATCGCGTCCTGCAGCAGCTCGGGACGATGCAGAACGCGAACGACCCGGCGCGCGGCATCGCCCGCGGGCTCGCGCTCAATCCCGGGACGCCGCTCGAGGCGATGGAGCCGCTCCTCGACGAGGTGGATCTCGTGCTGCTGCTCGCCGTGAATCCCGGCTGGGGCGGCCAGCGCTTCATCCCGGCCACCATGGGACGCCTCGAGCGCGCGCGCCGGCGCCTCGAGGCTGCCGGACGGCGGATCCTCCTCGGGGTCGACGGCGGCATCACGCGCGAGAACGTCCGCCAGCTCGCCGGCACGGGCGTCGACCTCGTCGTCACCGGGAGCGCCGTGTTCGACGGGAAGGCGCCCGCAGATAACGCCCGCTACATGCTGGCGGCGCTGCGGGGAAGCTGACCAATGAAGTCACGCTGGTCGAACGCCGACGCCACGGCCGCGATCGCACGCTGGGGCCCGACGGTCGGCGACGACCTGGCGCTCCGCGCCTACACGAGCCGGCTCCTGGGCGCCGAGGACGGCCTCGTCCTGCACGGCGGCGGCAACACTTCCGTCAAGGGATCGTTCGTGAACCGGCTCGGCGATCACCTGGACGCCATGTGGGTCAAGGCGTCGGGCCAGGACCTCGCGACGATCGAGCCCGCCGGCTTCGCGGGCGTCGATCTCGCCTACCTCCGTCGCCTCCGGGCGCTTCCCGCGCTCGACGACGAGGCGATGGCGAACGAGATGCGCGCGCATCTCCTCGACGCGCGCGGCGGGACGCCGTCGCTCGAGACGCTCGTGCACGCCTTCCTGCCCGAGAAGTACGTCGACCATACGCACGCGGACGCCGTCCTCACGCTGACCAACCAGGTGGGCGGGGAGCGCATCGTCCGGGACGCGCTCGGCGACGACGTCATCGCCCTTCCCTACGTTCGGCCCGGCTTTCCGCTCGCGCGCGCGGTCGCGGACGCCTACGAGGCGCACCCGGGGAGCCGCGGCATGGTGTGGATGCGCCACGGGCTCATGACCTGGGGCCCCGACGCGCGTGCGGCCTACGAGACGACGCTCGAGATCGTCACGCGGGCCGAGGACTTCGTCCGGCGGCGCCGCGGCAAGGCGCCTGCCGCTCCGAGGGCGCTCGCCAAGACGGTCCTCGCACGCGTGCGGGCGGTGGCGCCGGTGCTCCGCGGCGCGCTGGCGACGCCGAGCGGCGACGCCGACCGGCCGCACCGCCGCACCGTCGTGGTGCCGCTCGTCACGCCCGAGGCGCTGGCGTTCGTGAACGGCGCCCGCGGGCGGGAGCTGGCGCATACGCCGCCGCTCACATCGGATCATCTCATCCGCACCAAGGCGCTGCCGCTCTGGATCGAGCCGAAGGCGTGGGACGATCCGGCCGCGCTCGCCGCGGAGATACGCGAGGCTGTCCGCCGCTACGCCACGGAGTACGAGAAGTACCTCGGGCGGCACGCCGGCCGCGCGCCGGCCGGGGTCGCGAAGCTCGACGCGCTCCCCCGCGTCGTCCTGATGCCCGGTCTCGGCGCGCTCTGTGCCGGACCGGACCTCCGTGCCGCGATCGTCGCGCGCGACATCACGGCGCACGCGCTCGCCGTCAAGGCCGACATCGCCGCCATCGGCACCTACGAGGGGCTCCCCGAGTCCGAGCTCTTCGACATGGAGTACCACACGTTCCAGCACGCGAAGGCACGGCGCCGCGATGACGTCCTCACCGGAGAGGTCGCGATGGTCACGGGCGCCGCGGGCGCGATCGGCTCGGGCATCTGTCGCACGCTCCTCGAGCACGGCGCGTTGGTCGCCGCGGCGGACCTGCGTGGAAAGCCGCTCGACGATCTCGTCGCCGAGCTCGCGGCCGGGTTCGGTCCGCGCGTGATCGGCGTGCCGATCGACGTCACCAGCGAGGCGGCCGTCGGGGAGGCGTTCGGCACGGTCGCGGCCACGTGGGGCGGCGTCGACCTGGTGGTGGTGAACGCCGGTGTCGCGCACGTCGCGGGCCTCGCCGAGCTCGAGCTCGACGCGTTCCAGCGCCTCGCGCGCGTGAACGTCGAGGGCGCGCTCCTCACGATCGCGGCGGCCGCACGCCACATGCGCCTCCAGGGGACGGGCGGCGACATCGTCCTCGTGTCCACGAAGAACGTCTTCGCGCCGGGCGCGAAGTTCGGCGCCTACAGCGCCACCAAGGCCGCCGCGCACCAGCTCGCGCGCATCGCGAGCCTGGAACTGGCCGAGCACGACGTGCGCGTGAACATGGTCGCGCCCGACGCCGTCTTCGGCGACGGCGCGCGCCGCTCGGGCCTCTGGGCCGAGGTGGGACCCGACCGCATGCGCGCCCGCGGCCTGGACGAGGCCGGCCTCGAGGACTACTACCGCAACCGCAACCTGCTGAAGGCCCGCGTCACCGCGGAGCACGTCGGGCGCGCGGTGCTGTTCTTCGCCACACGGCAGACGCCGACGACCGGCGCGACGATTCCCGTCGACGGCGGGCTACCCGACGCGACGCCGCGTTAGGCGCTCTTCGCGCCCCGCGCTGGAGCGCGGAGCACCTCGAGCAGCTCCGCGGACGCCTCGCCGTCCACGTCCTCGAGCGTGACACCGAGGTGCGACGCGATGGTCGGCGCGAGGTCCTCCACCTCGAGGTGCCGCGCGAGGGTCCCCGCGATGCGAGCCGGGCCTCGCGCCAGCACGAACCCGTCCGGACGGTGATCGCCGGTGCGCACGCCCGAGTATCGTCCCGTGACCGTCCCGGTGATCGGCGACTTCACCGCACGGATCGGCCGGTCGTGCTCCCACTCGACGAGGAGATCGGGAAGGTCGTCGTCGGGCGTGCGCGGATACACGTCCTCGGTGCGGACGATCCGCCGCACGACGGGCCGGCCCTCGTCCGCGTCGACGAGGTCGCGGAGATCGCGCATGAGCCGCTCGCAGAAGCGGTCGTAGTCGGCGGGGCGCACGCGTCCCAGCGGCTCGCGCCCGACGAGGTTCACCCGGATGGCGCCCCAGGTGTCGTTGTTCGGCACCTGGAAGCAGGTCCGCGTGTCGGGGACGTCGAGCGTCGGCAGCGCGACGCCGATCTGGCTTCGCAGGCGCTTCGCGGCGGGGCCCGGGATCTTGCCGAGTCGGAGCGGCGTGCGCTTCCAGACCCAGCGCGCGGCATCGCCGACGCGGCGCCGGAGTCCCGCGAGCGGCATGCGCGCGGCCTCGATGTGCTGCAGCGCCGAATCGAGGAGGAACGACGCCCCGTAGTGCGGGCCCATGCCGTGGCTGCCGTAGACGATGACGGCCGTGTCGGGACCCGCCGCCTCGATGATGGCTCCCAGCGCCGCGTCGATCGCCGCATAGACGTCCCGCAGCGGGTCGCCGAGCGCGCGTACCAGCTCGGGGTCGTGCTTCGGATGCTCGGGATCATGCACGTGCCAGAACTGATGCCCCGCGCACTGCGGATCGTTGAAGATGGTGAGGAACAGGTCCCACCCTCCCTGCGCGAGGTAATGCTGCACGAGGCGTCCCTTGGTATCGATGCGGCGGAGGAGATTGTCGCGGAGCGCGCCGAGCGCCTCGGAAGTGTGCGGCACACGATCGCACGGGCCGACCGGATCGCGGCCGAAGCGCGCCGTCACGTCGGCGACCAGCTCGGGCGGCGAGGAGACGAACACGCTGCCCGGATCGGGATCGTGCGTGCCCCAGTCGGCGAGCTGCATGCCGTTCAGGTCGGTGGTCAGGACCGTCTTCGGCACGTCGATCACGGCGACGCGCCGCCCTGCCCTGCTGAGCGCGTTCCAGAACCCGTCGACGCGGACGTCCTCGGCGCGAATGGGCCTCGCCCCGTAGCTGCCGGGACGGATCTGCTCGAAGCAGTAGCGCCCGTGGCGCGCCGGCGACGTGCCCGTCGAGAACGACGGCCAGAGCGCCCCGACGTAGAGGCCGATCGGGTTGAGCGTCGTGGCCCACGTCGCTTCGCCGAGGAGGCGCCGGACCGTCGGCATCGCGCCCTCGTCGGCCCAGCGGCGGACGAGGACGTCGTCGAGGGCATCGCCGCCGAGCACGAGCAGGCGTGCGGGCGCGCTCATCGCGTCCCCGCCGCGGCCGTCTTCCCGTTGCGGTGCAGCATGATGCGCGCCTCCTCCATCTGTCCCTGCAGATACCTGAGCCACCACTTCGTCCGAAACCTCTCCTCGGCGCGCTGGCCGAGGCGCGCGCGCGTCACGCGCAGATGCTGGCGCGCGACGCGCCACAGGAGATGCCGCGGCCGGCCGAGTATGTAGACGGGTCCCGCCGGCCAGCTGCGCGCCTCGAGGCGATACTGCCCGCGGCCGAAGCGACGCGCGCGCTCGAGGACCCACTCCTCGCTCAGCTGGAACTCGCGCACGATGTGCTCGACGACGGCGCCGGCGCAATGCCAGGCGTGCGCCCCCTCCTCGCCGAGTCGGAGGAGGAACTCCGTCTCCGCGCCCATCGGATAGTGGCGCCCCTTCGGGCCGATGGTCTCGTCGAAGCGGCGGCCGTCGGCGAAGACGCTCGTCCGGAGCGCCACGTTCGGCCCGTAGGCCTTCCGCGGCGCGACGGGCCCCTCTTCCGCCGGCGGCAGCGCCGCGTAGGTCGCGCTGAGCGGCACCCAGTCGAGGACCCAGCGCGGCGGCGGCGCCGGCCAGCGCGGGAGGATCGGTCCCCCGAAGATCGAGAAGTCGGGGTGCGCGTCGGCGGCGCTACGCAGCGCGGTCAGCCACGAGCGCGACGGGAGGGTATCGTCGTCGCTCATCACCGCGAGATCGCCCTCCAGATGGGGAATGCCGGCGTTGCGCGCGGCGTTCTGCCCGCGACGGAGCTCGCGCACCACCTCGAGCGGGAGCCGCGACCGGAACGAGTCGAGGATCTGCGGGGTGGCGTCGACGCTGCCGTTGTCGACGACGACGAGCTTCCAGCCGCCCGCCGGCGGCTCCAGCTCCCCGTACGCGGCCAGGACCTCCGGCAGCGTCGGCGCGCCGTTGTAGGTCGTGATCAGGACGGTCAGCATACGGCCTCGTCCCGTTTGCCGACCCGCACCCGCGGGCTCGCGGCGTCGCGCACGACGCGCATCGCCGAGTTCATCTGCACGAGGCCGGCGAAGCTCGGCCCGCCACGCACCTGGATGGACGCCGTCGGGCCGCTGCCGAGCGCCACCTCGCGCTTGCGGTCGCGGACCACCGTCTCGGCGAAGTAGATGCCCTCGGGGACGTTCATCTGGAGATCGACCTCGAGCTCGAAGCGGCCGGAGGCGGGCAGCTCTACCCCGCAGCGCGCCGTGGTGGTGGCGAACACGACCTGGCCCGTCTGGCTGGCGCGGACGCGGATCACGATCGAGCACGGCGTATCGTGCTCCTTCGCCACGCCGGAGAGCACGAGCGTCGCGCGCTGACCCGACGCGACGGCAGACGCGGGGCCGACCGTGATGCGCTCGATGACGAGCGGCCCTTCCCCGCTCGTCCGCTCCGACGGCGCTCCATGATGCGACACGTAGGCCGCGATGCAGTCGGCGGGCTCACCCTGATGCACGATGGCGCCGTGGTCGAGCAGGATCGCCTGCGAGCACAGCGACGCGATGCGGTCGAGCTGGTGCGATATGACCACCACCGGGATATCGCGCGACACGATCTCGCGGATGCGGTCGAACGCCTTCTGCTGGAAGGCGAAGTCCCCGACCGCCAGCACCTCGTCGATGAGCAGGACGTCCGGATCGAGATGCGCCGCGATGGCGAACCCGAGGCGGGCGTTCATGCCGCTCGAGTAGCGCTTCACGGGCGTGTCGATGAACTCCGCGATACCCGAGAACTCGACGATCTCGTCGAACCGGCGCGCGATCTCCGCGTGCCGCATGCCCATGATCGCGCCCTGGAGGAAGATGTTCTCGCGGCCGCTCAGGTCGCCGTGGAAGCCGGCAGCCAGCTCGATGAGGGCCCCCACCCGGCCCCGCACCTCGCAGCGGCCGCGCGTCGGCTTCAGGATCTTCGTCAGGACCTTCAGGATGGTGGACTTGCCGGCGCCGTTCGGTCCGATGATGCCGAGCGCCTGCCCCGGCCGCACCTCGAATGTGACGTCCTTGAGGGCCCAGAACTGCTGCTCGGCGAGCTCGTCCGCGGCGGGCGCCCCGCGCATCAGCCACGTCACCGCGGCGGGAATCAGGTCGCGCAGGCTGTCGTGGCGCTCGCCGCGGCGGAACTTCTTCCAGACGTGATCGAAGACGAGATGCGACTGCGACATGGATCAGATGTTCTCCGCGAAGGAGAACTTCGCGCGGTGGAACGCGATCCACGCGACCGCGAGGGTGACGACCGAGAGCGCCGCGGCGGCGGCGAACGGGCCCGCCGCAGGCAGCTCGCCGCGCAGGATGACCGCGCGGTACGCGTCGATGATGGGAGTCATCGGGTTCAAGAGCAGCAGATCGCCGAGCCAGCCGCCGATGCGCTCGACCGGGTAGACGACCGACGTCGCGAACATCCAGACCGTGAGCACCACCTCGAAGAGATAGCGGACGTCGCGATAGAAAAGGTTCCCCATCGCGAGCAGCAGCGCAATCCCCGCCGTGAAGAGAATCTGAACGAGCAGCACCACCGGCAGGAACAGGATGCTCCAGCCGACGCCGATCCCGTACCAGGCCATCATGCCCGCGAGCACGGTCGTGGCGACGCCGAAGTCGACGAGCGACACCAGCACCGCGGAGAACGGCAGCACCTCGCGCGGGAAGTAGACCTTGGTCACGAGGGGCGTGTTCTTGACCAGCGACTCCGCGGAGAACCGCAGCGACGACGCGAAGAAGTTCCAGGGCAGGAGTCCCGCGTAGGCGAAGATCGGGTACGGCAGGTCGGTGTCGAGCCGCACGACGCGCGTGAAGATCATCGAGAAGATGATCATGTTCATGACCGGCATCGAGACCGCCCACCCGAATCCCATCGCGGTCTGCTTGTAGCGGAGCAGCAGGTCGCGCCGGGCCATCTGCAGGAGGAGCTCGTAGGATTCGCGCTGCTCCCGCAGGATCTCGCGGACGTCGGCGGCCAGGCGTGCGAATCCGGTGGGCTCGGGGGCCTCAGAGGCGATCATCACGAAGGGGCGGAGTTTAAGACGGGGGGCGCACCTGCGAACAAGCGCAAGTGCCATGCTGTGGCCTGCCTCACGCGGCATCCCGCGATGCCGCGGTCCGACCCGCCAGGCGCCCGAAGAACGTCGCGTCGGCGAGCGAGAGGCCGCTCGAGTAGCCCTGCGCCGCCAGGCCCGAGGTGGTGCGGCCCGCGGCCCACAGGCCCGGGACGACCTCACCGTCCGGCGTCAGCACCTCGCCCGTCGGGAGCGTGTGGAGGCCGCCGAGCGTGAAGACGGTGTAGAGCGAGTTCCGCGTCGTGTAGTCGAGCGCCGCGAACGGCGGGTGGACGAGCGGCGCCAGATACTCGGCGGCCTTGTGGAAGAGCGGATCCTCGCCCCGCGCCGCGTGCTCGTTGTGGACCGCCACCGTGTGCTGGAGGCTGCCGCTCGGCATCCCGAGCGCGCGCTCGAGGTCGGCGACGGTGTCCTCGACGGCGGCGATCTCGGCCGGAGCGAACGGCCGCGCGAAGGTCTCGTTGTCCGTGATGAGGAACACCTCGCCGCCCTCGCGGAGGAGCGCCGCCTCGCCGACGACCGTCTGGTAGACGTCCTCGTTGATGAAGCGCATGCCGCGCCGATTCACGAGGATGCCCTTCATGAGGACCTTCGGCACCGTGAACGGCAGCACGATGCAGCCGACGTCCATCCGGATGGCCGCGCCGCCCGCACCCATGCCCATGCGGATGCCGCGGCCGTCGTCGCCGTCGCACGCGGCCCGGAAGCGACATTTCCGGAGCAGCGGCGCGTAGCGATCCACCATGGCCCTGTTGTTGATGAAACCGCCGGCCGTGAGAATCACCCCGCGCGCACGGATCACCTGCTCGCGGCCGTCGACGCGCGCCACGAGGCCGACCACGCGGCCGTCGTCGACGACGAGCGTCTGCACGAGCGCGTCCGCCTGCACCGCGGCCGTGGTGCGCTCGACGGCGGCCAGCAGCCGCTGCATGAGGACGGCGCCGGCCTCGATGCTCGGGTGCTGCACGGTGTGGCCGCGCGGCGCAGGCCGCGCCAGGTCCCGGTAGGGGTACGCGAGCTCGCTGCCGGAGAAGCTCAGGCAGTCGTCCGTCGGCGTGTACGAGCCATCGCCATAGAAGGTGGGCTTGAACGGCACCCCCAGGGCGACGAGCCAATGGAAGTGCGCGACGCTGCCGTCGCAGTAGAGCCGGATCTTCGCCTCGTCGGGCCCCGGACCGCAGGACGCCATGAGGTACTTGAACATCTCCTCGGGCGAATCCTCGAACCCGCATGCCTGCTGAATGGGCGTCCCGCCGCCGAGGTAGATCTGCCCGGTCGACAGCGCAGAGGTGCCGCCGCCACCGCTCGCGCGCTCGAGCACCAGCACCTCGGCGCCCGCCTCGGCGGCCTCGACCGCCGCGCACGCGCCCGCGGCGCCGAGCCCGACGATCACGACGTCGGCCTCGCGGTCCCAGCGCGCAACGCGATGCGCAGGCCGCACGGCGGCGGCCTTTCCCATGTCGCGCTCGACTCTCATCGGGCGGCGGTCGCTGGCGTGGCCGGGTCGGGGATGTGAGCCTCAGGCGATTTCGGGCGAGGTCGAATGGTCGCACTCCGACTTGAACGGAGGACCTCCTGCATGTGAGGCAGGCGCTCTAACCAACTGAGCTATGCGACCGGATCGCGCTTCCTGCGCGCTCGAGGCGTTACCGCGCTTACTTTAGAACGGTGGGAGCGTCAATGGCGATCCGCTAAGTCAATGATATATCGGTATAATTTCGCGATCGGCGCCGGACACACAGGGCGCGGCGTTGACATCTGACGCACTGCGTAGTAACAACGCCTCCGTTCCCCCCACCCCAATTTCACAGAAGGAGTAGCGCATGGCCGTTGCCAGGGCCCGAATCTCGTTCGCCGACGTCCGAGCCTCCGTGAAGCGTATGCAGTCCGAGGGTGAGAAGCTGGTGACCCGTCTCCGGAAAGATGCCCAGTCGCTCGCCACCCGTACCCGCAAGGAGACGGTGTCCAGCCTCCTGAGCGACGCGCGTAAGCTGCGCAGCGACATCCGCGACCGTGCCGAGAAGGCCATCAAGGATCTCGACTCGCAGCGCGAGCGCATCCTCTCGACCATCGAGGAGCAGGGCACCCGTCTCGTCGAGCGCGTCGTCAAGGGCCTGAACCTCGTCTCCGCGCAGGAGCTGGCCGCGCTGAACAAGCGCCTCGGCGACATCGAGCGCCGCCTGCAGGAGCTTCTGAAGGAGCGCGCAGCGTAGGCAGCGCCTGCCGCGCTACGCGGTTTGGCGTCGATCATCCACCGCCTCCGGGAAGCCCCCGGAGGCGGCACCCGGCCCCTCATCGAGGTCTGGCCGTCCCGAAGCCTCCGCCTCCGGGTGTCTCCACCCTCAGGCGGTCACCCTTCTCCACCGTGAGCGTCGTCTTGGCGGCGAGCCGGCGCGGCCGGCCGTGCCTCGGGAGCAGGTAGTCCCGTCCGCACGCACCGCTCGCGCCGCCCGCAAGACCCCACGGCGGCACGCGGCGACGCTCGCCGAGCAGCGTCACCTGCGCGGGCGTGAGGAACTCGAGCTCGCGCACGAGACCGTCTCCGCCTGCATGCCGTCCGCGGCCGCCCGACCCGCGGCGCACGGCATAGCGGCGCACGCGTAGCGGGTAGTACGTCTCGAGCGCCTCGATCGGGGTGTTCATGGTGTTCGTCATGTGCGTGTGCACCGCCGACAGGCCAGGACCCTTCGGGCCTCCGCCGGCGCCGCCGGCGAGCGTCTCGTAGTACGCGAACGCGCGACCGCCGACCGTGCCGCCGAGGGCGACGTTGTTCATCGATCCCGCGCTCGCGGCCGGGATGCGATCGGGGGCGGCGGCCGCGAGCGCGCGCAGCAGGACGTCGACGATCCGCTGCGAGGTCTCGACGTTGCCGCCCGCGACGGCGGCGGGGAAGGCCGCGTTGACGATCGAGCCCTCCGGGGCGACGATCGTCAGCGGCTCTGCCAGGCCCTCGTTCGGCGGCACCTCGCCCCCGGCGATCGCGGCGAACACGTAGAGGACCGCCGAGCGCGTGACCGCGAAGTTGGCGTTCAGTGGGCCGGCCGTCTGCGGCGTGCTCCCCGCGAAGTCGATGCGTGCCCGCCCGCGGCCGATGGTGATCGTGACGGCGAGGCGGAGGTCCGTGCTACCGAAGCCGTCGTCGTCGAGCACGTCGCGCGCGCGATAGCGGCCGGCGGGGAGCCTGGCGATCGCCGCCCGCATGAGCGCGGCGGAGTAGCGTTGCAGCGCGCGCATGTCGCCGGCGACGCGGCGCGCGCCGGACGCGGCGACCAGCTCCTCGAGCCGCCGCGCGCCCACCCGGAGCGCCGCCCACTGCGCCATGAGATCGCCCTCGCGCTCGGCGGCCACGCGCGTGTTGGCGAGGAAGAGCGCGAGCACGTCGCGCGCGATGCGCCCGCGGCGCACCAGGTGGACGGGCGGGAGGCGGAGCCCCTCCTGGTAGATCTCGGTCGCGAGCGGCATGGAGCCCGGCGACATGCCGCCGATGTCGGCGTGATGGGCGCGGTTGGCGACGTAACCGAACGGCCGCCGCGCGCCGCGGAGGTAGACGGGCGCGACGACGGTCAGGTCGGGGAGGTGGGTTCCACCGGCGAAGGGGTCGTTCAGGATGACGACGTCGCCCGGGTCCATGGCTGTGTGCGCCAGGGCCGCACGCACCGAGAGCGGCGTCGACCCGAGGTGCACGGGGATGTGCGCCGCCTGTGCCACGAGCCCGCCGGCGGCGTCGAACACGGCGCAGGAGTAGTCCCGCCGCTCCTTGATGTTCGGCGACAGCGCCGTGCGACCGAGGACCACGCCCATCTCCTCGGCGATGCTCGCGAGGCGATGGTTGGCGATCTCGAGCGCGACCGGATCACGCTTCATCGCCGGCGCTCCTCGAGCAGGAGGCCGCCCGTCGGCTCGACCGAGAGCCGCCAGCCCGGCGGTACGACGGTCGTGGCGCTGTACTCGCAGACGAGGAGGGGGCCCGGCAGCCGCGTGCCTACGGGCAGGGCGTCACGGCGATGGACGGGAGTGGTGACGGCCCGGCCGTCGAACACCACGCGCCGGCGCATGAGCGGCGGCCGGCGCGTCGCGGACCGCGCCCTGGCGGCGGGGCGTGGCCCCGCGCCGCCACGCGCGCGCAGGCGGAGTGTCACCACCTCGACCGGCCGCTTCGCGTCTGCGTGCCCGAAGCGCGCCGCATGTCGGCGGTGAAAAGCCGCGACCCAGCCCGAGGTGAACGGCACCGCCAGCTCGTACGACTGCCCGGCGTAGCGCACGTCGAGCGTCCGCTCGACCGTCGGGTGCGCCACGCCTTCGGCTCGCATGTCGCGCCGCGCGGTGCGCTCGAGGGCGGCGAGGGCGGCACGGAGGACGCGACCCGGGGGCGCGACGGCGAGGAGCGTTCGCGAGTAGTCGCGTACCACCTCGGCGGAGAGGACGCCCCATGCCGAAAGGAGCCCCGGATCCCGCGGCACGTAGACGCGCCGAATGCGGAGCGCGCGCGCCAGCTCGGTGGCGTGCAGGCCTCCCGCGCCGCCGAAGGCCACCAGGACGAAGTCGCGCGGGTCGTGCCCGCGCTCTACGGTGATGACACGGACCGCGCGCTCCATGACCGCGTTGGCGACGCGCACGATGCCCGCGGCCGTGGCCTCGAGCGACCACCCGAGGCGGCGCGCGAGCGGCGCGAGTGCACGCTCGGCGCGTGAACGGTCGAGGCGCATCGTCCCGCCGAGGAACTCCGTCTCGACCAGCCGGCCGAGCACGAGATTCGCGTCGGTGACGGTCGGCGCGGTGCCGCGGCCGTAGCAGGCCGGGCCCGGATCCGCACCCGCGCTCTCCGGCCCGACGCGCAGCGCGCCGCCGGCGTCCAGGCGTGCGAGCGATCCACCACCCGCGCCCACGGTGTGGATGTCGACGGCGGGAACGCGGATCGGGAGATCGCCGATGCGCGCCTCGGTGCGCCACGCGGGCGCGCCGTCGACGAGGCTGACGTCGGCCGAGGTGCCCCCCATGTCGAACGTGATGATACGCGGGAGTCCGGCGCGCGCGGCGACCGCCGCAGCGCCGACGACGCCGCCGGCCGGCCCCGAGAGGACGGTGCGCACCGGCTCGTCGCGCGCGACGCGCGAACCGATGAGGCCGCCGCTCGACTGCATGACGCGGAGGCCGTGCGGCGCCGACGGCCCGAGGCTCCGGAGATGCCCCGCCATCACGGGGCCGACGTAGGCGTTCACGACCGCCGTCGCGAGGCGTTCGTACTCGCGATACTCGCGCACCAGGCTGTGGGACAGCGTGACGTGCAGTCCGGCCCGCGCGAGCGCCCGGCCGAGGCGCCGCTCGTGTGCCGGCGAGGCCCAGCTGTGGAGGAAGCAGACCGCCACCGCCTGCGCGCGCCGGCGACGTGCCAGCGCGACCGCACGTGCGACCTCACTCGCTCTGAGACGCTCCTCGATGCGGCCGCCGGCCAGGACGCGCTCGCGTACGCCGATCCGGAGCGCACGCGGCACGAGCGGGGCAGGGCGCCGCGGCTCGAGCGCATACAGCTCCGGGCGCACCTGGCGGCCGATCTCGAGGACGTCCTCGAACCCCGCCGTGGTGAAGAGGACGACGCGCGCTCCGCGGCGCTCGAGAAGCGCGTTGGTCGCCACCGTCGAGCCGTAGTGCAGCCGCACGCCGCGCGTGCCCCCGAGGAGCGCCACGATGCCGTCGTGCACGGCACGCGCGGGATCCCGCGGGGTCGACCGGACCTTCAGGGTCCGCAGGCGTCCGCCCACGACCGCCACCAGGTCCGTGAACGTCCCGCCGGTGTCGACGCCGACCAGGGAGGTCGTCAGGTGTCCGACTTCGCGCTCGAACCGGCCGACGGCTTGGCCTCGGACTTCGACTCGGCCTTGCCGCCGTCCGACTTGGCGCTCTCGCTCTTGCCGCCCTCGGTCTTCGTTTCAGACGAGGTCGACGTGCTGCCCTCGTCCTTCTTGGCCGCGCCGCCGTTGCCCTTGCGCGCGTAGTCGGTGACGTACCAGCCGCTACCCTTCAGCTGAAAGCTCGTCTGCGAGATCAGCCGGCGCACCTTCCGCTTGCACTTCGGGCACTTGGCGAGGGGCGCATCGGTGATCCGCTGCATCTCCTCGAAGACGCCGCAGTGCTCGCAGGCGTACTCGTAGATGGGCACGGGTTTGGGTCTAGCCACGCCCCCCAGACGTGTCAACGAAGCAGGGGCTCAGGCGATCCAGAGCGGGAGCGAGACCTGCATTTCGAACGCGAGCCGATGCAGGGGGGCCACCACGACGTAGCGCACGAGCATGATGCCGAGGATGACCACGATCGGCGACAGATCGATCCCGCCCGTCTGCACGAAGGGCATCCGGCGGCGGACGGCGTAGAGCACGGGCTCGGTGACGGAGTAGAGGAAGCGCACGATCGGGTTCCGCGGATCGGGGCTCACCCACGTGAGGAGCGCGCCGATGATGAGTATCCAGAGGTAGAGCGTCAGCAGCATGTCCAGCGCCGCGGCGAGGAAGCTGATGAACTGGCTCATCATGTACTGCGGCATGTGGCCCTATGCCGCCGCCAGCTCGCGCGCCCGGCGCGTCGCGGCCTCGACGGCGGCGATGATCGCGTCGCGCACGTGATGTTGCTCGAGCGTGCCGAGACCCGCGAGCGTGGTCCCGCCGGGCGAGGTGACCATGTCCCGTAGCTCACGGGAGCTGAGGCCGCTCTCGGCCAGCATGGCGGCGGCGCCGCCGACCGTCGCGTGCGCGAGCTGCGCCGCGAGCGACTGCGGGAGCCCGCCGCGGACGCCGCCCTCGATCAGCGCCTCGGCGAACATGTAGACGAAGGCGGGCCCGCTCCCCGAGAGCGCGGTGACCGCGTCGAGCAGGTCCTCGCCCGTGATCGAGACAGCCTCGCCGACCGCCTTGAAGAGCTTGAGGGTGTACTTGAGGTCCTGTGGCGTCGCCTTCGAGCCGGCGACGGCCACCGAGATGCCGCGCCCGACCAGCACCGGTGTGTTGGGCATCACCCGCACCACCCGTGCCTGGCCACCCAGGCCGGCCTCGAGGCGGCGGAGCGGGAACCCGGCCGCGATGGACACGAACAGCTTTCGCGGCGTCACCTCGGGGCGGATCTCGTCCAGGAGCCCGGCCATCGCCTGCGGCTTCACGGCCAGGATGATCGTCTGCGACTGCCGCACCAGGGCCCGGTTGTCGCGCGTCGTCTCGATCTTGTGGAGCCGCTTCATGCGGCGCAGCTGGGCGTCCACGGGGTCGCTCGCCCACACGTCGTCCGGCTTGAGCTGGCCGGCCTGCAGCATGCCCTTGAGCAGCGCCCCAGCCATGTTCCCGGCACCGACGAAGCCGATCTTCTTCATGAACCCTCTCCCCCCGCGGACGGTCCGGGCCGCCAGGAGCCGGGGCTTCGGTCTCCGAAGAGTGCACGTCCTAGCCGCAGCAGGGTCGCACCTTCCTCAACGGCCACCGGAAAATCGTCACTCATTCCCATACAGAGGTGGGGTAGTTCAACCCCGAGCCGCCTCGCGACGTCGTCGCGGAGCGCCCGAAGCCCGCGAAAACAGGGCCTGGAGTCCTCGGACGGCCCGAGCGGGCCGATCGTCATGAGGCCCCGAAGGTCGAGCTCGGCGAGGCCGAGAATCGTCTCGGCGAGCGCCGCGGTCTCGTCCGGCGCGAGCCCCCGCTTCCGCCGGTCGGCGGTCACGTTCACCTGGATCGAGACGGGAAGGCGCCCCCCGCCACGACCCGCCTCCGCGGCGAGCGCGCGCGCGACGGCCGCGGAATCGACGGTCGCCACGTGGTCGAAGGCGGCGACGGCGGCGCGGACCTTGTTCCGCTGGAGACCGCCGATGAGATGCCAGGTCCCGCCGCCGCCGACGGCGTCGCGCTTGGCACGCGCCTCCTGCACGTAGTTCTCGCCGATGTCGTGGAGGCCGGCCGCGAGCGCTGCGCGAACGGCCGCCGGCGGCAGCGTTTTCGTCACGGCGACGATGCCGACCGTTCCGGCGTCCCGACCCGCACGGCGAGCGGCCGCGCTCACCTCCGCCCGCACGGCCGCGAGCCGTGCCGCCAGCTCATCGGGCAAGCAGCCCCGCCTCCCGGAGCGCCGCGCCCACCTCGCCGAGCGGCAGCCCGATGACGTTGGTGAACGACCCGTCCACGCGCGCGACGAGGCCGGCACCCCGGCCCTGGATCGCGTACGAGCCCGCTTTGTCCAGGGGCTCGCCCGTCGCGACGTAGGCTTCGATGGTGCGGGGGCTGAGGTCGTGGAAGAGGACGCGCGACTCGACCGTGCCCCCGTGCCGCGCCCGGCCGTGCGGGGCGAGGAGCGTGAACCCGGTGACGACCCGGTGCTCGCGGCCCGAGAGCCGCCGCAGCATGCCGGCGGCCTCGCGCGGATCCGCAGGCTTCCCGAGGACGTCGCCGTCGATCTCGACGACGGTGTCCGCGCCGAGCACCCATGCCTCCGGACGGCGGCCCGCGACGGCCCCGGCCTTCGCCTCCGCGAGGCGCCCCACCAGGGCCGCCGCCGCTTCCCCCGGCCGAGCCGACTCGTCGACCTTCGCGACGTCGAGGTCGTACTCGGCCACGAGCCAGCGGAGAAGCTCGCGACGCCGGGGGGAGGCGGAGGCCAGAACCAGCATCGCGGCATGCTCGTGGGCGGGTCCGAACCTGTCAAGTTGCCGGCCCTCCGGCCACGTGTTAGGCCGCGGCGCCGTATGTGGGGTCGTCTCGGTGGGGTGGCGGTGCTGGCGCTGGCTGCCGCGTGTTTCACGAGCTGCCGCGTGCGCGGTCCCGCGGTGCCGCCCACCGGGCTCTCGGCACGCGAGGGAGCGACCGCCCTCGACGTCACCGCCGCGCAGTTCGCCGCCGTGCAGGCCGTCCACCCCGTGCTGGCCGATTACGCTGCGTGGTTCCGGCTCCGGGCCGCGGCACGGGCGAAAGACCGGCAGGCCGTGATGGCGGCCGCGAGCGAGCTCAACGCCCTCCGGCCCACCATCTGGGAGGGGCCGGCGGCGCTGACCATCGGACTTTTCGAACGAGACGCCGGAGACGTCGCGAACGCGCGGAGCTGGCTCGAGCAGGCACGCAACACCAATCGCACCGAGGGCGAGCGCTGGACGCGCGCGACGCTGGCGCTGGCCACGCTCGAGGCCGGGCAGGGCGACGCCGCGCGCGCCCTCGCGCTGGCCGATGACGTGCGGCAGGCCCGGCCGCGGGCGCTGACGGCTCGGCGCGCCCGACGTCTCGAGGAACGCATCCGGCGCACGCGGCCCGATCTGCCCGGACGCCCACCGGTCGAGGAAGCCGAGCTGGCACTTCGCGAGGGCGATACGGCGGAGGCGCGCCGCGCAGCCGATGCGGCCCTGGCCGCCTCGCCGTCGCACGAGGAACGGGCGCGCGCGCTCTGGGTTCGCGCGCGTGCCGAGCGCGCCGACGGTGATCGGGACGAGGCCGATGCCACCTGCCTCCTTCTGGCACGATCGGAGCCGCGCGAGGCGCTCGCGCCGCGCGCGCTCGCCCAGGCCGCCACCTGGCGCTGGAACGCCGACGACGATACCGGCGCGTACGAGCTCTTCCGCGAGGTGACCCGCCGCTTCGCGACCAGCCCACAGGCGCCCGAGGCGTTCTACGCCATGGCTCGCATCCAGCAGGAGGCCGGCCAGCACGCGCAGGCGATGGCCACCTACGAGGAGCTCGCACGCCGCTACCCGCGCGCCACGGTATCGGACGACGCACGCTGGCGCGCCGCATGGGTTCGCTATCTCGCCGGCCAGTACGCGGCCGCCGAGCGGGCCTTCGGCGCGCTCACCGCGAGCCGCAGCACCAACCTGCGCGTCGCCGCGGAGTACTGGCGCGGTCGGACGCTCGAGCGGCTGGGCGACGAGGACGCCGCGCGGGCACGGTACGCACGCGTCGCGGAGGAGGACACGTCGTACTATGCCGAGCTCGCCGAGACGCGTCTCGGCCGCGAGCCCGCGCCGGCCGGTGATCCGGTGGCGCCCCCGCCACCGCCGTTCCCCGTCGGGCTCACGGGCCCGCACGCGGACCGGGCGCGGGCGCTGCAGACGCTCGGCCTCCTCCGCCTCGCCCGGCGCGAGGTGGATGCGGCGCGCGACGCCGGCGCGCCGCGCGACCTCCTGCTCGAGGCGTACGAGGCCATCGGCGCGCGCGGCCCCGCGATCCGTCTCGCACGCGCCGCGGCTCCGGACGAGGTGACGTCGACGCTCTACCCCCTCGGCTACTGGGACCTCGTGCTGCCGGCGGCGCGGAGCCGCGGGCTCGATCCGCTCTTCGTCACGGCCCTGATCCGCCAGGAGAGCCTCTTCGACCCCGAGGCGGTGTCGCCGGCCAACGCACATGGCCTCATGCAGCTCCTCCCGTCGACGGCTCGCCGGGTCGCGAGCAGCATCGGGACGCCGCCGCCCGCGAACACACAGGCGCTCCATCATCCACCCCTCAACGTCGAGCTCGGGACCGCGCTCCTCGCGAGCCTGATCGAGCAGTACGGCGGCTCGCGCGTGAAGGCCCTGGCCGCCTACAACGCCGGCGAGGACGCCGTCGCCAAGTGGGAGCGGCGCTATGCGGGGCGCGACGTCGACGAGTTCGTCGAGCTGATCAGCTATCGCGAGACGCGCGACTACGTGAAGGCCGTGCTGGCGAACTACCGGCGCTACAAGCGGCTGTACGCGGCGAGCGCCTGAGCGTCACGACATGGACGAGCTCGACGTCGCGGTGATCGGCGCGGGCGTCGTCGGCCTGGCCGTGGCGCGCGCGCTCGCCCTCCGCGGCCGGGAAGTGGTGGTGCTCGAGGCCGAGTCCGCCATCGGGACCCACACGAGCTCCCGCAACTCCGAGGTCATCCACGCCGGCATCTACTATCCAACGGGCTCCCTGAAGGCGCGCCTCTGCGTCGCCGGCAAGCACGCCCTCTACGCGTACTGCGCCGACCGCGGCATCCCGCACCGTGGCCTCGGCAAGGTCATCGTCGCCGGCACCGATACCGAACGGCCTCTGCTCGACAAGTACCGCACCCAGGCGAGCGCCAACGGCGTCGATGACCTCGTCCCACTCAGCCGCGCCGAGGTGCGCGCGCTCGAGCCGGACGTCGAGTGCGTCGCCGGCCTGCTGTCCCCGTCGACCGGCATCGTCGACAGCCACGCGTTCATGCGCGCCCTCCAGGCCGACCTGGAACACGCGGGCGGCCGCGTGCTCGTCGCCACACCCGTGCTCGGCGGCCGCGTGCACGAGCGCGGGGTGACGATCGAGGTCGGAGGCCGCGAGCCCTTCGCCGTCACCTGCCGCGCCGTCGTCAACGCCGCCGGCCTCTTCGCGCAGGACGTCGCTCGCCGGCTCGAAGGACTCGCGCCGACGACGATCCCACCCCAGCACTTCGCCAAGGCGCACTACTTCACGCTCGCCGGCCGCTCCCCCTTCCAGCGCCTCGTCTATCCGCTCCCCGTTCCCGGCGGCCTCGGCATCCACGTCACGCTCGACATGGGAGGCCAGGCGCGCTTCGGGCCCGACGTCGAGTGGGTCGACGGCGTCGACTACACGTTCGACGAGACCCGTGCCCCGGCGTTCTACGCGGCGATCCGCAGCTACTATCCCGCGCTCGCCGACGGCACCCTGAACCCGGGCTACACCGGAGTCCGCCCGAAGCTCGTCCCCGCCGGCGCCGCGGCGCAGGACTTCATGATCCAGGGCCCCGGCGAGCACGGCGTGCCGGGACTCGTGAATCTCTACGGGATCGAGTCGCCGGGGCTGACGGCGGCGCTGGCGATCGCGGCGGAGGTCGCCGGTCTCTGCGGAAGCTGACGGCGGCCTTCTACGGCGCCACCATTCAGGCGGGACGTCGTGGATCGCTACGGATGCCGGGCGCAGCGGAAGCCCACCGAGCTGTTGAATCCGCTCGACGGTGACACGAATCCGCTCACCTGGAACACGCCCGCGGCGCCGAGGAACGAGCCGCCACGGATGAGCGCGCCCGGGCCGAATCCCGTCGTATCGGCACCGGCGAAGCACAT
>Ga0111539_10003661_pt1 | contig 20242 bp, 16 predicted proteins | sample RhiMethybrSRZTD1_FD_79667 | JGI IMG/M metagenome (GOLD analysis project Ga0111539, IMG submission 79667) | Populus rhizosphere microbial communities from Tennessee, USA - Rhizosphere MetaG P. TD hybrid SRZTD1 (version 2) (version 2) | ecosystem: Host-associated > Plants > Roots > Rhizosphere >... | reverse complement strand
TCTTCAGGCGGGACTAACCAAATCTACAGCCACGGCCACACCAAGCGGGATGCGCAACGCATCAAGCAAATGGTCGAAGACCACCAGCGCGCATTCAAGGAAGGCGCTTTTAACGATTCGCTGGATAGCCGCAAATGCCCCCACTGCGCCGAAACCATCAAGGCCGACGCCAAAGTCTGCCGCTTCTGCAATAGAGAACTCTGAAATCTCCCTTATCAAAGAGGTGGCAGCCTAAGGCTGTCGAGGGTTGTCTTGCACACGGTCTCCGAAATCACGACAACCCCCGATGGCTGCGCCATCTGCCCCTTTTCTTAAGGGGGATTAGAACATCTGCGTCTGCCACAGATCGTGAATGTGGATGACACCTTCCAAGACTCCCTCGCTGGATGCCACAAGCAGCGAGGTCACCTTCTTTTCTTCCATCATTCGAAGCGCCACGGCTGCCAATTCTTCCCGGGAAATGGTTAGAGGATTTGGATGCATGCAGGCACTGGCCGTGCTTTTGACCATGCCCTCGTCTTGCTGAAGCAGCCGCCGCAAGTCTCCATCCGTGATAACACCCACGACCTTGTTGCCGGCTCCAACCACCGCGGTGACCCCCAGGCCTTTCTTTGAGATCTCGTAGATGACTTCGCGCATAGGGGTTTCGCTGCCGACGGCAGGAAGCTGGTTTCCGCTGTGCATCAAGCTCTCGACGCGCTGAAACCGCTTCCCAATCTTGCCACCGGGATGGAGATGGGCAAAATCCTCGGTTTTGAAACCGCGCTTTTCGGAAAGCGCGATGGCCAGGGCGTCGCCCATCGCGAGAGCCGCTGTCGTGCTCGCAGTAGGGGCCAAACCCAGAGGACAGGCCTCCCGCCGGATGCTCACGTCCAACACAATGTCACTGGCTCGCGCCAGGGAGGCATTCGGATTACCGACCAGACTGATTAGGAAAATACCCAAGCGCTTCAGCGCTTCCGCAAGACGCAACAGTTCGTCGGTTTCTCCGCTATTGGAAATGGCCAGGACAATGTCGCCCTTCACAATCATCCCGAGGTCTCCGTGGTTGGCCTCCGCTGGATGCAGGAACAGGGAGGGCATCCCCGTGCTGGCAAACGTCGCTGCGATCTTGCGGCAGATGATGCCAGACTTGCCCATACCGGTGACGACAACCCGACCTCGGCAGGCATCGAGGGCCTCGATGGCTTGTTCGAACCGCTGGTCGATGCGGTCAATCAGGCCGGTGATTGCTTCGGCTTCGATTCGAAGTACTCTCTTGGCAGAATCAGAGATCATCGGGATTCATTCGTCCTCGTCGTCCTCGTACTCGGCCTGAGCAGTGGCATTGAAGGTCACCCATTGCAGCGAAGCCCAGTGCGAGCACGACGGGCCAGGCCCAAACAAACGGGCTTACGTCTGCAGCGGCGGCTTTCCGAAGCGCTCGCGCAGCCGGTTGAGAGCGTGGAGCACTTTGGGATAGCTCACAATCTTGCGCTCCAAGCGCTCTTTTCCAGGAAAATCCGAAAGCATGATGCCGAGAAGGATGGTCAATACGCCCTGACCTGGAACACCTGGGAGTGACAGGATAATGCCGAGACCAACCAAGGCGACTGCCAGCAAGTTGCGCAACACAAATCGAGGCCAATGAGAGATCGAAGCGCGGTTTTGAGATCTTCGCTGGCCATTTTGGACGAAATAGTCAGCAGGCAACCTCACCACAAACCAGACGGTGAGTGCCGTGGTTGCCACAAACGATACGATGAAAATGACAAATCCAATCAGGCCCAGCAGCATGATCCGTTGTCTCCTTGAGGGCGCAAGTCACCCTCAAGCCCCACGCATCATTGTGTCACGCTGCTTTCGGTTTGGAAGAGATCTTTCTGAGCAAAAGACCAGCGGCAAGCACGGCAACTCCAATTCCGAGAATCGTCCATCCCACGGTATCGGCCTGCTCCGCAGTCACAGAGATTTCATGCCACTTGGCCGAGTTCTCAGTGGTCACACCAAACTCGGTGAGGTAGGCCAGCACGGTGATGCAGAACCCGTTGAAAAGGATGAGGTAGGAAGCAAAGGAGACAAAGTTTCCAACGCCCTCCGCCAGGCTCCGCGCCTGAGCCTCTGGTTTGTTCACCAACGGACTGTGAGTACGACCGTAGAACCAGTAAATCAGCATTCCCAAGTCCAGCCAGACAAGGAAACGGATCCAAGTGATGACCGGTAGGCTTGCCATCAGGTAGACGCAGGACAGTGTTCCCAGAATCGGAATAACAAAGCCACCAGCTACCTTGAATGGACGGTGGGCGTCGGGGCGCTTGATGCGCAGGATCATCACTGCCAGGCAGACGACGACGAATGCAAACAGGGTTCCGATGCTGGTCATCTCGCCCACTACATCGATGCGCAACAGACCGGCAAACAGCGCCACAACCGAGCCAGTGATGATGGTCGTGATATACGGAGTGCCGAAGCGGGGATGCACCTTGCTGACGCCGGCAGGCAGCAGTTGATCGCGGCTCATGGAGAAGAAAATGCGCGGTTGGCTCATCAGCATCACCAGCAGCACGCTGGTAATTCCGGCCACGGCGCCCGCGGAAACCAGCCCAGCAGCCCAGTCCTGGTGAATGATGGTCAGCGCGTACCCGACGGGAGCATTCAGAAACTTGGCATCGTTTCTCAATTCGGTGACCGGGATGATGCCGCACAGAATGCCCGCCACAGCAAGATACAGAGCCGTGCAGATCAGCAGCGAAGCAATGATGCCTATCGGAAGGTCCCGCTTTGGATTCCGGGCTTCTTCAGCGGTAGTGGAAACCGCGTCGAATCCGATGTAGGCGAAAAAGACCACTGCCGCGGCCGCCATAATGCCTGACCAGCCGTAGGGAGCGAACGGCGCCCAATTCGCTGGCTTCACGTAATGGGCGCCTACGACAACAAAAAACAGTATGGCGGCAAGCTTGATGCTGACCATGACGGCATTGAAGCGGGCGCTCTCACGGACTCCAATCACCAGTATCGCCGTGATGACCAGAACGATCACAATAGCCGGAAGGTTGACTATGGCACCGGGCACTGCCGTCGGGGCCGCGCTCATCCAAACCGGCAGATGGATGCCAAACCCGGCGAGAATGCGCTGAAAGTAACCGCTCCAGCCAATCGCCACGGTCATCGAACCCACGGCATACTCCAGGATCAAGTCCCAGCCGATCATCCAGGCAAACACCTCGCCGAGTGTTGCGTAAGCATAAGTGTAGGCACTGCCGGCAATCGGGATCATGGCGGCGAATTCGGCATAACAGAGACCGGCAAACGCGCATGCCAATCCTGCCGCGACGTAGGAAATGACGATGGCCGGACCGGCTTGGTTGGCGGCTGCCGTTCCCGTCAGCACAAAGATGCCGGTGCCGATGATCGCGCCAATTCCCAGCAGCGTGAGATCCAGTGCGGTCAGCGAGCGCTTCAACGCCTTGGCTCCGTGCTCGACGTCTCCCACGAGCTTTTCAATCGACTTGGTTGCTAGAAGATTTGAATCCATCAATCGCTCCCCTCAAAAGTCGTCCTCGTGCTCGTCCTCGATACAAAGCCGAGTACGACGACGAGGGCGAGAACGAGCATGCGAAACGTTCATCCGTCGTGATGTTGCATCCTTCGCCAGGCAAAATACACAGGAAAGCCGCTCAGCACAATCATCAGGCCGGGCCAGGTTGTCTGGGTCTTGTAAAACAACAGCACCGCCATAATGATCGTTGCCGCTCCAAGGTACAGCGCCGGAACCACCGGGTAGCCGACTGCGCGGTAAGGCCGCTCAGCTTCGGGCCGCGTGCGGCGCAGCCGAAAGAGACCCGCGATGGTGAAAACATAAAAGAACAAGACTGCGAAAACGACATAATCCAGAAGATTGCTGTATAAATTCCCATACCGCTCCATTCCGGTTGCTTTGTCCAGAAGGGGCGCGCCAGAACCATCGCGCAATCGGGTGCGCGGAAGAACCAGCAGGCACGCCCAAAAACACTGCAGCGCTAACCCAAGCGCCGGCACATGGTGACGGTTCAGCTTTCCGGTCGCTCTGAAGAACAATCCGTCGCGGGCCATTGCATAGTACACGCGCGCGCCCGCCAGAACGATGCCATTGTTACATCCAAACGTGGAGATGATGATGGCGACAGCCATGATGATGGCTCCGCTCTCACCAAAAATAACCGATAGCATCGCGGTCGCGACACGATCATCTGGCGCCTGCTGAATCTTCTCGATCGGCAAAGTACTCAGATACGCAACGTTGGCCAGCAGGAACAGCACGACCACGCTTCCGGTCCCCAGCGCCAGCGCCAGCGGGATGTTGCGTTGTGGTTCCCGCACTTCGCCAGCGGTGAAAGTGATGTTGTTCCAAGCATCGCAAGAAAACAGAGAACCGACTTGAGCCACACAAAACGCCACCAGCAGGCCGAAGAGTCCGTCTGTCGCCGTAAGCGCAGGCAGCCCGTAGAAGTCGGGTTGGATGACGCTCGCGCCTCGAATCGCCCACAGGTGAGAAAAATTCGCTGAGACTGCCTCTGCATTGCGGCCAACGAAAATGCCGAGGACAATCAGTGCCAGAAGTGAGACCGTCTTGGCCGAAGTAAAGATATTCTGAATCCACTTTCCAATGCTCAAGCCGCGGGAATTGATCAGTGTCAGAAAGACGATCAGCAGAATCGCCAGCAGTTGCTGGAGCGAAAGGCTGATCGCGTAGTCGGCTGAGAGGTTGACCGGCTTGAGGATCCAGGCCGTGGGGGAGATGGCAGGAACGACGACACCCAGGAATCGGCTGAACCCAACGGCTACTGCAGCGATGGTGCCCGTCTGAATAACCAAAAACAACGTCCAGCCATACAAGAAGCCCCAGAGGGGCGAAAACGCCTCCCGCAAGTAAACATACTGCCCGCCCGCGCGGGGCATCATGGCTGCAAGCTCGCCGTATGAAAGCGCAGCGGCTACGGTCAACAGGCCGGTAACCACCCACGCCAAAAGGAGCCAGCCAGCCGAGCCAAGCTGGCGGGCAATATCGGCGGACACAATGAAGATCCCAGAACCAATCATCGAGCCTACGATGAGCATCGTGGCATCGAACAGCCCCAACCCTTTGACGAGTTCAACCTCGGCAGTTTTTGGCGTAGCAGACCTCCGTAAACAGCAAACCGCGAAGACACGAAGAGCGGGAAGAAAGGTTCTACTAACCACTGCTGGAGGCGATGAGTCGTCATTCCGGCGGAAGCCGGAATCCACTTGGACCCCGGCTAACAATCCGCCGGTGTGACGGAGTCAACTCTCTTCTCCTGACTTCTCGCTCTTCGCGCCTTCGCGGTTTGTTTGCAGACTCACCGACTTGAAGGCTACGGCAGCTTCGGAGCGGTTAGCTTGCAATCAACATTCAGCGCCTCCAGAAACGCCAGCAAGGTTTTCTTTTGGGCGGGCGTCGCCTTGCGCTTCTCCAGGTTCTTCTTGTCGAGATATTTGTTGTCCTTCCCGCCGCCGAGCATGAAGTCCACAACCTCTTCCAACGTTTTCATGCTGCCATCGTGGAAATACGGAGCGGACCTCTTGACATCCCGCAGCGTCGGTGTCTTGAAGGCTCCGGTGTCTTCGATCTTCTTGGTCTTATCGAAACGGCCGGCGTCTTCGGCCTTGTCCCCATCCATGCCCACGCCCACGTTGTGGTACTGCTGGTCGGTAAACAGCACGCCGTCGTGGCAGTTGTTGCACTTCAAATCCTGGAAGAGCTTCCATCCGGCTTGCTGCTGTTTGGTCATTGCCTTTTTGTCGCCAGCCTTGAATCGATCGTAGGCCGTGTCACCGCTGATGATGGTGCGTTCGAACGAGGTGATCGCCTTGAAGATGTTGTCTACCGTGGCGTCGCTCTTGAAGATACTCTGGAACTGCTTCTTGTATCCGGGGATCCCATTGATCTTGGCGACAATTTCATTCTCCTTCCCTTGTGCGCCCATGTTGCCGCCGCGCCAGGCTGCCGCGCCCTGCGCTTCAAGTGAGGCACTGCGCCCGTCCCAATAGAATTCCTTGTGGTAGCCGATGTTCCACAATGTCGGGCTGCTGCGCTTCAGCGGCTTGTCTCCGACGCCGAGCGCCTTGGGCTTGCCATCGGTCAGACCGTGTTCGCAGACATGGCAGGAGTAACAGGAACGCGTTCCATCCACACTCAGGCGTTTGTCAAAGAACAACTGCCGGCCGAGCGCCACTTTCTCCGGCGTCAGCGGATTGTCGGCAGGAATCTTCATTTCTTCGTAGGTCGCTAATTGCTTCGGCAACGGCTGAATCTCCGGCTGAAAGTCCTGGCTTCGCAACGGCATGGATCCGATGAGAATCAGGGCCAACCCCAGACCGACCCGACGTCCGTGCCCAGATAAACGGCTAGTCTGCATGTCGCCTCCTTGAGGGTTTGAATGACGATTGTGGCCGCAAACGGAGTTTTCACTGAATGAACGGCGGCAATGCTAGCAGGTTCCGAAACCTTTGGGAAGTGAGCTAAGGAAGACGAGACAGCAGATTCTACTGGAAGTCTCATTCCTGCCCTTCTATCCTTCCCTTTCGCAAATTCACCCAACCGGACAACACTCTTCGCACGTATGAAGCCGACGGTCTTTACGAACAAGTTGTAAACGAATTAGTTGGCGAGGCCATTCTAGAGGCTCGAAAGCATGGATTGGATATCGTGCTAAGAAATCTAGATTCTGGTAATAGCCACAGCTACTTGGCCCAGTATCTGACGCCGCTGATCAGCTCTGCGTTGTGCGCCTTGCCTCAGCCTGAAAGAACATCTAAACAGATCGAGTTGGTTAACAAGATCCTGCTGCTCCTGCTACCAGAAGCACCTGAAAGCGCAGGAGGAACAAATGTTGCATCGTGTCCTTACACATTCCTTGGACCTGGAGACTATTGTCGCCCCCAAGGTAGCCGCCCGCGAGGTCACAAACGATGAAGACGACAGTTTTAAGAGAAAGAGAGAAACGAAAGGCTACGTTTGAACGGGTGGTACCGAAGGAGGTCAAGAAGTGGGTTCTACGGCGAAGCCACAACACCTGCCAGATGTGTGGCTGCGTCGCTGGAGATGTGGACAATCGTTCTCGACCACTACGACTGACGGTCGGACAGATCGTAAGCGAGGCAGCAGCGGGAGACGGTTCTCCAACTAATCTCGAGCCCTCTGGGCGAGCACAGACGACCAGAAAGCTGTGCTTGAATGGCTCCTGAAGAACCTTCTGCTTGCGTCTGAGACCATACTGGCCCTTGCACAGGCCTCCCCCCTTTTGTCTTGAAAATCCGCCAAGCCTTGCGTATTCTTTGGCTTGCAAACGGCGGCTGGACGGCTTCTTGAAGCAGCGACTGACCCAGCGCAACCACTTCTTCTGGATTTCTCACTACGTACATTCGTTGCAGTCGTATTGAAATCGAACCCCTGGGTGATTCCAATTTGAACAATCGAAGCATGACTCGGGAAAACCAAACGGCTGAAGCCAAGTTTGTTTTTCTGCGCGCCGAGGGGTTGCTCTTCTCCTTGAGGCCCTGCAGCTTACCAGCTCACTTTGCACGAAATGCCCAGGCCTTTACCGAGCGGGTGTACCGCCTCGTTGCGGTGGCGTGTGTTGGATTGATTCGGGCCGTGGTCTCCGTGGAGAGCCCGGAGTTTGCCGCCCGGCTTATGCATTTGCCTCTGCGCGGCATGAGTCGCGACCGGTTGGATTTGTTGGGCGAGGAGTATTTCAACTATGTCGTGCGGCCAAAGCTCCGCCCAGAAGGACTGCAACGGCTCAGGCAGTGGCAACAAACCGGCCGGCCCGTGGTGCTGGTGAGTCAGGAATTGGATCATCTCATCAGACCACTGGCTCAGGAACTCAAAGTCGAGCACTTGTTAACCAACCGTCTGGAGTTCCGTGACGGAAGGGCAACTGGCCGGCTGCTCAATCCAGTGGTCGGATCACTGGGAGGTGCCGCCAGCTTGTCGCCGGAAGAGCGAGGAGAAACCCCTGGCTGGGAAAGCATCCGCTCCCAGCTGCCCGCAAAATGGCGCAGCGTCTCTCCGAACGTGGCGATCTTTCCCGGGGCTCGCGAGCATTCCGTTCCAAAGCATGCCGTTGTCGATTTTGGCAGCCAGCCGCGGCGTGTGGAACGTCTCTCCGTTCGGGAGGCGCTGGCGGGGAAAAACCTGCTCGTGATCGGGACAACGGGATTCATTGGGAAAGTCTGGCTGACCATGTTGCTCGAAGACCTGCCAGAGATCGGTCGTATCTATCTACTAGTTCGGCGCCAAGGCTCGCGTTCTGCGCTACAGCGTTTTGAACGTATCGTGGCCGAATCTCCGACCTTTAAGGTGCTGCACGAGCGGCACGGGGATGACCTGGGACGCTGGCTTTCAGAACGCATCGAGGTTCTGGAAGGGGACGTTTCGGAAGCAGGACTCGGGCTGGACAATGCGACCGCCCAGAATCTTTACCAGGATCTCGATCTGGTTGTGAATTCGGCCGGCTTGACCGACTTTAACCCGGACCTTCGCCTCGCTTTGTCCACAAACGCCGACAGCGTGCTGCATCTCGTGGAGTTCTTACGGCGCTGCCGGCGAGCAGGGGTGGTGCATGTCTCCACCTGTTTCGTGAACGGCCGAACCGATGGGCGCGTTCCGGAAGAGCTGCAGCCGAGTTATACGCCTCGTGGAGCTTCCGATTTCAACGCCCGCCGTGAATTGGAATTCCTGCATTCCGAAGTAAGCCGGATCGAACAGGAGGCAGACGGTTCGACCTTTCAGTCGCAGTTCCGAAGCGAAGCCCTGTCAAAGGTAAAGAGCAGCGCAGACGGAAGCGATGAAAAGGCCGTCAACAACCAGATCCGCAAGATTCGCACCCGCTGGGTTCGGGATCGCTTGATCGACATCGGGATCGAGCGAGCCCAACGCTGGGGCTGGCCAAATATCTACACCTTCACGAAGAGCCTGGGCGAGTCGTTGCTCGAAGCGGAAGCTGGCAATCTGCCCGTGAGTATCGCCCGGCCGTCGATTGTGGAGTCGTCAGTGAGCCAGCCATTTCGTGGCTGGAATGAGGGAGTGAACACGACCGCCCCGCTCTCCTACTTGCTGGGCACTTACTTCCGGCAACTGCCTTCGAACAAACGCAAGCGATTGGATGTGATCCCCGTGGACTTGGTCTGCCGCGGACTAACGCTGATTTCCGCAGCCGTCATCGAGCGATGCCACGAAAGTATCTATCAGCTGGCCACTTCGGCAACCAACCCGGCCGACATGCGCCGCACGATCGAGTTAACCGGATTGGCACATCGCAAACACTATCGCTCACTGGAAGGGCTGGAGCACTGGCTGCGCGCCCGGTTCGACACTATTCCGGTCTCGAAAACGCGTTACACGAATGTGTCTCTGCCGCGCTTTCGACGCGTGATCGAGGGCGCTCAGAGATTGCTTTCTCCATTGCCAGCCAAAGGGGGAGAGCCGTTGGCCCGTCGGCAACGCGCGCTCGAAAAAGTGCAGAAGGTGATCGACCTGTACGAGCCGTTCATTCTCGACAACGAATATTTCTTCGCTGCGGATCACATCAAGTCGCTGGCTCAGGCCCTTCCCGACGAAGAAGTCGATCGTTTCGACTATGACGCAGAAGGGATTGACTGGTACGACTATTGGATTAACTTGCACGTTCCGGCGCTGCGCCGGTGGACTTATCCACTCATTGAAGGACGGCGGCCGGAAACCGGGCTGCTGCCGAGAAGCTTCAAGTTACACTCGAAGACTGACCAGCCGGAAGCGTCGCTTGCGGGAAACACCCGTGCAGCCGTCGCTGACGCAGGCCTCCAGCCTGTCGACCGAGCAGTTGGGGAGTAAGGCGGGTTAGTGCCTGATCCCTGGCTTTCACGGATGAGTTCTCGGTGCGGGTGTCAAGCAAGCTCCTTTTAACAAGGGAAGCTGTGAATAGATTACCGAAGCCAGTGGTTGCGAGATATCCCCCTTAGAAAAGGGGCGGTGCCAAAGGCGTGGGGGTTGTCTGGCTCAGTCGGAAAGCCATGGGAAGAGGGGCGCAGCATTCGAGACACCCTGCGCTGAGGTAAAGTTTCCCGCAATTCGCAGGGCAACCCCCTGGGCGGCTGCGCCGCCTCCCCCTTTGTTAAGGGGGATTTCAGCAACAAGAATTCTAAGACTCAGCCATCATGGGAATATTCATCACAGGATCCACCGGTTACCTTGGCTCTCAGGTTGCCGCTGGACTGCTTGAAGGGTACGACCAGCAACTGAATCTTTTGGTCCGAGCCAAAGACCAGCGGTCAGCTGAGCTCAAGCTTTGGCGCGCCCTGCAACTGCATCTGGATTTCCGGCGCTTTCACCACTGGCTCAATTCCAACGTCAGAATTTTTTTGGGCGACATTACTCTGCCAGAGTTCGGTTTGCCTAAAGGGGACTATGCCACTCTAGTCAGAAAGACTGATTCCGTCTTGCACATCGCCGCCTCACTGAATCGGAAATCTGAAAAGGCCTGTTTAAACGTCAACTTGCGTGGCACATTGGAAGTATTGAAGTTTGCCGGCCGGGTTCTGGCCCAGCACGGACTGCGGCGTTACAGCCACGTAAGCACGGTGGCGGTTGCGGGAATGCGCAGCAACGAAGTCGTCACCGAAGCCGCCTCCATTGACTGGGAGCGGTCGGACTATGATCCGTATGCCCGCACCAAAAAGTTCTGCGAGCACATGGCGCGGGAACTCCTACCGAATGAGCAGATCACCATTTTTCGGCCCAGCATTGTGCTGGGTGATAGCCGCCACGGCGAGACCACGCAGTTCGACATGGTGAAGGCGTTTGTTTTCCTCGCGCGGCGGCGCGTGCTGCCATTGCGCCCGAACGACCAGCTGGACATCGTCAACGTCGATTTTGTTGCAGACTCAATTGTAACCCTTCATCAGAAAGAGAAGCCGCTGTATGACGTCTATCACCTTTCTTCGGGCACGAGTGCGCCCACCTGTCGGCAGATTACGGACGCGCTCGCCAAAGCCCGCGGCCGAAGCGGTCCACTCTATGCTCCCGCGTTGGCTGGGCCATTCGAGGGAATCGTAAACTGGCTTTCGAACCGCCGCGGCACGTCAGTTGGCCAATTGGCGGCGTTGCTCAAAGTTTTCTTGCCTTATCTGCTGTGGAATACGGTGTTCGACAACCAGCGCGTGGTGCAGGAAACGGGGAAATCACCTGCCAACTTCACGCAATACGGCTTTCCTCTCTTTGAGTTCTCGAGCAAGCATCACTTCACCTACCCGTACCGGGAATGGCCTGAAGCTGCCGGGAGGTCCGTCTAATGATGGACTTTGCCCTCGGCATGTGGGTCAGCGGATTAATTGAACTCTCGAAGTTGCGTTGGATGCTGGGCGTTGGCGAGGCCTGGCAGCCAGGCACGCGTTTGAAGTTGTTGTTCGCGGGATACAACGGCAACCGCAACACGGGTGCGGACGTTCGCGTGGAGGAGATGATCCGGCAGGTGAGGCGCGTCTTGGGCGACGAGCATCTCGATCTCAGCGTGCTGTCACACAATCTTTCACTTTCTGAAGGCTACTTCGACCGGACTCGCCAAGTGAAGCTACCGGACGTGTTCCCGCCGTTCCTGTTCCGGGAGATCAGCCAGTATCACGGCGTTCTGGCGTGCGAAGGCTCGATGTTCAAGAGCAAGTTTGCGAATGCACTGACATCGATGATGATCGGTTCTCTGGGTATTGCAGCGGCAGAGAACAAGCTGTCGGTGGGCTACGGCGCTGAAGCCGGGCATATGGACCCCTTGATTCAGAGAATGAGCCGGCGCTATTGTGCTGATTCTTTGGTGATCACTCGCAATGAAGAATCGCAGACTGTTTTGGGCCGATTGGGCATTCCCACGGAACTGGGCACCGACACAGCTTGGACTTTCGAACCGCTGGAGTCGGACTACGCTGACAAAGTGTTGCGCCAGGCTGGCTGGGACGGCCAGACGCCTGTGCTGGGACTCTGCCCCATCAACCCATTCTGGTGGCCCGTGAGGCCTTCCCTGATCAAGCTGGGCTTGCGGTCCTCAATGGGGCTCTATCAGGATAGCCACTATCGGTCCATTTACTTCTTCAGGAATGGGGCTGGAGTAACCGAGGTCTTTCATCGTTACCTGGATGCCTTGGCTGAAGGCGTGCTGGCGTTCCGACGCGATCACCAAGTGTTTCCCGTGATGATCGGTATGGAAGCTCTGGACCGGCGTGCCTGTGAAATCATGGGGCATCGGCTGGGAGGCGTGCCCTTGTTTGTCTCAGACGAGTACGACATGTACCAACTCGTCAGTATCCTGCGCAGCTGCGCCCTGCTGGTCTCTTCGCGCTACCACGGAATCGTTACCTGCATGCCGGCGCTCGTCCCGTCAGCGGGCGTCACGATGGACGAGCGCATTCGCAATCTCATGCGCGAGCGCGGTCATCACGACCTGTTGTTGGAGGTGGATGATCCGAATCTGGCGAGCAAGTTGGTCGTCATCCTCAAGAAGCTGCTTGAGGATGACGAGTCTATCCGCGATGGCATCGGCCGCACTGTGGTTCGCAATCTGAAGGTGATGGCTCGGATGGGAGTTTATTTCCAACAGCATGTCCAGGAGCGCTACCCGGGGTTCCCTGTCCGCACCGGGCGTTTGTCCTGGGAAGATTACCTGCCTCCATTGAGCCCGGCCCTGAAGCACCTGGTTGGCGTGTACGAATCCTCCCTTGTTGCGAAGTGAATCCGATATTCGCTGGCTGCAAATCACTGATGATCGAAATGAAGCATGAACTTTCTTGAAGTCATCCTTGGCAACCTGGAAAGAACGCCCGAAAAGGGGATTCTCTCGGAAGTCCATGAGAGTGGCCTGGTCTCGATGAGTTGCCGGCAGTTGTGTGAAGCCGTAGCCCAGGTCCGCTCAGTGTTGCAGGAAGCCGGGCTACAGCACGGTGATCGTTGCGCATTGCTAGCACCCAACAGCAGCAAGTGGGTCACAGTTGATCTAGCCGTCATGGCCGAGGGCGGGATTGTGGTGCCACTTTACGCGCGTCAGGCACCGGCAGAGCTTGCCACGATGATGAAGGATTGCGCGCCAAAGCTCTTGGTTTGCGCGGATGAAGAGTTGAAACGGTCGATCTTGTCGGTCTGGCCTGATGCACCCAAGACACTCCTGTTTAATGAGATCTTTGCTTCCCAAGCTGCCAATCGTCTCGGTGTCAGGAAACCTGTGGCGCTCTCCGAAGATTCCCCTGTCGCCATCATTTATACCTCTGGAACCTCGGGCGACGCCAAGGGCGTGGTTCTTAAGGTTGGTAATCTCGGCTTTATGGTCCAGCGCACTACAGCCCGGCTTCAAGAATTGATGGCTGGAGTCTCCAAGAACGGAGACGATCGCGTACTCCACTACTTGCCCTTCTGTTTCGCTGGCTCCTGGATCTTGCTGCTCACCTGCCTCTATCGAAGCAATGCGTTAATGATGTCGATGGATTTGAACAGGCTCGCTGATGAGCTGAAGGTCGCCACGCCGCATTATCTGTTGAATGTGCCGGCGCTCCTCGACCGCATCCGGAATGGCATCCTTGGTCAACTAAAGAAGAAAGGGGGCCTGGCGCTCACTCTGTTTGAGAAAGGGCAGGCGGCATGGCTCGCAGGTCGCGAGGGGAAAAGCGGAGTTGCAAACGGCCTGTGGATGATGCTTGCGAAGCGACTGGTGTTCCCCAAGATCAGGCAACGCATCGGGCCGAATCTGGTGGCGCTCATTTGCGGCTCGGCGCCCTTGTTAGAGGAAACGCAGCTGTTTTTCATGATGCTGGGCCTTCCGGTGCTGCAGGTATACGGCCTTACTGAAACTACGGCGATCTGTACGATGGACGACGTCCATGACTACACGCCGGGGCGAGTCGGACCTGCTGTTCCAGGCATCGAGATGAAGCTTGGCGAGAATCATGAGATCCTGGTGCGCGGTCCGAATGTCTTTCCCGGCTACTGGAATCGGCCCGAAACCACGGCCAAGGTTCTAATGGATGGCTGGTTCTGCACAGGTGATCAGGGCGAAGCCGACGAGAAGGGGAACTGGAAGATCGTCGGCCGCCTCAAAGACCTCATCATTCCGAGCTCTGGCCACAACATCAGCCCGGAACCCATCGAGCAGATGGTCTTGAGTGCTCTGCCTGAAGCCGAGCACGTCATGGCTGTTGGCAATGGCCGTAAGTTTCTGTCGGTGATTGTCACAGGCAATCTTTCGCCGGCTCAGATCGAGTCTGCCTTGAACAATGTGAACCAAGGGCTGCCCCACTACAAACAGATCCGGCGGTTCGTTCGTAGTCTGGAGCCATTTACGGTTGAGAGTGGCTTGCTGACGGCCAATCGCAAACTGAAACGGGCATTGATCGAAGCTCACTTTCGAAGCGAGATCGAAGCCTTGTACGCAACCTCTGGCGATGCCGAGAGGGAGCGTGTCGCACAGTAGGTTGGACCGAGAACCCATGCCGCAATCCTTAGCAAATCGTTTGGCGCACGCGACCATCACCTGGTTGGTGATCGCCGTGGTTTTGTGGACGGGTTGGGGCTGGGACGATGGCACAGGGTTCCTCGCAGAACCAGCCCGCTCCGCTTTGCTGCTTGTCTGGCTGGGCCTCTGCTGGTATGGCGCTCAGGCCAACACTCGAACAAGCAATGCCTGCGGGAAGAACGAGATTCGGAAACATCGGCAGGTTTTTTGGCTCGTTTTACCGGTGCTAATAGGCTGGTTTGTTTACCTGCCCTATGCGGATCGCCATCAAATCGCGACGTCAAACTCCGCCTTTGTGCGATGGCTTGGGTTGGCAATCTTCGGAGTTGCCTACTGGTTGCGCATCGAGTCCATCCGAGCTCAAGGGCCGCAGTTCAGCTGTGCTGTTGCAATTCAAGAGCAGCACCGGCTGACTACCAACGGGCCATACCGCTGGATGCGACACCCGGCTTACACCGGCGTTATCGGGATCATCGCAGGCGCGTCTCTGGTTTTTGCGAATCCTTTGGCAGCCGTCGTTATGACTGGATTCGTTTGGTTCTGGATGGAAACGCGAATCCGGGATGAAGAAAGGTTGTTGCTGGAAGAGTTCGGGCTCGAGTTCAACCGCTATGTCCGCCAAACTCGGAAGTTGATTCCTTTTGTGTACTAAGGTCGCGGTCAAGAACCCTGGGAGCGCGGGCGTCTCGCCGCCCCAAAGCGGCTGCAGGCCGCTCTAGTAGCCTGCAGGCAATTGCGGGCGGGACGCCCGCGCTCCCAGGAATGACCAGCGTCAACTTGTCATAAGCCTGACCATTCATGGAACCCTACTCTGGAAAAACCCTGTCGTGGTCGCAAACAGCCGAGACGATTGAGCTGCGCCTGCACCATGAACCCTGCAACGAGATCGGTTCGGCGACGCTCGGCGAACTGCAGCTTTTCGGGGAGACCCTCGAACGGACCGAGTTCTCGGCACGTGCTCTTGTTATTTCCAGCGAGCAGCCCCAGGGCTTCTGCGCGGGTGCCGATCTCCGGGAGCTGTACCTCGGTATGCAGCCACTGGAAGCAACCGCGCGTCAGGATCGCGTCCGTGATTTCTTACTTGGAATTCATCGCGTATTTAACCAGATTGATGCCGCTCCGTTAGTCACAGTCGCGGCAGTGCACGGCGTCGTGTTTGGAGGAGGCTTCGAACTGGCGTTAACCTGCGATATGATTGTCGCTGATCGAACTGCCCGGTTTTGCTTTCCCGAGCTGCGCCTGGGACTGATTCCAGGTTTCGGGGGCATTCCCCGGTTGAAGCGCGATCTCGGCAACAGCCTGGTGCGGGACCTGCTCATGACCGGACGCAGCATCAACGCGACCAAGGCTGCAGCGGTGGGTCTGGTCAGCCAGTTGGTGGCACCAGGAGAAGCGTTGCGCGTTGCGTGTGGCATTGCCTCTCAGGCTGCCAAGTTTGATCGCACTGCGGCCACTGCGGCCAAGCAGTTCATCAAACCGATTCCGTATGGGGAGCTTCAGGAGGAGATGCGAATCTTCTGCGAGCTCATGGGGAAGCCCGCCGTCGAAGCCGCGTTGCGCAAGTTTGTTGAAGACAGCGGACCACAGCCGTATTTGCCGTGACAACGCGATAGGCTTTAGTTCGACGATGATGAAAGGCGATTCGATTCATGCCCAGTCTTGACCAAACGCTTGGCCAGTTGATTGATCTCGCTGCAAGCCATTTTCGGGTGCCTGCCGCAGAACTGAATCCGGACGATGACTTCTTCAAGAAGCTGAAGATCAACAGCCTTCAGGCTCTGGATCTCCTGACGAAATTGGAGAGCCATTTCAACGTCGAACTCCCCGATTACGAACTGCAAGGCGTAACCGATTTTCGAACCCTCGCCGATCGGATTCAAGCGCGATTGTGACCAGCCACCAGGCTCCCGACCTGTCTCCCTATTCATCCCTCGGCGAAGCACTTCGTGCCGCTTTGGATAAGTGGCAGGAACATCTGTGTCTCATCGAGGCCGATCGCGAACGTGAGAATTGTAGGCTCTCTTACAGCAACTTCAAGGCGGCTGCGCAAAGGATCGCTTCGGCCTTGCAGTCCTCTGGATTTGCCGAAGCCGATCGAGCCGCGATCATCATGTCAAACCAGTCGAAGTGGCTCATCGCTGCGTATGCAGTGTTCTACTCGGGTGGTGTTCTCGTTCCGATCGACTTCAAACTCACCGCCGCTGAGCATTTAGCCCTCCTGGCTCACTCCCAGACCAGATCTTTGATCGTTGAGTTTCCTATTTGGCGCGCGCTCACCCAAGCACCGGGATTCACCGATCTTTCTGCGGCACAAGTTCTGGTGACTGAAGCCCCCAGGAACGCTGATCTAAAGGGAGCCCAACGCTGGGAAGAATGCAATAGCACTGCCCCGTCCCGGTTCGTCTCGCGCCGACGTACTGATCTGGCCTGCATCGTCTATTCGTCCGGCACGGGTGGTAGACCCAAGGGATGCATGCTGACGCACAGCAACTACCTGGAGCAGTGCCAGTCGCTGATGACCTGGTACCCGTTTTGGCCAGGTGTGCGCTACCTGAGTATTCTGCCGACAAACCATGCCATTGATTTCATGGTGGGCTTCATTGGCCCGTTCCTTTGCGGTGCCACTGTGGTGCACTTGCGCACCTTGCGGCCGGAGTATCTGAAGGAAGCGTTTGCTCGCTTCAAGATCACTTACGCGAGCGTCGTTCCCATGGTCTTGAAAGCCATTGAGGCGGGCTTGAGAACTCGCTTCAATGAGCTGCCGCCTTTTCGCCGCTGGGTTCTCGAGCGGCTCATCACCATTAACCGCCTGCTGACACGCAGGGAGCCGCGCCCGGGGTTGAGTCGACGATTGTTTCCGCAGATTCATCAAGCCTTGGGCGGAGAACTACGGGCCCTGATCACGGGTGGCGCCTTCGCCGAGCCGGCCACGTTGCAGTTCTTCTACGATCTGGGGATCCCCGTCGCCAACGGATACGGACTGACGGAGGCGGGAACGGCCGTGACCGTTAACGATCTGAGGCCGTTTCGCGCCGACTCCGTTGGCAAGCCGTTACCCGGTGTGGAGCTGCGAATTCTCGATGCGAATGAAGAAGGCATTGGGCAAGTGGCGGTACGCGGCCCGACCGTGATGCAGGGTTACTGGAACGATCCTGAGCAGACGGCCGATGTCCTCGTGGATGGCTGGCTGTTGACGGGCGACTTGGGGCGCCTGGATTCCAGCGGGCACCTGCTGCTTTCGGGAAGATTGAAAAACATGATCGTCACCGAAGGTGGCAAGAACATTTACCCCGAAGATATCGAAGCCGCGTTTGCCGGCTTGGCGGTGAAGGAGTTCTGCGTTTTTGCGGTCAACTACGTGTGGAAACAGCAGTCACTGGCAGGAGAGCAGTTGATGATTGTCTTACGACTCGATCCGGGCGCCGAAGTGAGAAAAGGTTTGGTGGACGATCTAACGTCGCGAAACCGCTCGCTGGCCGACTTCAAACGCCTGAGCGGATACATCCTCTGGGAGGACGATTTCCCACGTACCGCATCGATGAAGATCAAACGTAACGTTTTGGCGGAGCAGATCGCGGCGCGATTGCCGAGGGAGTCCGCTCTAAAGGAGATATGAGCAGATTGCGGTAGCGCAGATCTTCCGCACTATGGAAGGTTCTGCGGCTTTCGGTCGATGGAGCACCACCGAAAAGCCGCAAACCTGCCAAACCACCGAGGCAGCGTTGGTCCCGCTTGGCAAGGGGGACTACAGCGGGTGTACTAGGGACTAACGAGGACCCCCTGCCGCAAAAGACGCGGCGAAGCTTTTCTCAAAGCTTCGATTCCCTTGGAAAGGAGAAAAATTGCGGCACCCTCCTGTCTCAGAAGACATGAAACCCTATCTCGCCATTATCAACCCCGCTGCCGGAGGTGGACGTTGCGGCAAACTCGCCGCCGGAACGTTGCAACTGCTGAGGTCTCAAGGGCTAAGCGTAGACGTCGTCGAAACTCGTCAACCCGGTGATGCGACGCGCATCGCGCGCGAAAGTTACGCGAAGGGGTTCCGCCGCTTCCTGGCCGGTGGCGGCGACGGAACCAGCTACGAAATCGTCAATGGACTGTTTCCTCGCGACGCAGCAGCAGAGCGTGTGTCCTTGGGCTTTCTGCCTCTGGGCACCGGCAATTCCTTCCTACGGGATTTTGCGGACACGGGAGCGGAGTACGCCATCCAGACAATCGTTGCCGGTCGTGCTCGTGGGTGCGACGTGATTCGGCTCAAACACCGGGACGGAGTTCTGCACTACATTAACCTGATGAGCGTTGGATTCACCGCCGAGGCCGGCGAATTGACCAACCGTCAATTCAAGCGGCTGGGAGAAGCCGGCTATCTGGCGGCAACGTTGCTCACCTGGATGCGTCTGCATTTCCCGGTCTTTCCTCTCACCCTTGACGGATCGACCGAACTGGACCAGCGTCCCTGCACCTACCTGACGTTTTCAAACAGCCGCTTCACGGGCGGCAAGTTGATGATTGCTCCGTTTGCCGACTCGGCAGACGGCTTGATCGAAGTGACGCGCGTCGGCCCCATCGGACGCTGGGACTTCGCCATGACGTTTCCCAAGATCTTCAGCGGTGCGCACATGCAGCATCCGCTCATCTCGCGAGTGCCGGCTCGCCGCGTCGATTTTCAATTGCCCGATTCGGTGAATCTGATGATCGATGGCGAGATTATTCGTTGCCAGCCACACACACTCGAAGTGTTGCCGTTGGCTTTGGATGTGATGGTGTAGGTTCGTGGTACGGGATACGTGATGCGTGATACGTCCTAGCCTGCCCGGCCCGAGCTTGGTCGACCAGGCTTCACGCATCACGTTTCACGAGCTCTGTACCACATACTACGCATCACGTTTCACGTTTCCCGGACAACTCGATGAAGCATCTTTATCTCATTTTGCGCAGTACCCTCATTTGGATCGTCAGCGCGGTGCACTTCTTCACGGTGTGCACGTTTCTAGTGCTGCTCGGGATTTTCTTCGATCCGCGTTGGAACGACTGGCCGCAGCGCTGGTTTTTTCGCAACATTCTCCGGGTTGCAGGTGTCAGCTTCGAAGTGAAGCGTGCTCCCGGCTTTGATCCGGAACGCACCAGCATCTTTATCTGCAATCACGTGAATCTGTTTGATGCCTTCGTCATTTACTCCGCGATCCCACAGTTTGTGAGGGGATTAGAGTTGGACAGCCATTTCAAGATTCCGGCTTACGGCTGGATGATGAAGCGTTTCGGTAACATCCCCGTCAGTCGCGGCGGCGGACCGTCGCAATTCAAGAAGACCCTGGAGCAAGTCCGCTCACACCTCGCAAACGGCATCAGTGTCATTATCTTTGCCGAGGGGACGCGCACGTTGGATGGCCGGGTGGGCCCTTTTCAGAAGGGTGCATTCGTGATGGCGCATCAAATCGGCGCTCCCATCGTCCCGATGAGCATCTGCGGATCGTATGAATTCAATCGGAAAGGAAGCTGGCTGCTGCGGCCATCCAAGATCACAGTGTATCTACATGACACCCTCGAGACGAAGGACATTCCGAAAGCGGAAACCAATGCCCTCATGGAGCGGGTTCACACGATCGTTGCTGCCCCTGTGGATGCCTCACTGTAGCCCAGACAGCACAGCATGGACTTGCCCCCTGAGGTGAGACAAACAGTTAAGAGACAGTGTACCGTTGACTGAAAACTTCTCGACTCTCACAGGCCCCTGA